>Ga0078894_10004374_pt1 | contig 10802 bp, 7 predicted proteins | sample LauGreSu1BDMLBSD_2_FD_67506 | JGI IMG/M metagenome (GOLD analysis project Ga0078894, IMG submission 67506) | Freshwater lake microbial communities from Lake Michigan, USA - Su13.BD.MLB.SD (version 4) (version 4) | ecosystem: Environmental > Aquatic > Freshwater > Lake | place: Lake Michigan, USA... | reverse complement strand
ATTTGTACCATCAAATGCAACAAATACGTTGTCATAAATGTCCTTGTAATAGAGTTTGAATCCTGTAATTGGCACTCCACCGGTTTGTGTAACCGGGTACCACTACAAAGTTATGCTCGCAGTCAATGCATCTGTTCTTTCACTAGCCGTCCTAAATGGAGTAATAGGTTTGCCTGGCGGTGACTGAGCATACTGTGATACAACATCTGAAAGCTGGCCCTGTCCTATCTCATTCACACTTGCAACTTGGAATTAGTACAAGGTGCCAGGTCTGAGGTTTTAAATCACAATGAAATGCTAGTTGTAAGCAAAAATTTCCTCAAGAAGTACAAAATTCAATTAATACCCGGCATCATAGTAAACTTTGTAAGAAGTTACTGGAAGTTGTGTCTATGAAATTACTGGTTGGTTCCAAGTCAAAGTAAATGAGTTCAAATTATATTCCGAAAATGGTTTTGTGGGAAATGAAATCTTTTCTGGCAAGGAAGCTGCATAAAATATAGAAATTTGAGAATAAAGACTATTTTTCAGGTATTCGCTGACTGATCTAACACGGAATCTATACTGAAACGTAGAATCAAGTTCAGTTGCCTTGTAAGTCAATGCTGCTCCACTGAATACATTTTACCAATTTTCAATGTTAGCAAAGCCAACTCCTTCAATTTTATCAATTTCTAGCTAATATGATTAGATTGGTGAACCCCCATCGTCAAAGGCAGGTTCCCAAGAAACAGTGATTGAAGTTGAATCTGATGTTACTAGCTTTGGAGTTCCTGGTTGGTTAGGAATTGTAACAGTGTAACAAGTAACGATGTCTGAAACCTGTCCATCACCAGCTTTGTTGATTGCATAGGCTTTAATTCTGTAAATTGTCTGAGATCTAAGACCTTCAATTTTAGTAGTGAGTTTTGATGGATTTCCTCTGCCATCATATCCCTCAACAAATGCCCCATCGAAGCCATCATCTATCATGACTACATAACCTGTGATAAGACTGTTTGTTGGAGGAGTCACAGCTTACAGGCTAACTTAGCACATGTCTCTACCTGTGTCAGAAAGTGAAATAACAGGTGCTTAAGGAACATCGATTGCCCAAATCGTAAGAGGATTAGACTTATCACCTTCCCCAATCAAGCTTACAGCAGAAATTGAAATTGTGTATGCAGTTCCAGCAACCGTTCCTTGGCTCAACACGTACGTAAGCACGTCTGATTTTACTGTGTCGATTAAACTTTCTCCATTATAGATTTTGTAAGATTGCAGAAGCGTAGCACCACCAATGTCGCTAGAGCTTTACCAACCAAATTAAATCTAAGTTGGACTAGTACTGATTCTATGTGGTGGCTTGGAAGGTGGCTGAGGAAGTTTTCCAGCAACGATTTAAAGTAGTGGCGAAAGTGAAGACCATCCAGCTCTATTCAAAACTCTGAATGCAATCCAGTAAGATTGACCACTAATTAAATCCCTGACTGCAACTGTTGTAACACTTGAAATTGATTGTCCATCGTATGCAAGCGTTGTGGGAATCGCATTGCTATTAGGGTCATTAATGTAAAGCTAGTAACCAAGAACATCTGTAGTACTAATTTAGGGAGCGTACATCTGTACCATCATATATGTTCGGGTTCTTGACTGCGTTACTTCTGTAGGAGCTTTAAGGAGAGATGGAACTGCTCCTGAATATTAGTATCTTACATTACTAGGATTACTTTCACCTTTTACGTTCACGGCAACTATTTTGACTGAGTACTTTTAATCAGCTACAAGCTGACTAAGGGTGTAATCGAATTCTGAATGAGAGATTAAACTAGACTTTAAGTAATTCTAAGATCCTGTTATTTTGTAGTATACATAATAACCTGTAAGCTTTGCACCACCATCGAACATTGGAGGCTTCCATTACATCGAGACGCTTCCTGAATCGGAACCAGTTACTTAGAAATCAATAGGTTCTGATGGCACTACAGCTGCTAAAACTGTGAGAATCGGTGAATAAGTGCTTGTGCCAACATAGTTGATGGCAGTTAGCTTAAAATGATAGTTAAGACCTTTTTAGACTCCTTGAGTCACAGTGTAAGTAAGCACATCCTAGCGCCTTTAGCCATCATACACCATGATGTAGTCAACACTTTGTTCGCTCATCCAAAGTTAATAGCCTGTTATAGGTGCTCCATTACTTACAGGTGCTACCCAGTTCAAAGTGATTTTTACAAAGGATTAACTTAGATCTTCAATGAAGATTTTTGCTAGTTCGGGCATGGCAGGTGCACTAGGAGCAGTTGCTATGTAAGCTGAAAGCACGTCTGATTTAACACTCTGTCCATTAACATTAGAACTAGTTATCTAGAAGTTCACCTTGGTACCTGTGTTTTAGTTTAGTAAAGTGTAGGTTCTGATGAAAGTATCTGTGATGTCCACTTAGGCATAAGTTCCATTTCCGAAATCATAATACAAAGTGAATTTTGTCAGGCTTAATCCACCATTCGATGCAGGCAAGATCCATCTCACTGTCACTGATGTTGTTGTGCTTGCATCCCAAGTTAAATTTTAAATCTGACTTGGTACAACACCAGCGTGAATTGTTAAAGGATTACTAGGAGTTGATTCGCCGATTTCATTTACCGCTTTAACGGTCACATCATAGGAATTACCTGTGACTAAATTGCTCAAAGTATAAATGTTGGCGAGTGCACGAGGTGCTGAGTCGTAATACAGTTGCGGGCCATTACCACTTCCATCGTCTAGGAATATCTTGTAAGATGTAGTTAATGGATTCACAATGCTGATTGAGGCTCCTTGTTCCCAAGTTATTTGTATTTCTGTCTTGGAAACAATTTTTAACACAGCCAAGTCAACAGGAGCGCTAGGGACTTGGCCAATTGTAATCACTACTGGCTCACTGTATTCACCTGAGCCAGCAAAGTTCACTGCTTTTATTTTGTAGGTTACTTTGTCTCCAATTTTACCTACAACTAAATCTGTGTAAGTTGTTGCAGTAGGACTAACGTCAAATTCTGTATCAATACCGTTTTTGTTTATGGTGTAGCTCAAAATGGGCAAACAGCCAACTGATGAGGGTTTAGTCCATCCAATTTCTAATGAAGTCAGTGGAACCACGCTGATTAATTTGGGTAAAAGAGGTTCAGTAGCAACGTGTCCAAGCCAAATTGATTGATGTGCATGGGGCCCTTGTCCTGCAGAATTCGATGCAGTGACTCTTACTTGGTAGAAAAGTCCACATGTGAGATTTTAAATTAGGTAACTGTAAGTACTTGGATAGTTAGCACCATCGAAAACTTCTATGTAAGGTCCACCTAGTCCGTTGTCAACATACACTGAGTAATGTTAGATCGCATCTCCATTTTAATTTACGGGAGCAGCCCATGTAGCTAAAATGGCCGACGACTTTGATTAGAGAGATAATTAAGTTGGTTCAGAAGGTACGTTAGCAAACACCACAGTGTTTGCGAGTGACAACTTTGATTCTCCTATTTCGTTAACAGCTGATACTTGTAATTTTAGGTTTTGTCCAAGAGTCAAGCCAGTAATTTAGTAGTAATCGAGTGAAGGATTCAAAGTAACTTCAACTGAATTGTCACGATACAACTTATACGACCTGATTTATAGACCTCCATCATATTTAGGCCACACCCATTTGACTGTCATTGCTGTTGGGCTGTCGTAGGAAAGAACACGGGGTGCTTGTGGCGGTGCATCTGGTACAGAAGCTGAAGCTGCCTTGAGATAAACTGCACTTGAAAAAAGTCCACAATTTTTAGCTAGCAGCATGAATTTGTAGTATTTGCTCGGCTTGATAGTCGGAAAGCTCAAACTTACAGAAGTTTGTGTGCTTTAACTTATTCCATTATAAACGACTGAGTAACCTGGGTTAAATGTGTCTTCCATTTGAATTTAGTAGCCTGAGACGGGACATCCTCCATCATCATCTGGGGCTGCCCAGCTTAAAGTAATGACACTTTGGCTTTGCTCTTGAATTTAGAAATTTTAACACACTGAAGGAGGAATAGCTGCATAAAAACCAATTTGCTCTGACCAGGCACCTTGTCCAACGGTGTTGATGGCTGCTACTTGGAATCTATAAAATGTGCCACCGGTCAAGCCAGTGAATGTAAAAAATTTGCCAGGAGAAGTCACTTATTGCTAATAAGAAGTTTAAGGACCTTAGTCTATCCTAAAAGCATAAAGTATGATGGCATCACCACCATTAAATTAAGGATTTTTGGCCTAAATGGTGATCTGAGTCGGAGAAGATTGCAACAACTCAGGAATTTAAAGTTTCTGCGGTACCGATGCTGATAAAAGATTTAATTAGGCCCGTGGTCCTTCACCTTTGTTGTTTAAGGCGGATATTCCTATCAGGTAAGTTTTGCCAACTGTAAGTCCTTGATAAGTATAGTTATTAAAAGTTGACTTGTTAGTAGCATCGTAGAAAAGCACATCATCTAAATAAAGTTTGTAGCCGGTGACCGGAGTACCACCTTAATCAGAGGGTAAAGCCCAAGTCACACGAATGTCTCCTGCTGTCAAAGTCGTCATGTCCGTCCTAGTCAGATCGGTTGGTGCTGCAGGCTCATCAGCAAGCAAAATGGCCACTTCGTCAGACATTGGTCCCTGTCCTGCAATGTTGGTTGCAGAATACTTGAATCTGTAAGTTCTACCTGTTACAACTGTTTGTTAAGATGTGTCCCATGATAGGAGCAAACCATTGTCGATTGGACCATCGAAATTTCCATCCAATCCATCATCCATGTAAAGATTGTAGTTCAATATATCTGAGCCACCATCTTGTAAAATGTGCTCATAACGGATATAAATTGTATTTCGATTAGACTAAGGTTCCACGAGTGCTGGTGGGTTTAATGGTTTTTATGGAACAGCTCTAGGAACAAAGCTGAAACTTGAACTGTAAGCACCAAATCCCATCAGGTTTTGTGACCTGACTCTGTAGGTGTAAGCATGACCAAGAATCAGTGAATTATGTTGGAACACAGTGTTTGCAAAATTGTTTGGTGTGATCTAAACAAAACCGCTTCCAAAACCTTCATCAACATCTAGCTGGTAGTTTATTATTGCGATGGACTGATCACCGATTCCAGTATCTTAAGGCTGAGTCCATTATAAGACAAGAGAGTTAGCTTTGTAGTCGGTTACCGTCATTTGCTAAGGTGGTTATGGTAAAGCACAAGGCGTAAGTTGTACGGGGTCTGAGGCAACACCTTAACCGATCTGATTAACTCCAATTACTTGAAGCTACGTAAGCTTCCCTTTGTCGTTCGAGAGATTGGCGACACCAGTTGTTGTAGTAGATGTTCCTACAGTAGTCCACTAAGACTAGATGAAAGCTTGGATTATGTAGCTTGTGATTGGAACACATCCAGTGTCAGCTGGAGCATCCCATGTTAAAGTGATTGTGTCAGCCTAGTAGGTAGTGCTGTCAGCTTATCTTAGATTTTAAGGTTTTCTAGGAGTATACTGTGCATTTACAAGATTCGAAACTCCAGACACTGGGGTATGCGATCTTACATAGTAAAATTGTTCTGACGGTATTACTTGATAATTCTGGGAAGAAGATTACCAGGAAAGGGCTACAAATGCCTAGTTTTAATTTTCATAATATTGAACTTTGATGGGTACAAGTTTATTGGCAACTAGGTTGATTGGCTCTGACTGATTCTGATTTCCACTTAGTTCGTCCAATGCGTTTGTCATTACATCAATCAGAAGTTCCTAATCAATCCAAAGTCTGATTCCGTCATTTGCTTGAGTGTAAAAAGTGTAAGCTTCTGAATATTTGGGAAGTAAGTATCCTTCCCACTCTACTGAAACATAATTGCTAGCTATGTCTGGGATCAAATCGCCTGAACCCCAATTCAAATTTACTTAAAGGTCCACTTTTGTAACGTACGCAGGGCCTGCGAACCATCTGTTAGTGAAGTACTTGCCCTCGATACCTCCTTGAATCAGCACGTAGGCGCTTAAAGTATAAACTCCGCAGTTTGAAATCGTTGCATTTCCTTAAGGAATTGTATAAGTTGTTGCATACTGAGAGGGTGAACTACTCGTGAAGGTTGAAAACACGCTAAGTCCCTAGCCTGTTACAAAAAGTACCACAGGCTGAGTCACAATTATCTAATTTTGGTACTAGTCGAGTAGATTAACATTTACTGTAGATGGGATTTCAACTGTTACTGGTGTAGTGAACTGTACAGTAGACATCGTCACATTTGGTTGATTTGGTACTACTACGATCGTACTAGTCTTGATGTTCAGTGGATCATTGTTTATTTTTACCGAAACTTGGTATGATTAGGCCACGAAAATTTAGTATTGGACTTTGTAAGTTCCATTTTGGTTATCAGTGATTTCTATTGCGGTGATCCCGTTGGAAATTGTGACAAGCAAGGTATCACCACCTACTTAAAGTTAGTTGTTGCCGATGTCATAAAGGGTGACGATGAAGTGGTTAACTACCCCTGCGACTGCATCAGTCTTTCCAGATCCACTTAACACTGTGAATTATGGGTAAGCATTAGATATAGAGCAAGCAACATTAATGTTTGAGCTGCTTAAAGCATAATATGGCCCCTGTCCTCCCGGCTGAAGTCTGACGATTAAAGTGTAATTACCTGCTACCATTAAAGTGTAGGTCATTTGGTAAATGCCATTAGAAATCGGTTAGACTATACCTTAAACAATTGTTTGCTAATTGAGAGTCAAAGTTACCTAAAATTTATCATTTTGGTTTATTTGGAGATTTCTGAATTGGTCTAAAGCGTAAATTAAGTGAGACTCTTCAACATTTACGGTTGCCTGAACAACCTAAGAAATGTTGTCAATGTAAGTAGTTGTCTGATTTGTTGATGCTGGGTTCACCGTGAAAGGGAATGGTGTAGTTTCTGAATTTAATGAGTTGAAAAAGTTGGAACTTTTTATAACCTCGAATGGCTGAGAATCTGATTCCCAAAGAAGTTTGATTTTAGAGGGACCGAGACCCTTAGCGTACTTGATCTTAATGTCATAAAGTTGACCCTGAACAAGGTCTACATCTTAAGAGCTGAAGTAAGCACTTTAGGGCATGCTAGTAAGATCTGCACTTTCAAACTACTGGTTTAAAATCTAAGTCCCATTAATGGTCATAGAGAATTAAGTTGTCTTGAATGAATCAATGTAAAACCTAAAAGTCTCATTGTAGGGTGCGAGTAAGTAACCTTACCACACTACACTGTAGTATTAAGAAGGATAAGATTAGCCACTAATAAGAGTAAATGCCTTTTCAAGTGGCTCGAAGTTAATCTGACTGTCAATTTAGGTGTAATATCCTCCTTAGTCATCATTTAAATCCAAATCGTTGATTGGGGCTTGAAAGTTAGTTGTTTTGTAGTAAGTTGCCAAAAGACCTCCAGATTAGATTAGCTAAATTATTCCAGAGTATTAGCTTGCATTAGTGAGGTAAAATGAAGCATGGTAAAGCTAAAATTAGTAGTTCATCTCAGCCATTACAACTTTTTTCGAAGCAAGGTCTGTGATTTGAAACAAAAATCGTTCGTTAGTGCCAATGACAATGTTTTAGTATGCATCTTTAGCTTATATAGTCCAGACTCTGGTGATTCCAGCTGTAATAACAGATTCCTTTTACACTAAGTGCGAATATTGTGCCTGCACTTTGCTGTTGAACACATCTACATTCTGAATTGGAGAGCCAACTATGTTAGTAAGTCCATTTAGCTTTACAGAAACTGTGTAAGCCTAAACTACAGTGACTTAGAATTTGGCGATGTATCGTCCACGACCATCAGAAATGGCAGTAGCAACAGGATAAGTAGACAAAGTTGTCTGTCCGTAAAGACTGAGTTTGAAATTGTCAGTTGTAGAGTTGATAAAGTTGTTAAACTAATCTCTTGCATCGATTGTGACAACTACCTCTTCACCAGTCAAATAGTTCTGTTTGATCCCTGTGAAATTACTAGTCAAAGCGTCAGCTAAGGGCTAAGGAAGCACCGTAATGTTGTTTTTCATCATGGGTACATTGAGTCCTCTGAGTAATATGGTGAGATTGTAAATTCCTGATATTTAGAATGTAACTTGTACTTTGAAAACTCCCAGACTTGTATGATCGGACATGGTTGCTGTAACATTCACGGGTCCTGAATAAATGGCGGAGAAATCAACGCCAACTGCTTGATTCAAGGTCTGCTCGACGTTGTTACTGTAGAAATCACGACCTTGAATTGTGAATTGATACTAGGTTCCTGCAATCATAGTAGTAGGGATGTCGAGTGGTACGCATGAAGGAGCATAAAGTGTTGTGGGTCTGACTTCCAAAACATTCCAAGGAGAGTTTTTTACGTCTAATCCATTGACTTTGACATTAAGAGTGAACGATCCGGCTCTGAATATAGTCAGCTGGCAAGTGTAAGTACCATCTCCTTTAGTGCTTGCAATACCGGCTATGTTCTTACCAAAAATTGCAGCCCAGTTTGCTAGATCAGGAATTCCAATCGGACTTGGCCAATCTGAGTTGTCTAAATATGTTGCGAGTATGTCGATTTCAGATTCGAAGTTTCCGCTTATCAAATTGTTGCCGTAAATGTCGATTAACTACAAAGTAAAAAGATAAGTGATTCCAGCCTCAAATTCAAGCAATTATTATGGCTGTACAGTGGTCACAGATTTCGCGCTGCTGATCTCACCTGGAACGACTACGGCTTAATAAGGAGATCCTTTAACTTAAAATGGCGTAGCGGTGATTTATTACGACCACAGAAACACCGAAACTTTGTATTGTCCGGCAATTTAAGGAACGAATTGTGCGACGTACAGGCCATTACTTTAGTAAACCGCAGTTACTTAGAAGTTTCCTGTAGTCAGTGGGAAGGGACCAACGAACTAGATTTGATAGTTGTCCTGATCATTATCGAGAATTGTTCCATATGTGTTTCGACTCTAAACGGTGACTTGGCTCAATTTTCCTGCAGTCAAAGTAGATTCATAGGACTCTATAGTTGAATGGCTTGCGATAGTTGGTCCTGCACCTACTGTGACTTAAAATACTTGGTTTTGTACTCTTTAGCTATAGAAGAGATTGGTTGGTGGAATCACCTCAACTGGTATTTAAGGAGAACTCCATAAAATTTGAAGATTAGCTTGTTCTTGAAGCTCTCTGTATTCTACGACAAAGTCATAGTATGATCCTTGTTTCAAGGGCACATCAGCAGTCATGTCATCGCAGCAGGTATCCCAGCGATCAATTAAAAGGACGCCATTAAGATAAAATCTGAATCCATCATCGCCGCTGAACAAAAAGGTAAAGTCCTCAGTGCTTGGAGCGAGAAGTTTACCAAACCAGTGAACACTGACAAAATCCCCAGCATTTGGTGTGACAAGGCCTTGTCCCCACTCAAAATCGAGATTATTGTCGATCTAAGTTTTAGATGGAGTTCCGCTTAAAAATGCGTTGTCAAAGTACTCTGCGTAAAGACCTCCAATACGAGCTAGAACGACGCTAACTGTGGCATATCCACCTCTAAGTATGGTGTAACTAGCTTCGTAAGTACCATCATTGTTGTCTGTCATCTATATGTACTAAGGCAACTCTTCGTATTTTGAATTGGTTGATGAAAGATCGCATCGGTAGTTAAGAGTCACGTAACATTAGTCCTAAACATGGAGGAAGTAAAGATCACCTCCCTGTGTCTTTCGTTCAGCATTTTCATTAAAAGCCGTGACTTTAACAGTCGCTGGCACTGCGGCTGAGATGCTTGAAAGACCATTTCCGCTGATTTATGTCGAAGTTGAGGATGTTCGATATGTGATGACTACAGTTAGGGGCTCAGACTTTTCACCCTGTCCAATGTAATTACTAGCAGAAACTGCGATCAAGTAAGTTCCTGGCGCTATAGGGTTGTTTAAGTGGTCCTTAGTTGAGTTGTAAACCATCAGGGTAGGATCTTCGTGTCCATCATACACCACGGTGTATTCTTGTTCGTAAGATGCTTTCATGTAGAGATAAAATCCTAGGACAGGAGTTCCACCATCATCTGTTGGTAAATTCCATTAAACTTGAATAATATCCTGCGTTGCCAGAATCTGAGTAGGAGGCTGAGGAGGTTTAGGGTAATTTGCACAAATGTATGTCACTGCGATGCTCCAAGGTGATGTCTCAGGAGTAGTCGTAGTGACTTATAACTAAATGTTCATCTGTCGACCATCGCTGACTCCATTGCAATCTATTTCTGCTGTTAATTGAGGAGCAGTGACAGTTTAAGGTCCAAATTCTGTACCAGCCTAAAAAATAAAACTCTAAGACTTACCGGATCAGTGTATTTGACATAGTAAAGGGCTGCTGCTGGGTAAGGTTCCCATTAGACCATGATTTTATGAGTAGTAGTGCTGTAGCTGACCCATTTAGGGGGAGCTGGAGCGACTATGGCAACACTGGAAGCACTAGGCGAACCTGTTAAAATTAGAATAATCGAAACTTACCTTGCGCAGCTGCTACGGGCAGCATTGCTGCAACCAGTGTTAAGTAAAGTATAAGGGAATGGAACAGTAATGTCCCATTCCGCCAGCGAATGGCTGGTTTTGAGTTTTGATTGTAGTGTAGCATTAATTTGTTCATGTTAAATTAACTAGCTTATAATAATTATCACTCAGATTTCCACCAATACAATCGCGAGAAACTAAAGCTGCGATTCTATTGGTAGATTAAAATCGATTTAATATTATAATTCAAACTTACAGCTTTCGGGGTTTTGGGGTTTTGGGGTTTTGGGGTTTTGGGG
>Ga0078894_10004373_pt1 | contig 10802 bp, 9 predicted proteins | sample LauGreSu1BDMLBSD_2_FD_67506 | JGI IMG/M metagenome (GOLD analysis project Ga0078894, IMG submission 67506) | Freshwater lake microbial communities from Lake Michigan, USA - Su13.BD.MLB.SD (version 4) (version 4) | ecosystem: Environmental > Aquatic > Freshwater > Lake | place: Lake Michigan, USA... | reverse complement strand
AGCTCGGCGGCATTCGGCGTAAAATGAATATCGGCTACTAAGGGTGTATGGTAACCCCGATTTGCCAAACCTTTCTTAATTTCTGCTAAATTTTGAGCTTCTTTGATGCTCGGAGCAGTAATCCGCACCAATTCGCACCCAGCCTCAATCATGCGGATACTTTGCTCAATGGTACCTAGCGTATCCATGGTATCCGTAGTGGTCATACTTTGGATACGGATAGGATGATGAGCCCCCATTTTCAAATCACCGATACTTACCTCTCGGGTCAAATAACGCTTATAACTGCTCATCGACGAACAGTAAATACCAGCTAATTCAATAGGACCTTTGGGCTTCATCATATCGCCAACAAAAATAGAAAATATTACGAGTTTGCACCCGGCGCTTCATACTTTAGGCTTATCATCAACGAATTACAACTAAAACTTATAAAAGCCTGTCTTTTACCACTAGCGTTCCGGCTAATTTATCATGCAAACATTGTTGCTTCCGATCCAAAAACCCCATCAGGTAGCCAATACCGAAGGTTAAAGCACTCAACCACTTGCACAAATTTCGCAGCACAGATTTAGAAAAGCTCAAGCGTTCGCCAGAAACGGCACACACCTTCAAACCCAATAAACGTTTACCCAAACTTGCTTGCTGAGCTGAAGCTTCCATCACCGTTACATAAATAGAGCGAAATACCGGAATAAGCACAATGCTGGCAAAAGGAATGATGATCCTTAATTTACGATCGTCTATAAAAAAGTAAATCAGCACTAGGGATAAACTGGCGTAAATAGCCCAAACCAGAAGATAATCAATTACCCATGCCAACAAGCGTACATCAAGTGTGGCATAATATTGCGGCTGCACCAGTTCCTTTTTGAAACCCAGCAAGTCACGCAGTTCGGCAAGCTCATGCGCCTCCTTGTAATCATCCATATCGGGACTTTTAACAAAGGTGCCCGGCCGAATGTTCAGTTGTTTTAATTCTTCAATGGAAAATGGGCCTTGAGGTTTACCCTCAACAACCACTAGGTACGTTTTCAACTTAATAACGATTCACTTCAAAATCAGACATTCCGCCTTTCAATTGAATAGTAATTTTTTTGGCCGATGAATTGAAATTAGACGTAGTATACGAACCATCAGGCTGTTTGGTAAAACCATCAAAATCTTTACCGGTTAAACCGCCCTTAACCACAATTTGGCAACCAGCATCCTCAGGTATAGCTAATTTTACCTCAGCCATTCCGGCTTTAACCTGCACCTCGGTCTGCTTAACAGGCATCCCCAGTTTCACATCAAATGCAGCAGCACCGCCTTCAATGTTTAATTGCTCCACCTTAAAAGCAGATAAATCAAAATTGGCTTCACCCGCACCTACTTCAAGGTTGATAGCCCAAACCGGGTTTACATTCAAGCGCATTTCTACCTCATTGGCGTCCAGTTTATCGAAATCCAGATTCTTATTTTTTCCATTCATCTTAAAACTCAACACTTCTATAGAATCGCGAGTAATTTTTTCCAAACTGTACTGACCAAAGCTACGCTGCACCTCTGCCTCAAACAACTCCGTAGTAGACTCTTTCAGCGAGTACTGGGTTGCACCGCCCTTTATATTCAGTTCAGCACGTTGAATTTGTGAGGTATAGGCTTCCGAAAATCGACTGTTCTCTACAGCACCAGGCTCACTTTGCTCGTCACTATCTGTATAAGTCCACGACCAAAAACCAGCATGTTCTTGCGGACGACTGATACCCATGTAGCCAATAAAACCCAGAACCAGACAGGTAATTAAAATAATGGCAGTTTTCCCGGCATTGGTATGCTTGCTGTTGGCAAATACCATATTTAACCCAATCAAGATCAAGATCAAAGGCCAAAAATGCCATACCGAGCGCCAGTAAAAGTCAATTACGCCAAAATTATCAAGCAATAAAATGGAGCCCACAAACACCAGTGTGAGTCCCCAAACAATTTTTTCCGATTTCATAGTAAAAAAATTAATGAATAGAAGACGAATCCGATTCTCCGCTGCTTGCCTGATCATCCTTTTGACTACCAGACGAAACCTTATCACGAGCATTCAGTAGCATAACCAAGCCCGGCACAATAAATACCAAAGGCCATAATTTACCCAAGCTAAACCAATACGGAATCAAATCAAACTCATGCAGTAAAAAGAACAAACCCAGAAAAATCAGAATCAATCCGCCCACAAACATTGAGCTACTTTTCTTCGGCTGTACCGCCTCCGGCATTACCGTCTCCGGCTTATCAACACGGTAATCTGTATCGCCATTCATCGTCCAATTAAAAGGCTGTTCCGGAATCGCGATCCATAATACCAGGTAGGCTAAAAATCCCGAACCACCGAAAATCGTAACCAAAATAAATAAGATGCGTACCCAGGTTACGTCAATTTCTAAATAACGGGCCAAGCCGGCAGCTACACCGCCCAATACCCGATCTTTAGTTTCTCTGTACAATTTCTTTCCCATAATTATCTTTTTAAAATGTACTCGAATGTGGTCTCACCACGATCTCATCGATGGTAGCTCCCACACTCATCTGCAAACAAGTCAATACACAAGTAGCAATATCTTCCGGTTGAATGAAATGCTCAGGAGCAATAGACGTACCTTCCCACGAATGTGTTAAGGTGGCCCCCGGAATAATTGCCGTTACTTTTACCCCTGCTGGCTTCAATTCTTCCCGAAGTACATGAGTTAGACCCATCAAGGCATATTTTGTTACAGAATAAGATCCTGCAGCCACTACCGGCTCAATGCCCGCAACAGAGCAGATATTAACAATATGACCGGCACCTGCAGCACGCATCTTTTTGCCGAAAAAACGGCTCAGTTCATGCGCCGCATAAACGTTTACCTGCATTTGCTGTTCCAAAACACCTTCCGATTCATCCAATAGAGTGGCCGGAATATAGATCCCAACATTATTGATCAAAGTACCGATATGCCCCAGTTGGCGATGTGCCTCCTCTGCAAAAATCCGCAGATCTTGCAAATCACCACAGTCTGTTGCCCGGGCATAAACTTCTACGTCCGGATAGTGAGACTGCAATAACGTACATAACTCGGCCAATTCAGCCGGATTTCTGGCACAAATGGCCAAATGATAACCCGCCTCTGCCAATTTAAAGGCAATAGCCCTGCCAATTCCTTTTGTAGCTCCGGTAATTAATGCGTTCATAGAGTGAAGTTAAAACAGATTTTCGGGATTACGGGTTTGGATAGATGAAAATTTGTAAACCTTCGGGTCCAATTACTCACAGGCCTATTTTTTGGAATCAAAAACTTATATTGTATTCCTAATCAGAACGTGTAGGCCAATGAAAACCTGATCACAAAACTGATAAGTATAGGTTTGAATAAGCGATTGAACATGAAGAAGAAATTATTCTCCTCAAAACTCCTCAAAAGCTGGAAAAAACTCGGCCCCGGACTCGTAACCGGAGCCAGCGATGATGATCCCTCAGGTATTGCTACCTATTCACAAGCAGGGGCAGCTTACGGACTTTCAACCCTTTGGACTTCCATTCTTGCCTTTCCGCTAATGGCGGCCATTCAGCAAATGTGTGCCCGTATTGGTCTGGTAACTTCACAAGGCCTTACCGGAACCCTAAAAAAACATTATCCCAGACCTATTTTATACCTGATGTTGCTCTTCAGCTTTCCAGCTATTGTACTAAACATTGGTGCCGATATTGCCGGCATGGGTGCGGTAGGCAATCTCCTGTTCCCAGCTATTGATGCCAACTATTTCAGTGTGCTGTTTACCATTATCCTTCTGGGATTAATCATTTACCTACCCTACCAAAAAATTGCATCCGTACTCAAGTATTTGTGCATCGTCATGGTTGTTTATTTCGTAGTTCCTTTTTTATACCAACAAGATCTTGGCGAAATACTAAAAGCCACCCTAATTCCGACCCTAAGCTTCGACAAAGATTTCATCGCCATTTTGGTCGGTATATTAGGTACAACCATTTCGCCTTACCTCTTCTTTTGGCAAGCATCGGTTGAAGTTGAAGAAATGAAGCACAAACGATCGCACCTGATGGTTAACAAAAAGTTGATTCACGCCATTGACAAAGACGTCGATTTTGGGATGACCATATCCGGCTTTGTAATGTATTTCATCATTCTCACAACCGGAACGGTACTCTACAAAGGTGGCATTCATCAAATAGATACCGTAGAACAAGCCGCCATGGCGCTGAAACCATTAGCCGGCAACCTAGCCTACTTGCTGTTTGCCATCGGCGTAATTGGAACAGGCCTTATTGCCATTCCCGTACTCAGTGGTTCATTGTCTTATATGTTTACCGAAACATTTGGCTGGGAACAAGGACTGGATAAAAAATTTCATCAAGCACGTGGCTTCTATGTCATCATTGCCATTTCTTTGCTACTGGGTTTGTCCTTAAACTACATCGGCATTACCCCAATGCAGTCCTTAATATATACCGCAATCCTCTACGGAATTACAGCTCCAGTATTGATTGCCATCATCCTGCACATCTCCAACAATAAAAAAATCATGGGCGAAAACGTGAATAGCCGAACATCAAATATTCTTGGGCTTACGGCATTAATCATTATGACCATTGCTGCAGTGGTGTTAATTTACCTGCAACTAAGCGAATAGTTAAACGAAATACGCCTAAAGCTGAAGCAAGCCAAAAAACAGAAATACCTGCTAACCGAAAAATGATGCAAAACAATCAAACCAGAACTCAATTCACTAATTTCTTTTGGATAGACATTTGTCAACCCAGTAAAGCGGATCTTGATAAAATTGCTGAAGAATATCAATTAGACTATTTTCAAATCAGAGACAGTTTAGAGAAAGGACACCTACCCAAATTTGAAAAACAACCCAATTACAACTTTTTAATTCTACGAGCCTTTACGTCAAGCATTGAGAAGGGAGCCACAACAATAAACGAGCTCTCTAACAAAATTGCGTTTTTTTATAACGGACAAAAGCTCATAACCATACACCGTAGCCCATTTGCATTTTTAGAAACCGAAAAGAAAGACTACAAAAGCCCCGAAGAAATAGTGCTGTATCTCATTGCTAAAATGCTCGAAACCTACGAAAAGCCCTTAAGTCAACTCGACGAAAAAATTGCACAATTAGAAAAAACGGTTTTTCTGAAAGACTATTCCAAAGTGTCGTTAGAAGACCTGTACTACTTAAAAACTCAAACACGAATTACAAAAAAGCTTTTGCTAATTTTTCAACACGTAACCAACCAACTAGAAGTGAGTGAAGCCTCAAAAACAGCATTACAAGATCTTAAAGACAAGCTCTTAGACCTCATTTTAAACTACGAGGAAGTACTTGAAAATGCTCATAACCTACTAAACACCTACCACTCTGTAAGTACACAAAAAAGTAACGACGTCATGAAATTACTCACCGTATTTTCTGCCTTCTTCCTCCCCTTAACCTTTATAGCAGGTATTTACGGAATGAATTTTAACCACATGCCCGAACTTGCATGGGAGCAAGGCTATTTCATCACCCTAGGGGCAATGGCCGTCATAGCAATCGTCATTTACTTTTGGTTTAAACGAAAAAGAATACTCTAAGGCATCTAAAGAAAAAATCACCATTGGATTCATCTAGGCTAGCAAAAACTTATAATCTGAGAAAAACTAGTATGAGAACAGAAAAAAGGAAGCAAAAACCGTAGTGGAGGAGGCCACTTTGGGTGTCGGTTTTTTGCTTCCTTAACTAACCAAAATACAGAGTAAGCTAAATCGTAACTACTCTAAGATTTTTACTTGCGGAGTGTCCAGTTTTTCTTCAACAGATCTTCAGAACTTCCTCCAACCATAATTTCAAACTCGCCGGGTTCTACAATAAATTTTCCATACTGATCGTAAAACCCAAATTCACCAGAATCAAGCTCAAATACTACCAATTTAGTTTCACCTGGCGCTAATGAAGCCTTTTCAAATGCTTTCAATTCTTTAACCGGACGCACCTGGCTTGCAACCCGATCACGCAAATAGAGTTGAACAACCTCTTCTCCACTTCGAGCACCCTTATTTGTCAATTTTACACTTACCTTAAGTTTTCCGGATGACTGTTCTTCAAGCTGAAGATCGGCATAGCTAAATTCCGTATAACTTAATCCGTAACCGAAAGGATAAAGTGGTTTGTTCGATTCATCGGTATAATGCGACCAAAATACTTCGGCTTTTGGACCAGGCCTGCCGCTTGCAAAGTGGTTGTAGTAAATTGGAACCTGCCCAACACTACGCGGGAACGACATGGTTAATTTCCCACTCGGATTATAGTCTCCAAATAGAACTTGAGTAATTGCTGTACCAGAAGATGTGCCCAGTTGCCACGCCTCAACAATTGCCGGTATGTGTTCATCGGCCCAACTAATGTCAAGGGGTCTACCGTTCATCAATACCAGCACAATATTCGGATTAACACGATAAACGGCCTCTAAAAGTTGTTGTTGTAAGCCTGGAAGTCCTAAAGAAGCTCGACTTCTACCTTCGCCAGATTGCATGCCATGCTCACCCAGTACCATCAATACAACTTCGCTTTGCTTAGCCAAGGCAACAGCTTGAGCAAATTCGCTGCTATCTTTGGTATTAATCGCTAATTCATCTGGGAAGTTGGTTTTGCCATAAACCAGCTCTACCCCCTTAGCATAGCTATAGGAAATTTTAGCGGCACTCAAGGCATCGGTAACCGAAACAGCCGAAGAATCGGTAGCAGCTAACCTCCAATTTCCAAGTGGGCTGTTTTTATCTGAAGCCAACACCCCAATTACTGCCAGGTTTTTTTGAGATTTTCTTAAGGGTAGTAGGTTGTTTTTGTTTTTCAACAACACAATCGATTTTTTGGCTACATCCAAAGCGGCTGCACGGTGTTCTGGGGTCAGTAGATTTGATTTCTCAGCCTTAGTATTGCAATACTTATACGGATTGTCAAACAGCCCCAATTCGAATTTTAACCTTAAGATTCTACGTACCGCCTCGTCAATAACTTTTACATCTACCTTACCTTCTTCAACCAATGTTTTAAGGTGATTGATGTATGCATACGATTCCATATCCATATCGCTGCCAGCGTTTGCACTAAGTTCTGCTACATGTTTCAAATCAGTAGCAAAACCATGGTCGATCATTTCTTTACCCGAACCCCAATCGGAAACCACAAAACCCCGATAAGCCCATTTCTTTTTCAAAATATCTCGTTGTAAAAAGGAATTAGCCGTAGCCGGAATGCCGTTGAGAACATTAAAAGAATTCATAAATGTAGCTACCCCGGCATCAGCGGCAGATTTAAATGGTGGCAACACCGTATTGTACAAGGTATAGGTGCCAATATCTACTGTATTGTAGTCTTTACCCGATTCCGCAAATCCGTAACCGGCAAAATGCTTAGCACAAGCCGCAATTGAAGTAGGAAGCGATAAACTTTCCCCCTGAAAACCCTTAACACGGGCTGCCGCAATTTTAGATCCTAAAAAAGGATCCTCGCCAGCCCCCTCCATCACTCTTCCCCAACGAGCATCTCTGGAAATATCCACCATGGGTGCAAAAGTCCAGTTAATACCAACCGCTGCGGCCTCAACAGCGGCAATTCTTGCCGACTGTTCAATCGCTTTCAAATCCCAGCTAGCAGATTCGGCCAGCGGAATAGGAAAAATGGTTTTATAGCCGTGAATGACATCCGACCCAAAAAGTAAGGGAATACCTAATCTAGATTCGTTAACTGCTATTTCTTGGATACGGCGTACATTGTCTACACCCGTTACATTCAGCACAGCACCAACCCATCCCTTTTTTAAGTGTTCGTACTTGAGCTTTGCACTTTCTTCCTGGGGAAGCGGACCGGTCGACTCCCAAAACCCATTGTATTGATTCATCTGACCAATTTTCTCTTCAAGAGTCATTTGGGCTAATAATTTGGAAACCTTTTGGTCGGTTCCCGCATCCGCTCTGAGCTTTTGAGCAAAAGTACTTTGGTAACTTAAAAAAATGAATACTAAAAGTGTTACCCGCTTATTCAATTTCATTAATGTTTCGGCATATACAGCGAAATCTTGATAAAGAACCCGCTTAACTTAATAAATCGCTATTTATAAATTCTGATGTAATCAATTTCCATAGATGCAGATGTGAAATTTGGATCTACTGCACCCCCAAACGTACCTCCCATTGCCACATTCAAAATCAAGAAAAAATTCTGATTAAAAGGCAATGAAGTCGAATTGCTTACCGTATGAAACAATTGATTGTCAACATAAAATTTGATGCTGCTTGCAGTCCATTCCATACTATACAGATGAAATTCAGTAGTTGCATTGGCTATAACTTTTGTTGAACCATCTGGATTACCCCCCGAACGACCCGGATAATGCACAGTACCATAAATTCTGTTCACGTCATTTCCCTTGTGTTCCATAATGTCAATTTCACCACAGGCCGGCCAACCAACGGTTGAAAAGTTACTCCCCAACATCCAAACTGCAGGCCATGTTCCACCACCGGCGGGTAATTTTGCGCTCACATCTACCCGACCATATTTGAATGAGAATTTATCTTTTGATAATAGCCGGGTGGAAGTATACGCCATACCACCGAAATTCTCTCGTTTAGCAGTAATTTTCAATACTCCATTGGCAACAATCACATTATCAGCACGATTGGTATAATACTGTAATTCCTGGTTACCCCAACCACCAGATCCGGTACCAATATCATACCCCCAAACAGAGCTGTTGGGTGCACCATTGGTGTTAAACTCCTCCGACCAAAATAAAGTAGGACCAGCCGACTGAACAGTTACGCTTACAGAAATTGTTTTTGAGAGCGATTGCCCATTGGCAGATTTGGCAGTAACAATTACCGAAAAGGTATTGGTACCGTTTAAGTTATACTGATGGCTAACTACACCGCTGGTTTGAGTAACGATAACACCGTCGCCAAACTCAAAGCTATAGCTAGACGTATTTTCAGCACTTGCAGTAAATGTTACATTGCCACTACCATCTGTACTTACCACCGCATTAACCTGCAAATTAGCAGGGGCATTAGGCTTTACACTATCTGCCCCTGCTTTCTTGCAGCCAAAAAATAGAACTAATGTGATTAAATAAAGTCCTGCATTTTTTGAGATTCGCATATTATTTTACTTTGAATTTTTGGTACCATGCATTTCCATCTACACCAATACTTCTTACAGACATGGTGCTTGAAGTAATTTCCATGATCTCGTAGGTTTTAGTACCTAACCCCCAACTTAATAAACCATGGCCAGGCACCGTAAACTGTATACGGGTTGAAATGGTAGAAGTAGTATTAGAAGTTGCAGCAGAGAACGCCAAAACCTTTGTACCACTGGCATCAAAATTTTGCAGTTCCCCTACTGATAAACCATAATAGGCTTTATAATCAGGCACAATAAAGGTTTGACCTTTATTATCCAATACCATTGAAATACTATTGGCTCCAGCTTTGGTGAGGGTAATCTCATCATCATATTCTGCTGGAGTTCTTCCATTGGGGCCAGCTGCATACCAACTTGGCCAAAAGGTTTCATTTGCCCCAGAAGAAGGTCCAGGACCGACACCAAAATGAGATGGAGCATCTTTGTCAACAATCCAAATCTTAGATGTTCCACCTGTTAAATTGCTCATGATATCCGCTGGGATATCAAACAGCGTCATCACCTTTATCTTCTTAGTTAAAGTTGAAATTGTTCCACCTGTACCAATGGCATTAACCGTAATGGTATAGTCGTAGGTGCCAGGCATACTGTACTTATGCAGATGAGTCCCCGGACTTACGATTTTGCTTTCACCATCACCAAAATCAATTTTAAAACTAATCACATCAGCTGCCGCTAAGGTAATGGATACATTTCCAGAACCATCGCCAGTTGGAGCTGCATTAGTAGCACCTTGAATGGCAGTAGTGAGAACCAAGCCAGATGGCGTTTTCAAGTCGCCAAAGCTATATTCTTCCTTTTTACATCCTGCCAACATGAGCAGAGCTACGAATGCAAAAAGCTTAAATTGGTTTACAATATTTTTCATAATCTAATACGTTTTATCAGTTAAGTTTAATGTCATCTACATAAATGGTATAATTCGAAGTACCATCGCCTTGTGTACCATTATCCATAATTAACACTATGTTTTTCCATTCAACTGCCTTATTTAAGCCTGAAAAATTAAAGGTTAATGTTTCCCACTGATTTGCAAGAGTAGTAGTTCTTTCAACCTCTGCTGTGGCAACAGTATTGGGCCATGGTGTGGCATCTTCAAATTTCATAAGCAATTTCAATCCGGCTCTTGGAGACCAAACCTTTGCGGTTATGGTAGTAGAGTTTGTAAAATCAAATGGGATTGTACTGGTTATTTTAGAACCGGCCCAGGTTTGTCCAGAACCTTTTACAAGCTTTAGAACTTTAGCCGAGGAGTTCCCATTACTATTCGGGTTATCCACTACAGTAGTGGCACCGCCATCAAATCCATCAAATGTAATATTGTTTAGATTACCCGATTCGAAAGTTAAGGGTAAGACTGATACTGATGGTGATTTGTAAAAATAAATATTATCAATAAATACGGTGCCGGTGGCCCAAGGATTGCCCACATATTTTAGTTGATGTATATCTGCTACCGAAAGGCCTTGACTAGTAAACGCAGAAATTGGAATATCTATACTGTTCCATTTATTTCCTTCTAAGGTTCTCGTAACCGGCTTTTCGCCACTACTAAGACTAATGAGAGATGTTTCTAGCTT
>Ga0078894_10004372_pt1 | contig 10802 bp, 6 predicted proteins | sample LauGreSu1BDMLBSD_2_FD_67506 | JGI IMG/M metagenome (GOLD analysis project Ga0078894, IMG submission 67506) | Freshwater lake microbial communities from Lake Michigan, USA - Su13.BD.MLB.SD (version 4) (version 4) | ecosystem: Environmental > Aquatic > Freshwater > Lake | place: Lake Michigan, USA... | reverse complement strand
ATAAATATTGATAATAAACATAATCATCTTCCGCCAAAGAAAAGCGCATCTATCATCAAAGAACATGTTCATGATGGTATCGAACTTGCGAAAGAGTATAAGCTTCCTCAAAGAATCATTGATTTTATTCCAATGCATCATGGCACAATGCTTGTCAAACATTTTTATGCAAAGGCAATTGAATTATCCCAGAACGGGGAAGGACCGACTATTGTAAAAGAAGAAGATTATCGATATTCAGGACCTAAACCAAATACAAAAGAGACAGGAATTCTCATGCTTGCGGATGCGGCAGAGGCTGTTGTTCGATTGAATAATGCAGAAACCAAAGAAGACATTGAGGTTATTCTTCAGACTATCATCAATGATAGAATGCTTGATGGACAATTGGATGAATGTCCACTTACCATTGCCGAAATACATGAGATTAAAGAATCCTTTGTAAAGAATCTTCTAGGGATGCGACATCACCGCATTTCTTATAAAGAAATACCTGATAAGAAATGAAATAAAAAAGCCCGCTTCAAATAATGAAGCGGGCTTTTTTTGTATGCGTAGTCGATTTACTTAGCTATGATGAGCTGCACTTGATTTGCATATGGACCGGATTTTAAGATACATGTGTACATGCCGGCAGGTAATTGATGAGCATCAATGCTGAGCTGATATGCTCCTTCCTTCACATGTCCTGCAAGCAATGTATGAACTTTTTGCCCCATTGAATTATACAATTCAATGACGGTATTTGATGAGATACCGATTGAGTAGTCAATCATTGCAATATCCGAAGCAGGGGATTGACCTGAAACAGACAATGCATAACCTAAACCTGAACCTCTAATGAATCTACCATTTGCAAAACAAATTGGAGAAAGTTTCAATGTGGAGGTATCATTACCAATGACTAAACACTTCGCAAATATATCTTTAGCTTTAGCATCAACAAATACTTTGAAAGATGTTGAATCTCCCAAGTATGCATTGAAGTCCGCTTCAAACAAATCTTTTTTGCCTGAGAGACCAGGATTACCTGTACCTGAAACTGTCAAAACATTACCGTTCAAAGTCGGAGTCCATGTCCAGCCATTCAAAGAACGAACTGTACCGGTGAAATCAAGATCTTTGGAATCATAACTAACCAAGATGTCCATTGCATTGATTTGAGCTGAACCGACATTACCTAGAATATCAGCATTTACTTTGAAAGCAACTTTTTGACCCGGTGTTACTTCACCAGGATTGATTGAAGAAGTAATAGTGACTGGCAATGTGATTGCCTCTGCATTTACGGTAACATTGCGTTCACCAAGCTTTGCTGTCACAGAATAAGTGCCTGCTGCATTTGGTGTAAATACAATTGAGTAATTATGGTTTGTATTCGCAGGAATTTTGAAATTACCCAATGGGGAAATGCTAAATTCACTGGTAGCACCTGAAACAGTGTTTGTTGTTTCTACGTCATAACTGCTCACATTCGGATATGGAATTGTAATGACCGGATTTTCACAAGCATTGAACTTGCCTAAATTGATCACTGTGTCAGGAAGGAATCCTGTTCCACATAATTCAACAGTATCAGGAACATTGCGAGCATCAGTCATGATTTCAACAAAACCACTACGCAAGCCTTTTTTCTGAGGAATGAATATAGCAGAAATATTTTGTGTGCCACTCAAAGGAATATCAAAAGGACCTGCAGGACTGAATGCTTCAAATTCAATTGGTGGGATTGGCTTAATTGAAAGTACCTTCAATGGACCTTGTCCCATATTCTTGATTACCAATGCATTTGTTTTCGGCGCAGATTTGCTACCGATGCGAGTGGAATCAAAACAGTTCTTTGAATATTCAGGAGCACCGATACATCCATTACCTTGTACTCTTGCACCAAAATCAGGTGCCTTGATATTTGCATCAATGGCCGAAACTGCAGTGACAAGTACGGAATCCCACAAGCCATTTGTATTTGTAACTGGAGCAAATTCTACAGTGAGATTAATTGTCTCATCCTTTTTAAGATTTACTGGTAAAGTTGGAATATTCAGTATTGAGAAAGTACCATTATTTTGTAAAAGTCGAATACTCTTTACAGCAAGTTCACTATTACCATTATTCGTAATTACAACATTCTTTTGATCTTTACCGCCAACAGGAACGCAATTCCAAATTGCATCAGTAGCAGAAGCAGTAAGTTGTGCTTCACCCTCTCCAGAGAGTTGAACCTTTGCATCAACGCAGACAGTATCAAGGCCAAGATTGATGAATGCAAGTCTTTTTCCAACTGCTGTTGGTTTGAACTCGGTTGTAATCTCCAAATGTCCGCCAGGCTTTATGGTAAATGTATTTGAAGGATCACCAACAGATGGATTGCCATTTCTGTCGATCATGCGATAACTTGCAATTGCAAAATCTCCGGGATTAGCACCGCCAATTGACATCTTTCCATTGATCAAGATATTACTCTTATTTTCCAATGCCTTTGTTATTGTGATGCTTCTATTGCTACCAACCAGTGTATTTGCAAAAGTGGTGTCTTCCACATGGATATAATCACAAGGCTCAACTGCTTCACCACAAATGGTCATTTTAACAACCGGGGAACAAGTAGCATAAAATGTGAGTATAGCGCAGTGCTCACCGGGAGTAGTTGGAGTGAACAATACTTCAATAGGTACAGTATCGCAATTGACAGAAGGGAAGAGACGACCATTTAATACTGATTTCAAACTGAATTGAGGATCTGAAACACTGACACTATCAATGAATGTATCAAGATTACCATCATTACAAATACCGGTACTTAGAACCATGTCCTTAGGAGTTCCAACTGAAGTAACACCTACATTAAAACGAATATTTGAATCGATGCTGTATAATCTTGCTTTTGCAAGTGGGAAAGCCAATAAACTTGAAGACTGGCTTGAAGGAGTTCCACAGAATTTTGTGATAAATCCATCAGTTTGACCTGCTGAAACGATAGTCTTATTTCCTGGATCTTTGGTCATTGAGCCTGAGAAAGTACCTGTCTCATATAAACAGCCATCTTTATCTGTTGCATTAAGAGTTGTATATGGCTTGCCTTGAGTTCTTGTCGGCTGAAGATCTAGCCAATTTCCGGCTGGATCAAAGACCGCTGTGAATGGTTTCCAGACAATGGGTTGAGTACGATTTGTGATTGTTGCTTTTGTGCCATCACGCATTGTTGCCGTAAGCACGCCTTTATACATGCCTTCAACATATACACGTTTTTCAAATGGTTCCCATGCAATGCGCTCTCCATATGCTTCTGCAGTTGGATTGGTTGCAGTTGCACCAAGTGTGTTAACGATGACTGTCCCTCCATCAGGCTCAACGCGAGCCATGAAGAAGTTTCTGCCTGTCAAACTTGAAGATTTTTTATTCACAAAACCAAATGTGGATTCACCAATAAAGTGTCCTGTAACATATGCGGCATTATTGTCACCTGCGGCAATTCCTGTTATTGCATCAGCACCGGGGCCACCAATATTCTTCACGAATTGAACATTGCCACCGATATCAAGTTTAGCAAAGAATCCATCTCTGCTTCCAGATGTACTTACCATTGGTTTGCCATCAAATGCACCATTACCTTCAAAATTACCAGCTACATAAGAAAACTGAGCATCTGGAGACAATGCAATGCTTACGCTTGAATCAGTCAATGTTCCACCGATATTCTTTGCCCAGACATATGTTTTTGAAGGAGGAAGACCAACGCGAATTTTATATTGTCCTTTTGTGCTGAGTTTTTTCAATTCATCAGAAGACCAAATATATTTGAGACCCTTCGCCTTATCGGTGAGAAGATTCCAAGTTGCTCCATTATCAGCACTATATTGAATAATGACTTCTTGTGTAGAATCGACACCAGCCCAAAGTATTGTCAAGTCATTACAAGTTGAACGAATTTCGGAATTGATTGGATCGAGAAGTTGAATGTCCGAAGTGCCGCCTACAAGTGGAATCAATGGTGGATCGCAAGGATTACCCTTGATTCGAAGACCACTTTGTCTGAAATCGAGTGTGGTGCCTTGAGTAAATCGAACTCCAACAATTGCTGTTTTTCCGGAATCAATTACTTGAGGAGTAGATCCATTCCATGCAGTTCCATTGAAAGTTGTCACAGTAAAACTTGCATTTCCTGCAGGTGCTGGAGGATCGGCGGTGACAATTAGCTTTCCATTTTTGGCTTCCACATTGACTAATTTGTCAATGGAAGCACCAACGGCTGGGTTTCCAAATGACACAATTGGTGGATTGACTTCGAGCTTCATGACACTTGAAGCGGGAGCTTGATAAGAAGATGTGTCAGTTATGTTAACATTTTTCTGTAATGTAATGTATACTGTTCTAGTCCTACTTTCTTCATTACAGCCCATAGGGGAATTCCACTCTAAATAACACACTTCTTTCGCTTGCAATTTCTTTGCAATCTCAGAATAGATTTCCTGTAGCTTAGAATATGCATCTTTAGAATTTGCTTCATAACTTTCGCCACCTGTTAAGTCAGCCCAAGTGGCCAAATCTTTATTCATACCCATGAACGCAGTAATTGCATAAAATGCAATGCCATTATCAAGCAATTCTTTTTTGATTGTATCTCTGGTCGGTGGCTTATTGGGTTCACCATCAGTCAAAAAGATAATGACTTTCTTGACTGTCGCAGGAAGATTTTCTCTAACATATCGATCCTTGATAAGCGTTATTGCACCCCATTGTTTATGCAATAATGGTGGATCATAATAAGTAGCTGATCCGAGAATCATAGAATCAATTGACTTTAGAAGGGAATTTCGATTATTCGACCAATCATGCTCGAGATAAGCCTGGCCATCAAAAGAAACTACTGCAACTTTGGTCCTTCCAATAAAATTGAGCAAGCTTACAAAAAGTTTTGAAGCCTGCTTTACAAATCTGAAGCGGGTTTCTTCCGGTCTGGATCCAACTTGTTCAGACATAGATGCGCTCTTGTCAATAACCAACACAACACTCAATTCAGGACCATCAACGATGGTTGAACACTTTTGAGTTATGTCAGAAGCAGGAATGGTAATACCATTTTCTACAACTTTGAAATCTCCAGCACTCAATCCGGGAATAGGAACATTGTTATTGTCTGCTGCTTCATAGAATGAGCGAACTTTTGGGAATTTCTCTGCATCAGGTGTATAGGCATTGAACCTGTTCTGTGCGAACGAGACTCCTATTGCCGAGAAAATCACCATACATAGAGCGAGTGACCGTATGAATAGAATCATCGAGGATTCTCCAATCGAATATGAAATAAAGTTAAAATCAATGTAAAAAATCTCGTGAAATGCTGCATTATCACGGATTTAATAAAATAAAGACAATGAAAAGAATAAAAAGTCACTATTACAATCAAGAAACGGCGACAGGTCTTTCCATTATAGAGAATGTTTTATTCCCGGCATCCAATTCGGCCATTACACCTAGTGGAATTGTCATTTTACTCTTGACATGCCCAATAGGAAGACCATAAACAGCGGGTATACCTAACGAAGTAATTCGAGATTCCAAAACTTCTTGCAAAGAGAATGATACTTCAAAACCAGGTACCCTCTTCGCTTCGCAATTTTTAAATTGACCAAGAATGATGCCTGCACATTGTTGAAGCTTACCGGCAAGCCATAACTGCGTGAGCATTCTGTCTATCCGATATGGTTCTTCTGCAATATCTTCAAGGAATAAGAGGGAATCCTTAGTGTCGATTTCATAAGGAGTACCAAGCGTCGCGACTATCATTGATAAATTGCCACCTGTTAGTCTCCCTTTTGCAATACCCTTGGATAATGTGGTCATTCTCGAATCACTGAATGATATTGGAGTGTACTCAGGTAAAACCTGTTCTGTAATTATCACATCCGCACTTGGTTTGCATAATGCTTTTTTAAAATAATCAACAGTGAAAGAGTCAAAGGTTGAAGATGCAACTGGTCCATGATATGTAATGACATTACTAAGTTTGGTAATGGCTACAAGCAAAGCAGTGATATCGCTATAACCAATGATGATTTTTGGATTAGCTCGAATAACACCAAAATCCAACATTGGAAGAATTCGCATCACGCCATATCCGCCTCTTGCACAAAGAATGCAGTCTATATCAGGTCTTTCAACAAATTCCATGAACTCTGCAGCCCTTTCTGAGTCAGGAGCAGAGAGATAACCATATTTTCTAGTTAGTGTATTGCCCAATACAATTGAATAACCACTTGCCTTCAACAAAGCAATTCCTTCTTGGATTTCTGCATTATCCACACCACTCGCAGGAGCTGTAATTCCGATTGTGGATCCTTTTTTCAAGGCAGAAGGAAGCAATGAAACAAAATCAGAATGCTTGTTCATGTTATTTGAAAGCACTGACTCAGTTGTATTCACAAACTCTCCGTTTCCTGTACTTGCTTTTGCTTGAATCGATGCAAAGCCAAGAGCTGAAAGGCCTGTTCCAACCGAGTGAAGAAATGATCTGCGTTTCATCATGATCTCAAACTATGATTTGTACAAAAGCAATAGAAAACAAAGGCTTAATCCACGGTTTGTTTTATGAAGAATATAAATTACCATGGTCCTAAAAATACGAAAATTAAGAGTTTTCCACACTACAAATTGCCAGCTGAAGTGGAATTTCATGGCTTTTTGCATTTCATGTAGAAAAAGCAATGAATGTGTTTAAGCTATTGAGCATGAATGTTCAATCTTTTTTTCATAAATTCCGCCATAAATTTCTGGTGCGAATTATGAAATATCCTTCTCAAATTGATCGAAGATTGGTTCTTAAAGCAGGTCTGATACTGGCAACACCAATTCAAGCATTTTCAGTTCTTCAAAGTGCTGATGATGATAAGTATAAACCATTGAATGAAAATGACTTATGGCAATCCATAAGAACTGAATTTCCGATGGATAGAACAATGATCAATTTGAATAATGGGGGAGTAAGCCCAAGCCCAAGATCAGTGATGCAAGCATTGCATACCGGTTTAGATTATGCCAATCAAGCTCCCGCTAGAAATATTTGGCAACAACAAGAACCCGGTTTGGAAAGGGTGAGACAAGGAATTGCCCAAGTATTTGGCGTTTCTAATGAAGAAATAGCCATTACCAGAAATGCAAGTGAAAGTCTGCATCATATTCAAATGGGTCTAACTTTGCAAAAAGGGGATGAAGTCCTCACCACCGAACATGATTATCCAAGGATGCTTACCGCTTGGGAGCAAAGATCTAGAAGAGATGGCATAATAATTAAAAAAATACCAATTGTTATTCCAGTCATGGACCCCATAGACATAGTTAATGCATTTAAGCAGGCTATCAATAAAAAAACAAAAGTCATTCATGTGTCGCATGTTGCATTTTGTTCTGGTCAAATCTATCCTGTCAAAGAAATTTGCATGCTTGCTAAGGAAAAGGGGATTGAATGTATAGTTGACGGAGCACATTCATTTGCTCACTTTCCATTTACTCAAGAAGACTTACAATGTGACTATTTCGGGACATCACTCCATAAATGGCTTTATGCACCGGTTGGAAATGGAATGCTATATGTGGCTAAAGACAAAATCCCTTCGATTTGGCCACTCATGGCTGCAGGACCCGAAATGAATGGTTCAATAAAGAAGTTTGAGGAGATTGGTACTCATCCTGCCTCTTTGCATAATGCAGTGACTGAAGCAATCGCTTTTAATGAAAGAGTTGGTCTTGAAAGAAAAGCTTCAAGATTGAGAGAATTGCAATTGCGTTGGATAAACCGAATCAAGGATGATCCCAGAGTAAGATTTATGACAAATATCAACGATGTAACTCAATGGTGTGGACTTATGGTTTTCAGATTTGATGGGTTCGATCATGGCAAAATAGGCGAATACCTATTTAACACTCATAGAATAATTACCACTCCCATTAAGTATGCTAATATAGATGGGATAAGAATTACGCCTAACATATACATTTCGGACAGTGAAATTGATTATTTTGCGGAGATTCTTCTCTCAATACTGAGAGGCCAGGTCAAAGGATTACAAGGATGATCACCACTCAATTCATTGTGTTCATCAAACTGACCTTTATTACTATATAGAACACTATGTCCAATGAACAATATCTGTGGATAGGTTTCCACATCTTCATTCTCATAATGCTAGCATTAGATATTGGTGTTTTTCATAAGAAAGCACATGCGGTTTCTGTAAAAGAAGCTTTATGGTGGAGTGCTTTTTGGATTGCCCTTGCGGGTCTTTTCGCAGTTGGTATATTTTTCCTTCGCTCTACGGTACAAGCTACAGAGTTCATGACAGCATATATCATAGAGAAATCATTGAGTGTCGACAATCTCTTTATTTTCCTTACGATTTTTAGTTATTTCAAAGTCCCTGACAAATACCAACATAAAGTCTTGTTTTGGGGTGTTCTCGGTGCTTTGGTGATGCGTGCTTTGTTTATCATTGTCGGTGTGGCAATTCTGGCTAAGTTCAAATTCATCATTTATATTCTTGGTGCCTTCCTTGTTTTCACCGGCTTTAAATTATTTTTCTCTAAAGATGATGTAGAGTTTAAACCGGAATCTTCATGGACATTAAAGTTGGTTCGTAGATTCTTTGGTGTTTCGAAGCATTATCATGAGGATAAGTTTTTTGTAAGAAAAATGGGGTATGTTTTTGCTACGCCACTCTTTCTTGTATTAGCGCTAGTTGAAACAACAGATTTGGTATTTGCTTTGGATTCCATTCCGGCGGTATTGGCTGTTTCCCCTGATCCTTTCATTGTTTATACATCTAATATTTTTGCAATTCTTGGTTTGCGATCATTGTATTTCGCATTGGCTGGAGTTGTTGGATTATTCCACTATCTCAATTATGGTCTTGCAATCATTTTGAGTTTTATAGGTGTAAAAATGATGATCAGTGGTATCTATCATGTGCCCATACATATTGCCCTTCTCTTTGTTCTTATAGTACTTTCAGCATCGGTAATTCTTTCTTTGGTATTTCCAAAAAAAGAAAGTTCAATTGAACCCACATGATGAGTATCAATCCAAAGTATGCATGAAAGTTTGAACAGTTCAATTTGTACTGTTTGTAATCTCATTTAAATACAATTGTCTCAACCGTATTATGACTAGTCCAGCATATAACTATGTGAAACACTCTATTGCCTATGCATCATATAAGGAAGCATTTTCTTTGAAAGCCCATGCTCATTTAGGAGACATGTCGGAAAAAGAAAAGGAAATGTTTGCGTTTTATGAATTGAACTGGGCAAGAAGCACTAGAGTTGAAAAAGTATATCAACCCTCTGAGCTAGCTTTGAAAGCATTGCAATCAATGAATTCAAAACAAACTTGGATTGTCATTACAGAAGGTTGGTGTGGTGATTCAGCACAGTCTCTTCCGATCATTGCCGCTCTAGCTCAAGCATCGGCGGAAAAGATTGAATTACGAATTGTGTCAAGAGACGAGTATCCGGAATTATTGGAACAATATCTTACAAATGGTTCGATGAGTATTCCAAAACTGATTGCATGTGATAAACAAGGAAATGAAGAATGGATTTGGGGACCCAGGCCAAAAAAAGCGCAGGAGTTGTTTGATGAACTCCGCACACAGAATGCTGAAAAGCAAGAAATTTATAAGTCATTACATAGTTTCTATGCTAAAGACAAAGGTCAGTGCATTGAAACTGAAATCATCGCTCATTGTGTTTAATCAATATATTTTTTTTGGGAGTGAAAGCAATGTTGAAAATGCTGATCAAAGCCATGCTGCTGATCGTTAGTTTTTTTCTTACTGAACAAATCATAGCACAGGGTGTGACCTTCCTCATCAAAGGGAAAGTGGTGGATGGTCAAAAGAAAGCTTTGCAAGGTGTGCAAGTTATCGCAAGAGATGGTGATGAAGTATCGGGTAAATCGAAGTCTACTGCAAGTGGTGAATTCACCATGACACTAAAGCCCGGTAGATATTATTCTATGTCATTTGAAAGAAATGACTTATTCATGTCCAAACAAGATTTCAGAGTTCCTGATGGAACAACTTATCAAGAAATATCCCAAGAATTTCAGCTTCGTACATTCGCGAAAGGGGATACCATTCAACAGTTTCCTCTTTTTCCGGCCGGACAGTCAAATGCAATGCCTTCGCCACTCTTTACGATGATTCCGGAAATGTTGAAAAAGATGCCTCATTTGAAAATAAAAGTGTTGGTTTCTGAAGGTAAAACAACCGAAAAGAAATCAAAAGCTGATAAGAAGACTAAAGCCGAAAAGAAATCAAAGAGTAAAAAAGGTGTAAGTAGTACACCTGCCCAAACATTATATGATCTCAGAGTGGAAGAGATTCGTTCCAAACTTGCTATCGCAGGTGCACCTGAATCTCGATTTACATTTGAAAAGGCAAATCTTAAAGCACCATTCGATGTTTCGGTCATCATTACAACATTAGCGAGTGATTTTTAATCAGGCATACCATGAGAACATTGTCGTCATATTTCCTAATACTCTTTGGTTCACTTGTAGTAACTAGAGGTTCCGAGCTTCCTATTCTTATTGCTATGAAGAATGAGATGCAGAGAACGATGGAAGGATTATCTAAACAAAGCAATCCTCCATATTTTCTTTCTTATGCGGTAACTGAAACAAAGACAATTCGGATGTCGGCATCATTTGGCAAATTGAAATTCACAGAAAATGTTGCATCTCGAATACTTGACATTGATATTCGTGTCGGGAACTATGAATTAGACAATACGCATACTATCCGTGG
>Ga0078894_10004371_pt1 | contig 10804 bp, 7 predicted proteins | sample LauGreSu1BDMLBSD_2_FD_67506 | JGI IMG/M metagenome (GOLD analysis project Ga0078894, IMG submission 67506) | Freshwater lake microbial communities from Lake Michigan, USA - Su13.BD.MLB.SD (version 4) (version 4) | ecosystem: Environmental > Aquatic > Freshwater > Lake | place: Lake Michigan, USA... | reverse complement strand
GCCGGCTCATCGAGCAGGGCCAGCGCGAGTGGGGCGTGTTCCCGCCGTCGCAAGGCCTGCTTGTCGAGCGTGAACTCACGCAAGCCATGCTCGAGGGAACCGTCGGCCATGTGGCCACCGAGTTCATGGCGTTCCTCGATTCGATCGGCGACCGCAGCTTCGTCGCACGCTTCCTGGCCAATCCGGCGAGCGAGGAACTGCCCACGCACGGCGGGTGCCTGTTCGTGCTCGTGATGGCGGTTGCTGAGCGCGTGAAGGACGACCTCGATGATGCACGTCAGGCCGCACGCGTGCTCATGCAGCGCCTGCCCGACATGGAGTGGCGCGAGAAGCTGCGCCGCGAGGTCTTCATGCGCTGCCCCATGATGATGGTCGACCCGATGCTGGCGGTCGATGAACTGAAGCAGGGCGCACCAGTGTCCGAAGCCGGTGGTGCAGGGCGCAAGGGGCGTGCGGCGTGACCGTGTGCGAAGCCGATCATGCGGCGGAGCAGCACGCGCAGGCGCGTGAGGCGCTCTCGCGCGCCAAGGCCAAGCTCGTGCGCGAGCTGCCTGAGCTGGCCAGCGAGCTTCTGCGGGTGCCGCTCGTCGTGACGCAGGTCTGGGGCATCGATACGGCCGCGACCGATGGCCGCATGATCGCCTTCGATGCGGCGTTCGCGGTTCGCCTGGCGGCCGCCGATGCAGAGGCGGGCAGCCGCGGGGACACGCTCAAGGCGGTCCTGCTGCATGAACTGCTGCACATCGTCTGCTGTCATGCCGAGCGCCGCCAGGATCGCGATGCGCTGATGTGGAACTGTGCCGTCGACTACGTGGTCAACAACATGGCGATCGATCTGGGGGCGAATCTTCCCACGGGCGCGCTCATCGATCGAAGTCTCTCGGGCAGGAGCGGCGAGCAGATCTACCGCCTGCTCATGGCCGATCCGGCGATCCGCGCCGCCGTCGCCGAGCAGCGCGCGAGCTACGGCCTCGCCGACACCATGCTCACCCCAGAAGAGGGCGACGCCCTGGCTGCAGCTGCCGGGCTCCAGCCGCTCACGCGCACGGCCGTGCTGGAGATTGCGCGGCGTGGCCGCACGGCGCTCGAGGTGTTCCTGCGCAAGCTCGGCCACACGTCCCCCAATGCCGAGCTGGGGGCGCTCGATGCCATCCATCGGCCGCCGCCGCGCTGGCGCCAGGCACTGTCGGACTGGTGCCAGCAGCCGTGCCGCGACGAGAGCTCCTTCACGCGTCCCAATCGTCGCATGCTTGGGCATATTGGTCATGGTTTCGTGCTGCCCGGCCAGAGCGGCCGCACCGCACACGGCATCGTCGTGGGGCTCGACACCAGCGGCAGCCGCTGGGATCACCGCGTCCTGGCCTGCGTGCTCGGTCAGATCGAGCAGTTGCGCGATGCCATGGGCTGCCCATGCTGGATCGTCTCGTTCGATACGAAGGTCACCGCGCGTCGTCAGCTCGAACCCGGCGAGAGCCTGGTCGCCACCGACGTCCTTCGCGGCGGCGGGGGCACCGACTTCCGCTGCTTCTTCGATGAGCTCGAGGAGATCCGCACCAGCCACGCGCAAGCCGTGGCGGTGATCATCACGGACTGCATGGGCATGTTCCCCACGGTGCCGCATGACCAGACATGCTGGCTCGTGCCGGCGGCGTTCTCGGCAGCGGTGCCCTTTGGCGTGGTCGTGCGGTACGACGAACAGCTCGATCCAGCGCCTCCCGCCGCCGCTCATCCACTCAACCAACGACCCTTCCCATGGCCAGCGCCCCGAAACCCATCATGACCTACCTGACCACCACCATGCCCACGCTCTTCCTTCTCTCGACCGCCTTCTCCTTTGGGTTCCTCACCTTCGGCGCGCCGCCGAGTGCGCCTGTGGCTCCGGCCACGGCGCTGCACCAGCTGCCGGACCAGCCCGAGGATGGGTTGTTCTATGACGGCGACGACGATGAGACGATGGGGGAACTGGTGCGCCAGGCCTGCAAGCGCATTGGTGCGCGCGGGGTGACGGATGCCGAGGAGGGCGACTCACTGATGCACTTTGACGATTCATACCTTGAGATCAGGGTCATGTCGCGCGGCGTCGACAACCTGAAGGTGGATGCACTCTTCGTCTCAACGCTGATCCCGCTGGTCCCAACTGCTCACGCCGACGACCCTCGGCTTGTTGAGATCGCCTACCGGCTCAACAACTTGTACAAGGTCGGTCAGGTGCGCATCTTTGCACTCGATCAAGGCGAGGTCATTCTGGCAATCGGCCGCCACCTGTCGTTCCAGGACCACCTGAGCGACGCCTTTCTCTACGACTGGCTTGTTGAATTCGAGGGTTCCTGCGATTGGCTCATCCAGCATGAGAGGGAACGGATCGGCATGTGGCTCGATCCGGATTTTGTGGGCGATCCTGACGACGCCGACGATGAAGACGCTGGTGCAGCAGGTGGCGATGCGGCTGCCGTCACCGCGGTCGCCGACACTGCCGCATTCCGGGCGGCGATCAACGGACCGCTTGGCGTGGCAGAGCGTGGTTCCTTCGAGTCGGCTGGCGTGCAAGTGCTGCCCACCGGCATGCCGCGGGTCTGGGATCCCGAGGGGCCGATCGTGGTTCGAGTGGTCGGCGAGCCGTACCAATGCTTGTACACGCCAGAGTCCGTCATGCAAGCGTGGCAGACCATGGAGCCGGTCGGGGGGCCCGGCTTCGAGGGCATCAGCATGGCCGCCGTGGATGACGCAGGCAAGCCGCTGATCGCCCGCACCTGCCAGCAGTGGGCTGAGTTCGGCGCCGAGCCGCTCGACAACATGAACAACAAGATCTCGCAGCCGATCAAGGTGGCCGATGCGATCCTGTCATGGATGATGCACGCACGGACTTCGCAGGCATCGACGCTGCGACACGCGGATGTGCGGTCCATCCTCTTGCCCTTGGTGCCGCCGCCACTGGAGCGTGAGGTCATGAAGCGCACGCCCGATCCGATGAACCGCGTCGAGTTGCGGGGGAACAGCCTGACGCGCGAGACCGAGGGATGGATGGAGGGCGCGGAGCTGCTCGCCTTCGGCGACATCGATGGCGACGGCTGGGAGGACATGCTCATCGAGCGGTACAACGCTTCGCTGCAGGGGAGCTTTTCAGCAACGGGGATCGAGGCCTGGACGCGGCTCGCCGCGGGCCGGCTGGTCCAGCTCTGCGACCGCGTTCCGCAGCACATGCCATCGCAGCAGGACTGGGCCGATCGTCGACGGGACTGGGCCGCCAACTTCGGCCTGCCGATCGCACGCGAGGTGCTGCTCGAGGGCACCTGCACCTGCCAGCTCGATGATCAAGGGCACGACCTGTCGCTGCGGCTGATCGCGCGCCACGGCATCATCACGGGCACGAAGTGGTGCGAGCGGCACGACCATCAGGTCACGGTGGCGGGTTCACTCGGCGCTGGCGTTGGTGTGCTGCACGAATATGCGATCGACGACCTGCCCACGGCATCCTGGGAGTTCGACTGGACCCTCAAGGATGGCCGGCTGCAGTTCGTCGGCGGCCGCCACGCCGCCGGCTGCATGGAAGCCGACGGCTTCGACGCGACGTGGGAGGAGGCGGACGCGGCGCAGGGGAGTGAGTGAGAAACACGTTCAGCCGAGTATCGTTCCACAGTTCGATCAACTTCAAGAGATGCACCAAACATGAACACTGATGACGCACCTGACCGGCAGCCGCTACCAAGCGAACTGCCGAGTCTAAGAAAGGGACGACGAAAACGGAAGATTCCGGAAGTGTTCGCTGGCATGCACGGCCAACTCGTTGACCGGGGGCGCTTTCGGTTCCGAATCGAAGGGGACAAGCACGAGGTCCAGTGGTTCATCGGCCCTGAGCAATCTCAGCAAGCATGGAAGTCAGCTCTCTGGAGTGAACTGTGTTGCAACCCGGCCCTCGAGCTCGAGAGACTTGAACTCGGTTGGCTCATTGCAGATGTTTGCATGGAACGAGGGAATCACATGATGAGGTGCATCCCGGCTCCAAGCGAAGCAATGAAGGAGGCCGCCCCTTACTGGTCAATGGGGGACGCGTGGTATCACTGGGCTGTCGTGGCCGCTGGACACATGGTGTTCCCAAAGGAATGAGGCCGCCTCAATCAATGATGCGGCCTGGAACGCCGATGGGGTACCCTTAACCACGGACTGAAGCCGCCGCTGCAGCGATCGCCCGAGCAATCGCCTGCGGTCCGTGGCCAATAGATGCCCGCCACTGCTTATCCTGCTCATTGATCAGTCTGCGGATGCATCGACCGTACAGCGTTCGCATGAACCGCAGCGTGACCACGATGTCGGCTCGCTTGATCAGGTTTGCAGCCCGGTCAACCTTGGGCCCCCAGTTGGAGCTCCATCCCGGGTACTCGAAACTGACCTGAACGTAGGGTGCCATGGTGTTGAGTATGGCAAGTACCGTTGCTTCCTGATGCTGCTGCCGCTCATCGCCACCGATGAAGAGCACTCTGACCGGCCTTCGGTTGTCATCGATCCGCGCGGTTGCCATGAGTGATTGCTCAGACTGGCGTCGCCGGAACAACTGCTCCGCCTCTTCGATCCACGACTTCTCGGCATGGAGCGATCTGAGCGCGTCGATGTAATCACGAGCCAACTCAAGATCGACAGTGTCCTGAACAACATGAAAAAACGAAGCGTAGAGCCGTGCCGCGACCGCCATCTTGACACCTGGATCAGCGCTTCGACGAGCCAGATGTGCGAGAACACCGGCGTACTCACCCTGTTGCTGCCAAACAGCCTGCCACCGATCTCTCTTCTCGAACAGATTGATGAGCGCCGCGGGATCCTCCTCGCGCGCCATGACGACACCGATCATGTCATCGGCGAGCTCAGCAACTTTTTCATCTCTCACGCCACTGTCGACAAGGGCAGCGAACAGCGCGCTTCGTAACTGCCAAGCATGGGCGCTGGAGAGCTTTTCAACAACGTTCTCAAGACGGTTCAAGACCAGGCCTTGGACAGCTTGGTGCTGCAGGGCTGAATCAAGGAAGTGGGTCCGTATCAATCCAGCTGCATTCCGTTCGATACGGTCGCAGATCAGGTCGGCGACGGCATCGACCCCAATGATCAGAGCGTGCTCCAGCACCTGATCGACAACGGTCTGAGGGAGTTCTCCCTCGGATCGCTCAAAGTGGACAATCGACTCGACAGCATCTCGGCACGCGGGCTCGGATTGCGAAATGCGCGCGCCATGGATGGCCATCAGCACTCGTAGCCGAGGCAACAACGACATTTCCCGTGCAGTGGCCTGAGCTACGGAAGCGGAGCGGAGCGCCGACCCGCCCAGCTCGTGACAGCGCCGCGAGATCTCGGTTGAATCAGCGCATCCTGCAGGACTGCACGCAGCCACCATCAGTGCGAGATACGAAAGATCGACCGATGTCGATTGATTAGCCTCTGTTGCCTCAAGCAGCATGAGCCAGGTAGGGAGCGCCTCGCGGAATCGATCCCAACAGTGCCCTGGAGTGATCTTGGTCGAGAACCAGAACTCCTCGATTCGAGCGATTTTTACCTTGCAAAGGGCCTGCTCAACATCGACTTCTCCCTGCAGCACGAGTGCCGCTTCGTAGCTCATGAAGGCTCCAACCCGTTCCTCTAGGGATGGCTCCAGGACCTCTTCAACCTGCTGCAGTACATCGCGGGCAGCGTCGAACTTAGACGCCTGCCTGAGACAGGATCCATAGGCAACTCGCATCTCAATCGAAAACACCCGCCCGAACGCTCGACCGCACCTTGAAACACCATCGACCAACTGCGTGAGCTCGCGCAATCGACCCTCATTTTGGAGTCGAACGCACAAGCCCCGAAGATCGAACGCCAAATCCCGTGGCGCACCTTCAAGGCACGGAATCCACTGCATCAGTTCATCGAGCGCTGCATTAGCAATGAGGAACTTGACGATTGGTGGCGCTGCTTCGGTGGATGCTGGTTGATGTGCAAGGATCGCATTTCGATCTGCCGGGGCGAGTGCCCGAAGCCGCTCCAGCGCACTGCTCGCGGAATTCCTGGCATGAAACGACAACCATCCAGCCACCAGCCACGCACGGCGTGCAACATTGAAAGTTGAGTCATGGGGCGGAAGCGCAGCACCGACAAATCCAAGTGCGAAGCCCCAGTGAAAACAAGACTGGGCTCGCTTCTGGTTCAACTTGGCGAACTCACGGCAGGCCTGCTCAATTGAGGCCAGATTCATGGCGCCGTGCTGGCCGTTCGCCGACGCCACGACTGAATCGATGAGCAGGTGATCGAGTTTCGTAAAGGTCTCGGGTGTGCTTGTCGGTTCTCCGGTCACGACCTGTTCCGACTCCTCCCGAACGGGCTCGACGGAACTGAGGCTTACGACGGTGTTACCAGGATCCGAATCAACATCCGTGACAGGTGCCGCATCAGCCTGGACTGAGAGCTCCTGCTTTTTCTCTGGCGTTCCTGGGCTGCACCAAGATTCGAAAGCCTGCCGAGCCGGGTCCCGCCAGTGAGAGATGCCGACGCAAGCAACAACCGCCGTGAACTGTTCGAAGAGCGGCCGATGGTCCTCCACGATCATCGCTCGGGCTGCAGTGAAGTCGGAGTCACTCGGGTGCATCCCGCATGGGTCGCGCGATGGACAAGCCTTGTCTGGCTGAAAGCCTCGGGTCACCGAGCAACGAATGGCTGGATGAATCGCAGCATGGAACCGATCGATCTGTGCGTTCAGTGCCTGTTGGAACACATGCTTCAGGAGTTCTGCAAGCCGTCGCTCGTCGCAGCGCATCAGACCAATCCGAGCGGCCGCCTTGATTTGGCGCCAAGGCTGAGTGCCCGTCGTTCTGAACCCCGGAATCTGGCCGATCAACTGGAGCGCAGATGTGCGCGCCGGAGGACTCATCGAATCCCAATGAGAGCCAAGGAAGTCCGTCAGGATCTCAGGACTTCGCTCATCCTTCCCGCCAAACGCCCGGTTCAAAATGTTCATGCACAGGGCCTCCGGAAACTGATCGACTGGAGTGTAGATGGTGTTCCGAACAACTCGAACGAGGCGAAACAGTCTTCCCTCAGTTTTTCCGACTCAAGACCAGGACCCGCTGGACCGGAGCACTGCCCGAGTCCAGTTCGAGTCCACGAGATCCACATCCAAGTTCGTCAACCAGTTGCCGACGCAGCCAGAAACGCATGGCGATGCCGCCGATTGCTCGTGTGATCTCAAGGACATCGTCAACGGGGACGGAATCGATTGCTGGAAACACGTCCGCTAGGTCCAAATCGCTTGGCTTTCGACCCCGCCGCTCTTCCTTGCCACCGCTGAAGGAGCGGTAGATCTTCTCGTCGAACACCGACAGAAACACGAAGCGCCCATCCTGCCCGACGCGCTCAAGATCCCCGCGCAGTTCACGCATGGCAGCTTGCGCCTTGGACCCTTGATCCGGCCGGCACTTGAGTTCGACCAGGAGATGGCGGTCACCACGACGCAGCATCAGATCACACGAACCGTTGGCGATGCGCACGGCGCGATCGGACTCCACCCAATGCGGCCAACTCCCGTCAGGACCTGACGGCGATGCTTCGTATACGCGGGTCGCGCGCGAGCTTGGCTCCTGGATCCGGTAATCGAGTGACAGCGCCGTCCGAAGAACCTGAACCTTGAAGTGACCCTCTTGATGGGCGAGCAGCGGATCACAACGCGTGCGGACGTCGAGTCGCTCGAGGAACTCGTTCGACTGCGCGGATCCCCAAGCCAAGTGGCCACCGGACGACGCTGACGCTCCGCACTCGGCTGGCGTCGCACGTTGACTCGAATGGCGTGCATTAGTTCCTGCTTGCATGGTCATCCTTGGTCCCCGTGAACAGGGCTTCGAAATCGGACACGTCCTTGGCGCTGCCCTCGAGGTCGAACTCATCCACGATGGCCGTGCCGATCCAGCCGTCGATGCGGCGCGCCAAGCCAGGCGGCGCGTGATGGGTCGACACTTCCGAGGCGAAGTTGAGCAGGTCGTACATGCGGCAGCGCGCTGGAAGCAGCCTGCGGCGCTTGGGTGAAATGCCCTCGATCGCCGTGATCCCATAGATGCCATGCAGGTCGCCGGTCATGCGACCCCACGCAGCCCGCCGCGCCGGCGCGGCGTCACCGCCGCCCCAACCGCCGTGAGACAGGATCGCCTCGAGCGAGCGCACCTCTTCAAGGCTGGCCCACGACCGCTGTGCACTCTCGAAACGCTGGCGCATGGCGCTGAAGCCATCGGCGTTTCCGAAGGAACTCAGCGCACGATCGAGCGAGTGATCGGGCCGTTCACCCAGCCGGACATCGCTGCGCAGGGCACGCTGCATGCCCACCGCGCCGTTCTGGCAGATCAGGCGCAGCAGCATGACATGGATCGCCGGCATGCCCTGGCCATCGACAGGTACCTCGAGCGAGAAGCGCTGCTCGAACCGATCAGGCCCGAGCTTGAAGGCACCGATGCCATCCGCCGGAACATGCGTGGAGTAGAGACGCCCATCGGTGTAGCGCACCTGCTCGCCACCGTTGGCGCGGATCACGCCCATGGCATCGTCGAGCGTGAGCATGGCCGCGCGCGGGGAACTGACCCCGAGCAGCTTGGGCCGCGCACCGTTGCCGTGCTCGACGGCAAACCGCAGCCCGCTGCCTGAGTCGCGCTCGCTGACACGCTGCAGGACCTCGTCGGTCGAGAAGTAGCGGAAGACGGCATCGTTGAAGCCGCACCGGCGGAACAGGCTGGTCCAGAAGCGATCGGTTGCGGCCACCTGCATGCCGCCCAAGAGCAGTGATCGTGGCGCCAAGCGCGGGCGCGCACCGGGTGCAGCCAAGCGTGCCCGCGTGTCGAGACGCGTGGCGCGGCGGGCCGGCGCCGGCGCGGTGCCGTCGACCTTCAGGTCGCCGATGTCGGCAGTGAGGTACTGGAGCGTGGGTAGGGCGCAGGCCGCGCGAGGATCGACGGCAGCGACGGACGAAGCACGAACTGGGAAGGACACCATGACTCAAGACTCCTGATCGGGACGATCTGCGGAAAACTGACCTGGACGGGCGCGACGACGCGCTCGCCCCCGGGTGAAGGCCTTTGGAAGCGTGGGCGCGCTCGTGGACGCGATGCTGCGCATGGAACGCACGAGCAGGTCGAGCTGCCGCGTGGCACCGATCGACCGCCAGATGCCATCGGTCAGCACGAACTGCTCGCGTGGCCGGGCCAAACGCGGGAATGGCATAGGCGTGCGCTGGCACTGCACCACGGTCTTGATCGGCAGATCCGGGTGCATGCGGAAGACGCGGCCAGCCATCTGGACGGTCGGCCCGCGAGAGGCAGGGCGCACAAAGACGGTTTGAAGCGATGGATCGTTGAATCCCTCGGTCAGGCACGCCATGGCCACCAGCACCTGCAGCTCGCCGGCGGCAAAGCGGGCGATTTGGTCATCGCGATCGGTGGTGCCGGTGACGAGCTCGCAGGCCACCCCAGCCGCACGCAGGCAAGCCACGCAGCGCTCGCCCGCGGCGGCCGTGCGGAAGAAGATGACGGACTTTCCAAACTCCGCCGGATGGGCCAGCCAGGTCGCGGCCACGGCATCAGGCGCCCACGAGTCGATGGCCACATGGCGGTAGGGGGCGAGGTAGCCATCATCCTGCAGGCTCTGGATGGAGCAGCGGCGCAGGACATGGTTGTAGGCCAGCCGAGCCTGATCGGTGCGGTAGGGCGTGGCCGTCAGCCCGATCACATAGCCCGGCGCCATCGCGGCCATGAGGCTTGCCGAACTCGCGCAGGCATCGTGATGGGCCTCGTCCATGAACAGGCAGTCGCAGGGCGGGGGCGAGCGGTCGAACATGCTGACCAGACGAAGCTCGACCCCAAAGCCAAAGCGACGGTTCTCGCCGTCGACCTGGCGGAGCAGCTCGCGCTTGGCCGCGCACCAGCCGATCCGGAGGCCGGCCCCCTGAAGGGTGGCCGCGATCGACAGGCCCAGGTGGGTCTTGCCGCCGCCGGTGGGCACGATCACCAGTGCACTGGAGGCGATCGCGCGCGAGGCCCGCCCCGGAATGGGGGCCTCGAGGGCTTGGACGACATCGGCGGCAAGCGCCTGCTGGTAGTCGCGGCCGCCGTGTGCGCGGCTTCGGTCACAGGCCTGCGTCGAGAGCGTTGACGAGGCCGTGCCCAACCAGCGTGGCTGGGCATGTTGTGCAGGATTGGTCATTGACTCGCCGCGGTGCATGGGTACAGTCGTCAGTCGCTGGGTGAACGGGTCGCAGCAAGAATCGTGACGGAAGCCCTGGGGCAGCCTTCCCGACATCTGCTGCTGAACATCGTGCATCACGCAACGTCCGCCATCGGGCGGATGGAACGGCCAATTCCAAGCGCCGCTCCGGGGTCAAGGCCATCACTGATTTTGGTCGTCTGTCCGCCACCAGCGCGACAGCGCGTGATGCATCCTTGCTGCCATGAAGAAGCCCCTCCACACCGCCCACTCCCGTCCCATCGTCCCCCTCAACCACATCAACGACCCATCGGGGTGCTGCATGGCGATCGACCTCTTCATCGAGTCGATCGTCTGCGGTCGTTCGTCGGCGCGCGCCATGATCATCGACGGCCCCATTGGGTCGGGCAAGCGGCAGGTGGCGCTGGCAGCCGCAGCCGAGTTCGGCACCACCGTGCACGAGATCGAGCCCAATGCGCTCGTTTCGCGCGATGAACTCGCCGCGCTGCTGGATCAGGTCGGCCCCGAAGGCGTGCTTGTCGTCCACAACTTCGATGAACTGCCCGCCAAGGCCCAGCTGGAGCTGTGCCTGCTGATCACCACC
>Ga0078894_10004370_pt1 | contig 10806 bp, 8 predicted proteins | sample LauGreSu1BDMLBSD_2_FD_67506 | JGI IMG/M metagenome (GOLD analysis project Ga0078894, IMG submission 67506) | Freshwater lake microbial communities from Lake Michigan, USA - Su13.BD.MLB.SD (version 4) (version 4) | ecosystem: Environmental > Aquatic > Freshwater > Lake | place: Lake Michigan, USA... | reverse complement strand
TAGATCCACAGGTCTGTGTTCTTCCCGGGCGCCTCAAGCGTGCAGGTAAAGAGCACGGGGCCATTCGGCATGGAAGTCGGCAGCAGCTTGACCTTGACGAGCAGCGAGTCGCCGTCCGACTTCTGCTCCCCGAGCGTGGCGACGATGTCCTGCCGGCTCGCGGCGACGCCGGTGACCCGGGTCTGCCCCGCGTGCTTGACCTCGATCTCGAACTCGGTGGCGCCCCCGTTTCGCAGCACCCCCGCATTGGTCCGGAACTCGGCGAGATTCAGCAGCGGGGTGATGCGGGTTGACTCGTGCCGAACCCGTAGGTCGAGTACCGGACAATTGGGGTGATCGGTCTCGACGATCAAGAAGGGGGGGACCGTCTGCCGGAGTCCCGGCTTGGTCAGGTCGTAGCGGATGACCTGACGGGAGGCGGGCTTCATCGGGACGCCATCGGCGGTCACGGGCGGCTTGCCATCAACCGACCTGACGAGGAACGGCTTCCCGTCGGTTGACAGGAGCTCGAAGAACCCGGTCATCCGCTCCGGCGCCAGTGCGTCGATGTGGACGGGGTTGGCCCGCACGGCGTAGGCAGTCTCGGCCTCGAGGCGGACCGACATGAGCTGGTTGAGCCCCTCAAAGACGATGTTGACCTGCGCCACTTTGTCGCCGACCGAGTGTGCGGTCTTCATCGACATGGGCATGTCGATCGAACCCAGTGCCGGGATGACCTTGCCCGTCATGTCGACGGTCGTGCAGGTACAGCTCGGCTTGGCGGCCCTGATCGTGACCGGGCGGTCGAGGGGGTTGACCAGCTTGATCGTGGCGGAGACCACCGTCCCCGGCTCGACGACGCCGAAGTCAACCAGTGCGGGCTCTGCACGGATGGGTCCGGGGATCTCCTGCGGACCGGTTCGACGGGTCCCCTGGGTTTGCGCGCTCTGAAGTCCTGTGAGCGAGATCGACAGGGCGATCAACATCGTGCCGAGGGCGGGAAGGTGCATGGGGGCGATTGTATGGAGACGCCCGTGAGCGGCTGCGAACTACTACACTCCGGGTATGCGAGCCGTCGTGATTCAGCGCCAAGGCGCCCCTGTCGTTCCAAATGTGGAGTGCATCCACTCGTATCCAGACCCGATCTGCGGTCCCGGTATGGCGGTGGTTCGGACCGAGGCATCTGCCCTGAACCACCTTGACCTTTGGGTTGGTCGAGGGCTTCCCGGCATTGACATCAGATACCCAGCGATCTCTGGGTCGGATGGCTGCGGGGTCGTCGAATCGGTATCCGAAGGAGTCGAAAAGACTTGGATTGGCCGGCGCGTGCTTCTGAATGCAGCCGTTTCAAAGCCTGAATCGCACCGCCCGGGGGTTCGGCCGAGTCGAAACGACATCTTTATGATCGGCGAGCACGGAAATGGCTGCTTGGCAGAGAAGTTCGTGGCGCCGATCGACAACTTGCTTGATGTGGGTGATTGCAACCCAGTTGAGGCCGCGGCCTTTGGTCTCACCCACCTGACTGCCTGGCGGATGATGGTGACTCAGGCGGGTCTTCAGGCAGGCATGCAAGTGTTGATCACAGGAATCGGCGGAGGCGTGGCACTCGCATCGCTCGCGATCTCCCGGCATTTCGGATGCGAGGTCATTGTGACGAGTCGACATCCCTGGAAACTGGAGCGCGCCAAAGCCTTGGGCGCGTCCCATGTGGTTCTCGACCAAGGCCAAGACTGGTCGAAGGAAGTCCGGCAGCTCACGGGACGGCGTGGCGTCGACCTCTGCGTCGACAGCGTGGGAAAGGCGGTTCACGGAGCCTGCATCAAGAGCCTTGCCCGCGGGGGAACCTTTGCAACCTGCGGCGCCACGACGGGGCCGGACGCGACCACCGACCTCACTCGGATTTTCTGGAATCAACTTCGCCTCGTCGGCTCGACGATGGGCGACATGCGCGAGTTTCGGGAGGTTGTGGCGCTCTTCCGTTCCGGAGCACTGCATCCCGTCATCGACACGGTGTTTAGCCCCGACGAGGCCAAGCGGGCATTCGAGCGCCTCGAGGCGGGCGAGCAGTTCGGCAAGCTCGTCGTGGATTGGCGAGGCGGCCGAGGGGACTGAGCATTTCCATCGAAGTTTCGATCCGGCCGCTTGGGATTCGGGCAGATCACCTATACTCGCGGCTCGTCGATCTGGTCTTTCGACCGCCTCCTCATGAGCCAACCTGCCACCGAAGCTCCCGAGCGCCCTGCGCCCGCATCGCCGAAGTCCGCTCCGCGTCCGTCCCCAAAGACGGATGCGCTTCCTCCGTGGAATGTGCTGTTGCACAACGACGAGGTCAACGAGATGGGCTTTGTGATCGAATCGCTCTGTCGATTTGCCCGGCTGAGCGTCCCGGCGGCGACCCGATGCACCATGGAGGCCCATCGCAAGGGGCTCTCGCTGGTGCTTTCCACCCACCGCGAGCATGCGGAACTCGTGGCCGAGCAGTTGACATCGCTTCGACTGACGGTCACGATCGAGCGGGCCGAATAATTCAATTCACAGGTCGGATTGCGCGACTATCGGGCGCCCATGGCGCCCGTTGTGGCGTTATCGACCGTATCTGGTCGGTTTGCATGTGTTCTCGGGCGTGCCGATAAGAAACTTGGACCATTTCTTGTGGGACATTTGCAACCGGACCGAAGAGTACGGTGCGATTTTGTGACAACAGTCCAAGATTCCGTTTGGATCGTCCGATCACGGAACTAAATTCGGAAAGTCGCGTCGGCATCGCGCGCTGTCTCTGCACAGCTCGCGACCAAGACGCGAGTCGAGCGTGAACCGTCCGTTTCGGAACACGCTGATGAGTCCCCGGTTGTGGTCGAGTGACCCCAGCCCCAAAGCGTTGGTCCCACCCCCGGGACCTTATTCAGGAGCGATGCGATGAAGAATTTCAGTGGTACGAGCCTGCTCGTGACGGCCGTTCTGACGGCCGGTCTCACGACCACGGCGATGGGCCAGGTCGCCAACGACGAGTGTTCGGGCGCGATCGCGGTCACGGCTGGTACGCCGGTCAATTTCGACACGACCGCCGCGACCGCCAGCGCCGACGCCGCCCCGGTTGACACCTTCTGCACCGGCACGTTCCTCGACTGGGGAACGGGCAACAAGGATGTCTGGTTCTCCTACACCCCGGGCGCCAGCGGTCAGGCCGACTTCTCGACCTGCTTCGCGGGCGGCTACGACACCTCGATGGTGCTGTACACGGGCTCGTGCGGCGCGCTGACCCAGGTCGGCTGCAACGGCGATGCGACCGCTGACGTCGCCTGCCAGCAGTTCTTCTCGAAGATCACCGGCTTCTCGGTGACCGCGGGAACCACCTACTACATCCGCATCGGTGGCTGGAACGGCGTCGAGTTCGGCGCGGCGGCCCTCACCGTGACCTTCACCGAGACTGCTGGCGGCTGCGCTGGCTCGACCGGTGAGTGCGGCGTGGCGCACGGCGCCCCCGGCTGCAACGACGGCGTCTGCTGCACCGCGGTGTGCGCGGCCAATCCGCTCTGCTGCGACATCGGCTGGGATGCGACCTGCGTCCAGAACGCCGTGTCCATCTGCGGCATCTTCGTCCATCAGTGCATCGCGCCGGTGGCTGCGAACGACTGCGCGCCGAACGCCACCGTCTTCTCGGGCGACACGCAGTACTCGGTCAACAACGCGAACTGCAACACCGACGGTCCGACTCACCCGGCTGCGACCTGCAGCTCGGGCAACGACGTGTTCCTGAACGACGTCTGGTACCGCGGCCAGGCGCAGGCCAACGGCACGCTCCGTGTCAACACCTGCAACAGCTCGACCTTCGACACCAAGCTCGCGGTCTACAACCTCGGCACCAACCCGGCCACCTTCGACTACGACACCCTGAATCAGGCTGCCGTGCTCGTTGGCTGCAACGACGACGGTTCGGCTGACTGCCAGGTTGGCGCGACCTTCGCGTCGGATCTCAGCGTCACCGTCCTCCAGGGCAACTGGTACCTCATCCGCGTCGCCACCTACGATGTCCCGGGCACCTGCACCGTGTTCATCAACATGCCGGAGCCGTGCTCGCTCCCGGCGCAGACTGGCGTCGAGGCTGAGGCTTGCGGCTCGGCTTCCAACAACGGCTGCAACGCTGCCGGCGAGACCGAGGCGATCACCCTCGGATCGCGCGTCAAGGGCTCGTTCGCGACCTTCACCGATCCGGTGACCGGCGCCAACACCCGCGACACGGACTTCTACCGTCTCGATGTGACTTCGGATGTCACCCTCACGATGAATGTCTACTCGGCATCGCTCGTGACCGGCCTCATCCTCGGTGGCGACATCACCGTCGCCGGCTGCACCGCGGTCAATGTCCTCGGTAGCACCGGTGGCAACTGCCCGTCGACCGGCCAGGTCTGCCTCAACCCCGGCACCTACTACGTGTTCGTTGCTCCGTCGAGCTTCACCGGCATCCCCTGCGGTTCGGGCCTCCTCAATGAGTACGTCGTTGAGCTGACCTCGACTCCGGCGACCTGCCCGGACGTCCTCGACCAGGTCTGTGCTGATCCCGGCGCGAACACCTTCGCGTCGAGCTCTGCGGCCGCTGGCGGTGGAATCGTGGCTTGCGGTGTGAACCCGGCCTTCCCGGCCTGCAACACCGGCGGCACGACGGTCAACAGCTTTGCCCGTCCGATGCCGGCTGGCGCGGTTGGTGGTTCGATCACCTGCCTCGACTTCGGTGTCTTCTCGGTCATCCGTGATGTGAACGCGACGAACACCGCCTGCGCGAACTTCGCGTCGGACATCCCGCTGCCCTCGACGATCGGCATCTACGCCGACATCGACGGTGGCGCTCCGCGCAACAAGATCGTGACGGCTGGCGACGGCAACGACCTCCAGCTGATCGATGCCCGTGAAGTCCTCATCCCCGGCGGCGCGTATGTTGCCAACATGGACTTCGACCCGCCGCTCTGCCTCGACGGTATCCCCGCTGGCAGCAACATCGTGGTCATCATGGACTGCCCGGACCTCTACACCGCTGGCGCGACGCCGACCATTCCCGACGCGTCGGGCTACGGCATCCGCGCTGGTGGCGGCACCGTGACCGGTCAGGCCTCGGGAACCTACGTGCGTCTCTCGTGCGCTGACGCGGCGGGTGCGTATGTTCAGGCTGAGACCCTCGGCGCGACCTTCACCGCGCAGTGGATCGTCACCTTCAAGGGCAACTTCGCTGGTTGCGCCGCTCCCTGCCCGACCGACCTCAACGGCGACGGCGTCACGGGTTCGGCTGACCTCGCGTCGCTGCTCAACGGCTGGGGCACCTCGAGCCCGGACCTCAACGGTGATGGCACCGTCGGTTCGGCCGACCTCTCGACCCTGCTCAACGGCTGGGGCGCCTGCCCGTAATCCGCAAGGATTCGGCAGCAATGTGTGAACTCTCAGGCCCCCGGCGCAAGCCGGGGGCCTGTGCTTTTGAGCTCCAGACCCTCCGGCACCGCACAGTGTGTTGTCATTTTGCGTCGATCCGCAACCCGGCTGGGATCACTCCGAATACGCTCGCCTCTCCCGCGGTCGCGGTACTCCGCGACTCCGGGGAAAGGGAGCAACTGTGCGAAAGTTCCTGATCGTGATGGCGTCCGTGCTCGGCCTGATGGTCGTCGGCCTTGTCGTGGCGGGGCCCTCGGCCCTTCAGTACATGCCGAGCTTCGGCTCAGCGAACGACACGCTCCCGGTGCGCATCGCGACCGTCGGCGCGCGCGAGCTCGTTGAGACCGTGTCGGCGCCCGGGGAGCTCGACCCCGAGGTCAAGGTCGATGTGTCCGCCGAGGTGAGCGCGCGGATCCTCGAGATCCCATTTCGCGAGGGTGCGACGGTGCGGAAGGGCGAGACCATCGTCAAGCTCGATGACCGCGACCTGAAGGCCTCGCTCGATGCGCAGATCGCGCGTCGAGACGGCGAGCGATTCCGCCTTCGTAGCGAGCAGGAGCGTCTGGCGAGCCCGATGTCGCAGCTCGCGAACGCGCGGGCGACGCTCGAGCGTCAAGAGTCGCTGTTCAAGACCGGGGATGTCAGTCGCGCCGATCTCGACAACGCGACGGCGCGGGTGCGGGATCTCGAGGCGCAGATCGCCTCGGCCCGCGAGGGACTCTCTGTGATCGAAAGCTCGCTCGCCGCCGCGGAGGCTGACATCGAGCGCGCGCGCGAGTTGCTGAAGAAGACCAACATCGCGGCGCCGGTCGATGGGCAGATCACCGAGCTGAACGCCGAGCCCGGCGAGCTCGTGGTCGTCGGGACGATGAACAACGCGGGCACGAAGATCCTGACGGTCGCCGACCTCGGGTCGGTCCGCCTGAAGGCAAAGGTCGCGGAGAGCGATGTCGCGCGGGTTCGGGCTGGCCAGCCGGCCACGGTGCGCGTCAACGCGTATCGAAGCCGCGAGTTCAAGGGAATCGTCGACCGCGTCGCGCTTGCACGCGGCACGGAGCAGTCGTTCGGGTCCTCCGCCGGCGGCGCGGGCTCCGGGCAGGGCGGTTGGTTCAAGTGCGAGGTCAAGCTCTCGCTCGAGCCGGGCGAGACGCTTCTCTCCGGGCTCGCGGCGAACGTCGACATCGTGGTGAACTCGACGAAGGGGCTCCTGATTCCAAGCCAGTCGCTTCTCGAGAAGAAGCTGGACGACCTTCCGGCGGACCTTGCAGACAGCCCCCTCGTGGACCGCATCCGGAAGAAGGCGATCGTCGTCTTCCGGATGGTCGATGGCAAGGCGGTGCTCACTCCGATCAAGATCGGCGCATCGAACCTCGCCGAGACGATGGTGGTCGAGGGGCTCAGTGACGGCGACATCGTCGTGACCGGACCCTATCGGGTGCTCGAGCGGCTGAAGCAGGGCGACCGCATCCGCGAGGAGACCGCCGCGGACGCCGGAAAGTCCGCGCTCGACGGGACCGCGAATGGCTGATGCCGGCACCAGCGGCTCGATCATCCGCGTGAGCGGGCTGACGAAGGTCTATCGCGTCGGCGTGGAGACGATCCATGCGCTGCGCGGGCTCGATCTCTCGATCGAACGCAACGAGATGGTTGCGATCATGGGATCGTCCGGATCCGGCAAGAGCACGCTCATGAACATGCTCGGCTGCCTCGATCGGCCGACCTCCGGCGACTACCTCCTGAACGGGCGCGATGTGAGCCGGATGGGGGCGCGGGAGCTCGCGCAGGTCCGCAACGAGGAGATCGGATTCGTCTTTCAGAGCTTCGAGCTCCTCCCCAGGCAGACGGCGCTTGAGAATGTCGAGCTGCCCCTGATCTACGCGCGGGGCGGCTGGCGCGGGCGGCGTCAGCGCGCGCTCGCGGCGCTCGACCGGGTCGGGCTCGGGAACCGCGTCGATCACAGGCCGAACCAGCTTTCGGGTGGCCAGCGGCAGCGCGTTGCGATCGCGCGGGCGATCCTGAACAAGCCTTCGATCCTGCTCGCGGACGAGCCGACGGGCAATCTGGACAGCGCCACGACGGCGGAGATCCTCGCGCTGTTCCGCCAGCTGCACGCCGAGGGTCAGACGGTGGTGATCGTCACGCACGAGGACGAGGTCGCCGCGCACTGCCAGCGGGTCGTGAGGTTGAGGGATGGTCGCGTGCTGAGCGACCTTCCAATCGAGGCGGATGTCGCGGGCAGGCATCTGGCCGGCATTCGGAAGGTGGGCGCCTGATGCTCAATCCGCTGTTCTGGCTCCAGGCGGTCACGCTCGCGTTCTCGCAGATCTGGGCGAACAAGTCGCGCGCGTTCCTGACGGCGCTCGGGATCATCGTGGGCGTCGCCAGCACGACCGCCGTGATCGCCGCGCTCACGGGACTGAAGGCGAAGGTCCTCGCCGAGTTCGAATCGGTCGGTGCAAGCAAGTTCTTCGTGTTCCCTGACCGGCCCGACAACGCGCCACGCAACATGTATCCGTGGGAGAAGATCCTCCTCAAGCCGTCCGAGGTGCAGGCCATCCGGGAGGAGTGCACGCTTGTCAAGGCAGTGACGCCGATCACAGAGGTCGGGCTCGATGTCGAGGCGGGCGACAAGCGGATCGAGGGAATCACCATTGCGGGGATCTGGCCGGACTGGCATGTCGTGCAGAATCGATTCGTGCAGGAGGGACGGCCCTTCTCGCAGATCGATGTCGACAGCGAGCGCCAGGTCTGCCTGATCAACGCCGACGCGATCGCCGAGCTCAACCTCGCGGCGAACCCGGTCGGGGAGCCCGTGCTGATCGGAGGCCGGCGGTTCATGATCGTCGGTGTCGTCGAGACGACGCAGGCGCGGTTTTTCGGCATGAACGCCTCGAGCGCGGAGATCTTCATTCCGTTCTCCGTGGCCGAGAAGCTCCAGGAGCGCAACTTCTTCATGCGGATCGAGGGGCTGTTCAAGAGTCCGGAGACCGCGCAGGAGGGCGAGGACGAGGTGCGGTTCGTGCTGCGGCGGATGCGCGGGCTCTCGCCGGCGGATCCGCAGACATTCCAGGTCGCGGCGATCGACAAGTTCATCGATCAGTTCAAGGCCCTTGCCGCGGGGATCACGGCCATCGCGGGCGGAATCGTCGGGATCTCGCTGCTTGTCGGCGGCATCGGGATCATGAACATCATGCTCGTCTCCGTGAGCGAGCGGACGCGTGAGATCGGGCTCCGCAAGGCCGTCGGCGCGACGCCGATGGCGATCCTCATGCAGTTCCTGCTCGAGGCGGTGACCCTGTGCCTCGTGGGCGGCTTCATCGGCATCGCGGTGGGACGGCTCGCAGCGTTCGGACTGACGCGCATCCCCGGTGCGCAGCTCGAGCAGGCGGACATCCCCTTCTGGGCGGTCGCGCTGAGCTTCGCATTCAGCGCGCTGACAGGCGTGGTGTTCGGGATGTTCCCCGCGATCAAGGCCGCAAGGCTTGATCCCATCGAGGCGTTGAGGCACGAATGACGCAGTGGACGAGTATTCGGTCGTCGGTCACGCACGCACTCGGCCTGCTCGCGGTCGCCGCGGTCGGCGGCTGCCGGGAAGGGCTCTTCGAGGCGAAGCGCTCGGAATGGCGCGCGGATGACGCGCAGCTGCAGCGCATCGAGCGGCTCGATCCGGCGGCGGTCTCGCAGCAGCCGCCGGTGCCGCTCGAGGAGGCGGCCAAGAAGACGCTCGAGGAGCTCGTCGTGCCGGAGCTCCCGAAGGACCCCGTCGCGCTTTCGCTCGAGTCCGTCCGGGCGGCGACGCTCTCGCGGAACCTCGACCTCCGCACCGCGCTGGTCGATCCTGCGATCGCCCGCGAAAACCTCTCGGCGGAGGAGGCGAAGTTCGAAGCCAGCATCTTCGGAAGCGCCAGGCGCAATGACAACAGCGTGTTCGCGGATCTCGCGTCGGGGCAGTCCGCGAGCTCCGATTCCTTCGAGGCCGGCGTGCGGCTGCCGCTCGCGACCGGTGGCGAGATCACGCTCTCGAGTCCGCTGACGCGCGGCGCGAGCGGCGTCACCTTCGGTGGAAGCGACGAGGACTGGCTGGCCGCGCTTTCGTTCTCGATGAGCCAGCCGCTGCTTCGCGGCGGCGGTGAGCAGACCGCCACGCATTCGATCCGAGTGGCCGACTGGCAGGGGCAGATTGCCGATGCACGGACGAAGCTCGAGGCGATCCGGATCCTCTCGAACGCAGACAAGGCGTACTGGAACCTCTATTCGGCTTCACGGGAGCTCGCGGTCCGACGCGCGCAGTACGAGGTCGCCCTCAAGCAGCTCGAGCGCGCGCGGCGGCGCGTCGCGCAGGGCGATGCGCCGGAGATCGAGGTGATCCGCGCCGAGAGCGGCGTCGGGCGGACGCTCGAGCAGATCATCGTGGCGGACTCGAACCTCCGCATACGCCAGCGTGGATTGAAGCGGCTCATGAACCGCGAGGATCTCCCGGTCACCGGAACCACGCCGCTGGATCCGGCGACCGATCCGAGCCCCATGTCGCTCTCGCTCGACGGACTTGCGCTCTCGGAGCGGGCAGTCGCGAACCGGATGGAGATGCTGGAGCTCGAGCTTCAGCTCGCGATCGATGCGAGCGAGGTCGACTTCCGCAAGAACGCCGCGCTGCCGCTCTTCGTCGTCGACTATGGCTACAACGCGCAGGGACCTGGAACGGACGCCGGCGACGCGTACGGCGCGGTCGGCGAGACGGACAGCTTCAATGTCGGATTGCGCGCGGAGATCCCGCTGGGAAACGAGGCGGCTGATTCGCGCGTGCACGCGGCGATCCTCGCGCGTGTGCAGCGGCTTGCGACGCGCGAGGCGCGGAGGCAGGCGATTCGGACCGAGGTGTTCGATGCCCTCGACGCGCTCACGCAGAGCTGGCAGCGAATCCTGGCGGCGCGGCTCGAGACGGTCCTCGCCGCGCGCACGCTCGCGGCCGAGGAGCGGCAGTTCGATGTCGGGCTGCGGACCAGTACCGATGTGCTCGACGCGAGCGCGAGCCTTGCGGACGCGCAGAGCCGCGAGGTGCTGGCGCTCGCGAGCTACCAGATCGCCCTCGTTGACCTCGCGTTTGCGACCGGAACGACGCTGGGGGCCGCTCGGATTCGATTCGAGCCGTTCTCGAAGGAGGAACTCGAGGCACTGGAAGGGGTGGACGATGCGCCGCCGACCCAGGGCGGCGCGAAGATCGAGGGAAATCCCTGATTGCCTTCGACCTCGGGCGGAGGCGATTCGTATACTCCGACTGTCTTTCACAACCGGGGCCGACCAGATTCGACCGGACGCACCCGGTCCATCGTTGCGAGCCGTGGAGCATGCTGGCCACGTAAAAAGTATGCAAACCATAACTGCCAACACGCAGTACGCTCTCGCGGCCTA
>Ga0078894_10004369_pt1 | contig 10808 bp, 10 predicted proteins | sample LauGreSu1BDMLBSD_2_FD_67506 | JGI IMG/M metagenome (GOLD analysis project Ga0078894, IMG submission 67506) | Freshwater lake microbial communities from Lake Michigan, USA - Su13.BD.MLB.SD (version 4) (version 4) | ecosystem: Environmental > Aquatic > Freshwater > Lake | place: Lake Michigan... | reverse complement strand
TCGGGTCCGTGGGGTCATATTTCAGACCCGTTGGCCTCGTCCAGATTTCAGCCGTTTCGGGACCGGCGACGAATGCCAGCAGATTCTGATTCGGCGCACTGAGGTCGGCCCACGAGTATGTGTCGTCGGCACCGCAGATGGTGTTGGGACCGAGGAACACATGCAGACTGGTTTTCCCAGGCTCGGTCACTCCGGGTGTCCGAAACACCGCCGGCATTTCAGTAATCAGTGTTTTGTTGTGTGGGCTGTCCCACGGTTCATCCATGTGAAATCTGATGTACAGATCGGGATCCAGCACCTGCAGCAGATGGACTCGCCAGCTTAACCCCGCTTTTGATCCCTTGAACTGTTTCCAGTTCGGAAAACAGCCGTTCATGTCGTGAAAGGTTGAGAAGGCTTCCGCCAAATCTGCCACGGCCTGCTGGTGAGACTGAGGCGAGGGTGTTTCGGGGCTGCGGAATTCACTGGCGAGATTTTTGAGGTCTGGCTGAAGTTTGGCCAACAGGGTATTGATGCTGACGGGGCGGGGGACCGTCAGGCTGACAACTCCATCCTGCCGGGCAAAAGCTGGAGCCTCGAGGAGCTTCAGAGCCTCGAGGAGCTTCAGCAGAGTTGCTGCCAGCATTCCTGATCTGAGCGAGGCACCATGCCAGTCGATCTCGTCAGGTGTTTGCTGCAGGAGCTCCGAGGTTTGGCTGATGAACTGGTTGAAGCGATCGGCCTGACCGATGTCGTCGAAGGTAACTTTCAGTTCCAGCAGGTTGGGACTGTTTCCGGTGGCATCCAGCAGCAGGGTGAATTGCTTCTGCTGGATGACATGGGGCGTTGCCGGCTGGTCATCACTGGCGGGTTGTCTGAGTACTGCCTCGATGCCTGAGACATCTCCAACGGCAGCAAGCTCCCCGGTGGTCAGCAGTTTTTCCAGTTGCTGTCGCAGCGTCGATGGTTTTGCTCGAGGTGCCAGCATCAGTTGCAGACTGTCTGCGTTGGAGATCAGCAGAGTGCGATTGTCCGGGAACACCGCTGTGCTGTGAGCATTGATGCGATAACCGGTGAGACCGGCAACTGGCTGCTGGGTGGCCTGCAGACTGCCCAGAATTCCGGTCAGAGTTTTCTGTGGATCGATGTCTTCGGTGAATCGGATCAGCAGTCCCGGTGGAATCTGAGATCCGTGGGGAAGCCAGCGGAGGGGCAGTGTCCAGTGCCCGTCGGTATGTCGGAGCAGCCAGCGCCAGTATTCCGGTGTCTCGCTTCGGTTCACGGTGAGCGTGTTGCCACTGGCCATGCAGACTGTGATTGCCAGCGCATCTCCGGCGAAGGAGCGGACCGGATCGTTCATGTCTGTTTGCAGTCCGCCCGGTTTCGTCCAGATATCAGCAGTTCCGGGGTCAGCCACCACGGCCAGAACGGTGGATTCCGGGCTGTCAGTGATGGAGTCCAGTGTTGGAGGTTCTGTTCCGCTGAACAGGGTGCCTTCACCCACAGGGATGTGAACGCTGGTTCGACCGGGTTCTTTGATGCCGGTGACCTGGAATACTTCCGGCATCTTTTCAATCAGTGTTTTATTGTGATCGCTGTCCCAAGGCTCTTCAAGGCGGAACTGTTCGTACAGTTCCTGCCGTTCCAGATACGGCAGCAGGTGCACTCGCCAGCTGAGTTTGCCTTTGGATTTGCCGCAGCCGTCTTCATCCGGAAAGTAGCCATGTTCCTCATAAAACGAGATCATGGCCTGTCCGACGGACTGTTTGCCGATGAATTCTTCCTGGCGGGTGCTGTGCCGGGAATTCTGCTGCTGGATCAGACTGAGCGTGGGTTGATCGAGCAGGACCAGCAGTTGTTCAATTTTCAGCGGATCGAGTCCTGCTGCTTTGGTCATGGCCCTGCTGATCTGCTGCGGCAGGTCTTCGGCATCGATGGTTTTGAGAGTGGTCTGCAGAGCTTCTGTGGTGAGCAATTGATGAGGGCGGACAGCGATGGCCAGCTGGATCTGGTCTGGAACGTATCGCCCAAGTGTTGCAGCGTCGGCAGTGGCTGGCTGATTTGATGAACCGGAGGAATCTGGCTGCTGAGCCCCGAAAATTGTGCTGCAGCAGCACGCGGTCATCAGCAGGTGCAGCCGAAGGAGCAGGCGAATCATGGTGAGTACCTTGCAGAGGGGACGACGGCAACATTCTGCCTTTGTTGCCACAGTGCAGCGGGGCACTGTGGCATCCTACCGCTTTGATGGTTGCGTGCAAGTTGCGGAGTGTGTTGGCCGTGACAACGGCAACTTAAGCTGGGATAATTCCTCGGAACCTGTGATCGAATGCTGCACCTGCAAGGGGACTTTGAATGGAATTGCCAGACCCGGTTGAGGTTTATGTACCGGCCTCCAATATTGAAGCACACCTGATCGAGGATTTGCTGCGCAGCCACAACATTGCCGCCGTGGCTGTGGACGATGTATCCGCTGTGGGAACCTGGTGGGGTGGCAGTCTGCCGATGATTCATCATCCGGCGATTTTTGTGGATCGTCAGCATGCCGAGGCTGCTCGGGAGCTGCTGCGGGAATATGAAACGCAGAGGCAGCGGCAGAGACAGGCTGTGGTGGCAGGGGACCCGATTGAGGTGACGTGTGAGGCGTGCGGTGCGGTCAGCACGTTTGCTCCGGAACTCAACGGTACGACTCAGCAGTGTTCAGCCTGCCTTGCGTTTGTCGACGTGGGCGAGCTGGACTGGCCCGAGGATGTGGGCGAGCCTGCGGATGCTGAACCGGATCAGGATGGTGCGGGTGAGTCGTAGATGACCGTGATGATCACCTGGTCGTGGCCGCGAATTCCGGCAGCAGTTCGCTGAGGATTTCGCGGATGTTCTGACGGTCTGCGGCGGACAGGTGTGAGTAGCGGGGGGCGGGAGTGGGTTCGGTCAGGACGTTCTGCAGCCTGGTCAGGACAGCGGATTTCATTTCCGGGTGCAGGGCCTGGAATGCCGGAGACAGAATCAGATAGCTGCAGGGGTAGCGAAACATGCGGGTCTGCATGTCGAGATCGCGGAGCGAGCGTCCGTGGCTGTCACGGGGGCCGGTGGCAGCAAAGTGTTCAGCGAAACCTGACGTTCCGGTAATTGTGGCGGTGAGGGGGGCTTCGTCACACAGCAGCAGTGCTTCCAGCAGTTTGTCGGCGGCGCTGCTGATGCGACGCGTGGTGCTTTCAAGGCGTGTGCCGGCAGGGTTCTGCAGGGCAGCGTTCATGGTGGTTTCGTAGTGCAGAGCTTCACGCACCGCAAAGCTGGCTCGAGTGATGCGGTTGTGCACCAGAATCTGATGTTCGAGGACCATCAGTGCTGCGATGTCGCTGTGACCGCTGAGATAGCGAGTGGTGGGAAACAGATCGGTCAGTGATGTGCGATTCAGGCCTTTGGTATTGTCCAGTGGGCCGTTGGCTTCGGCTTCCGTGACGATCAGATTGCCCAGATGTTTCTGGTTGCCGTGTGTTCCGGTCACGTACCAGCCGCCCCAGCGGTCGGGGACGGGGGTGGTGTGGTTGACGTTGCGACTGCCGGCGGACAGCAGTGGCTGGCCGTTGCGATCGGTGAGCAGTGAGCGTGCGAGGTGTCCTGGGACACCGTCGGTGCGGGACGAGCTGTGGCAGACGAGGCAGTTGTCGGTGTGCCGGACGAATGCGGGGGTCGGTCCGGAATCCTGCTGGCTGAGTGTGTAGAACACGGTTCCCAGCAGCGGGTCAACCGCTGAGAGTTCCAGCACATCACCCTGCTGGCAGAATCCCACGTAGACGTCATCGTTGAAGTAGAGTGCGCGGGGTGTGCGTGGAGAGATGCGTCGCAGTTGCAGGCTGGTTTTGGAGAATACGAGTGACTGTGACTGAACGGGTACCCGCAGTTCGTGCAGCAGGGATTTCAGGTAACCGAATTCGGGGTCCCATGAAAGCTGTGACTGCTGGTTTTGCAATCGCTGTTGCAGGCGACTGACGGGGTTGTCGGGAGTAGAGCGACTGTATTCGATCGGCGGATCTTCGAAGTCATCCTGACCCTGCAGTGGGCCAAGGGTGGGGCAGAGCAGACAGAGCAGCAGCAGTGTTCTGCGACGGGTCATGAGCATGCTCCGCGGGAAAGTACGGTGACTGACTCATCAGCATCGGCAAAACAATAGCGGATTGCAATGTCCGTTTTGCGAGTGTGTGCATGTTTTCCTGAGAATTCGTGGTGTGTCGGTTATTGTGCAGAAATTCCGGGTTGGTGGAAATCGCGTGGGTTGACTGTCCGGCGGTGGTTTGCAAGGCTGCGGGTGGTGATGAGTGCGGGCGACGGCCTTTTGTCCAGAGCGTCAGTGTTGTCCGGGCTGCGAAGTGTGTTTTTGGGGGGATTCGATGAAATTTCGCGTGGCAAGTGCGTTTATGGCGGCGATTGCAGGATTGTTGTGTGGTGGTTCGGTGGGGGCTGAGTTGAAGAACGGTGAGACGGTGGTTTTTCTGGGTGATTCGATTACTCAGGCGGGAGCAGGTGAGACGGGGTATGTGACGCTGTTTCGGCGGACGCTCGAGGTGACTCGACCGGATTCCGGGATTCGTGTGATTGGTGCCGGGATCAGTGGCAATCGTGTGCCGGATCTGCAGCAGCGACTGGACCGGGATGTGTTGTCGCACAAGCCATCGGTGGTGGTGATTTACATTGGTATCAACGATGTGTGGCATACGAAGAATGGCCGGGGGACGTCGGCAGACGTGTATGAAGCGGGCCTGCGGGAGCTGGTGCAGCGTTGTCGTGCTGGTGGTGCGCGCGTGGTGTTGTGTACTCCCAGTGTGATCGGCGAGAAGACCGACGGGAAGAACGAGCTGGACGGGTTATTGGATCAGTATTGCGGGATCAGCCGGAAGGTGGCTGCGGAGACGGAGTCGACGCTGGTGGATTTGCGGGCAGCGTTTCTGGGGTATCTGCGTGAGTACAACACAGCGAATGCTGAGCAGGGTGTGCTGACGACGGACGGCGTGCATCTGAACGAGTCGGGTAATCGTTTTGTTTCGGTGCGGATGCTGGAGGGTGTTGGTGAGATTGCTGCGAAAAAGCGAGTTTTGCGGCATGTGGTGTTGTTTCGGTACAAGCCGGAGGTGACAGCGGCGCAGTTGGACGAGATCAACCGGGCGTTTCAGGATCTGCAGCGGCAGATTCCGGAAGTGCGGGATTTTGAGCGTGGAATCAACAACAGTCCGGAGGGTTTGGCGAAGGGGTTTACTCACGGTTATCTGATCACATTCGGGTCTGAGGCGGACCGTGATGCGTATTTGCCGCACCCTGCGCACAGGAAATTCGTGGAAATGCTTGGTGGAAAGCTGGAAGAGCCGTTTGTTTTCGACTACTGGACGGTGGAGTAGTCGTTCCGAATTCAGCATACGGGCAAACGCAGCCTTTTCCTGACAGGCTCCGGGCAGTAGAATCCGGGGCTTCGGTCCCGGACTTTCACCGGCAAACAAGGAATCAGCAATGCAGGTTTCCATCACCTGTCGACACGGCCAGATCCGTCAGGATCTTCGCGAGTACATTACTCAGAAGTCAGAAAAGCTGCTGCGGTACCTGGATACTGTCAGTGAGATTGATGTGACACTGGAGTTTGAGGGGTCTCGTGTTGACGTTGAGATGCTTGTGGAGATTGAGGGATATCACAGTATTGTGACGCATGTGGAGGGCGAGGATTCTCGAGTGACCTTTGACAAGGCTTTGCACAAGATGGAGCATCAGGTGCACAAGTACAAGGAGAAGCACCGGGATCGTCGTCATGCAACATCGGTCTCTGACGCGGCTCGTGCGGCGGAAGAGAAGGGCGAATCGGCTGGCTGAAATCTAACCGGCAGTGGTCTGACGAAAGAGTGTTGAGTCAGGCCGGGAGTTCTGCCGTGTGGTCTAATTTCTCTGCCGGGTCACTGGTGGGGTCTGCGTTTATCTCTGGAACACAACGATCATGAAACTGACTGAGTTTGTCATTAAGGAAGCGATCCTGCCAACTCTGAAGGCGACCAGCAAAGAGGCGGTCATTCGCGAGATGGTGGCCAGTCTGAAGGCTTCGGGAACGATCAGTGCCGAGCATGAAGAGGCGGTGATTGCAGCGATTCTGAAGCGTGAAGAGCTGGGATCGACCGGGATTGGCAATGGGGTTGCGGTGCCGCACACAAAGCATGCTTCGGTAGAGAAGCTGTCGGCGACAGTCGCAATTTCTCAGGCTGGCGTGGACTTTGCCAGTCTGGACGGCGAGGACGTGTTCATTCTGTTCATGGTGGTTTCGCCGCCGGATCGTCCGGGCGATCATCTGCGTGGACTGGAGAACATTTCGCGTCATTTGCGCAGTCCGGATTTCTGCAAGTTTCTGCGGCAGTCGTCGAACACGGTCGACATCTGGGATCTGTTGGTTGAGCGTGACGAGTCTGAGCGTGAATCCTGATCGGAAGAGCGTGCGGCTGTTTGCTGTGTGACTTTTGATTTGCAATGTGAGTCATTGATGTCAGAGCTGGTGCAGACTGTGCGCCGTGAGGTGACGCTGACGATTGAGAACGGACTGCATTTGCAGCCGATTTCGCAGATTGTCCGCTGCGCTCAGTCATTTGCTGCCGCGGTGACATTTCTGCACGAAGGGAAGCGTGCCGACGCGAAGTCGGCTTTCGATCTGATGTTACTGGGCGCCGAATGTGGTGCTCGGCTGACGGTCGAGGCGAGTGGTGCGGACGCGTTGGCGGCGTTGGCGGCGATTGCGGCCTTGTTTGAAACCGGCTTTGGTGTGCTGGAAGCTGGGGGCCACTGAAGCTGTTGTCGTCACAATCGCTGCGATCCGCAGAGTTCTCGCAATCCCCTGTTTCCCTGACTTTTGCTGCTGTTTCCAGCCCTGTGTGCTGTCAGCAGCATTTTTTCGGCACTATTGTGGGGTGATATCTAACAACCCATGTGAAGCTTCATTGTCTTCCACAATTGGTGCATTTACGTTATGTCTCCTGAGACAATCGCTGCCCGCCCCGATTGCTGCCCCGATCTGCTCCGCAGACGCTCCGAAGAAGCTGTCTCGGCTTCCATTCACCACGCCGCACTCGCCCAGCAATATCTCACGCTGGCTCAGAAATTCACCGCGCTTGCCGAGCATGTGGCAGGAGGTGTGGACGGTCTGCAGCATGTTGCGGTGCAGCTTGAGCGCGAGGCCTGTGCCCCGGGGGCTGCCCCGGCAGTCCTGCCTCCAGTGCCACCGCCGCCCCCGCAGTCACCGCCGCTGCAGTTAGCCCCGCCCGCTTCCGGGCCACGGCAGATCTTTCCCCAAACAACTGAACCAGCAAAGGCTCAACCGGCAGCAAATCAGCCAGCAGCAAATCAGCCAGCAAAGCCTCGGCAGGTTCCTGCGGAATTCCATGCTCCGCCTGCGCGAGTTCCGCTGCAGGAACTTGCAAAGGCTGAGCAGCAGGCGCGGGGGGCAGTCACGCAGCCCGGCCAGCAGCCGCGGGAAAAGTCTCTGCCGCAGCCGGCAGTACGGCGAGTGCAGAGGCGGTTTTCGCTGCGGTCATTTCTGGAACGTGTGCGGCTGGCGGGCACCGAACAGGCGGGGCGAGTGAAAGTGACGGCACATGCGGCGGATCTGCGTCCCAGACTGCGGAAGGCGTCCGAAGAGCTGGTGGAGAGTTTGCGGCAGGGGCGTCGTCCGGCGTCGATCAGTTCCGTGATCACTTCGCTGGCAGTGCTCCTGATGGCTCTGGGGCGGATCGAGTTCACCGAAGAGCTTCCATTGCCGCCACTATCGGCCAGTTTCAGTGGCGTGGAGGAAGCGGAGGATCCGGCGCAGGTGCTGGACATGCCTTTGGAGATGCCGGGCGAGCAGCAGTTGCAGCCGACTGATCAGCCCGTGGAAACGCCTCCGCCGGAACTCGCGGAAACCCTGCCGGAGCCTGAGACATTGCCGGAGCCTGAGGTGGAACTGCAGCTGTCGGAGCCGGAGGAGCCTGCGGAGCCGGCGGCGGAGCCTGTCGCTGAGGCTCCGGCACTGCCGGAATCACCGGTGGGTACGGCACCAGCGGTCAGCAAATCCGCCGGGCCGGCGCTGGCGGAATCGCGTTCGGGGGCTGCGCGGCAGCAGATGCTGATGAAGTACGGCGGTACTGCCGGCAGTGAATCGGCCGTCAGCAGGGCGCTGGAGTGGCTGGCGGGACGGCAGCGTGCGGACGGCAGCTGGGATTTTGCTGATGTGGGGCCCTGCAGCAGTCCGGGCAGGATCAGCAATCCGATTGGTGGCACAGCTTATGCCCTGTTGCCGTTCATGGCCGCCGGGAATACTCACAAAACCGGGCAATGGAAACCGCAGGTGCAGGCCGGTCTGCAGTACCTGACTCGAGCAGGCATCAGTGTGCCGGCGGGTTACGACCTGCGGGGTGTGTTGAATCAGCGGGATGATGATCCGGAACCGAATTATGCGTATTATGTGCAGGGTGCCGCAGTGCTGGCGTTGTGTGAAGCATACGGAATGACAGGCGACAGGCAACTGCGTCCGGTGTGTGAGGCCGCTGTGCGGTTTCTTGTGAATTCGCAGGATCCGCGAGGTGGTGGCTGGCGGTACGTGCCTCAGCAGGCGGGTTCAACGTCCTGCACGGCGATTCAGGTGATGGCATTGAAAGCGGCGGAGAAGGCGGGGATTGCGATACCCGAGACGGTCTGGCGTGGGGTCGGTCTGTATCTGGACAGTGTGGCAGTGGATGGTGAGGGGCGGTATGGGTATGAGGTGCAGAAACGCACCTACGAGGGTTCCGTGACGGCGATGGCACTGCTCAGTCGGATGTACCTCGGCTGTCAGCGTGACGACAAGGATCTGCGCAAGGGTGTGATGCTGCTGGACAGGAAGGGGCCATACGACAATCTGTACTACTGTTATTTTGCGACGCAGGTGCTGCGGAACTGGGGCGGTGAGCCCTGGGAACGCTGGAATGGTCGTCTGCGGGACGATCTGGTGTCGTGGCAGGAGCAAACCGGGGATGGTGCGGGCAGCTGGGCTCCGCGTGACCGATCGGACTACAGCGTCAGTGGAGGACGGCTGCTGACGACGTGTCTGGCCACATTAACGCTGGAGGTGTATTACCGGTATCAGCCACTGTTACCGGAGGAGTTGGTGATTACGATTGAATGATGGTTTTCAGTTTTCAGTTTTCAGTTTTCAGTTGGAAGTGAGCTACGGTGCGGGGGGGAAGTGGGGGCTGGTGTTCACGCATGACGGTTGCGGGGGAAATTCCCGGATCCGGGACGTCAGGGTGCTGCAACTGCTCAATTTCTGTGGAAAACCCCCGTGACTGCTCAAATTCCTCAAGCCTTCTACGAAACTTCTTCGGTTTTCGGCTCGAACAATCCGAACATCAACGCTACACTACGCGGTTCGATTTCCAGCGGCGCTGCCTGCTGTTCACCTGAACAGATGTGGTAAGTTGCGGTGGTATTTTGCTTGTGATGTTGTCTTGGCACGTTGTGTCCCGGTCAGGTGGACTGGTTGAAGGGTGTTTGACTCATGTTTGCTGTGATTGAAGACGGTAATCGTCAGCATCGGGTAGAGCGGGGCTCGTTCCTTTCGATTGACTACCGTGAGGGCGTTGAAGAAGGTTCAGAGATTACTTTTGACAGGGTGTTGCTGGCCAACGGTGGTGGTCCCAGCGTGATTGGTGCACCTTTGATCGAAGGTGCAACTGTGACGGGTCAGGTGAAGATTGCGACCGAGAAGGGCCCAAAGCTCGAGATTCAGCGACTGCGACGTCGCAAGAATTCTCGTCGGCACACGGGTCACCGACAGAAGCACACTCGTGTGCAGATCACTGGCATTTCGATTCCGGGGCTGCAGGTTGTGGCACCGGCTGAGCCGGCCTGACTCTGTCGGGCGATTGGACTTATTGCATCCTGTGCCTGTTACCGCGGTGGTCTGCGGTTCTGTGTGGGCAGGGTGTAGACTGATGGGCGAGCTGTCTTTCGGGCGGCTCGCTTTTTTCTTGCGCGGTGTGGTGTACTGGGCCATAGAACTGTCTGACTTCCCGAATTTCGCAGTGGCCTTCTTTCCGGTCTCGCGATAGGCTGGGGGCCAATCCGGAAAACCGCATGTTTCTGAAGAAGAAACCTATGAATTCAGCTCAATTTGTTCAGACGGCGTGTTGGTCTCTGCTGGTGCTTTTGTGTGCTGCAGGTTGTGGTCGGGACAGTGGGCCGGCGGCGGTAGAGACTGGGAATGTGCCTGCGGCTGCAGCACCTCCGGCATTGGTCCGCACGGAGGTGATTCGTGAGGAGCCTGTCGCTCCTGAATTTCGGGCGACTGGCAACGTGCGTCCTCGTCATTTCAGTGTGGTGGCATCGGGTGCTGACGGAGTGGTGGCTGAGTTTCCTGTTGAGGTGGGCGAGTATGTTCCAGCGGGGACCTTGCTTTCGAAGTTGCGGATGGAGTCGACGGATCTGGAGTTGCAGGAGCAGGAGGCATTGACGGCGGCGCGTGCAGCAGAGCTGGCGGAGCTTCAGACGCCTCGGAAGGAGGACGTCGAGGAGGCTCAAGCGCGAGTGCAGGCATTGCAGGTGACACTGTCGAATGCGGAGCGTCGTCTGGAGGAGTTGCGGGCGTTGAGTCGCCGTGGTGCGGCGACGCAGTCTGAGCTGCGGGATGCTGAGGATGCGTTTGATTCCGCCGAGCAGACTCTGCTGGCGGCTCGAGCGGCCTGTCAGCGGACGGCGTCAGGTGCGCGTGAGGAGCAGAAGCTGCAGGCGCAGTCGATGCTTGAGTCACAGCAGAAGCATGTGGAGTATCTGCGTGCTGAGCGTGAGAAGCGTCTGAC
>Ga0078894_10004366_pt1 | contig 10813 bp, 8 predicted proteins | sample LauGreSu1BDMLBSD_2_FD_67506 | JGI IMG/M metagenome (GOLD analysis project Ga0078894, IMG submission 67506) | Freshwater lake microbial communities from Lake Michigan, USA - Su13.BD.MLB.SD (version 4) (version 4) | ecosystem: Environmental > Aquatic > Freshwater > Lake | place: Lake Michigan, USA... | reverse complement strand
GCGCAGCTTGTCGCGGAGCACGGTCTGCATGCCCTCGAGCTGCGCCAGCTCGCCCTCGACGAGCGCCAGCTCCGTGACGGCGGGGACGAAGTCGAGGCCCGGGCGCGCGCGCTGCACGCAGTCCTGCACGCGGCACTCGGGGTCGAGCAGCAGGTCGCGCACGGTGCGCTGCTCGGGCGCGCACTCCACCCCGAAGTGGAGCGAGAGGTTTGACTGCGGGTCGAGGTCGACGAGGAGCACGCGCTGGCCGTAGCGCGCGAACGCCGCGCCGAGGTTGACGGTGCTCGTGGTCTTGCCGACGCCGCCCTTCTGGTTGAGGAGCGCGACGGTCCGCGGCTTGCGCGGCGGTTCGGCGGCGGCACCGGCACCGCCGAGCGGCGACACCGCCGGTGCCTGCGTTCCGTGCGTCTCCTGGGGCGCCTCCATCCGGCTGAGTATAGGTGCGGGGCGCGCGGCTCCCGCGCGACGCGGTCAGCGCTCCAGCTCGTCCCACGCGGCGAGGTCGACCAGGATCGGCGCGGCGCGTCCGAGCCACGGCGGCCGCGCAAGTCCCGCGCTCTGCGTGCCGCCGGCACCGGAAGCCGTGCGCTCAACCGAGAGCAGGAGCGGGCGCGCGCCGGGCATCGACGAGGGAAGCCATGCCTCCGGCAGCTCGATGCGCGCGCGCCATCGGTCGCCCCACGCCATGAAGCCGGCGGAGACGCCGTCGTCGGACCCAGCGACCATCTCGAGCGAACCGTCGGCGGCCACCGCGAAGCACTGCGCGGGCGATGCGGGATCGCCGATCCGCACCGTGACGCGGTCGGCAGCGAGGCCACCGGCGCCCGCGGGGCGGAACGCCTCGATGAAGAGCTCCCACGTGCCCTGCCGCAGCCGCAGCGAGGCCTGCGTGCGCCACGCCTCCGGCGGCGGTCCGATGGAGCCCGCCTGGGCGTCCGCGAGCGAGAGCGGCGGCACGAACGTCCCGAACGCCAGTCCCGGCGGACGCACCGGGTACTCGCGCGCGCCCACCCCCAGCCGCAGGCGGGCCGCGCCGTCGGCGAGTTCCAGCGCCTCGGTGCGGAGGCGGTCGATGGCGATGGCCTCCGTCCCCGGCGCGAGCGCGGGCCGGTCGATCCAGGTCCGGGTGACGCGTCGCGGCCTGGCGACCACCGATGCCGTCTCGGACTGGCCCGCGGAGCCGATCCACTCGGCCTTCAGCACGCGCTCGCCGCCGAGCGGGTTGGCAACGGCGAGCAGCACGCGGTCGGCGACGTCCTCCTCGATCCACGCGGTGCAGGTCCAGCGGTTGCGAAGCCACGTGAGCGCCGCCTGCGCGGCATCGGCATCGGAGCGGTCCACGTCCACGAGGATGGAGAGGAGCGCACGGAGCTCGCCGGGCCGTGCCACCCATGCGGCGACCTGCTTGCCATGGTCGAGGTCCTCGACGCACGCGGTGAGCAGCTCGACCAGCTCGGCGTGGATGCCCTTGCTGGTGCCGCGCACGCGCTCGAGGCCCGCGAGCCACAGGTTCTCCACGTGCCGGGCCCACAGGCGATCTGCGGCATCTCCGCGCGGGTCGCCGACGCGCGCGCCCTGGCGCTCCGCCACCAGCGTCCAGCGCCAGTGCTCCACGGAGGATGCCGGGTCGGGGCGGTCGTCGGCGACGGTCGACGGGATGGACAGGACGGGCGCATCGCTTCGGACGCGGCGCGGCACGGGCAGCCAGCGCGCCGTGACCGGCAGGCCGCCGACCTCGATGGCGCCCTCGCCCGATGCGGGCAGCTCGACCATCGCGAACACCTCGCCCACGGATTCCGGCTCCGGCGAGGCGGGCATCTCCGGGAGCGGCACCGCGTCGACCTGCTCGGGCGCGCGCGTCCACGAGCGCACGCCGTCGTCGGCGCGCGCACCCACCCAGATGAGCGGCGCGGACGAGCGGAGGTCGCCGATGCGCACCGGGATGCGCGCCGGCCACGGCTCGCCCGCGGTGCGCTCGAGCGGGATGGCGGCGATGCCGCCGGGCACGCACGGCACCGCGTCGAGCCGCGGGCGGAGGTCGGCATGGAGCCGCGTCGCGCAGGCGAGCGCGCAGGCGACGGCGATCTTCGCGATGCGGGCGTTCACCGAGCTCAGGGCGCCTTGCGTGCGCGACGCATGAGTTCGTCGATGCGGTCGCCGAAGCCGGGGCGCGAGGCCCGCGTGTCCGTGGAAGGCGCGGCCGCGTCGGCGGGGGCGGGACGCGGCGCGGTGGCCTCGGGCCGCGGCTCGCTGCCGGGCGCGGGACCGTCCTCGTGGACGGCGCGGAAGCGGCCGTCGTTGGTGTCCTCGATGCGCGCGGCGCCGGGCTTGCCGGCGCGGCCGTCGACCGGCGTGCCCTCGAGCCGACGGACGCCGTGGACGGACGCGAGCGGCGTGCCGCCGGCGGAAGGCGCGTCGTCCTCGCGCACGAGGCTCACGTCGCGGACGCCGGTGCTGCGGATCACCGCGAAGTTCGGGCGGCCGATGTAGAAGACCGTGGACGGCGGAATCACCACGCGCAGGTTCCCGCGGCGCGGGTCACGCGCGTAGTTCGACTGGCTGAACACCGCGTACAGCGCGCCGTTGGACCGCATCAGCAGGTCGTCGCGGCCGGGCACGGCGTAGACGCGCTCGAAGCCGTGCGGCGACAGGTCGACCGGCATCGCCCGGAGCGACGTCGAGAGCGAGTTGCGGTCCGCCACGGCGGCATCCACCTGCGTGGGGGCCGAGGAATCCCGCGCCGCCGGAAGCGGCCGGCGGAGCGTGGGCTCACCGGACGGGGCGGCGTCCTGGGCCACCGCGGCCGCCGCGAGCGCGGCGGCGGCAACGGCCGTCGGGAGCCAGGCGTCAATTCGACCCATCGCCCCCACCATATCGGCTGCCGGAGGCGGGCGGTGCGACGGAAGTGGTGGCCGCGGGCAGAAATCGAGTGCCGGAGCCCGTGTCCACCAGCAGCCCGCGAAGAGGGTCCACGTCGCGGACCGTGCCTTCCACGGGGCCTTCGGGCGTCAGGAATCGCGTGCGATTGCCGCACATCCTGTCGAGCACGCGGTACGTCCGATAGATGTGCTCGTCGTCCGCCTCCAGCGCATCGTCGAGTGCGCGGAACAGGGTGGCCAGCACCTCGAGTCGGTCGCAGGCAGCGCCCAGCTGCGCGAGGCTGGTGGCGTGGGGGGCGAGTTCAGGACCGAACCCGGCCTGCAGCACGTTGATCCCGATGCCCACCAGCGCCCGGCCCTCGGTGCGCTCCACGAGCACGCCCGCGAGCTTCCGGCCGCCGGCCACCACGTCGTTCGGCCACTTGATGCCCGGCGCGTCGCCGGCGAAGGCGCGTGCGGCGGCGGCGGCGGCGACCGCGGAGCGCATGGCGAGCGATTCGGGGGAACGGTCATCCACCACGAACGTGGCGGCGACGCCCTCTTGCGCCGTGTCGGCCCACGCGCGACCGAGCCGGCCGCGTCCCGCGGTCTGGCGGAACGCGACCACCGCGGTGCCGGCGGGCGCGCCCGAGGCCCGCGCGTGGTCCTGCGTGCTGGCGGTCTCGCGGAGGAGCTGCACCGTGCGCACGTGCCGGCACGCGGCCGCGGCGGACTCGAGTGCGGCAGGCCAGTCCTCGATCGGGCGCTGCGGTCGCATGCGGTCGCTCATGCCGCGTCGATGTCGAGGCCGACGTCCAGGCACGGCGCCGAATGGGTGAGCGCCCCCACCGAGATGCGCTCCACGCCGGTGGCCGCGACGGCGGCGATCGTCGCGAGGCTGATGCCGCCCGAGGCCTCGAGCAGCATCGGCACGCCGGCCGTGTCGCGCATCCGCACGGCATCGGCCAGCATGCCAGGCTGCATGTTGTCGAGGAGCGCCATGTCGACGGTGCCGTGCGGGAGGTCGAGGAGCGCCTGCAGCTGGTCGAGCGAGTCGCACTCCACCTCCACGAAGCGAAGCGGGTGCGCCGCTCGCGCGGCGGCCGCGGCCTTGGCCACGGCGGCGGCCATCTCGCGCGGCGCAAGGCCGGCGACGTGGTTGTCCTTCACCAGCATGGCGTCGAACAGGCCGATGCGGTGGTTCGTGCCGCCGCCGCAGCGCACGGCCCATTTCTCGAGCATGCGCAGGCCGGGGGTCGTCTTGCGCGTGTCGCACACCTGCGCACGCGCGCCCTGCACCGCCTGCACGTGCTCGGCCGTGACGGTGGCGATGCCCGAGAGCCGGCCCACGAAGTTGAGGAGCGTGCGCTCGGCCGCCAGGATGCCGCGCAGCGGGCCCTCCACCGAGAGCATGGTGCCGCCGGCCTCGACCCGCTCGCCGTCGCGGAGGTGCTCCGACATCCGGACGCCCGGCGCGCACTGGCGCAGCACCTCGGCAGCCACCGGCAGCCCGCATGCGATGCCCGCGGCCCGCGCACGGACCACCGCGGTCGCCTGGCGATCGGCGGCGATCATGGCCTCGCCGGTCACGTCTCCGGCCTCCCCGAGGTCCTCCGCCAGCGCGCGCTCGACCACCTGCTCGAGCTGCCGCCCCGGAAGCAGGGCCGCGAGCAGCGCATCGGGCGCCAGCGCGGCGAGGTCGTCGGGGGGCGGGAGCGCGTCGGCCATCGGGCGGATGGTATAGAAACCGCCCCATGCCCAGCATCTTCACGCGCATCATCGCCGGCGAGATCCCGTGCCACCGCGTGTACGAGGACGAGCACGTCATCGCGTTCCTGGACATCGGGCCGCTTTCGCGGGGACATGTCCTCGTGGTTCCGAAGGAGGAGCGCGAGCGGCTGCACGAGCTGAGCGAGGAATCGGCCGCGGCGCTCGGCGGCGCGCTGCGGCGCGTGGCCGCGGCGGTGGTGCGCGCCACCGGGTGCGCGGACTACAACGTGCTGCAGAACAACGGCGCGGCCGCCCACCAGGCGGTGATGCACGTCCACTTCCACGTGATCCCCAGGCACGCCGACGGCACCGGACTCGGCGTCCGCTGGGACGCCCGCACGCTGCCCGCCGACGCCGCGGCGCTCGCGCAGTCGATCGCCCGGGAAATCACGCCCCGCTGAATTTCCGTGCTCACGGCCAGATGCCGCGCACCTCGTACACGCGCGCGATCTGCTCGAGCGCGGCGCACGCGGCCGCGGTTCGGAGGTCGCACTCGTAACGGTGCCGCGCCAGCTTCACGCGCCGCGACGCCGCAACCATCGCCTCGGCGAGCGACTCGCGCACCTGCGTGGCGGTCCACTGCGTGGCCGAGCGGTTCTGGAGCCACTCGAAGTAGCTGACCGTGACGCCGCCGGCGTTGCAGAGGATGCCGGGGAGCACCTCGATGCCGCGCTGCAGGAAGACCGCGTCCGCATCGGGCGTCACCGGCGCGCTGCCCACCTCCGCCACGGCACGCGCACCCACCTCGGCCGCGACCGACGCGGTCACCATCTGCTCGAGCGCCGCCGGAACCAGCAGGTCGCAGGGCTGCCGCCAGAAGTCACCGGCGGTCACGCACTCGCCGTGGCGGAAGTCCTCCACGGAATCGTTGGCGTCGAGGTGGTCGACGAGGTCGTCGGGGTCGATGCCGCGCGGGTTCACCACCGCGCCGCTGCGGTCGAGCACGCCCACGAGCCGCGCGCCGGCCGCGCACAGGGCCAGGGCGCTCGAGCGGCCGACGTTGCCGAAGCCCGCGACCGTGAACGACATGCGCCCGAGGTCGATGCCCATGTCGGGCAGCATCTCGCGGAGCACCTCCACGAGGCCGGCGCCGCCGGCGCTGTCGCGGCCGACGATGCCGCCCGCCTCGACGGGCTTGCCGCTCGCGACGCGATGCGCGTCGGCCCGAGCATTCGTCGGCGCGGTCTGCGCGTAGGTGTCCGCGAACCACGACATCACCTGCGGGTCCGTGCCGACGCCCGGCCCGACCACGTCCTGGTCGGGACCGACGTGCTCGGAGATGGCCCACGCGAAGCGGCGGGTCACTCGCTGCAGCTCCTCGCGGGTGAGCTCGCGGGCGCTGCACGCCACGCCGCCGTACGCCCCGCCGAAGGGCAGGCGCAGCAGGCTGCACTTCAGCGTCATCAGCATGGCGAGCGCCTGCAGCGACTCCGGGTCGACGCTCGGGTGGAACCGCAGCCCGCCCTTGAAGGGCCCCAGCGCGCCGTTGTGCTGCACGCGCCAGCCCTTGAAGAGCCGGTGGCGGCCGTCGTCCATCAGCACCGGAAAGTTCACGGCCACCTCGGTGCGCGGCTTGGCCAGGATGAGCTGGTGGTGGTGCTTCACGCCGACGATCTCGGCGGCGGCCAGCATCCGCTCCATCTCCTGGTGGATGAGGCTGGACGGGTCGCGGTCGACGCCCAGTTCCTCGAAGACCACGCGCTGGTTGGAGACGGTGGCCGGGGTGCGGTCGGTGGCGCGGCGGCGCGGATGGCTCATTGCTCGGTGCTCCTGTGCGTCACTTCACGAAGGTGACGCGGCCCCAGAACTGCGGGAGGTGCATGTCGATGGCCCACTGCGGGCTCCAGACCCAGTTGTCCTCGGGAAGCCCGGCGCGCTTCGCGTAGGGCTCGGGCCCCTGCAGCGTGCGGCCGGTGCGGGTGCCGTCGGCGGCCAGTTCCTCGTGGTTGTGGCGCCACTGCACGCGCGAGAAGTTGATGCGCCACGCATCGCCCGCGCGCGGCGCCGCGCCGTTGCGCACGCGGTCGCCGAAGTCGCGCTGGCCCTCGGGAAGCGCGTCGATGCGCGCGTCGCGCGGGGGCACGAAGGCGCGCCACGGGATGGCGAGCATGACGGTCCAGCCGCGGTCGACGTCACGTGCGTCGTCGGGCGTGCCGTCGAAGGACACCGTGCGCCCGAAACCGCCCGCGACGTCCCACTCGTGGATCGCCGGCGCGCCGTCGCGGTAGCTGCGGTGCAGGAAGAGGTCGAACACCGTGCCGCGGGCGTTGATCTCGACCTCGTAGTACTCGCGGCCGTCGCCGTCGGGGTCGAGGAACACCTCGAAGTCGTTGTCATGGAAGACGATCTCGTCGTGCTTCGCGAGCGTCGACCACACGTGCGGCTCCTGCAGCTCGGCGCCGACGTAGAGGAACGCGTCGTCCCACAGCATCTTGGCGCGCGTGCGGTAGGCGGGCCGCGGCCGGCGGCTGCCCTCGATGTCGACGAAGTCCTCGGTCCACGGCGCTGCGGCCCATGCGCCGGCGTCGAGCGATCCGCCGAGTGCCGGCGGCACCGAGGCGTACGGGGCGCGGTAGGCGAGCGGCGGGTGCAGCGCCACGGCCACCGGCGCAGGGCCCTTGGCGGGGCCAGAGCACGCAGCGGCCGCGACCAGGCATCCGGTCACGGCCGCTGCGGCGACGCTCGAGGCTCGGGCGCGGGCGGTCACTTGCGCTTTCCGCCCTTGCCCTTCTTGGCGGGCTTGGGCTTCTTGCCGCCCTTGCCCTTCTTGCCCGTGGCCTTGCCCTTCTGGGACTTGGGGCTGGTGCCGAGCTCCGCCGCGGCCTTGGCCGCGGCGAGGCGCGCCACCGGCACGCGGAACGGCGAGCAGCTGACGTAGGCCAGGCCAACCTTCTCGAAGAACCGGATGCTGGACGGATCGCCGCCGTGCTCGCCGCAGATGCCGAGCTTGATGTCGGGGCGCGTCGCGCGGCCGCGCTGGCATGCCATGTCGACGAGCTGCCCCACGCCGCCCACGTCGATCGACGCGAACGGGTTGTCCTTGGAGATCTCCAGCTCCTGGTACCGCGGCAGGAAGCTGCCAGAGTCGTCGCGGCTCATGCCGAGGGCCGTCTGCGTCAGGTCGTTGGTGCCGAAGCTGAAGAACTGCGCGGTCTCCGCGATCTGGTCGGCGGCGAGCGCCGCGCGCGGCAGCTCGATCATGGTGCCGACCTGGTACTCGAAGCGCTGGCCGGTCTCGTCCATCACTTCCTTGGCCACGCGGTGCACCAGCTCGGCCTGCAGGTCGAGCTCGCGGCGGAAGCCGACGAGCGGCACCATCACCTCGGGCTTGGTGCGGACGCCGGACTTCTCGCAGGCCGCGGCGGCCTCGAAGATGGCGCGCACCTGCATCTCGGTGATCTCCGGGAAGATCACGCCGAGGCGGCAGCCGCGGAACCCGAGCATCGGGTTGAACTCGTGCAGCTCGTGCACGCGGCGCTCGATCTCCTCCGCGGGCACGCGGAGCTTGCGGCCGAGGTCGGCCTGCTGCTCCTTGGTGTGCGGCAGGAACTCGTGCAGCGGCGGGTCGAGCAGGCGGATGCACGCCGGGCGCCCCTCGAGCGCGCGGAAGATGCCGTCGAAGTCCGAGCGCTGGTACGGCAGGAGCTTCGCCAGCGCGCGCTTGCGGCCATCGGTGTCGCGGGCGAGGATCATCTCGCGCATCGCGTCGATGCGGTCGCCCTCGAAGAACATGTGCTCGGTGCGGCAGAGGCCGATGCCCTCCGCGCCGAAGGCCACGGCCTGGCGCACCTGCTCCGGGGTGTCGGCGTTGGTGCGCACGCCCAGCCGGCGGAACCGGTCGGCGAGGCCCATGACGAACTCGAAGTCGCGGTAGACGCGGCTCTCCTTCGGCTTCATGGTGCCGGCCACCAGCACCTGCTTCAGCTCGCTGTCGGCGGTGTCGAGGCGGCCCTCGATGACCTCGCCGGTGGTGCCGTTGATGGAGAGGAAGTCGCCCTCGCGCAGGGTGCGGCCCGCGCAGGTCATGGTGCCCGCGTGGTAGTCGACGGCGATCTCGCCGGCGCCCGCCACGCACACCTTGCCCATCTGCCGGGCCACCAGCGCCGCGTGGCTCGACACGCCGCCGCGGGTGGTGAGGATTCCGTCCGCGGCGATCATGCCGCGCAGGTCCTCCGGGCTGGTCTCGATGCGGACCAGCACCACGTTCTTGCCCTTGCGGGCGAGTTCCTCGGCCTTGCTCGCGCTGAAGGCGATCTCGCCGCACGCGGCGCCCGGGCCGGCGGGCAGGCCCTTGGTCATCACGCGGCCCGCCTTGCGCGCGGACTCGTACGCGCCGCGGTCGAAGACCGGCTGCAGCAGCTGGTTCATCGCCTCCGGGTCGGCGCTCCGCATGGCATGCTCGGGGCTCATCAGCCCCTCCTCCACCATGTCGTGCGCGATGCGCACGTAGGCCAGCGCGGTGCGCTTGCCGTTGCGCGTCTGCAGCATCCAGAGCTTCTTGCGCTCGATGGTGAACTCGAAGTCCTGCACGTCGCCGAAGCGCTTCTCCAGGGTCTTGCGCACCTTGTCGAGCTGCCTGAAGCTCTTGGACAGGGTCTTGTCCTTCTCCATCTGCGCGACCGGCAGCGGCGTGCGCACGCCGGCGACCACGTCCTCGCCCTGCGCGTTCACCAGGTACTCGCCGTAGAAGACGTTCTCGCCGTTGGCGGGGTCGCGGGTGAACGCCACGCCGGTGGCGCAGTCGTCGCCCATGTTGCCGTACACCATCGCCTGCACGTTGACGGCGGTGCCCCACTCGTGCGGGATCTTGTACTTGTTGCGGTAGACGATGGCGCGGTCGTTGTTCCAGCTGCCGAACACCGCGGCAATGGCGCCCTCGAGCTGCTTCATCGGGTCATCCGGGAACTGCTTGCCCGTCCAGCGCTTCACCAGGTCCTTGTAGCGCTTGACCAGCTCGCGCAGCTGCTCCTCGGAGAGCTGCGTGTCCTCGGTCACGCCCGCCTCGCGCTTCAGGCCGTCCATCACCTCCTCGAACGGCTCGTGGTCGTTCTCGTGCTTCTTCTGCACGCCCATCACCACGTCGCCGTACATCTGCACGAAGCGGCGGTAGCAGTCCCACGCGAAGCGGCCGTTGGAGGTGGCCTTCTTCAGGGCCTCGACCGTGACGTCGTTGAGGCCGAGGTTGAGGATGGTGTCCATCATGCCCGGCATCGAGTCGCGGGCGCCCGAGCGCACCGAGACGAGCAGCGGGTCCTTGCGGTCGCCGAACCGCTTGCCGACCTCCTTCTCCATGCGGCGCAGCCCGTCCTTCACCTGCTTGTGCAGCTTGTCGGGGAACTTGCGGCCGTTGTCGTAGTACCAGGTGCAGACCTCGGTGGTGACGGTGAAGCCCGGCGGGACCGGCAGCCCCATGCGCGCCATCGCGGCGAGGTTGGCGCCCTTGCCGCCGAGCAGCGCCTTCTGCGTGGCATCGCCGTCGGTGCGGCGGCCGAACGAATAGACCATCTGCCGGGGGGCGGCGGAACCCTTGCCGCCGGAGGACTTGGAACCGCTCTTCTTGCCGTGCTTGGCCATGTGTGGTCAGTCTGCGTGAGCTCCGGAAGGCGGGCCGACGCGGCCGCACCGACCGGGGAATTGCGTGAATCCGCGGGGAAACCGCGGATCGACCATCGTAGCGCATCACCCTACGATCCGGCTGCCGTGCGTTGCCGCGGCCCCAGCGCATGCAGCACCACGGCCGGAAACCATCGCCTCAGGAAGCCCTCGCGGCATGGCCTGACGGGATGCCGCTCGCGGCGCTCCTCACCGGCGCCCCGCACGAGCGCTGGGGACGGTGGAGCATGCTGTCGGCGCCGTCGCGAACCGTGAGCGCATGGACGCATCGCGAGGCGCTCGACGCGCTCGAGGAGGCGTCGCGCGACGGCGGCACGTGGGCCGTGTCGCTCGCGTACGAGCTCGGCGGCGCGTTCGAGCCGCGCGCGCTGCCGGCCGGGCGCATGCCGCCCGACGGATGGCCGCTGGTGACGCTCGCGCGCTGCGACGACCGCGCGGAGCACGACCATGCGACGGGTGATTGGACGTTCGCGGGGAGCGGCGCGGAGCTCCTCGCGGAGTGTGCGGCGCGCATCGCCCGGGGGGACCCGCGCGCGGGCGCCTGCATCGAGGGGCTGGAGCCGGACATCGGG
>Ga0078894_10004365_pt1 | contig 10816 bp, 7 predicted proteins | sample LauGreSu1BDMLBSD_2_FD_67506 | JGI IMG/M metagenome (GOLD analysis project Ga0078894, IMG submission 67506) | Freshwater lake microbial communities from Lake Michigan, USA - Su13.BD.MLB.SD (version 4) (version 4) | ecosystem: Environmental > Aquatic > Freshwater > Lake | place: Lake Michigan, USA... | reverse complement strand
GTTGTTCATTTGTTCGGCCATTTTCTTATCCATAAATACAATATTGCTTACGTGTATATATCCGAGGAAAAATGGCCATATCAATTAACATAGACGGTAACAGTTACGAACTAAACGGTTTAGACCATCCTGCCGAGGAGGAAACCGCACGTAAACTGTTGACCTTGATGGAAAAATATGCCAAAGAGGACAAAGACCTTCAAACCAAATTACTAAAAGAATTCAAGGATCAGTTAACAAAACTTAATAGAGAAGTTAACACCTTAACAACAGCAACAACTAAACCAGCTACTGCTCCAGCGGCCAACAGACCTGCCGCTAACAATGCTCCTACCTCGGCGGCAGCTAAAGCATTAAACAATGCCGCAGGTGCGGCTAACAATAACTCCAAGGTTCTAAACAACTTAACAACATCTGCAGGCTTTGCCACAGGTGCTGTTAACAGCATGGCCGATGGTTTAAAAGAAAGCACTGGCAAATTCTCTGGAGCATTAGGCATTGCAGGTACAGCACTTAAAGGTATTGGTGCTGCCGCAGGCTTTGCAGTAACTTCGCTAGTCGGCTTAGGCGTAGCATCACTTAGTGCCTTTATGGAAGCATCTAAGTTCCAAGGCGACTTAGCCAAAGGCGGTGTACGTTTTACTGAAAGTCTGACAGCTCTGAACTCTGCATCTTATAATGCCGGCATGACCATGGAGCAGATGACTGCGGTAGTCAAAGGCAGTAGTCAGGCTATTTCACAACTAGGTCGAGGAGGTGCAAACGGAGCCGCTAGGTTTGCACAGTTAGTTGCCGCTGCCAGAAACAGTGCAGACAGTCTACGTGGATTTGGATTTACTGCTCAAGAAGAAGCACAAGCCCGTGCAGACTACTTAGACATTCTTAGATTACAAGGCGATAGTGAAACTGCTAGAACAATGACCAACGGACAAATTATTGCACAGAGCAATAAAATGGTCAAAGGCTTTATAGGTGTTGCAGCCGCTTCGGGTAAAACAATCGATGAGTTAATTAAGAAAACTAAAGAGATAGCAGGCGAAGACGATTTTGGTTTAACCATTGAAGCACTAGGTTTAACTGCTGAACAAAGCACCAGGGTAGCTAAGAATTTAGCGGTACTAGATGCCCAAGGGCTTGGCTCATTGAAGCAAGTGTTCTTAGAAATGAGAACCTTTGGCACAGGTATTGGTGACACTGCCGTTGAATTAAAGACTCTAGGCATTGGCGGCCAAGTAGAAAACTTCCTTGACAGACTAGACAAACTAGAACCCGATCAAGTTCAAAGTGAGCTGATTAAATTCTCACAGACTTTGCCCACACAAGCGATTGCAGAGTTTGCTACTAAGGCACAGATGATCGGCGGCCCGGCAGCTAAAGTTGCCAACGAGTTGAGAAGATTATCTCAACTAAGTGCAAAAGACATTGCAGACATGGCTAAGACAGCCCAACAAAAGAATGCGGCATTAGAAACAGCAAAACGCTTAGAAGATGACACAAACAAACTCAAGGGAATGATTACCAACGTTCTTTTACGTATTGCTGAAAGCCCAGGATTCCAGCGTGTACTTGGTCAGCTAATGTATGCCCTAGAAGAATACGGCCCGCAGATTTCAGATGCCCTTGCTGACGTTGCTGTAGGCATATATGAATTTGCAACCAAGTTGTTTACCCCACAAGGCCGTCAAGAAATTATCAATGGCATTAGTGATGCATTTGCTGAGATTATGGTTGGTATCAAGAAAGCAATTCTCCGCCCAATCGGTATGTACACAGAGGAGCAAGAGCGAGCAGAACGTGATGCACGTCAAGCAACTAACGCTAGACAGATGGCCGAAGTCCTTGCACTCAAAGATGATAAAGTACTCAACAGTAAACAAACAGAATTAAATCATGCTCGCATTGAACTAGGTCGAGCAATGTTAACTGCTGATCAAGGCGCAATTGATGCGGCTAAAGCACGTATTAAAAATGCTGAAGAAGATATCAAGTCAAGAGAAGAATATCTTAAAAAGAATAATCCAGTACTAGCTAAGACACAAGAACAAGAAGCTAAAGCACAACAAGCCGCAGGCAAGTTTACAGATAGTAATACTAAGTTAGCAATCGCTGCCGCTATCGGAGCCGCTGGCTTAGTGGGCGCATTAATGATTGCAAGAAAAGTAATTATAGGCGGAATTGAACGACTTGTATTAGGTAAAGATTTAACTCGAGCAGGCGGACTGTTTGGTGGCTCACCGGGACAAGCCGGCTCTGCAGGAGTGACTAGAGGTGCAGATGGCCGCTACAGAGATGCCGCAGGTAAATTTACTAAAGCACCAGTAGAAGCACCTACTACTGCTAAAGGTGTAGGTATGAGTGCCTTAGGAGATTTAACAAAATCATTTACACAAGCCGCTGGTTGGTTAATGAAGGGTGCGGCAATCGGAGCATCATTATTTGCTATTGGCTTTGGTCTTGAAAAAGTAGGCCAAGGCATGCAAGCATTCCTTAACCTTGATTGGGAGACTGGTGCTAAAGCTATTGCGGCTATTGCATCCTTGGGAGTAGTTGCCGCAGTAATGGGTAACTTTATTGTACCCATTGGCTTAGGAGCGGCTGCTATTGCAGGTCTAGGACTTGCATTACAACTATTCCCGACGGGTACATTAGAAGCACTAGGTAAACTGTTTGAATCAGTAGGCGCCGCTATCGGTGGCATTGTTACTAAAATTGCCGAAGGTGTAGGCTTAATTGTTGACAAGATTGCCGCACTACGTAACAGTGGCATTGAAGCAACAACTGTACAAATTGAACGTTTAAGCCAGATTCCGAGTGCTCAATTGTTTGCAACGGCAGACGGTGTTAAAGCACTTAAACTAGCACTAGACGGATTCGGTGGCGGCTTCTGGGAAAATGTTGGCCGTGGAATTACTGGCTTCTTTGGTGCAGACCAGGCAACACAGGTGGAGCGCATGGCATCGGCCATGGAAAGATACAAGCGTTCCATATCAGTACTCAGTGATAACGGCGCTGGTGAGTTTGTATTAAAACCAATTGACATTGGACTGTATACTCAACTTCAAACTACCTTAGACGAAACTAAGAAACAAATTAATACAACATTTTCTAAGAAGACCTATGAAGAAACATTTGTAGGAACAACCAAAGCCATTGATGCAACTTACAATGTTAAGACTTCTAAGCTAGATGTTACATTAGAGCAAACTCGTAATGCAATCAAGGCAGCGTTTAAGCCACCTTATGAAGAACTAAAAACATTAACAGATGCTATCAAATATTCAATTAAGAATGCTACTACTGGTATAACTTCGCCAACAACGCCAACTGGACCAGTCGGCCCAGGCATGTCTCGTGCTACATGGCTCCAAGCAACCAAAGGATACTTTGGTGGTAGCGACCGAGTATTAACAGGTGGACCCACACAAGCGGATATCGATGCTTACATTGCTCACGTCAGTACCAAAGAAGGTAATGATAACAGTATAAATCGTACCCCACAAAAGAATAAAAAAGGCGAAACAATAGATCCAACATACGCTATGGGCAAAATTCAATTGATGCCAAGTGTAGCTAGAGGGTTAGCAAGAGATTTAGGCTACAACAACCTAGCCGGCATCAGTAGTAATAAACAGTTTGCCGAGACGTGGATAAAATTGTCACCAGCAGAGAAGAAGAAATTCTATGAAGCATACGCTAGGAAAAATTATAACACTATAAAATCTGGGGCGGGCCGAGACTTAACGGAAGCAGAATGGTATGCAGGACAGTTTGGTAGCGGCAATATTATCAATGCTTTACGAGATCCAAATGCAAGTTTAACTCCGGAGATGTTGGCAGCGTACAATGCTAATATACCAGCATTTAACCGCGGAGCATCTGCGGCAAAAGGCGGATTATGGAATACGGTTAAAAATGCCGTTACACCAAACCCTAGTTATGTTGCATCAAGTGATACTCCATATCAAACTCCTGTGTCTTTTAATACAGGGTTATCGCAGTTTACTAGAAATGAAAAAGGTCAGTTAGTGCCAATGTCGAAAGATACTAAAGGCACTATTACAGCGGTAAGTAATGAAGCGAATACCGACGAAAAGATCTTGAACATCTTAGAACAAACGTACAACTTGCATGTTGATATGAGGGATAGAAACTATAAAGCAACAAGATTTAAAGGCTTTACGGAAGGCTAATAGGAAAAAATATGAGTTGGAAAAAATACTTTAACACTTACAACGTACCCACAGAAGGTAACAACAAAAGCCCAATCAGCGGCAATGCTACCAGTATTGAGGGTATGGCTAAGTTTGGTAAACGTAATTACCAAAGTTTCTTGCCCGAGATTTACACCGGGCAAACCAATCGTGTTGACCGTTATTACCAATATGAACTCATGGACCAAGATCCAGAGATCAATGCGGCCCTAGATATTATTGCCGAGTTCTGCACAGAAGTCAATCCAGAAAACAATACAACTTTTAACTTCCACTTCCTATCAGACCCTACAGAAGTTGAAATGAGTTTGCTCAACGAAGGCCTACAAGCCTGGTATCGTTTGAACGAACTAGACCGCAGAATGTTCCGTTTGTTCCGTAACACCTTAAAGTACGGTGATCAATTCCTAATCCGCGATCCTGAAAACAACAAACTATACCATGCTGATAGCCGTAACTGTGACAAAGTCATTGTTAACGAAAGCGCAGGCAAAGAGCCAGAGCAGTATGTTTTCCGCAATCTAAACGTTAACTTGATGAGTCTAAACGTTACACAGATTCAACCTGGTGCGGCAGGCGCAACACCATATAGTCAAGCACCCAGCGTTATGGGTGCCACAGCACCACGTGGTGCTAACTACAACTTTAGTAGCAGTGGCGCCAGCGGCGGCAGATTTGACAAGAGTCAGGAACAAACCGCAGTTGAAGCAGAGCACGTAGTTCATATTAGTTTGAGCGAAGGCCTAGATGCTAACTGGCCATTTGGTGTTAGTATTCTAGAAAACGTATTCAAGACGTTTAAACAAAAAGAACTAATCGAAGATGCGATTATTATCTATCGTGTACAACGTGCCCCGGAACGTAGAGTTTTCTATGTTGACGTAGGTAACTTACCCAGCCACTTGGCCATGCAGTATGTTGAGCGTGTTAAAAACGAAATCCATCAACGTCGTATTCCAAGTATGACTGGCGGACAACAAAACATCATGGATGCTACATACAACCCACTAAGCATCAACGAAGATTACTTCTTCCCACAGACTGCTGAAGGTCGTGGTAGTAAAGTAGATACACTGCCCGGCGGTGAGAATCTAGGACAAATTGATGACTTACGATTCTTTACAAACAAGCTATTCAGAGCTTTACGTATCCCTAGCAGTTACTTGCCTACAGGCCCAGATGACTCAGCGGCCACTTATAATGACGGCAGAGTTGGTACTAGTTTGATTCAAGAACTACGTTTTAACAAGTATTGCGAGCGTTTACAGAACTTAATTGTACCTAGCTTAGACTTAGACTTTAAGGTATTCTTAAAGAAACGTGGTATCAATATTGATACTGCACTATTTGAACTTCGCTTTACTGAGCCACAGAACTTTAGTCAGTTCAAGACTGTTGATGTTGATACTAATCGTATTAATAACTTTACCAGTGCAGTTAGCTTCCCATTCATTAGCAAACGTTGGGCCATGGAACGTTATCTAGGACTAAGTCAAGAAGAAATCCTAGAAAACGAAGCAGCCTGGAAGCGTGAAAACAAATCAGCCTTACCAGTTGATTCAGAAGATCCAAATCTACGTTCAGTTGGTGTTACACCAGGTACACTGGGCGCAGACACTGATCTAGCAGATGCTAGCTTAGAAGGAGAGCCAGGAGCAGAAGGTGCACCAGCACCAGAAGGCATGCCAGGCGGAGCCCCAGCAACCCCCGGACCAAATCCGAGCACGCCGGCTTAAATAGTATATTGGAACCAACTGCTATGAAACTTATAGATCTTTACGAAGCCGCACAAGCACCAGGATACGACCATGAAAACGATGGCCGTTATGATGCCACGGAAGATCAACAAGTCCGTAAGTACTCCGATACTCGTAAAAGCAGATTGACCCTAGAAGGTATCAATAAACTTCGCAGAATTCACGAAGTAAGACAAATGGAACTTAGCAAACAAAACGATTTCCTAAGCACCATTTATGCCGCACCTCCCGCTGACAGCGGAATGTAATTTCTGGTATTATATCTTTTGAGCCAATAATGATACCATTTCAGGTATAAATATCCACACGACCGATAACTAAAAATGTAGGTCCACCTAGCCTAAAAAGGAGTTTTAAAACATGACCGATAAATTCGAACAATTACTGGAATTCGTAGTAAACGACGAAATGGATAAAGCCAATGAACTTTTCCATGCTATCGTTGTTGAAAAGAGCCGCCAAATCTATGAAGGTTTAATTTCATCAGAAGCAGAAGAAGTTGGCAACGACAGCGTTGACAGCCTAATTGATGCTATCTCTGACGAAGAAGGCGCTATCGCTGAAGAAGGCGATGACGTTGAAGAAGTACCCGGCGAAGAAGGCGATATGCCTCCTATGGACGGTGAACTAGATGCCCCAGCTGGTGAAGCAGATGCAGGCGATATCGAAGCTAAAATCGACGATATTGCAGATGCACTAGCACAGCTAAAAGCACAGTTTGCTGACATGGCAGCTGGCCTCGGCGATGAAGCCGATCACGAAGAAATGCCAATGGACGATGAAGCACCCGTAGACGGTGAAGAAGAGCCAAAAGAAGAAGGTGTTCTAGAGTATAAAGAACCTGCACCAAAGCCAGTCCTAACAGACAGCCCAGGTAACGGCAAGAGCACAGTAGCTGGCAAAAACGATATGGGCGGCACAACTGCCAATATCGCTAAGGGCAGTAGCGCCGAAAACGGCCGTTCAGCACCTAAAGTTGGTAGCCTAACAAGTGCTAATACAGAGTTTGACCTTAAAAAAGTTAGTGCTCCTAGCAACAAGGCCTAAGAAATAACATGCCAGCAATACTCCGCGAACATTTAACTTTTAACCAAGCTGGTATTACCATGGAGAGCATCGATGCTCCCGATGGTAAAACCAAGAACTTGTTCTTAAAAGGTATCTGCATTCAGGGCAACAAAAAGAATCTCAATGAGAGAATTTACCCTGCTGTAGAGATTCAGCGGGCAGTAGAAAGCATTCGTACCCAGATTAAAAGCGGGTTTTCGGTCCTAGGTGAGCTAGACCATCCGCCCGATCTTAAGATTAACCTTGAGCGTGTTACCCACACTGTGGATGACATGTGGATGGATGGTGATGATGGGCACGGAAAGCTAAAAATTCTACCTACCCCGATGGGTAACATTGTTAAAACAATGTTTGAGAACGGCGTACACTTAGGTGTAAGCAGTCGCGGTGCTGGCGATGTAGATAATTCAACTGGTAAGGTTTCACAGTTTGAAATTTTAACAGTAGATATAGTTGCACAGCCAAGCGCACCTAATGCATACCCTACAGCAATTTATGAAGGACTCATGAATATGCGTGGTGGTCACAAAGCATTAGAAGTGGCAGCTGAAGCGACGTTCAACCCAAAGGTTCAAAAGTTTTTGAACCAGGAGATTACACGTTTAATACGTGATCTCAAGCTATAAGGAAACATGCGATGTTAGATGCAATCAAACAACTAGTAGATAGCACCATGCTTTCAGAGGATACCCGTGCTGCCATTAATGAAGCTTGGGAATCAAAAGTACAAGAAATTCGTGAGTCAGTAGAAACTGAAATGCGTTCAGAGTTTGCTCAACGTTATGAGCACGATAAGGCACAACTTATCCAAGCTATGAACACTATGGTTTCGGAAGGTCTTGAAAAAGAACTAACAACTGTTAACGAAGAACGTACTAAATTGATTCAAGAGCGCCATGCAGTAAAGGAATCACTGAAGGAGCATGCTAAGAAGCTGGAGAACTTTACTCTAAGCCAACTAGCTAGCGAAGTTAAAGAATTCAAAACAGACCGTGATGCTTATCGCAACGATATGGTTAAACTAGAGAGCTTTGTAGTAAAAGCTCTTGCTCGTGAATTAGGCGAGTTTGCTACAGACAAACGTGAAGTTGTCGAAGCAAAAGTTAAACTAGTTGCAGAAGCTAAAGACCAAATTTCCGCACTAAAACAGCAATTCATCAAGAAGGCTGCTGGCAGTGTAGAAAAGGTTGTCACAGAAAGTTTGAAAAAGGAATTGAGTCAGCTGAAAGAAGATGTAGAAGCTGCTCGTCAAGCCACATTCGGTACACGTCTTTTCGAAGCGTTTGCCCGTGAGTTTGCCGGAAGCCACTACAGCGAAACCTCTGAGATTAAGAAATTAAAGGGTCAGTTGGCTGAATCAGTAAAAGCTCTAAAATCTGCAAAGCAGGTTGTTGAATCACGTGACGCTGCCTTAGTTGCAAAAACTAAGGAAGTACAAGTGGTTACAGAATCCGCAGAGCGCACAAAGATTATGAGTGAGTTACTTGGCTCATTAGGCAAAAAGCCAAGAGCAATCATGGAAGACCTATTAAACGGTGTGCCAAACACTAAATTAATGGAATCTTTCAATAAGTATTTGCCTGCTGTTCTTAACAATGATGTATCCTCTGTTGCCAAGGCACAGAAAGAAACATTAGTTGAGAGTAGAAAGGAAATGACTGGCAACGTTAAGAAGCCAGTGCAAGAGGACCAGACAGCGGAAATTATCGATATACGCAAGCTGGCAGGACTAAAGTAAAAGGAAACTATCAAAATGTCAACACTTCTCGAAAATCGTTGGAACGAAACGAAAGAGGCATTGCTTGAAGGTCTAACCGGCACCAAGCGTAGCAACATGGGCGTGATCATGGAAAATACTAAAAAGTATTTGGCAGAATCCGCATCCAATGGTGCAACCTCAGCAGGCAATATTGCCACTCTAAACCGTGTGATTCTACCAGTAATCCGTCGTGTTATGCCCACTGTTATTGCTAACGAAATCGTTGGCGTACAGCCCATGACAGGACCAGTTGGTCAGATCCACACACTACGTGTTCGCTATGCAAGTAGCCACACAGGCGCAGGCGCACCAGATGCTTCAGTAGCAGCCGGTGAAGAAGCACTAAGCCCATTCAAGATCAGCATGAGCTACTCAGGTACAGCACCTGGTTCATCTGCTTCTGATTATAAGGCAGGCGCAACAGCTTCTATGGAAGGTACTCCTGGTAACAAGATCAGCGTACAGATCCTAAAGCAATCAGTTGAAGCTAAGACACGTAAGCTATCAGCACGTTGGACTTTCGAAGCCGCACAAGATGCACAAGCTCAGCACGGTATTGATATCGAAGCTGAAATTATGGCAGCTCTAGCGCAAGAAATTACAGCTGAAATCGACCAGGAAGTACTAGGTTCATTACGTTCACTAGCACCTACTGAAGAAACTTATGACCAGTCAGCAGTTTCAGGTACAGCTACATTCGTTGGTGACGAGCACGCCGCTCTAGCAGTTCTAATCAACCGCACAGCCAACAAGATTGCTTCACGCACACGTCGTGGCGCAGGTAACTGGGCAGTTGTTTCACCAACAGCACTAACAATCCTACAGTCTGCAACTACATCAGCATTTGCACGTACAACTGAAGGCACATTCGAAGCTCCAACAAACACTAAGTTCGTTGGTACATTGAACAATGCAATGAAGGTTTACGTTGATGCATACGCAGGCGACAGCCAAGCTGTTCTAGTTGGTTACAAGGGTTCTACAGAGACTGATGCGGCAGCATTCTACTGCCCATACATTCCTCTAATGAGCTCAGGCGTAATCCTAGACCCAAGCACATTCGAGCCAACAGTCGGCTTCATGACACGTTACGGTTATGTTGAGTTAACAAACACAGCATCATCACTAGGTAACGCTGCCGACTACCTAGGCGAAGTTGCTATCACAGCAAGCGCACTAAGCTTCAGCTAATCTTTTTTAGCTTAAGGTTAAGACCTACTGAAAAGCCCGGATTTCCTCCGGGCTTTTCTTTTTTCATAAATATAGTTGTTAGGGATGATCACTTATGAGCCAAAAATCTAGACACAACGGCGATGTAGAAATTGTTGCATTGGGCGCAGGCACCAATGATGCCAGTGCTGACGGTACTATTACTCTACGTTATAATGTTATTATCCCAGGCGACTTAACAGTACAAGGTGAAACTACCAGCGTAGAAACAACCAATACTGAAATCAAAGATCGCATTGTTACTCTAAACAAAGGTGAGTCCGGCGCAGGTGTTACATTAAACACTGCGGGTCTAGAGATTGATCGAGGCTCGCTGGACAATGTATTCATTCAATGGAATGAAACAAACGGCACAGTTGAATTAGTTGATGCTAGTAATACAGGCATTCTATTAGATATGAATGCAGTTAGAATTATCAATGTACAAGATCCTAGCTCTGCACAAGATGCGGCTACGAAAAACTACGTTGATACAGAAATTAGTTCTTTCTCAACAAACTCAATTTATGAAGACGATTCCAGTGTAACAGTTAGTGACTCTGGATCGGCAGGCGTAGTAGACATTACCATTGACGAAGCACATACTACAAGATTTAATGATAGTGGCATTACATTATACAATGGCGCCACAGAGATTTCTACAGCTTCTGGAGATTTAACTGTTTCTCCGGACTCTGGCATTTTAGTACTAAACGCTAGCCAGACATTTAAATATCAGTCACCTGCACCAAGTGTAGATGCTTCGGGCGTGATTGTTTATGCAGACAGTACAAGCACAGACACACAGTTGA
>Ga0078894_10004364_pt1 | contig 10817 bp, 7 predicted proteins | sample LauGreSu1BDMLBSD_2_FD_67506 | JGI IMG/M metagenome (GOLD analysis project Ga0078894, IMG submission 67506) | Freshwater lake microbial communities from Lake Michigan, USA - Su13.BD.MLB.SD (version 4) (version 4) | ecosystem: Environmental > Aquatic > Freshwater > Lake | place: Lake Michigan, USA... | reverse complement strand
TTTTTAACCAGCCGGACATGCAGCAGCAGACTTCCGAAATTTATTTCTATGCACGTAAACTGGGAATCTATGCGGGAGAATATCCCCTTGCTTCCCGGTCCTTGGATCAGTTGAAAAATAGCGGACTATTTACGCTAATTAGCATAGAGGAAGTGGCCGATTCCTTGTCTACCTACGATAATTTGAAAACGCAGTACGAGCAGCGGATCAAGTGGTATTTTGAGGATGTTAAAAAAGTGCAGGATGAAAACAAGCAGCTTTTTGATGCCCATGTTTTTGAAAAAGCAACCGTATACACGGAAGCCAATCGATTTGAGATGCTTAGGCCAGAAGGCAATCCTCTGCTTATCAGTTCTCGAAAGGAAGATTTACAGCATTACTACAACACGTTTTATTACCTCAAGCGAAACACCGAAACGCAATTGCGTGATGTAGATCAGTTGATTCGAAGCACAGTGGCATTGCGAAAACTAATTCAGGAATCGTATTCTTTTTGAGCCATTCATATAAAATCGTTCTCCCATTGCCTCTGGTGCCCCACAAGGAATGGAAGTGAATCAAGTGGATGAACTCTAGATCCGCCAAACAGGAAATTTAAGTTATGGCTGCTTAGCCCAGACTCGAGCAGGCTGGTGGAGTCTTTTGCGAATGCCTGAAACAAGTAAAGCTTAAATTAGATGGCTTTAGCTTTTCCCAAGCGTGAACCAAAAAATAAGGTAAATCACAATCGTGGCTCCACTACTGATACCAAAAGTGAGTCCACCCACTCCAAAGAAAAATACAAGGAATAAGCCTCGCAGAAGGCCAGAAGAGATTCCAAGTGCGCGAGCAATTCCACCCAACACACCCCCAAGCCATTTGTCCGTTGCGTTTCTAGTCATTACTTTTTTTGGTTAAGTTTTTTTAAGCTTACTACAGGAAATGTAAATTTCACATTCCAATTGACTTGCGTTTTTCAACACTAATAAAGTAGATCTATTCTTACTATTTATTAATTTACTCTAAATTTTAACTGCTAAAAAATGTGGATTATATGTTCAATTTAAAAAAACATCTGGGGAGCTATGCGATTGAATTTATACTTCTTTTTTCAGCGGTCACCCTTGGATTTTTTGCTGAGAACTACCGTGAAAGCCAAGTAGAGCGTAAAACAGAGCGGATGTACCTGCAGTCCTTATTGGAGGATTTGGGTCAGGATACCGTGAAAATAGATTTTAGCATTCAATCTAAACTTACAAAGGATGCGTATTTTGATACACTTCACCAGATAATCTATCAAACTCCAAAACCATGGCCCACTCGTAAATTGTATTACATCTCCCGCTATTTATTGATTCGGGAACATTTTTATGGAACGGAAGGGACCATCAAGCAATTGGAAAATTCGGGAGGATTTAAACTGCTACGTAACCATGATTTAGTTGATAAAATCAATGCCTATTCGGCTGCAAAGGAAAAATTATATCAGATCCAAATTGCTCGTGACCTGAACGCAGTTCCATTTAAAGAAGCAATTGGCCACGTGTTTCAAGGGAAGGAACTGGCTTTTTTGTTTGATCAAACCAAATTTAAAGACAAACCTTACTCCATGGGAGAGCCAACATGGGACCCGCCGCTCATGGGAGACCAAGAGGATTTAGAACAGTATTTTTACTGGGCTTCCAACGAAATTTTTATTGAAAGAAATTGCCGTGCGCTTTTAGGTATCCTCCGGGTGTCTGCCAAAGACTTGATTCATGAACTGGAAAAGGAACTTCAACAAAGCGACAGCTAACCCAAAAGGACTTAAACACTCTTTTCTACTTCTACCCCCACTTACTATTCATGCCTTCCTTCAAAATCTACCCATTCCTAATTTTTCTTTTAGCTGGTAGCTGGGGCTGTGCCACAATACGTCCAGGCGAAAGCTGGAAAATGAAAGCAGCGGATCAAACTGTAGGCCTAACCCTTCTTTGGGAGCTTCCTGAACAGGAGGTTCAGAAAATGCTTCCTCCAAATCAAAAGCCAAGAATCCGACAAGGCAAAGGGGTAGTCATGCTTTTTTTGGCGAGTACGGCACAGTATACCTTGGGAGATCAGCCTAAAGGACCGCTCGCTGTAGCCCACCTACTTATTCCTTTGGAAAAGCACCTCGGTACACCCAGCACGGTAGTTTCGAAGAAGCAAGCACTTTATGGTGCTCTTGCCCAACTGGATTTTCCTGTTCAAGACGGGGAAGTAGCCTTGACCTTGACTCCTGCTCAGGATTCTGTTCAGGTAGTTGGTAGCATCCAATTTCCAACAGGAAAGCTATCTTTTTCTGGAATGGCAGATTCACAAAAAGGAAATTTGGTGGATTTACCGGTTACCACACTTGTAGGAAGGCAACTAGATCGAAATTTTTTGACTGGGCCGGAAAGCTACCGTCCGCTCGGTATGTCAAAAATCAAGGTCCGTTCGGGTGGAGAGAATTGGATGACCACCTTCGGATTAACCGCTCCTCCAGATCGAATTTGGGTAAATGTAGATTTTCATGTAGATTTTGCTTACCATCAAAAAGTGCCAATTTCCAACTGATTGAGGAGTAATGGAGGGGATGTCTTTTGTGATGAATCCTTCATTTTCGTAGTTTAAATGACCTTTGTTCTTTGCGTTATGAAAAAACAACTCTTTTTCCTTCTTCTATTCTTTTCGCCCAGCCTTCTAGTTGCGCAGCAGGTAGCCAAGCAGTCCAAGGTGAATGCAGCCACCCTAGATGCCTTTGAAGCGGAGGTGCGTAGGGAGATTCAAGAACAAAAAATGGCAGGGGCTGCTTACTTGATTTACCATCAAGGAAAAGTGCAACGAATGAAAGCTTTTGGAGAAGCCGATAAGGCCTCCCAAAAACCCATGGAAACCAATTCCCTTTTTCGATTGGCTTCCATGACCAAGCCGATTGCTTCGTTGGCGCTGCTCTTATTGCAGGAAGATGGGCTAATTAACATAAATGATCGATTGGATACCTACTTACCTGCATTTGCCAATCCTAAAGTTCTTGTCAAGCAAGACACCTTGCTCGGTGTCCCGATTTTGCAAACTGAGGCTGCCAAAAATCCAATTTTACTCAGACACCTGCTCACCCATACGGCTGGCTTTGCGAGTCAATATGGAGGCACCTTGGGAGGATTGTATGAAGCTACTTATACCAATCCCTATTTGCATGACATCACTCATTTTTCCGAGCAATTGGCCAAATTACCATTGAATCACGAACCTGGAGAAGGTTGGATCTATGGTCCATCCATCAATGTGGTAGGACGTGTAGTAGAGGTGGTTTCAGGGATTTCTTTCCAAGATTTTGTTCAGCAGCGGATCCTTGATCCTTTGGGCATGAAGTCCACCAAGTTTTTTTTGAAAGAAGAAGATGCAGGCCGACTGACCTCTCTTTACGCGCCTGATGGGAAGGATGGATTACTTTTATTGGATCCAGGAAATGAATCCAGCATTAAAATAACCGGTTCCAAAGTATATTTTAGTGGCTCAGGAGGCTTGATTTCATCTTTGGAGGATTACCTTGCTTTCTGCGTCATGATTCTGAATGATGGCAAACACCAAGACAAACAGATCGCCAAACCAGAGACGATAGCGTTGATGAAAACCGATCAAGTGCCGTTAAACATTAATGCGCATTACACTGATGAAGGCGGACAATTGGCAGAAGGTTTCACCTTTGGCTACCAGATAGTTCGTAAAGAGACTAGTAAAACCTTGAAACGAAAAGGGACGATTTCATGGAGTGGAGCAACGGGTCCTATTTTTTTTATTGATCCGAAGGAGGAGCTAATTGGAATTTATCAGTTTCAAACTCAGCCGCACAGTCAGGTGGGCACGCGCAAATCGTTTGCAGATTGGATGATTAAAGCTGTCCAGACTAAATAATTTTCGCCAAGATTTTCCTAAGGGGTGATTGCTGATCCATTAGGTTGTTTTTACAATAAAGACTAGCTTCGGAAGCCTTATCTGCAGCATTAATTATCCTATGGTAGCACGAGAGTTTCCAGATACCGTACCTGGTGTGGTACAAAAAATCACCAGCCTTGCTCAGACCTTGGGCAAGGGGCATCGGGTATTCAATGCTACGGACAATTTTGCTGAGGTCGGATTGGAGTTTGAGAATCCCGGTAAGGAAAGCAACATGCTCCTGATGCAGGCCCTGCGCGTAGCAGGAGGGGTGCAACTCACTTGTTCCCCTTGGGTCAAGTCTTGGAAAGGGTCTCGAATAGTGGTTCCCAACCTTGCGCAAGACGAGGCCATGGCTTTTATCCGAACTGTGTTTGTGCCTGCTCTGGAGGACTTGTATCCTCGAATGGCACCACAGCCAATTCCAGATAAATCGCTCCTTCAATCCTTTTTGGAAATACTCCACAGCATTTGGAAGCGCTTTACTTCCCTCTTTGCTAATGTGGGAGTCCTTGGACTTTGGATCTTTTTTATCTTTTTAGTCTTTATTTTACCTCGTACCCGAACTACGGGTCCCGTAGAATTGGAACCCAAGCAGGCCCAATCAATTTCTGCCTGTTTTTGTCAGCAAGTCTTGGAAGCAGACTCGGTCATGAAAGCTTCAGAAGAACAATTCAAGGCTTGTGCAGCCAAGTATGTATGTGAAGGAAATGCGAAAGCTTCCTGTCTCCTGCAGGCCGATCGGGACTGGACTAGCTGCGAGTTTTTATAAAAAATATTCAGGTGTTGGGTATTTCAAATGCTATTCATTTGGGAATACTTGTTCATTGGGGTGAAATTCTTTGAGTGCCAGAATCACTGAATTCATTGTGCCGAATATGGGTTCTAAAGCCAATTTTAAATTAGCCTCGGTGGTTAACATCGAAAAATCAAGTTCACTACTGAGTAGTAAAATCTTTGTTTCTCTATCGATTTCTAATTCCCCAAACTTCATTTCCTCATTGATGATGGCAATTTCATTTTCTAGTTTTTCTAGAGTAGGCGAATAGTCAGTGATAGAAAGGTAAGAAAAGACATGGATCGTTGTTTTTGATTCGGATGGTCGGATTTCTACATTCCAATGATCGGGTCCCACCCCAACACTGAATAAATAACTTTCTTCCTCCTTCACAAAAGGTATTTCCATTGAAGTAAGCCAAGGCACGAGTATTGGCTCTATGCTTGTATTTTCTGAGGCTCCTGTGATTTTGGAGAGAAGCTTGAGAAAAATTGAATTTAGGTTGAAAGAATTTAGATTTTTTGTCAAACCTAAATGCAATACGTCTGAAAATATTTCTTTGATAGTTCCTTCGGTCTCCGTGGCAAGCGCAGAATCTCCTTTTGATTTAATTAACGCAAATTGAATTGCTGCTTCTTCCAATTCCCCTGGAAGTTTTCCAGCCAATCTCAAGGATAAAAAAGTTTCATAGTTTAACCCATCAAGTTCAAGTGACAAGATATTCCATTGGTCGGGTTGAACATCGAATTCCTGGCCTTGAATGTACCCTTCAGCCTTTTTTTGATCTGCAATCAGATTAATTTTTCCTTCTTTAAATGAAGTGGGGAGGGATTTTTCAAATAGATTTTCATCAAAAGAAAAAAGACGCTTATTAATTAGCTCCATAAAAAGTTTCGACTCCAATGCAAAAGAGAGGATGGATACACCTTCTAAATAGGTTAATGAGCTATTTTCTATTTTCATGGAATTTTTTCTACAGGGTTAGTTTTCTCTTCTAAATCAAGGGTAGACAAAAAAGTAGTTTTAGAATCTACTTTTTATAAGGCATAGCTTTCACCACAATTTCGTTTGGTTTGATTCCCTAGGAATCTCTTCTTACTGCTTGCTGTTCGGAACGGTTTATTTAAGAAAATAGCTATTTCCTTTAGGCCCCACCTCTTTGCCTGGATTCTTCTTCTTTTTGTTTTTCAGCTGCTTTTACCCGTGCATTAATCAGGGCTACTTGAGTTGCAACAAATCCCGTCTTGACAATTTTTTCACCAATCTCAGTTACTCCAACACTAACTTCTGCAGCCTTGGAGGCTTCTTGTTTCTTGGCGGTGGTTGCTTCCTGTTTTTCACTAATTGCATCAGGGCTTGCTCCTTCTGAATTCAACTTGGTTGTTTCCTTATCTAATGCAGAACTAATTTGCTGAGGATCTGCGATGACTGGATTTTTTGCTTCACCTACGAGGTCACTTGCTTGACCTATAACTGTATTACCAGTCGGGATTGCTTTGACCACAGTACTTTTGAAAATTTTAATAGGCCTGGCCTTTCCACCTTTCTCGCCTTTAATCGTATCGCCAATAATTGCTTCTGAAGCTTGATCAGCACCAATATCTGTTCCAATGCCAAGCGCAGTTGCTCCTGCTTCAAACCCAGCCTCTCCCTTGGATTTTTCTTTGGCAGCCTCCTTAGCAATTTCCCACGGATCCGTTTCAACTTGACCTTCAAATCTATCCTTTATACCTGCGCCAGCATCTTTGTTTAGTGCTGCTCCTTTCCCTGCTTCAAATCCAGTTTCTACGCCTTCAGCCATGGTAAGGGCGGCCATATCAGCTCCGCTTTTCTTAAAGTTTTGCGATACCATACCCCATAGTGCAGGGTCATCATTCATGATTTTGACCAAAGAATTGAAAATCATGCGAGCAGTTTTGGAAGATTTAGAAATCAAATCAATTATTCTACTAATCACCTCGCAAACACCCCCAATAACAGCAGTTACAGGTGCTGCAATAGGAAATGCAGCTCCAATTAGACCAGCCCATGTTTTTATGGTACTAACAATTTGTCTTATGTAAGCTAGGCCAGTTTCAAACTCTTTCAATGCTCCAGAGAAAATGAAAAAGCCAGTAATTGGTTTTTTCCCTTTAAATCTTGCTGCTCTAGAATTGACTTTTTCCATTTTCTGAAATATCCCATTCAGAACAGCCCTTGGGCCATCAAAACTAAAGCGAGATTCTCCTTCACTACCACTGTGTACAACTTCATCCGTGAACTCCCCAGTAGCTTCATCCTTATTTAATTCAAATCCTTCGCTTGATGCCACGCCACCTGTCATATACTTGGGACTTGCCGATACCAATCCCATGGTGACCATTTGCATCACCTTACTTACTACAACGGTTTCTATCGTGTCTTTTGCGGTCGCAAAAGTCCCAGCTAGTCTACCGTCATTTTTTAAGGGTTCAATTAGGCTATCGGATTTATTTTTTTGCGCTTCAACTTTTAGGTCATAAGTGGCAGAATCTTCCAGAAGTTCTAATACATCCTTCCTGTTGGTTTGTATACTTTCTTCATTTTCATTCTCAGGCTTAGTTTTTCTTTCGTCTTGGGCAAGTTGTTGAATATGTTGCGCATAAGAAACTAAGGTGGCTAAGTCATTGTCAGCCTCGTTATTTAATCCGCTTATCTCTTTCGCTGAACCTAAAGAGTTGTCCTTGATCGGACGAAGTTTACTTGCATCCAACTCATCTTTTGACTCAGTGCCTCCTTTAGCAGTTGAATAGGTAGCAGAAGTTACAATGGTCTTTAAAAATTTACTATTGTATGCATTTTCAGCATGTTTGGTTACTCCTTTTCGTTCTTCTTCAGAGGCTGCCTTTTCCCTTTCTTTAGTGAAAAACATATGGATGGCCGCATCACTACTAATCACTTTCTCATTGCTGTTGATAGCCCCAAGATTTTGATCCGCTTTTTCCACAATGCTATGCATGGTACTTTCTGCATCTGACATAAAAGAAGTGTCCATTAACTTCCCTTTTTTATCCTTGATTTTGCCCGATTCATCTACAAAACCTTTATCAGCGACCTCTTTTTTCTTTTGTTCTATCTTCCCTTCGGTAACATCTAAAGATGCTGCCTGTGCCTCATCCTTAAAAATATCCTTAGCAACTGCTTTTTCAATCGAATCCCCTTTCAAATCAACCATGATTTGATCGATTGCTTTCTTTTTTTCCTTATCGTTTGGATCTTTTGAATCTTTATGAGAATCGAGCCACTTCTGGGCTAATCCTTTAACAATAGCTCCTTGGGACCCCTGTTTGTCTTCAGGAAGGGCGTTAAATTTATTTACCTCCTCAGTAAGTTTGGTAAACGTAGTTTTGCCAAATAAATTTTTTATTGCAGTACCAAATCCTTGAATTTTTCCGTCCCCAAGTGATAAGGTTTTTAGTTGAAAAGGAGCAGAAGAAGGTGTGGTTCCATTTTCCAAGCTTTTAGCTTGTATCGGTGTGGCCGTCGCATTGCTACCTACTTGCAAGGCCTTGGCTCCCATGACATCTGCTTCTTGTTCCAGACGCTGGTCATCATTGATGGGGGTTGCGGCTTTTAGCTGAGTGGTGGGTTCTACGCGACCTTGTTTTTGCTGCGCTACATGCCAAGCCTCATGTGGGAGATGCTGCTCTTGGCCAGGGCCTAAGTGAATATCCGTTCCTTGTGCATAGGCATGTGCTTGTAACTGCGCAGGCTTGTCAGAATTGCGGTGCACGGTCACGTCGCTCATGGATTGGCCCGAAAGGCTTTCCACTCCAGCTTTCAATCCTTCGGGTAAGGAATTGCTTGCTTCCTTTCGTTGAAGTATCCCTCCAAGTTTGCCTGCAGTCCCTGAATTTTGTTTCCGCTGCGCTGGGGCCGTTTGCTTGTCAGCCATGCGCTGGTAACCACTCAATTGATGTACACGGGTGCTTTGTTCGGCTCCCTCCATCAACTTTAACTGCATGGCAGTTTCTGGTCGTTGATCGTCTATTGAGCGTGTGTTGTCATTTTCTATGCCCTGAGAAGGTACTTTTTTTGCTTTGGTTTGCTGCTTGCTTTCCGAAGCTTTTTGAACAGTTGAATGCATAGGACAATTAAAAATTTACACAAAAAATATACGATATCTGAAGACGCTAAATGTATCTAAAAAAAACGATACTTCGGGTACTAGTTAGATTTAATGTAGAACATATTGATTCAAATTGGAGTTCTACTATTTTATAAATATAGTATACTCATTATCAATCACATGAATAGATTCCTTTCTGCCCATCTTCGAGCCTTTGATTGGCTAGATCACCACTGGGAGAGTCCGAGAAGTACGCGCTGGATCAGCAATCTGGTGGTTGTTTTTTTTATCTTGGGTTCGGTGGTACCACTGCTCATCTATTTTGAAGTACCCTTTCCTTTTCCTACACTCTCGCCTTTCTTTGCCGTAGAGATTGCTTTTACCATTTTGTTGGTATTTGAGATCCTCGGCCTGATTTTCTTGCTTCCTAAGTCGGTGGCAGACTCCATCGGAAAGCAGTTTGAAATCATCTCCCTGCTGCTTCTCAGAGATGCATTTAAGGAATTTGGTCACTACATGGGAGAACTCAGCTGGGAGCCCGAACTCCTGCTCGAACTCCTGCCCATGGTGGCAGATGGCTTTGGGGCAGTACTTATTTTTGGGATGACTGCACTATTTTACCGCACCCAAAAACATCAGAAAATCACGCAAAGCAATGAGGAACAGGTAGAGTTTATCTCGGTCAAAAAGGTCATTTCCCTCTACCTCGCGCTCGTATTTTTCTTAATTGTGTTTCTGGATATCAGCAGAGCTTTCACTACGGGAGTGGTATCCTTTAGCATCCAGTCGTTCTACACGCTGTTGATCTTCACGGACATCTTTATCTTGATCTTCTCGCTTAGGTATTCCAGCAAGTATTACAACTTGTTTCGCTACTCGTCCTTTGCTCTAGCTACGCTATTTCTTCGTTTAACGATATCGGCACCTGCCTATTACAATGTGCTGCTCGCGGTGATTGCTGGCGCTTTGGTGCTCGGAGTAACCTACATTTACAATGGCTTATTACTTAAGTCGAATGCCACTAAACTAGGTTCGTAAGTTGTTTTAGGCCTTGCCAAACGTAATTCTCTAATCCTTTTAGGCAAGGTCCATTGAAGAAAAATAGAGTTTTATTCTTGATGCCTTATTTTTCTTCTGTAATTTTCCACCCTACGAATGAATTTAATTAGGTATTGCTTCTATGGGTGTTGATCAGACTTGGGATGTACTAGTAGTAGGTTCCGGCCCTGCAGGGGCGATGGCTGCATACGAACTGGCAAAAGCAGGTCGAAAAGTGGCCATTCTTGAAAAAGAAACCCTTCCGAGGTACAAAACCTGTGGTGGCGGACTAGTTTTTAGAGGACGCGAGCTGCTCCCCATTTCCGTACAAGTCGCCGTAGAAAAGGAATTCAATTCCTTGGCGGTATACTTTGATAACCTACCTCAGCCCTTTACAGCGCAGCGCAACTTTCCCATTTTGAGTATGGTCATGCGTGATCAATTTGACCACCTGCTTGTCCAAGAGGCGGTCAAACTTGGGGCCGTGCTTCTCGAGGGGCAAGCGCTGCAGCAACTGGAGTTTGCAGAACGCATTACCCTTCATACCAAAACCGACGTGCTGCATGCACGCTATGTCGTGGCGGCAGATGGGGTTTTGGGCCCAACTGCCAAGCTCGCCGGATGGAAGGAAACGCGCAAACTCATCCCTGCCTTGGAATACGAAGTAGGGGTAAGCCCTTCGGATTTTGAGCGCCTATCCAAAGAAGCTCGCTTTGATATCGATGCCATTCCGCAAGGCTATGGCTGGTGCTTTCCCAAAGCCAATCACCTTTCGATTGGGGTGGGCCTGTTTGCACCTAAGAAAATTCAACTCCGCACCTATTACCAAGCCTACCTCCAGAAATTGGGAATTCACGAAACCACCTTTGAGGAAGCGCATGGTTTCCAAATTCCTGTGGGAGCAAGAACGGATGGCTTTACCAAAAAGGGGATATTCCTAACCGGTGATTCCGCTGGATTCGCAGATCCTTTGACTGCGGAAGGCTTGACCAACTC
>Ga0078894_10004360_pt1 | contig 10818 bp, 2 predicted proteins | sample LauGreSu1BDMLBSD_2_FD_67506 | JGI IMG/M metagenome (GOLD analysis project Ga0078894, IMG submission 67506) | Freshwater lake microbial communities from Lake Michigan, USA - Su13.BD.MLB.SD (version 4) (version 4) | ecosystem: Environmental > Aquatic > Freshwater > Lake | place: Lake Michigan, USA... | reverse complement strand
CTTATATACGTATACCACAGGCCCGCCGCGGACATGGACGAGTTGCTGAATGAATATATACAATGCGAAAAAGAGCAAAAACTACACGACGCCAGCAACCCTCGCGACGACAATACCGACGACCAAAACGCCGAATACGACGATTATGTCGAACGAACAAAGGAATACTATAATAAAATGTCGGTCAGAGACTTCTTCAGCGCATTATGGTTTACAATGTCATCCTGTTATATTTGTTTATCGGAGTTTGTGAAATACAAGACGCACTGGAAATCGCGCAATAACGCGATTATAGATGTAAGTAAACGACTCGCCGCCAAGAATATGATGTATGTCAAAATTTTCCAGGCATTCGCTACCAATCGGAATATCGTATCCACGGAACTCAACCAGTTTTTCAGCGAATTTACTGACAATGTAGCGTATACCTCCGATGAATACGACATAAACGAACTTAAAGAAATCGAGGCGCGGTCGATGGAATGTCATCCATACAAACAACTCCGCATCTTGAATGAATATACGCCGATAAAATCGGGATTGATGTCGCTGATATTTAAAGCGTATATTGGCGAAGGCGACGACACCCCAGTCGTCATCAAATATCTTCGGAAAAATATTAGTAAAAATTTCAATTCATCGATGAATAATCTCGTCATGTTTGCGAAGATTACCAAATACTTTCCATACCTGCGAACACTGAATGTGGAGAATCTGATTCTTCAAAATATTGTCTGCTTGAACGACCAAGTATGCTTTCGCAAAGAATTGGCGAATATTACGACGTATTACAACCGTTGGAAACATTATGAATTTGTCAGAATACCGAAACCGTATCATGATTACACCGAAAAGATAAACCCAGATGTGGTTGTCATGGAGTATATCGACGGAATGAAAATAACCGAAATCGACCCCGACGACTATGAACAATTCGGAAAGGTACTGGCCGCATTCAATGCAAATGCGGCATTTTGTAGTTCGATTTATCATGGCGATTTACACCCGGGGAATATTTTGTTCATCAAAGAAGAGCGGACACGACATAGTGGCGGAGGCGGCGTAACAATTTATAAAATCGGTATTCTTGATTTTGGTATTATTGGTCGGTTATCTCGAGCCGACCAAGAACTATTATTCAAAGCAGTAAAATTGGTATATCAGCGCAAGTACAGTAAAATCATTGATATTATAGTTGGTTGTGAACTATCGGAACCGATACATAGTAACGACGGTGACGGCGACGGTGCATGGTCGGTTGTTCCCAAAAAAAACACAGAAAGATACAACAATCTTCGCGAAGAATTGAATCGCGTGCTTATCGCATATACAACACCTGAAATCAAATTCTTTGGTGTATCTGAAATCTACGAAATTAACTATATCCTCAACAACTATGGTTTGATGTTCAAACGGTCAATGTATCGTCTCTTTATCACGGTGGCGATTATGGATTCGATTGGAACACGCCTTGGAACCCACCTGAGTTATATGCAACACATGACGGATATGGTAGTAGAGATATTCAATATTAAGTTGGATGAGCCGGATAGCGAGAGCGCCGAAGACGACGACGAGGCCGAGGACGCCGAGCCCGAGTCCTGAGTGATATAAACAAAATCAATATTAAACACCTATTTATAATATTGATTACGGACCAGTATAATGAAAATCGGAATTGTAGGAAACGGCTTCGTGGGACGCGCCACCCAAATCTTCGCGAAGAATTTCTTTGCAAAAGACAATGCCGAGAGATTTGAAGTATTGCCAGATACGGTAACAACCCCGGCCAAGCCAAAATCGATTCGGACATACTCTGCAATACCAAGTAGCGACGATTCATCGGCCTCCGGTGGCGGCGGCGGTGGCGGTTGGACGCCCCCATTCTTCAAACGACTACTATTTAAACCGATTGAAGTCTATATTTATGATATACGCCCAGAGGCGTGTCAACCACCAGGCATGACGCTGGAACAGTTGGACCGCGAATGTGACCTCGTTTTCTTCTGCCTACCCACCCCACTTAACCACGACGGGTCATGTTATACAAAAATACTAGAAGACGCCATCGCGCGGTGCAGTAATCCATTCAAGATTATTCGAAGCACAATACCGGTCGGTTTCGCTGCTAAACATGGATGCTATTTTATGCCGGAGTTTCTTACGGAAGCCAACTGGGAATCCGATTTTCGAAAGACGAGAGAATGGGTGATCGGAATACCGAATACCCCCGCTGCCACCCCCGACGACCCATCAAACACCCTGAACCATACGGTCATTCAACTACAACATGATGATTTCAAGACTCGCATAACCAAACTCATCAAACGCAGTTATAAAAACAGCGCGATTGAGTCGCCGACTGTCGTGTTTTGCGACACAAATGAAGCCGAAATGCTGAAACTTATGAAGAACTGCTTTCTTTCCGCGAAAGTGAGTCTCATGAATGAGTTCTACGATTTTTGCGCGGCGACCCACACAGATTATAATACAGTGACGGGACTCGCGAAAAAGGACCAACGAATGGGAACGTCGCATTTTCAAGTCCCAGGCCCGGATGGCCGTCGCGGTTTCGGGGGAACATGTTTTCCGAAAGATACACACAGTTTGTATTGTCAAATGAATGCGCACGGCGTCCAACCCCACATATACCCGGCGATTCTGGCGCGAAATGACACCATAGACCGTCCAGAACGCGAATGGTCGCGTGACGTATGGCGCACGACGATTCCGCTGCCGACCCCACAATCAAAAGTCGTGGTTGTATTCAATGATACAGCATCTATTGCGCCTTCATCCGCCTCACTCTACATTGCAGATATTATCCGCACCAACATTGCGAAGAATAATGTCGTGATAGAGGTGTCACGCGACCTTCTTGAAAATAATATCATACATCCGAATACCGCGACCGCGACCGTGACTACGAATCATATCATACATCATTGCGACCGAAATAATCCGGGCGCGCCACTCTTCTTTCCGCGCGTGGATGAATGCTATTATATTCCACACTCGAGTCATACTGCTTACGAAACGATGCGCGAGGTGTCATGTGTCATTGATTTATGGAATAATCATAAAGAAATGACACTGTATGTTATAAAACAATCGCGGGTGAACGCGGACGACCACCACCACCACCACGACAACGACATAGGTGGCAGTGATGATGAAAGTGGTACGGAAGGATTTGAAAGCGAACGCGATGACCCACTCACGTCAACCACCGGGCCGTCGTCGTCGTCATCGTCGTTGGATTACGCGAAGATTATCGAAGAATATTACCACACGAAATATGATAGTACTAACATGAATAATCGACGTTTGATTATTATGTTCTAGGGTGCTTTCGCGTGTATTTGTGACCTTCGGTGGGAGGAATACGGCGACGACGGCGTGTGGGGCGACGAGATGCAGAGATGGATGTATGTTTTTTATGTTTGCGGGTGCGTTTTTTGTTGCTGCCGCCTGTGCCTGTATGACCGCTAATTCTTCTTGTTGAAGAAGCACTTCGACCGAAACCGGTGTTTGTGGTTGCCGGTGGGTTTGCTTTCCATGCCGGTGCCAGTATCGGTGCCGGTGTAGGATGAGGAGGTTGTCGGGCGACCGAAGGTTCTGCATTTATCGACCGTGGTACCGATTGCGTCCTTATGAAAAACGGCTGACTGGTTTGTTGTTGTTGTTGTCGAGCGAGTAGTGCTTCTTCAGTCATTGGAGGAACTTGCCCCAATTTCGTAACTGTTGTTGCATCTGTATGAAACCTACCTACTAGACTGTGTCGGAGCAGCTGTCGGTCCGTTACACTACCGGGGGGTACCCTACCGGGGGGTACCCTACCGGGGGGTACCCTACCGGGGGGTACACTACTGGGTTGAGGTGGTGGAGGCGAAGATGATGGTCTTCCCGATGGGCGGAATGGACCTCCAGGCATACGTTCTTCGCGCATTACCCTATTCAGCAGCTCTATACGCATTCTCTCACCAGATTTAGGTCCACCTGGAACTTGGTCACCTATCGGTAACTCTAAAACGGGAATTGATGGTGCGTCGGCATTCATTTCAATATCGCTCTGACCATCATCGTGTTGGGGGTCACCAAGAGGATCAGGCACAAACGTGCGTAATCCATCAGGTGTCTTCGGACCCGTACGATGTCCTCGCCGTGATTTACCATCTTGTACTCCAGAGGGAGATAAATCTCCCAACTCCTCATTCGCCTCCTCCACCCGCGCCGCCGCCTCACTCGTACCCCCCTCGCTAGAATCACTATCACCCCCCTCTGAAGGAACGTAATCCGGGTCATTCTCCGGGTCGTCATCGTTATATTCACGCCCGTGTTCCACATCTATCACAGGATTACTATTATCCTGTAATATACACATTTTTTCATTTATATTTGCCACTAGCTTACTAACATCTTTATAACTTGAGTTTGGTTCGATGGCAGCGTTTAATTGCCGGTCAACTATACCAGAATATGTTTTTATAGGGTCTTGAAGCGTGTTGCTAAATAATTGTGTAAATGTATCTTTATACGACAATGTAGCCAACCACCCCAAAAATGCATTATATAATGCTGTAATTAATCTACCAACTGTTACTAATGTCGATTGTTTATTACAGTAACTATGAAATGCTAGTAAAATAATCCAATTCAATCTGAAATTATGGTAACTAGATTCACTTGAACCTAGTTTTTTTTCATCACTTAAAAATGTATTTGGGCCAGTAGGACAAGGTTTAGAAAACATCTTCTTTAACCTGTCAAAGTTTATATTTTCAGTTTTAATTTCCCCGGGCCCTGTCCATCCTACGATTTTTTTTATTTCTTCTTTTGCGTCTATACCTTTGATCTTTTTTAATACACTATCAATTTTTGAAAGCGATGGTAGGCGGGGCGATAATCCAGGTGATGCTCGCGGTGATGCTGGCGGTGATGCTGGCGGTGGTGATGCTGGTGGTGATGCTGGGTGGAATGTATCCTTATATAGAGCGTCTAATACACCAAATGTGCCGTCTTTATAATCCGTAAATTTCCGTAATTTTTTATACATATTCTCATGTGTACCTTTCCCAGGATTTAAGTTAAAATCAAGAAGTCGAATCAATTTGATAATATTCTGGTAATACACTGCCCTTAATCCAATAGTTATAGGATTTTGGTTTTCATCTGTAATAAGTTCACTCTTAATCTGTTTATATAATGCATCAAGGCCTTCTTTTGGACGCCGTCCACGTCTTATATTTGTTATAATTGGATTCTCGCCGGTACCATCCGGATTGACTGTCAACAAAACACTTGGAGGTAGTAAACCAGCCATAACATCTATGAATCCCATACTATCAACATCAATCGGAAATATTTCGCTATCCGCTGGCAAACTATCGGGAACAGCGCCACCTTTCTGTATACGATGGGTTTTATTACCGCCGCCAATGTCGGGTTGTTCGTCTAGTGGTGGGTTTTTAACAACTACTAGATATGCGGTTGGAGGTTTTGTATTGTGAGAAACATATAACAAGTTTCGTCGCGCACCTGTGATTGGTGCAGGGGGAGTAACTGGTTCACTTTTGACATCTGCTGTTCTTCTGAAATCGTCTTCTTCATATTGTGATGGTGTATAAGGAATTGGTTCAAATTGCGCATCGATGAAAGCCTGGCGAGGAGGACCACCAGAGGCAGCGTCGGCAGAGAGAGAGCTACGTTGGAAAGTGGGGAGAGAGGCGGAGGCCGCGGCCTTGGCGGAGGCAGGGCGACGATGGGGGTCGGTACTCGTTGGGAGTTTAAATGGTGGAGTAGCGACAGCTGGTGTATATTTGGTATAATTGTCATGAAGTGCATTATACTTAATTTGTTGATCGTTATATAGATTATTTAATCTAACTATAGTTGTCTCAAGTGCAAGATAATTATCAGATGATTTATATGATGCATTCATTGTTGCATCCATTTGTTTAAAACGGTTATTGATTTTTTCGACTTCTCTACCAAATGGTTCTAAGGTGGTAATTGCCTTCCCCAACAATGCCCCCAATAACACGTTGGACGATTGACTTGTTACGACTATTTCACCCGCTTCGTTGAGTTTAATTACAAACAGTTTTTCGCTATTATAAACTTCAGTAGCATGTTCAAGCAATTCCGCTATATTTTTATCGACCTCGATTGCAGCCTTGACCCGCTTCTCGGCACCATCAAGTTCTACGAGTTTCGCATTAAGTGTTCCAATAAATTTATCGGCCGCGCTGATAAAATCCCATAGTGTTGTACTTAAAGGTAGCGGGGGTGATGCAAGTGTTTGTCGCATGTATTTTATATTACCACCAAGTATTGCGCCAGTCAATGTATCAATTTGGTCCTTGATGGCTTTGAGTTCTTCTTTATGCCGGCCCTCAAAAATGTCAGTAATATTTTTGAAATCTAGTTTATTTTTAAAATCCGTAATATCAGGTTCAATACCTTTGACCATATCTTTCGTTGTTTGTGAAATATGTTCACCCTGAAGAAGCAATTGTCTTATTTCGTCAACTTTTTTTGGTATTATTGTATCGACCATAAGTTCTACATATTCGTTTTTTAATCTAAGTTCTTTTTCGAAAACAGATTTTCTAGTATTCATCACTTTCTCTAATTCCTTAATTTGGCCTTGTACTACCGCGCGTGCTTCATCATTATCTTTTTCCGCCGCCACTTGTTTGGCAGCAATAGCTGCTTCTATACGAACTTTCAACTGTTCAAGTTTATCATTGTTCACTATAATACCATCATGTATCTCATTATATTTTTTAGTTAGACCCGGCAATTCTGTATTCAACTGTTCGAATGCCTTTTTTTTTTGGACAGCGGTTGTAATGTCGGTTGATTCGGTTGATAATAATAAATGGGCGGTATGAATATCTCGATTTAGTTTCGAAACATCATCAGTAAATTTTTGTAAGAGGCCAATTAAACTTTCATGAATTTTATTATACGGTTCGAAATCTTCTCTAAAGTTATCACTGACAATCGCACTCGTACTCATACCAGCACTCGCGGATATCTCTACTTATATTTATCATGGATATAAATATAAGATTTTTATACGACCTAAATGCGTCGAGACACTATGGACCAGCTGCTTCCAATTTGGCCAATTCGTCCAATTCGTCCAATAATTCTTTAATTTCACGAATATTGTCGCCTTCTGTTGCAAAAATATGTTGGAGAGTAGCAAAATTCATTTTTTGAAATTCGACATCGAAATCCTTTGATTCTTTATCTGCACTACGATTTATGCAAGCGATTAATCTTTTTCTTAAAACAGGTATTGTACTCCTGACATATGTATCTACAGCGCCAACAAAAACCGGAACTTCAACATTGATTTCACTCATACGGTCTTTTTCCCATTTCGCGAATGCAGTACAACTATCTTGTAGAGATTTAAATAATTTTTTAGTATCGTTTTGTTGTTGAATTTGGTCAATGCCTTTATCATTTATATCTCTAAACGGTATGTGTATAGTATTCTTGTACATGCCTTCAAACTCTAGTTTGTAACCATCGTATTTCCTTCGCAAATTATTGTACATAGTACCGATATTATCATCATTTATAGCGTCGGTCAATTTATTTGTGTCATCGGTACAATGGTCTACGTTGTCAGTTAGGGGTTTTCTATAAGCATTGTATTTGCTTACTTCACTATCTAAGTCCTTAATTGTTCCATCAATATGAACATCAAACATGCGCTGTTTGTTAATAGCTGGTATTCGTAAATGTTCCGTTGCTATATCCTTGAAATTGGCGGAAGATGGCGCGGTTACATTGAAATCGGGAATCGGTGGAGCATGCGGTGAACCCGGTACACGATGTAACGCATTTGCTGATTCTTGAATAATTCCTTTGATTTCTTTCAAAAAATCATCTACTGATCCGGCGGGCGGTGCGCCGGATGCACCAGGAATGCCGCCGGGGGGAAGAGGAGGAGGTTGCGGTGGCATCGACTGTGCCGGTTGAGAGGGCAATACCGGCGATGAAGACGGTGGTTGTATTAATGATGGGATTGGTGGTGGTGGTGGTGGCTGACCACCAGAAGCGACGGGTGGAACATTATGCACTGCAGGTTGTTTTGCCAAAGAAGGCGGAATTGGTGGCAATGGAGGTGGGAATGTCGGTGGTGGCGGAGGGCCACCAGAAGCGGGAGGTTGCACATTCTCTAGTGCATTTTGTTCTGCCAAAGATGGAGGAATCGGTGGCAATGGAGGCGGTGTCGGTGGTGGTGGTGGTGGCACGTCCGGTAAAACATTAATAATATCGGCCTGATTGTCATTGAATATTTTCTTGAGCGAATTATAATTTTGCACCATGACCGCGATATTATCGTTCAGTTGTTTCAAATTTGTAAATAACTTTTTCAATTCTTCTCCAGGGGTAGTCTTAAATATCAAACCATCTCTTACTAATTCTTTGATATCAGCAATATCTCGTTTAAATTTATCATTACTTTTATTCAAAACTTCAACACCATTTAACAATAAAGTAATAATACGTTTTTTGGCGTTAAGCAATGGTGTATCTAATTTTTTTACTATATTATCAAGACAATCTATACCATGCTTTATTATATTACTACATTTGATCCCATAATCAAAAGTATCGTGTATTTTATTTAATATGTGAGTTAATGCATCACTCATTTTTGCGGTATCATTAAAATCTTCACAATAGTTCGCGGTATTTTTATGCTTAATATCATCACCGTCTTTTTTTATGCCATTACAAATAGCTGTGTGTTTTGTTTTTAAAAAATACCTGATTTTTTCATCATACGCATCAAAATCGCCATCTATAAGTGAAGCATTTACTTTATAAATATGATCAATGCTTATTTTTGCATAGTTACATAATTGTTTCATGTAGTGATATGTTCGTTTGTTCGATTTTATAAAACTGTTCTTTTTTAATGACCACTCAGGAACCACTTCAAAATGTGCTTTACTTGTTGTAATTGTAGCCTCATTGATATAATCTTGATGAGTTTTCTCACGAGGATGAGGAGGAGGAATCGGTGGTAATGGCGGTGGGCCATGTGCCGCAATTTCAGCAAGTTCGTTCTCTTCAGAAATTCTGCGGTTATCTATTGAATTGAATTTATCTTTCAATGAATCAAAAGTAACTTCGATTGTTTGATACAATGTGAACATTGAATCTAATTTCACATTTACATCCTTGAGTACACTAAACCACGACTTTAGTTTATCTTCGTCTGACATGAAAAATTTCCCTTTATGAATTGTATCTTGAATCAGTTTTTGAATTTCATTATTTAAATTATTCAGCTTATCTAATTTGCCGGTATATGTATTGACGCCTGATTTTTTCACAGTTCCAATTTGTCCTATATCATCAACCGTTTTTTTATCAGATGTATCAAGACTATCGTAGTAATTTTTACATATCCTATAAATATATTCTGAACCATTAAAAATTAGTGTACTGCACGCTTGAGATGCAGTAGTAGTTTTGGATATGTTATCTGAAATACGTGAAATTATCTGACTAGGCTTTGATATATCAGGTGGTTTACAATCTAAATCGAGAGTATTAAATTGATTGTATAATTCAAGAATTTTTTCGAACAATATATTCTGACTTGGGCTAGGTCGATAATTTTCAAGTGTACTTTTAATTTGTTCATTATACTCTGTTATAATTCGTGCGTCTTTTTTATAAATGTTATCTATACTCAATTGCGCATACTTACAAAATTCTAAGTATGTTTCTTTTGATACCGGATCACCCTTTTTCATGATATTTTCAATTTTTATGTCCGCGCTATGCAACTTAGCATTTTGAATGTCATCATCATCGCCTCCTGCACTACCTACACCAACTTTCTTACACAATATATCATATTCCTTGACCATTTTGAGAATAGTGTCCTTGATGGTTTTAAGTATTTCGTGTGCCTTTTTTAGATTATCTTGATTTGCATTGTCTATTATTTTACCAACTATTAATGACTTAAAATCGTTGACTTCTTTAAATTCTTCTTTACTCTCTGTGATTTTTGTACGTAAACTATCTATTTTTAATTTATAATATGTCAATAATTCGTGTGGCAAACTCCTTCCAGAATATACAGGAGGAGTAGCAGGAGGAGCAAGATTAGCAGGAGGAGGAGCAGGATTAGAATGATTAGCAGGAGCATTAGGAACAATGTTCGCTTTCTTATATATCGCAACCATCTCCTCATATAATTTCACCATCTGTGTAATTTTACGATTGAAAACATCAATATCAACGACAATTTTTCGAATTAGTGGTTTATCACTTGAATAAATTAAAAAACCTTTTTCTATGAGTGTATCTATGGTTTGAATATCTTGATTAAAAATACGATTACTATTATTCAGTGTTATTATGGAATCAAAGTATGATTTCATATCTGCTGTATCATTATTTGATAATGTCTGATATCTGAGATATATGGTTGAAAGACACTGTGCGCCATATGTTATAGATTGACAACAGTTTAATCCAAAATCGAATGATAGTTTTATTTTGTCTAAAATTTTTTTTAGCCAGGTGAAATAATAACTCCAGGGATGAGGTGCCATGTCTTTTATAAACTCTTCACAATATGAACTATCCATTATTATCTGTTCTTTAACATTAGAAATATTAGTTATGAATTTATTTAATCCGGTGGCTATTGATTCTGGTATTTTGCTAACGATATCATGAACCATAGTTGCATGTCCGCTATATTTTTGTATACTGAATTGTGCATAATTACAGAGTTCTTGAATAAATTCTTTATTCTCATTAGGG
>Ga0078894_10004359_pt1 | contig 10820 bp, 12 predicted proteins | sample LauGreSu1BDMLBSD_2_FD_67506 | JGI IMG/M metagenome (GOLD analysis project Ga0078894, IMG submission 67506) | Freshwater lake microbial communities from Lake Michigan, USA - Su13.BD.MLB.SD (version 4) (version 4) | ecosystem: Environmental > Aquatic > Freshwater > Lake | place: Lake Michigan... | reverse complement strand
TACAATGAAAAAACATACAACAGTAAAACCGAATGGAGTGGGCAATGTATTAGTATTGCACGTATAGCCTTAAAAGACCTTAGTAATCCAGTAGGAAAACTAAAAAGATGGGATGGTAAATCTTTTTCAATCCCATATAATACCCATGGGGTTCCTGTTCGTTCCTTACAAATTCCTTTAGAAGAAGGTGGCGGACCTTCATCATCTCCAACAGGTGGATTTCATTGGGGCCCTTCAGTAAGTTGGAACACCTATTTAAATTGTTGGGTTATGATGATGGGTAAAGTAGAGGGGAAATCATGGCAAGGAGATAAAATATACATTTCCTTTAATAAAAATAAAGACTTAGGTGTTGGTAATAATAGTCAGGATTGGACAAAACCTACATTGGTTTTCCAGAAACCAGGATATATTTTATGGTACCCGTCTTTACAACCATTAAATGACCCAAATGATATTAAAGAAAAGTACACATCTGTTAAGTTGGGAAAGCGCGCGCGTTTTTTTGTAAAAAGAATTAAGCCAGGTGATGACGAATATGCATCAGAACATTTTATTGAATTTGAAAAGTAATTTATTTTATACCTGGGAAATGAAAAAATTGCTCCTTTATATTGTCCTTTTCTTTCATTAGAAAATCAATATAATGTTGAGCTATAGGACTTAGTTTTTTTCCTTTTAACCAAATTAATCTCCACTTAGTGATATAAGGCAAACCTTTGACCTCTATAATTTTTAATTTGCCGGATGATAACTCGGACATAATTCCAATTGCAGGCATTATGGAAATACCAATACCCGCTATCACAGCTTGTTTAACTGCTTCGTTAGAGGTAAGTTCAATATTCTTTTTTGATCGAATTTTATTTTTGATAATTAAATTTTCCATGATTTGTCTTGTACCTGAACCATGTTCTCTAAAAATAAAAGGAATATTATCTAAAGATTTTTTATTTTTTGTTATTTCATCAGCGATACTCTTATTTCCAACAAGAAATAACTTATTCTCCATTAATTCAAGTTCTATGAAATTATGATTTTCAGGCAAAATTGAAATAAGCGCAAAATCTATTTCATTTTTCTCTAGACTAGACATAACCTTTGATCTATTAGTTACATCCATTAGTAAATTAACATCTTGGTGTTCATTTAAAAAGCTTGATAAAAAATAAGGCATGATGTATTTGCCAGTTGAAACAATCGAAATTTTTAATTTACCGGTAATATTATTACTGTACCCCAAACTTTTGTAACTAATTATTTCAAATTCGTTCAAAATATTATCACAAGCATTGGCAATTTCTCTACCAAAATCGGTCACGTAGAGTCTTTTATTAACTATCTCCGTTAAGGGGTATTTAAAACCCTTTTGGAAGTTTTTTAATTGAATTGAGACCGCTGGTTGTGTTAAATTCAAGTCACCATGTTGCTGATTGTTATAAAATCCAAAACCGAGGTTATATAAGAGAAGGTTACTATGCAGATATTGCAATAATAGATATTGATAAAATAACGACTGTAGATAAATCTAACATATTATACAAATGTGGTTGGTCACCCATAGAGCAACATAAATTAAAATGTGCAGTTAATATGACTATCGTAAATGGAGTAATAAAATTTATGAATGATAGTTTTATAAATCATGACATAAAAGGACACAGGCTTAAATTTTTTTAAAATCTAAGCGCTTTTAAATTTATGATTAGGAAAAAACTCTCAAATTAGTTCCGGTTAGCGAAGTCTTATATTGTTTTAACGCCCCAGTAGCTGGGCCATTAGTAACCGCTCCTTTAATATCAAAAGCTGAGCCATGAGCAGAACAATAAAATCTATTTTGACCAGACTGGAATTCTACGGTAACACCCTGATGAGTACATTCTGAACTAACAGCAATAAACTCATCTTTTAGGGTTCTAGCTATGATTATCCCTGTTGTACTTTCCACAAAAAAACCACCTAATGAATTTAAACGAGTATAAGGAGCAACTGTAATATTAATGGTAAAATCAACCTGCTTATTTGTTCCTGTATTACCATCTGAATTGTTGCCGTTGGTACTAGTTTCTGATTTGGTACAAGCTTGCATACAGCCAAATATTAATATACTTGCAGTACTTAGGCCAACTTGTTCGATAAAGTCTTTCCTTTCCATGGTAAAGTTTTAATATAAATAACAAACCATATTCCAAATTGTTTTGAATTTATTTATAATTTTATAAAAATAAAATTTCAAGATTTGTTATGAATAAAAAAGAAACAATCGCAAAATCACTAAATGATGCTGTTCAACAATTTAATGTGTTGATTTCCAACCTAAATCAAAATGAATTTGAAACAAATTATAATGACAAATGGTCTGCTGGTCAGGATTTGGTTCATTTAATTAAAGTATTACGTATTGTAAATATTGCATATGCCCTGCCTAAACCATTAATTGGCATATTATATGGATCAAATAAAAACGAATCAAGACCATTCGACCAGCTTAGAACGCTTTACAAAACAGCTTTAGCAGGAGGGGCAAAATCACCTGCTATATATTTACCAAAGACTGTAGCATTCCTTGATAAAGAAAACTTAGTTAAAAAACATCAAAATTTAAATCAAGCATTCATTACTAAGTTGAACAAAATGTCAGAATTGGATCTAGACAAATACCAACTTCCTCATCCAATATTGGGTAAAGTAACTTTAAGAGAGTTGGCAACTTTCACTTGTTTTCATACTGAACATCATTTTGAATTACTACAATCAAAACTTGGTCGCTAACCCAAGGATTGAAATTAATGTGTAGTATTTTGATAATTAATTTGCATATGATTAGACAAAAGAATTAAATAAGTGGAAAAGCATACATTTTAAAAACAATTACTTCTATTTCATGTTAATTAAATAAAATATTAAATATGAAAATGAAATTTTTATTGACAATGCTAATCGGAGGTATTATCTCTGCTTCAGCACAAAACACAGTTGTAGACGTAGCTGTAGGATCAACTGCTCACACAACTTTAGTTGCTGCTGTAAAGGCTGCTGATTTAGTAGGTACTTTACAAAGTGCAGGACCATTCACAGTATTTGCACCAACAAACGATGCATTTGCAAAATTACCTAAAGGAACTGTAGAAACTCTTTTAAAACCTGAAAACAAAGCAACTTTAGCTAAGATATTGACATATCATGTAGTTGCTGGTAATTTAGACGCAACTGCAGTTGTAAAGGCTATTAAGGACGGTAATGGTAAAGTAACATTAAAGGCAGTAAGTGGCGGAACATTAACTGCTTCTATTAAAGATGGTAAAGTTATTTTAACTGATGAGAAAGGTGGAATTGCAACTGTAACTGCAACAGATTTAAAAGCAGGTAATGGTGTAATTCACGTTATTGATGCCGTTGTATTACCAAAGTAATTTTTCTTAAATTGAACAATTAGTCAGGGCCCTTAGTAATAGGGGCCCTTTTTTATGAATTAGAAAATGATTCGAATCTTAATTGTTTAACATATTGAATATTTTTTATTACTTTAATCAACAGAAATGTTAAATTTTTGCAAATTACTATTTGTCAAATAATAATGTAATCACAATTCTAATTTATTAAACAGTATATTGATTATATTTAAGTAATTACACATTACATTAAATAAAAAATATGTTTAAAAAGTTTACATTTTCCGATACACTTATGTTAGTTGCAGCCTTCTCCTCTCTAATTTTTTCTGAAATTTTATGGTTTAAAGGAGAAAAGGAAGCGGGTATTTTTATTGGTTTATGGGTTCCTTCTATTTTAGGATTCGCAATACTTTTAAAATTAATCAAAACCCAAAAAAATGATTGAAATAATACCCTATTTCGCAGCACTAATAACGGTCTTATTTGGTGTTGCATTTATTCTAACTCTCAATAAATTCAGGGGAGATAAAGAATAAATAAGAAAGCATGAATATTTTATTACAAAAATTCGCAGACTATTTTGATAAATATTTCAATGCTAAAAATGTTCGAAAAGTAGAATTATTAATTTTACGTGTTGCAGTCTTTGCTTTCCTTCTTCATTTGATTATTATTTTTCTTGGAAATAATTTTTTCTATTTCAAAAATCTCCAGCACAGCTATCTAAAAGCAATTTACACTCCTTTTAGCTTTATACTATTTTATGAAGTTTTTTTGCTGGTCATAATTATCCCAAAATCCATTTCTGAATTTGTGGGTAAACAGTTTGAAGTGATTACACTAATTACTTTAAGGGGGTTTTTTCATGATATAGCTGATCTTGATTTAAAAAATTTAGTTAATATATATAATCCAGAGTTCATTAGTTTACTATATGACTTACTCGCTTCATTGATTATGTTAAGTCTAACGATTTTGTATTACAAAATTTATCAAAATAATCGTAAATCGGAAATTGTAAATGAACTTAATGATTTTATAAATATCAAAAAAATAGTGTCATTAAGTATGATACTAATATTATTACTACTAAGTATAAGTAGTTTTTATATTTGGGGAACAGAAATGTTGGAAGCATTAAAATTAAAACAAAATTATCCTAACCCGAATACCGTTTTTTACGCAGATTTCTTTTCAATTATGATTTTTGTTGATGTACTTCTTCTTATTATTTCGTTCATTTATCATTTTTCATTCTTCACAATTTTTAGAAATGCTAGCTTTATCATTACAACAATTTTAATTCGTATTTCATTGACTACCGAAAAGCCAATGAATTACGTAATCATTTTAATTGGATTTTTATTTTCTATCATCTCTTTCTATTTGTATAGCTTAAGAAACAAAAAAATTAATCAGGATACTAAATAATGATCATTGCAGCTACCAATACATAAAAAGGCCCCTATTACTAGGGGCCTTTTTATGTATTGGTTAACTATTTTTTACTTAGCATCAGGCAATATTGGACTAGACATCCAATTTACACTAGTTATTTTTTTATTTACACCATAACTAAACCAATGATACGCTCGAACATTTTGGCTAGTTCCGTCCTTTTTCTTCTCCTTAAAACTTGAAAGAACAATAATGCCCGAAGCAGGATCAGTGTTGGTAATTTTGCCTGGAATAATCATTCCAAGTTTCCATTCTACTGATTGAACGTCATCAAATATTGTAGCCCATTGACTATTAGATAATTTAAATTTACGTCCTTCATTAGTGGTAACACTAACTGTATCGTCAAAATATTTTGCTACTGCTTTGCCATCCATTTTATTCCAATCTTTTGCAAGATTTTCAATTATTTCTACTTCACCTCTATTCGATAAAGTCATGGTAGTCGTATCAGTTTTTGTAAATACTTTACCCCCATTAGGTAAACCAAATTCATTATTTTGATCAGGGCTATTAAAAGAATATATGGCTTGTATTTTATTAGTCGTGTCATTAACTAAATAAAATTCATGGATATTCTCTTTGCTTTTAGAACCATTTTTCCATTCTCTTACTCTTTCCGAGTATAACTGAACATAAGTAAGCTTTTCATTATTTAAAGTACTTCTTAGCGGTAAAATGGCGAATACATTTTTTTTAACAGACTTATAATCATTAAATAATTTAGTAAGTCCTGTTTTATTCCTATTTACATAATCATCTGTGAAATATGTTAAATATTTATTTAAATCTAGATTGTTGTATGCCTCCACCGCTTTAGAAACAGTTTCAGCTACCTTATCACTACCCAAGGACCAAACACCAGTTGTTCCTTTTTCGGTATCTTTCCATAAACCAGCTTTTTCAATTTTTTGTGCTGAAGCACTTGTTGCAAATACGATAAACGCAAAAGCACTCATTAATAGTTTTTTCATATAGAATTATTTAGTTTACGTAAAAATATTGGTTTCTTTTTGATACTTATGTATTTTGGTGTGAAATTTTTAAAATTAATCTTGACTTTTAACTATTTTTAAAGCATTGATTTGCAGATAGTTGCGAGGATTTGAAAGTTTTTTTCTCGGCTATAGGATAGAATTCCATTATTTTTGAATCAATAATATTAAAATGATAGTTACAGAAAAAATATTCGAATCATTTAAATGGATAGATATTGAAAATCCAAATAAAAATGATTTGGAAAAAATTACAAGTCAATATCATTTAAACTATTATTTAATTAAGGATAGCTTGGAGAGAGGTCACTTACCAAAATATGAAAAAACATATAAAATTGACTTTTTTATATTTAGAGCTTATACCTCTAATGTTTCATTGAATATTGACGAAATAGGCGAAATGTCGAATAAAATTGCATTCTTTATATTAGAAGATACTTTGTTTACAATACATCGAGCACATTTTAAGTTTTTAAATATTCATGAAGAAAAACATATAAAAATTCAAGAACTTTTTTTAAGAATTGTTAGTTCGATGATGGAAACATTTAGTAAACCAACCCAAGACCTTTCTTCAAAAATTACAGATATTGAAAAAACAATTTTCTTAAAAGATCATAGGCAAGTATTACTTGAAGAACTATACTTTATAAAATCTCAATCAAGAATATTAAGAAAAGTGCTTCATATAACTCAAAATGTTATTGAACAAGTGGCTGAAAAGTATCAACAATCTTACCAATACCAAGATATTAAGGATCAACTTTTAAATCTACTCACCATTAATGAAGAATCGGTTGAAAATGCCAATCAGTTAATGACTACATATTTATCAATTAGTGACCAAAAAAACAATGAGGTAGTCAGGCTATTAACTATTTTTTCTGCATTCTTTTTACCTTTAACTTTTATTGCAGGTGTTTATGGTATGAACTTTGATTCAATGCCTGAGGTAAAGTGGAAATATGGTTATTTATTCTCACTAATATTAATGTTATTAGTAGTGATCCTGATTTATCTTTGGTTTAGACGAAAAAAAATTCTATAATTTTAGTATTAGAGCTATCGTTGCTGTGGTTTGATGATTGTTGTTTTGTGTATATCTATAAATGGGGTCTTTTGAATTATACCTTTTCAACTCTGCACGGCATAAAAATTTAGAAGAAATTTGATAATCATAATTGATTGAAGCCCCGAAAGTTTGATACCCATTAGGAGTCGAAGTGGCAATAATTGTTTGTTGTTTATCACTATAATATTCCAGCCTGCCTGCTAATTTGCTTTTTTCACTCAAGTTAAATTTGGAAATAATTATAGGAGTATACCAAACAGCAGTTTTAGAAAATGCTACTTTTTGAGTACCAATATCAAAGCCAAATATGAATGAAAGTTTTGATGAGGCATCATAGATAGCATAAAGATTATGAAATATTCTTAATGCATTATTTATACTATCTACCTTTATATTACCGACAAAATTACTATAGTTAAGTGTTAGGCTATTACTAGGCTTATAATTGACTTGCATTCCTATACTAGGTTTTATATTCAATTCAGGTATTTCAATTTTCTGCCACCCATTTAAAACAAAAAATGCAAGAAATAGATCTTGTTTTTTATTAGTGTAATTGAACTTTATTCCAGACTCATAGTATGGTGAATTTTCAGCTAAAATACTTCTAGTTAAATTCCAGCAATCACCTCCTACCGCACTTTCAAAACCAATATGTGATGGCATAACGCCAGCATCAATCCAAAAGTTATATTTTTCAAATGGCTTAAACCCTACATTAGCTTCAAACAAAGGCTTTGCCCAATTAGGCTCAGTACTTAAATTATACTTGACGTAATTGCCTGTCATTAACGCCAAATTGGATCTTAAACGTCTAGTTTGATATGCCATTTTCACAAAAGCTAAGTTAATGTTAAGCTGATTGTGTTTTTTATAATTATAGTTAAAGTCAGGCTTTTCATTATTAAAAGGCTTGGAGAAGTCATAACTATAATATGTTTCAATATAAGCACTTACATTAAATGATTTTGTTGAATCTACTTGAGCAAAGCAATTATCAATAATGAATGTCAAAAACAATATAAAAGCAAAACGCATAATTAAAAATACTAAGAATATTTATATACCCCCTCAGAAACAATTAAGGACCTACGATTTAACGTAAGTCCTTAATTTCAAGTATCAAGACGAGGATTTGAACCCGGAGCCTAAGATTTTAAATGTTTTTTAAAAGCATATTTCACAACAAAATATATAATCAGTGCAGAAAGTACACCCGTCAAAAAGTCCGTCATAGGCACCATAACTGCTGTATAAATCATCATAGAAAATTCAAATTTCCCTGCATGTTTAATTTCTTTGATTTCAGATGGTTTTATCATATTGCTGGCAACCCAAACCAAAATACCACCAATACAAGCCATTGGAATTAATTCTAAATATTGAGCTAAAAAAAATGCCATCGTCAATTTTAAAATAGCTTTAAAGTAACCCGCCAGTGGAGTTGTAGCACCCGCTTTTATACTTGTAGCTGTTCTGGCCAATGCACCTGTGCAAGGAAAGCCCTGTGCCAAAGGTGTAATTATTTGAACCAAACCTTGACCGAAAAATTCTTTGTCTGGATTAAAAGGCGTTCTATCATTTTTTGCTAATCGATCGGCCATCGAAGAACACAAAACACTTTCTACACCAGATACAAATACAATTCCAACCACAAAATATACAATGTCAAGCATTACACTTCCGTTCATAGCGGGCAAAAATGGCATTTGTAATTTGAAAAAATTGTTTGGAATAGAGCCATATAAATCACGAACCAATATTATATGTTTATCAATAAATAAAGTGCTTGCCAATAAGGTAGCTGTTCCCATTGCAATTACTGGTCCAGGTATGTAAATTGATATTTTCAACAGATATTTAGCTAAAATAAAAGTTATTAGCCCTAATAATATTGACCACCCATTAATTAAATGAAGGTGTTCAGACATATATTTAAATTTCTCTGTTAAACTTCTAGAGCTATCACCAAGTAATGCTTTAAAACTATCTAATCCCAAAATGTCTTTGAAATTTGTAGCTGCAATAGCAACCGCAATACCCACAGTAAAACCAACAATAATTGAATTTGGAACAAGTTTGGCGTATTTACCAACGCCAGAAAAGCCCATTATTATTAAAATAATTCCTGAAATAATTGATACCAATACAAGGAAACCATGCGCTTGTTCAAAAGTTCCACCATTTGCCGGGCTACTATACTTTGCTATCAGGGCAGCAATAACTGGAATAAAAGCAGCAGTAGGTCCATAAACCTGATATTTTGAACCTCCAAAAGTTCTACCTACTACGCAAGCCAATGCACCTGCTATAATGCCATGTTCTGGGCGCATACCCATAGCCATAGCAAAGCCCATTGACATAGGTATGGCTGTCATTGCTACTATTAAACCAGCGCTAAAATCTTTATATGTTACCTTCAACCAATTTTCTTTGGTCAAGTCTTCCCATCGAGAATCGAAAAAGGTAAAAAATAACTTTAATCGACCAATTGGGGTTGTTGGAAATTTTGCTTCGCTCATACTTTTTATTTGAATAATTGATTTAAATCGTCTTTGTCTGTTAAATGATGTTCGCTTGTCCATTCAACTTCTTTATACTGAACTTTCGATTTTTTAATTAAGGGGATAGGATCAAAACCATTTTTATATGGTTTCAGGCAATAAATTTTAGGCAAATAGATTAGGTCAATTCGATGTGCTTCATAAAAATTTAAAAAGGCATTTGTATTTAAGCCATGAAATAGTTCAATTTTAAAGAAATCAACACTAGATTCATATGTATTTTGAATAATTTTTATAGCATCATTGAAATTTGAACTTACTAATGGTTCAACTATTTTAGCAGGATTATAAAAAAGAATATCAGTTATTGAATCACTGTTGTATGAGGAATACATTAATATGACACTTGATTTTTCTTGCTTTCTTTCTTCAAGACAATATTTTAGCGTATTTAAAGACTCTATTTTAAAGTCAATAGGAATTAGTATTTTTTTGACCATTCTTTATGTAATTCATTAAGAATTTAAAATTAGGCAGACGCTATTAGAGACAAATAAGATTAAGATTAGAATTAGATTAGAATTTATAATAAGCTCACATTCTATACAATAGATAAATACAAGGTGCGAAGGTGCGGGAATAAGTCTGACAGGAAAATTATAGGGTATTACAACGTAGCCACAGGTATTTTTACTTGTATAGTAACTCCTTTATGTATTACAGAACTGATAATAAGCTCGCCTTTGTGAATGTTGATAATGTTTTGAGTAAGGGATAAACCTATTCCGTAGCCATCATATGCTGCGGTGTTACTTGCACGATAGAAAGGATCAAATATAAATGGCAATTCGGACTCTGGAATACCAATACCTTGGTCTTTAAAAATCATTACAATTTCATTATTAGTGGAGGCCAAACTTACAATTACTGGTTTATTACTCGAATATTTACAGGCATTTGTAAGAATATTTGTTATAGCTAATGTGAGTAATTCTTTATTCCCCAATACTTTTAATTTTTTTGGATTTTCGGGCAAAAGATCGAAATCAATTTTGATGAGATTTTTAGGAATTAATTGATTCATGATTTCCTTTGCATGCATTATTAGCTCATCAGTTCTTAAAATAGTAAAATTTAGTTTATTCTCCTTATACCCTATTTGGGCTAAAAACAGCAATGATTGGCTTATTTTATTGAGCCTTTCTGATTGTGTAAGGATTTTTTGTAAGGTTTCCTTATACTCAACTGGAGTTCTATCTTTTAATAAAGCCACATCTGCTTCACCAATAATAGCAGTAAGTGGTGTACCAAATTCATGCGAAGCATTGCTAATAAAATTTTTGTTAGTTTCTATAGCTATTTCTATCCTATTTAAAAGATTATTGAATGTGGT
>Ga0078894_10004358_pt1 | contig 10822 bp, 9 predicted proteins | sample LauGreSu1BDMLBSD_2_FD_67506 | JGI IMG/M metagenome (GOLD analysis project Ga0078894, IMG submission 67506) | Freshwater lake microbial communities from Lake Michigan, USA - Su13.BD.MLB.SD (version 4) (version 4) | ecosystem: Environmental > Aquatic > Freshwater > Lake | place: Lake Michigan, USA... | reverse complement strand
GTTTGGGAAGAGCGCCGGTGGGGCACTGACGTCTTTGCGTCAGGAGGAAGGGCTATCCGTATCAATTAATAGCGGCCTCGGCGGCACTGAGCCGTATCTTGCCATTCTGTTCAACGATCAGTGCTACAGGGTCACTCGTGAATACTCCGAGCTAGTGCAGCTTCACCCTCCGCGTGGCAACTTCTCCTTTCCGAAAAACTCAAGTCAGGAGCAGCAACTCCTGAGTTCTCTTCCCGACTTCTCGGACCTGATCCGCCTTGATGGATCCCCTGTTGAAAAGATACAGCGGGGCCTGCCACATTTCTCTTCCACCCTGCATCGGATACTTCGTGAGGAGGGCAGAGAGCTCGCCGAGGAGCGAACCTTGTACCTCTACCTTCCCAAACCAGTAACACCCGATCCGACACCCTTGATACCCGATCTTGTATTACTCAGCTTCTCGATAGACAGAGAATGCAAGCTTAAACACTTCTGCATAGTGGGAAGCGAGGGGCTATTCTATGAGCCGTATACCTTTAGAGCTGAAAATAAGGTGTTAGGCTTGTAGGAGTCTTTCAGGATGAAAGGGCATTCGATCTTCCTATGGTCTTGATCGCTATTTTACCGCCCCGCTTAGATGTAACCGAGCGAATGCCAAATTGGCCTGCGCCTCGTATAGATGATTGAGATTGGTGGTGTAGGCAGTATCGACGAGATGATCTCCCCCCCTCAGCTCGGAGGTCTCCAGAAGTCTTGTTACAATCCTTGGGGCTGTGGAGGATTGCTCCAGAGCCATGGATTTCCGTGGCGTTAGTTCTGCATGCTCTCTAACAAGCGCACAGGCTATCTTTTTTCCCCCTGTACTGGGGCTACCGCCCAAACAGCCGAAATAGCCAGCCTTCCCAGACGCCATCTACGGAATTATCGACTGCCCGGTGTAGCCTGTCAGTACACCATCTATAAAAAACTTATGCAGCTGAGGATCCAACGCCTCTAGGTATTGAAGGCCCCTACCTCGCAATGCACCATTCTTAGGAGTCGTACACATATAAGCTGCTGTGAGGTAGTTCTCAGTTGTACGTTCCGTGTTACAAAACAAGCTCTCATCCGGCATAGATCCACTAACCATCGCGTGACGAATCTGATCGATATTGGATTTGCATTTCGCAAAGTGCGGAAAGATATGCTCAATCGAAGCATCCACTGGCCCCTTCTCAGCAGCCGCCTTTACAGCCGACGGGAAGGATTCGAACTGGCGCACCAGCTTGCTATAGGCCCCTTGGATCTTGGCGTCTGATCCGCTTATCGGCTTGCGGGCTCTGAGAGCAGACCGGACAGCATATACTGTGAGCCTGAAGAAGTCTTCCGAGAGTATTGGGACCAATCTCACCGGCTCCTGCAGATAGTCTATTTCAAGCGCGGCATCCATACCCAAGCGGGCGTACAACACCTGACTTTGGTCACCACAGCAGATACTACCGTATACCACTGCCAGTCCGTACTCCGGCTCATGAACAATAAGCCTGTTGATAACATCTTCGTGCCCTGCTGCAGCGATGGTAGCCACTGCCCTCGGACTTTTAATCAGTCCAGAAGATATCAGCTCTTCGAGCTGCTCATATTGACCGTTATGAGCAATATCTTTCACCAACAAAGGTACCTCTTCGACCTGAATCTTAAGCTCTTCCACTTTACCCCCCGGAGCGATCTGTGCCTGCCTGCTCATAACTGTCGCCTACATCTCTCAAACTTAAAAACATTCTAATCTACTAAAAAACTACCTACGAGCGACCACAAATGCAAAATCTTTCCCGTCATCTTATAAGTCGCCCTTGTAGGGGACCAAGTGAGCCTTGGCCCCCTTTCCTGTCTGCTCCTAATAGTACCCAGGTGGCCAGTGAGGGTCTCCTATAACTTCCCCATCTACCTCAAGAACACCGCCTTCGCCAAAACGAGCACCTGACTTTTTTCCGTTTACTATATCGCCATAGTCTCTCTTGGGATACAGAACCGTTCCTGGGTTGATTATCACGTCTCCTGTTTCCGGAACGATTGCAATCGCTGGTCCGATATTACTTCCGGGGGGACGTAGCACCTTGTACTCTTTTGACCCGCTGATTATTATATTCACCCCAAAGTTTTCAGGCATATTAGGATCTGTATAGTTGTGAAAGTAGCTTCTGATTTTCGGCTTAACATCGCCCAGATTCGCCGGCTCCGGAATCGTGTCCTGACCGTGACTCTTCAGCCATTCGTTTAATGCCTTGAAAAGCTTCCCCTTGGCTTCCGGGTTCTTCGGCTCCAATACAAGAACTTGTTGGTCTTTCACATCTTTGGGATTTGATTTCCTGGTCGGCGGTCCCACATCAATATCAAAGTGCTCCCCGGCATCGTTATGCGATATCCCACCGATAGGCAGTGGAACCGGGTCATCCCCCTGAATAGGATTGCGCCCACCGAATGGAAGCTGATCAGCGACATCATCTACCTCTCTGGCGATCCTAGCCCTTTGGTCGACGTCATCTGCACCCGCAGGCAGTCCAGAGCCTTCCGGCGCATCGGGCAGTCGAGGTGCCTGTGGCCCTGTTGGGCCGCCCGGTTGACGCGGAGCTGATGGGGCATCTGGAGCCTTAGGGCTCTTAGGTAGATTAAGTTCATCTCCTATCCCCAGCAACTCAGCTATCGCCTTACCGGCCTTCTGTCGCGGGCCGCCTGCATGCGCATTTGGCACCGCCGATAAAATGAGGGACAAAATCAAAAGATATCTTAACTTCATACAGCTCTCCTCATACTCCTTTTGAACAAAGATATACTCTTCGCAGACGACTACTATTCGGCTCCGAAGAAGTTGCGACCGATGAACTCCGCTTCGTCAGGGGGCAGCACTGAGAAATCAATATTGTTAATGCCTTCCTCCTGCGCTCTGCGACGAGCAAACTCCAAAACTTCAGCTATCTTCTGCCTGGCAGCATCCTTTTCAGCTTCCGATCTAGCAGCATGGTATTTTGTGAAAGCGGCCAGCAGATCTCTGTAAATGCTGTGGAACCATTCAGCGCGAAATACTTTGTCTCTTTGCGCCCTGGTTTGTGCATTAGCCTTCCGCTTCTCTATTATCTCGCGCACTCTCTTACGCCCCAGCCGTTCCTGCTCCATCGCGATGTACATTTCCCTCAGCTCCCACAAGCCACGCCCGGTCTCTACAAAATCGATGACATCCCCGGTTATGGGAAGAAACTCCAGTACCTTCGGCACTCCATCGATCACTGGGTCGCTGATTCCGGGACTAAATGTTCCGTTCGCATAGGAATCCACCCCGGTGGTAATGGCTGAGTCGGCAGCAACCTGAACACCGATTTCTTTGAGGGCTAATTTCCCAGCATTCTTTAGGATAACTGTGGTTTGACACTCTCCTGAGGTTGCGCACCCGAGAGCGATGACAATTAGACAGCACAAAGCTACCGATCTCTGCCAAAAGCACGCTAGCCTCTCCACCCCTTTTCTCATTAACGCATCGCTACCATAGACACGGGCAAACGAATCAGCACGTGACCGGGCTGCAACCAAGTCTCCAATCACAGCTATTTTTTTGTTATTTCCCATATAGGTATCTCTCCCAAGTTACTCCGCTAGTCTGCCCGAACCCGGCACCTCATTTCGTCAGTGTCTCTGTAATCACAAAATTGATATGGCTCATAGTTCTAACGATTCGATAACAAAAGCAGCTCAAAGCTATCACTAAAACCCGCCCGGATAAGGCACTCTCCGTTCTGTAAACTTGGAATAGGTAAGGGGCCGCGCTGAGCGGGGGGCAACCAAAGGACCCCGCGAAGTGAAGCGCAGCGGCGCTCGGTGAGCGTATCTTTTGCGCTGACTGAGGATTTCCGGAACGAAAAGCAAGTCGAGGTCATCGTTGATTCGGCAACAAATCAGCCGTGATTAAAGAGATAGCGATGGACATCTGGGAATGAAGGGCGCTCGTAAAGCGAACTTCCCTGACGCCCTCTAGCAGCGGTGCCAGTTTCACTTTGCGCAAAACGCGCAAAGCCACCTCCCTAAGCTATAACTAAAAGAGGAGCTCGGGCGGGCGCTGAAGGATATCTGCAACTGTCTTACCAAAGATGAAGCTCGGCTGAAGCTTCAGGCTGCGATCGCCAAGTATCAGAAGATCAAGCCCGAATGATGCCAATTTCTGGAGGAGGATATCGAGGAGTGCTTTGCCATCTAAGCGCTCCCTTGCAACTTCCACCGAAAGCTACGAACCGTTAACGGGCTTGAGCTTATCAACCGTGAAATGAAGCGCCGAACTCAAGTCGCCCCCATCTTTCCGAATTCGGCCTCCTGCCCGAGGGTCGTCTCGACGCTCCTCATCGAAATCCACGACGATTGGCTCCAGCTCAAAATGCCTGAGGTGCAGATGGCTCAAAGACAGCAATCAACGAGAGCTAAGGCGATACACTTCTAATTTATAGAGAGAAGGTTGCTTAACCTTACCTCTAAACAGGCCACTTGGCATGGATCCAGCAGCTGCGCCACCGTGGAGGAAATAAATTGCACGGCGATGAAGAAATGCCTCTGTCCAGCAACCTCCCAATATTCCAAAACAAATGGCGACTTAGGTTAGGATTTCATGCATACTACTAATAATCCGATGTATGATAGGCCAATAACGAGCTTGAACCGAGGAGATTTATGTCCCTCCGCTTTCCCAGAAATTTACTAAAACGCTTCCTCTCGGCGATCGTGGTGGTCAACGCCCTGTTGAACGCACAAACGGCGAATGCCCAGCGAATATCAGGACCAGAGGATCAAAATATTCCATGTTCCAATAATGTCCAATGTGCCTCGCTTGTAGGAGGTAGAGGAGAGGACCCACGGTGCGTTGAAGCCGCCTGCGTGCGTGGCTTTTGTGTGAAATCGTACCGAACGGGAAAGGTTCTAGGAATGGACCCCTCGCCTAACCCGAACGCTTGCTCTATCAGCCCGATTGTATGTGGAAGCACCGGCCAAGCCGTGCTCGACTCCGATCCGGCGAGATCATTAGCCTTCAACGAAAACAGACCGTGCACTCCATCAACCCCTGTTGACTCGGTGTGTCAACAAGCAACATGCCGCAATAAGGTATGCCAAGTATCGAATGCTACTGGAGCCCCATGTCCCGATCCAAACGGAGACAGCTGCAAAAAGGGAATCTGCGCGGCGGGAAAATGCTCATCTGTTAAGGTAGACAGGGCTCAATTACAACAGAGTTGCAAACCGACGGAGGTATCCGAGTGTATCGAAACCAATTACGCATGTGGTACGAGCGGGTGCCGACCGATCAAGAAGCCGAAGACCGGCGCTCAGTGTGGATCGGATGGCTCTACAATTTTCCGCGCCCCCGATAACGAACTACCAAAAACCTTCGTCAGCTTGTTACAGAGCTCTCCACGAAAGCTCTATTCATGCTCCACGAGTTGCCTGCTTGAGTATTGCGGGAACAGCATTATTGATCGCGCGGATGAGGAGTGTGATGGCGCCGCGTTTAGACAACCACCGCCGACCGGGGCTAAATGTGAGTCAAATTGTACGGTCACCAAGCCGCCCGCATGCACGTTAACGGCGGTGCGAGATCTTAAAGGAAACCGCATCACCCCATTGGGAATGTGTACGGTGAGGGTGACGTCAACCGGCGGCCCCACTACGTTGTTAACTATTAACGGCGGTCAAAAGGCAATTAATACGAACCTTAAGTTTCCATGCCCATTGGATGCCTCCACGACCTTCTCGGCGGTACTGTCCGGTCCGATATCTCCAGCCGCGAAGTGCGAGGCTACCGTGCCACCAGCGTGCATTTATTCGTTTCATGAAAGTCTTCGAGCGGACTCCACTAAGCAATATGTGTACGAGGGAAAGATTACCAATGCTCCTAGTTGCCTCCTCAACAAGATTCAGCAGTGTAAAGACTGGATCGACAAGGGGGTGGCTAACTTACGTTCCAAGGAAGACGGGCACGGTATCTGTCGGACCGATTGGAACGACATGGTTACGTGTAAAGCGCACGTCTTCCGGGCGTGCATGATGTATCAAAATGGATACTGGGAACACGGCTTGGGATTGAAAATTCCCGAGGCATCGGAGGGGAGTCAGAAATTCCTCAGCGATTTGATGAATGGTCTTCATGCACATTATTTGAGAAATCCAAAGATCGAAACCTATCCACGGGTTTTCTCTGACGCCAATTGTGAGTACAAGGGGTGGGAAGCAAGTAAGGGCGCCACCGCGACCTGCGGGGGCGTAGAATACCTTGCCCAATCATCTCCTATCTCACTTATCCTAGAGAACGGTTACGATATCGAAGCTCATCAAGCGGTGGTTTCCTTCCCCGTCAATCTAGGACATCCAGAGAAGCTCTACACCTGGAAGGCATCATCGAAAGCCCCCCTGCTTGTGCACGATCCTGAGCACAATGGAATAGTGACCTCTCCTACGCAGCTTTTTGGCAACTGGACCTTTGGAGGTCAGCGAGTAGCGAGTCGCGAGCTTGGTACGATCCTAACCGACTGGAAGGACGGCTACGCTGCTCTCGCATCACTCGATGAAAACGGCGATGGAAAGATATCAGACCAAGAGCTTAAGGATATAGCGTTGTGGTTCGATGCCAATCAGAATGCGGTCGCTGAACCAGGTGAAGTTCAAAGGCTCGATCAGCACGGCATTACGGAACTGTATTTTAATCCGGACCAACGCGACGAAGGGGCGCATTCCATCACCGCATCAAGGGGATTCAAGAGGATCGTCGAGGGAAGAGAGATGTATGGAAGGTCAGTCGACTGGTTCGCGGCAGCCGCTGAATCAATCGATCCACTCGTTAATCATGCCCTGGGCAAAGAGAGCGACAAGAGCTCGGGTGTGAATCAACCACCTAGAGAAGAGGGCTCATCTAAGGAGGCAGCTCTAAACCAGCCATCAGGAGTTAGTGGAATTTGGGAATGGCGGGCGAACTCCTCGACGGATAGCTCACTGAATGACATCCCCAACGGACTCTTAATAATCGGAGAGACCGAAGGTAGTGGAATCAGCGTTAGCTCGATAGTGTTAGAAAACGCAAGCGAGATATCCACCCCTGAGAACCTTGTGCTCTTCTCACTTGTGGATATGGGGGGCTCCGCGACCCGCAAAGGTCAGGGAGACCCCGAGATAGAGTTTAGCTCATTCCCTGATAAGGGCGGGGTCTCAGTGCGTTCGAAGGCAACGCTGACGAATAACGGAGCTCGCCTCGTGGGGTATTCTGAAGCGGTTACCACCGATGAAAGTGGCGCGACCAGGACGGCCCGATATGAGTGGAGCGCGACAAGGCGATAAGAGTAATCCCCCGATATATACGTCCAAACTCTGTATCACAAATAGAAAAAGGTAACAGGCTCCAAGCTCACCTGTCGAGATGTCTGGCGTTTGGACACGGAATGTGTTCTCGTCGAGGAGCGCCGGGAGAAATTTTATTCCGGGGACGTTTACGTGCAGGAGCACGTTCTCGAGGACTTCGGTTGTTTAAGGGTCGAGACAGAGAGTGAGATCCTACGCTGCTCCCTGTTCCCTTGTCACTTCCGTAAACAGCAAAAATTATAAGGAGTCTGTACATGGTCGCTCCTGATTTGTGTCGTCGAGCGTTTCTCAGTGTGGCTGCCGCTACTGCTGGTCCTTTACTCGTTAGCGGGCAGGAGCCGGTCAAAGATTCACTCAGCGCATTACGGGGCAGCCCTCAAGACGCTATGAAAGATATTCCGGAGCGGGTGCTCAAGGCAGCCGAGCGCTTAGGGCTCGACCCATCAACTATCAAACTGGAAGGCGGACAGTGGGTCGGCTGTAAGAGTGAGGGAGACGAATGTCTCTTAATCGAAAAGGCATTACCGGAGGAGAGAGCGAAGGCGGAGCAGCGGTCGTTAGCTAAGCGAGAGCAGTCATTAATCGAGCGATCCTATACCCCTGAGTATCTCAAGGAGTTGAGTGACCTAATCCGAACACGGCGAGATATAACTGTCGTGTTGGTAGTCTCTGTGCCCAAGTACTGCAAGTGGTGTCGGGTTTACGCGGAAGATCTTCAGGCAGCGGAGAAGAAATACGCAAACCGCAAAGATGTTACGTTTGCGGTAGTCAATTTCGATACCTATGGTGAAGCCACAGAGAAGATGGGGCCACTCGTAGTTCGATTTCCGTTCACTAGTGTCTTTAGACCGCAACCAGCGATCGATGTCGGTCGAGATAGGATCGATGATGGTTTGCCTGATCCTTTTCTTTCGAAGATAGGGCGCGATTTCAATTTCTTTACGGGCCGCAGAACGGTCGAGCAACTTCAACGTATCATCGAGCCACCATCGGCGCCTCAAGGGATGGCTCGATGAACCTCTCAATTCGTTCGTTTACGGAAGAACCCCTACTCGCGAGCAGACCGTTTAATAGACACAACGCAGATATCATCTCCCGGCATGACCGCCCTACATATGGCTGGTCTCAGCGGATAGATGGAGCACCGATTTAGGTTATCGAGGCACACACATCTTCCATGTGGTGTTTGCTTCATAGCAAAGGGTTCGATGTCCCCCTCTTGAAGAAACTCTCCTGGGATGCGCCTCGCATCCTGGGCGCTCACCTCTATCCACTTGGGGTCGTTTTCGTTACTACAACAGAGACCGCACCCTTCACAGTTTTCAGGAATCCGTACCATACGCTCCACCCACACTAGCAGCCAGAGAGTAGCGTACCAGCGCACTGCCGCACAGGGGCCTATCTATCCGGTCGTGAATCAGGAACATAGCCCCCAGCTCTCTGGAACCCCCGGCCTTCTGGAACACCCTACTTATTTCCGCAACTTTTCGTGCCACTCTCCGAAAAGCGGGTATGCCACGAAAGAATCGCGCCTTCTCAGACAATACTATCTACGAGATCGTTTCCCGGACGCGGGACAGCCTTCCCATGCCTCCAAACCAAACCTCCAATGAGCTCAAGCTCGGAATACTTGGACGAACTCAGCGAGACAGTAAGGTTGAGCTCAGTCACTTTGTCGACATGAACAACCATAGCCATACGCTAGCGGTGTCTAATCATTGCAGAGAACTAAGCGACTTCTACATGGAGGTCCAAAAGAAGACGACCGATGCTGTAAAAGCGCTCCTCGGACTCTCCTCCCTCTCCTTGTGGGAGGGCCGTCCAACGGTCGCCAAGGTTGCAACCCTCGATGATGTGATCAATCGGATTGTCTATATCTACTGCAATCCCTCAAACGCATCGCTCTGCGACTCGATTGAGGAGTATCCCGGCATAAATTCTTGGTCGGCATTTCTACAGTGTGAACCGAGAGTAGATGCTGAGGTAGTAGTGGATGCGCGGTGGTACCCTGTGTCAGAGATCCCAAAGTTGCCGGCGCGCTCACTATCCCCGAAACAAGATGCACGCATCCACCAGGAACTTCTAGGTTCAGAGAAAGCCTTGAGCCATCCCATCATTATCAAACCCTTCAAGTGGTTAGAGTTCTTCGGAATCATCGAAGCTGAAAAGATTGAAAGGATCCGGCGAAAGATAATAAATCGGGTTAGAGAGAACGAACGAGGAAACGCTGAGGCTCGTCGCGCCGCCGGAAAGAGGAGCGTTCCCCGCTCCGTACTCGTTCGAGAACCTTACATGAAGCCACACACACCTAAGAAGAAGGAACGGAAGATCTACCTTATCTGTGGAGACAAAGAGCTACGATTGGAGCTCCTTGAGCAATTCCAGCAGATCCTCAATCGATGTCGCGAGTGCTACCGGAAAGCTAAGGAAGGACTCCGTGTTGAGTGGCCCCCTGGAACCTTCATCCCGTGGTTTCCTCCTGGAATTACATTTACTGCTCCCGTTGCTGCGTAACGGGAAAGTCCTGTGTTGCCTACTTTCTAAGCACAGTAGTGCCGTTCATCAAAAACTGTCTCTCCACTTTGGCTCTTGTCGCCTATTACGAGAATAACTGCCCGAGACAGGTCAATGCCCGTTGTTGAAATCGGCGTCCGCCGAAGATTCTTTTCTTGAGAGTTTAGTGTTGCAGCGTAAGCCGGGAGGAATGATTCAAAGTAGACTGTTCCAGTGCTAGTGCCAGGAGGAATGATTCGAAGTAGACTGTACCAGTGCTAGGGGGGCCCCACCCCATCTCAGCGGGAGCGATCCCCTCCTCGAAGAGCCCCTCGATGCTCCACGTATTCACAAACTCATCGACCTGCTTCGGCTGGTCGGAGACCTGCGTGTCACGCTCACTGATGTGAATGACCTTTGTTCCTGAAAGAGCCGCCAACTTCGGAAAATCCCGAGCGTCCAACGCACGTTCAAGATCACTCCGACGTTCGGATGAAAGATCTTGTGAGAGGATGCGCGCGCTGAGATCAAGCAGAGCCTGTTTGGTGAAGTGCGACACCAAGCCCGGATTCGCACCGTGATCAAGCACCGCAGTGGCGCCCGCGTTGTCACCCCAGCCCTGGATCATTGACCGAAGCTCCATCTGACGACGGTAGAGGGTATAGGCCCGTGGATCAGATCTCAAAGAATCCGCGTACGGATTCCACACCTCTACGGAGGTGTTCACGTAGAGCACCTGGTTATCACGGCACCACTCCAGGATGGTCTTAGTTTCGATATTCCAGCCGAGATCGATCAGAACATCACCAGCGGAGAGCCACGAGGAAAATATCTGAGAGAACGTTTCAGGAGTGACGCGGGTTTGCTCATAGACAACACCAGCCTCAATGAGGTCCGCGATAAGCGCTCGGTTGTCGGCGAAATCGACAACCTTAACCCGATCAGGGGTGACGTCGAGCTCTTTCAACACCAGGGGCAAGGTGCATCG
>Ga0078894_10004357_pt1 | contig 10822 bp, 6 predicted proteins | sample LauGreSu1BDMLBSD_2_FD_67506 | JGI IMG/M metagenome (GOLD analysis project Ga0078894, IMG submission 67506) | Freshwater lake microbial communities from Lake Michigan, USA - Su13.BD.MLB.SD (version 4) (version 4) | ecosystem: Environmental > Aquatic > Freshwater > Lake | place: Lake Michigan, USA... | reverse complement strand
CACCAACTCCACCACGTGCACGCTGCTGTCGACCGAGGTGTGCGGCAACCTCCCGCGGCCGAACTTCGCGGGGCGGTACGTGGACCTCGGCGGCAACGTCGTCTGCGACTGCCCGGCGGACCTCAGCACCGATGGCCTCGTCAACGGTGCCGACCTCGGCCTGTTGCTCGCAGCATGGGGTCCCTGCAGCGGTGCATGCGCGGCCGACCTGAATGCGGATGGCGTCGTGAACGGCGCGGACCTCGGGGCGCTGCTGGCGGCGTGGGGTATCTGCGGCTGATTCATCGCCAACGACGCTTCGAACTTCCAACCCCCACCCCGGGCACCGTGCGACAATCCGCACGGTGCCCGCGCCGCTTCCAGTCCCCGATGTCGAGTGGTCCGACGGCGCGCTTGTCTCGCGCACGCACGGCGATGCCTACGCGTCGCGTGCTGGCGCGCGGGCCGAGCGCGAGCATGTCTTCCTCCGCGGCAACGGCTTTGCGGCGGCGGGAGGTGCGGCGTCGGGGGACGAGGCCGCGCGCTGGTCCGCGTGCCCGCGCCACGTGATCGCCGAGCTCGGCTTCGGCGCCGGAATCACCTTCCTGTGCGCATGGGCCGCGTTCCGCACGCATGCGGCGCCGGATGCGCAGCTTGACTTCGTGAGCGTCGAGGGCGCTCCGCTCGATCGCGCCCTGCTCCGGCGCGCGGCGCTTTCGGACCCGGCGATGGAGCCGCTCGCGCCGCTTGCCGATGAACTGGCCCGCGCCTGGCCGCCGCATGTCCGCGGCATCCACCGCCGCGCGTTCGATTGCGGCCGCGTGCGGCTGACGCTCCTCTTCGGCGACGTGCTCGAGCACCTGCCCACCGCGCACTTCGTGGCCGATGCGTGGTGCCTCGACGGCTTTGCGCCCGCGCGCAACCCCGACATGTGGTCCGCCGAAACTATCGCGCTGGTGGCCGCGCGCTCCCGAATCGGCACGACCGTTGCCACGTATTCCGCGGCCAGCGCGGTGGGAGAACGCCTCTCCGCCGCCGGCTTCGCGGTGGCGCGCCCGCCGGGTGCGCTCGGCAAGCGCGAGATGCTCGTCGGCGCGCTTGCCCGCGAGCCCGACCGCTCGTGCCTGCGCACGCTGCCGAAGTGGTTCGCGACAGCGGCGGTCGATGCGCCGGCGCGTGCGCCCGCGCCAGCGCCAGCGGCGAACGCAGCGCCAACCACCACCCCCTCCACCCCACGCTCCGCCACCGTGATCGGCGCGGGGCTCGCCGGTGCCGCCGCCGCACGCGCGCTCGCCGAGCGCGGCCTGCGCGTCACCGTGCTCGATGCGCGCGCCGCGGCATCGGGGGCATCCGCGGCGCCGCGCGCGGTGCTCGCGCCGCACCTGGCCAGCTGGCAAAGCCCGCAGACCCGCCTTGTTGCCGCCGCGTTCCTGCATGCACGCGCACTCATGGACCGGGTCGGCGTGCCGCACCGGCCGTGCGGGCTCCTCAGCCCGGTCTCGTCCGACGACGAGTGGGCCTTCGAGCAGGCCATCGCCGACTGGGGCTGGCCCGCATCCATGCTTCGCCTCCTGGACGCCGATGCCGCGCGCGCACACGCGGGCACGCCCGTCGGGGACGCAGGGCTCCTCGTGGCCGACGCGTGCACCACCGCCCCGCACCTCACGGTGCGCGTGCTGCTTGCGCACCCAGGCATCACGCTGCACGAGCACGCACCCGTCGCGCGCCTGCACCCGCGCAACCACGGCTGGACCACCGAGCTCGAGGACGGCCGCGCGTTCGAGTCCTGCGTCGCGGTCATCGCCACGGCCGGCATCCCCGCGGGTGCGCTTGCGGACATGCCAGAGGCGCTCGCCTCCGACGCCCTCCCCTCCGTGCCGCTGAGCGCCACGCGCGGCCAGCTCTCTCAGCTTGCGTTCGAAGGTGCGGGCGACATCCCGCGTTGCGTGGTGAGCGCGAACGGATTCGTGATGCCGCCCGTGGACGGCACGGCCTGCGTCGGCGCCACCTTCGAGCGCGAGCGCCTCGATGCCCCGCCCACGCCGCACGACGATGCGCTCAACCTCGGTCACGCGGAGCGCCTGCTGCCAGCACTTGCTGCATGCACGCCCTCGCGCCGCGGTGCGTGGGCCGGCATCCGCACCAGCGTGCACGACCACTGCCCCGTGGTCGGCCCGGTGGTGGCCGACGCGGCGTTCCGGGCCGCGTTCGAGCGGCTCGCGCACGGTCCTGTGGCCGCGCGCTGGCCCGACCCGCCGCTCATGCCCGGCCTCTTCGTGACGCTCGCGCACGGTTCGCGCGGGACGTGCACGGCGCTGCTCGCCGGCGAGCTGATCGCGGACCTTGCCTGCGACACGCCGCGCTGCGTCGGCGACGACCTGCTGCCGGCGATCCTTCCCCAGCGATTCCTGGTGCGCGAGCTGCGGACGGCCACGCGCGGCAGCTGACCCCCCGCGCGCCGCGGCGTTCACTTCGCCGGCGGCAGCACCTCGCACAGCACCAGTCGCTTCATTGGCCACCCGTCGAAGCGCGACACCGGGCGAAGCCGTGCGGCAGCTGCGGGGTCGATGGCCGGCAGCCGCTCGAGATGCCACTCATCGGTCAGCACGGTGCCGTGCTCATGCGCGGCCAGCCACGCAGCGAGGTCCTGCTCGAGGCGGCCGGCATCCACCCACCGGCCGAGGTACCAGTCGACGGAGGCGTTCGGAAGCCCGAACACCATGGTCGGCCCGTCGCGTTCCGCGAGCGCGCGTGCGGCGATGCCCGGCGACATGGCGGACATGGCCACGTCCTCGGCGCGCCAGGCGCCAAGCCAGATGCACGCGGAGCCCACGAAGCACGCCCCGAGCGCCGGAAGCCGAAGCGACGGCCGCCCCCACCATGCCATCGCGATCCACGCCGCCACCATCGCGGGCACCACGCACAGCGAGAGCCAGAAGAGGGTCCATCCGCCTGCCCACGCCGGCGCGACGCCGCGGAGGATGACCGTGGCGGCCGCCGTGGGCACGCCGATCCCGATCGCCGTCATCACGATGCCCGTGGTGATGCGCACGTCGGGCAGCCGCTCGCCCGCGGGCACGTCGGCCGCGCGCCGACCCACCCAGCGGGCAAGCATCAGGCCCACGAGCACCGAGAGCGGCGCGGCCATCGGCAGCACGTAGGTCGGCGAGCTCCCGCGCAGGAGCGTGAACCCGGCGAGCGGCAGCACCACCGCCGCCACCAGGAGCGCGCGCAGGTCGCCGGCGCGCACGGCACCCCACGCCCGCGCCCATGACACGTTGAACACGGGCAGCGTCATCATCGCCGTCGCCGGGAAGAGCCCCATCATGAACGCGGCAGGGACCAGCCAGCGGGGGTCGTCGTGCGTTCCGCCCGTGAAGCGGTCGACGAACTCGAAGCGCCACACCGACTCCGCGCGCGCCGGGTTTGCGCTCCAGTAGCCCCACGCGACCAACGCGAGCGGTGCGATGGAGAGCGGCAGCCCGATCCACGGCACGAACGCGCGCGCGTCGCGCAGGCGGCCCGCAAGCGCGAGCCACGCCGCGACGATCACGGGCGGCGCCAGCACGAGCGGGCCCTTCGTCAGTCCCACCATGGCGCAGCATGCCCAGAAACCAGCCACCCAGCCGCGCCGCACGGGCGAGGTGCCGTCCTCCACCGCCATCCACGCGCAGCAGAGCGCGCCCCACCACCACGCCGCGAGCAGCGGATCGGTGATTGCCAACCTCCCGACCACCTCGAAGAGCGGCATCGCCGAGAGCACGCCCACCGCGAGCATCGCGGGCATCGCACCGAACGCGCGCCGCGCGAAGCGGAAGGTGACGATGAGGAGCAACGACGACGCCAGCGCGCTCGGCATGCGCACCGCGAGCTCCTTGTGTCCGAGCATGCGCTGCGAGAGGGCCTGCGCCCAATAGGTGAGCGGCGGCTTGGTGATGTGCAGCTGGTCGCCGAGGCGCGGCTCGAGCCAGTTGCCGTGCTCGGCCATCCATCCGCTGACGGCCGCGTAGCGCGCCTCGTCGGGCGGGTACAGCCCGTGGTTGTCGAGCGAGTGCCACACCATCGCGAGCGCCAGGAGCAGCACCATGGACTGCGCCCACGCTGGCGGGTCGTCGGCGGTGCGGCGGGCGATCATCCGGGCATTACACCCTGACGTGCGGCCGCGCGCTCACTGCCCGGTCTGCACCGTCGGCTGCGCGCCACGCTCGCTCACGAGCACCACGAGCAGGTTGGTGACCATGGCGGCCTTCTGCTCGGGCGTGAACTCGGCGAGGCGCTTGGCGTGGATCTGCTCCATGGCAAGCTCCACCATGCCGACCGCGCCCTCCACGATCTTCTGCCGCGCGGCCACCACCGCGCTCGCCTGCTGGCGCTGCAGCATGGCGGCGGCGATCTCGGGGGCGTAGCTGAGGCTGGAGATGCGGCTCTCGAGCACCTCCACGCCGGCGCCGCGCAGGCGGCCGTCGAGCTCGTCCTTCAGGCGCTGGCCCACCAGGTCGGTGCTGCCGCGCAGGCTGACGCCGCCCGGCTCGGGCGAGTCGTAGTGGTACTTGCTGGCGAGGTTGCGCAGCGCGGCCTCGCTCTGGATCTCGACGTACTTCTCGTACTCGTCCACCGCGAAGAGCGCCTCGGCGGTGTCCACGACGCGCCACACCACCACCGCGGCCACCTCGATCGGATTGCCGTCGAGGTCGTTCACCTTCAGCGGATGGCGGCTGCGCGTGCCTTCCTGCAGCACCTTGCCCATCGGGTCCTTCAGCGCCGCGGTGAGCTGCGAGCCCGTCTCGAACGTGCGGACGCGCAGCGTGACGCGCCGCTTGATGGTGAAGGGGTTGGTCCAGTGCAGCCCGATGGCGCGCACCGTGCCCCGGTAGTGGCCGAAGAGCACCAGCGCACGGCTGTCGTTGGGGCTGACCACGAAGAAGCCGAAGACCGAGACCAAGGCCAGCAGCAGGCACGGCAGCCCGATGGCCATCGGCGCGGGCTCGTGCTGCCGGATGGTGGAGATGACGCCGAACACGAACACGCCCAGGAGCGCGAGGGTCATGGGCAGCATCACCCAGCCGGAGATGGGCGAGAAGAGGCGCTCGGTGAATCTCCCGTCGAGCGCGATGGGGGCGGACGCGCCTGCCTGGCTGCCGTGGGCGTGGGTTTCGCTCATGCGCTGATGGTACGTGCGGGGTACGGGACCAGTGCTACTTGACAACCAGTATTGTGCGTCGTACAGTACCGTCATGCCGACCGACCCCGGCGACAGGCTCCAGCGCGATCTCAGCGTCGGCACCGCGTGGCTCGTGGTGCTGGCGACGATCGCGCGCGCGGACGAGCCGATCCACGGGTACGAGATCGCGCGGCAGCTGGCGGAGCAGGCGCCGGAAGGCCTTTCGTTCAAGCAGGGAACGCTCTACCCCATGCTGCGGTCGATGGAATCGGACGGCCTGGTCCGCAGCACGCTGGTTCCCTCCAACGAGGGCCCGGCGCGCAAGTGCTTCACGCTCACCGCCGAGGGACGGCGGGTGCTCGCCGCCTGGTGCGAGACGTGGCGGACCACCAGCAAGTGGGTGAACCGAACGCTCGGAGGCATCGATGGCATCCGCTGAACCGCCCGTCATCCCCGGCCCGATCCGCGCCTACCTGCTGCAACTGGAGCTGGAGCTTGAGCGGGCCGATCCCGCGCTCCGCCACGATGCGCTCCTCGACGCCGAGGGTCACCTGCGCGCGGCGGTACGGGCAGGCGTCGACGCGGAGCGGGCGATCGCGGAGTACGGAAGGCCCGCGGAGATCGCGACGGCGTACCTGGCGGCCGAGGGCGCGTCGGCAGCGAGCGGGCGCCCGGTGTCTGCCTCCGCGTGGCGCGGCGAGCCCGGCACGGCGCTCGCCGACACTGGTTCGGGCAGCCACCGTTCGAGCGTGCCAGGGGGCGTCGAGGCGGCCCCGGCCGTGCCTGCGCCCTGGCGCGTCCGCGACATCCCGGTGCTCGGCATCTGGGCGGATGCGAGGGCCTGGGGTGCGCTCGTCTACTTCGGCGCGGTCGGATTTGCGCTGTCCATCGCCTACTTCGTGTGGGCCATCGTGATCGGGTCGCTGTCGATCGGCCTGGCGACCGTGATCGTCGGCGTGCCGCTCTTCATCTTCCTGCTCGGGAGCGCGAGGGCACTGTGCCTCTTCGAGGGCAAGGTGGTCGAGGTCTTCCTCGGCGTGCGCATGCCGAGGCGCGTGCAGCCCGTCGAGGGCGCGGACACCGTCGGCTTCTGGCAGCGCATCTGGTGCTGGCTGAAGGACGTGCGGAGCTGGCTGTCGCTCGGCTACCTGCTGGGCAACTTCCCGGTCGCCGTCGTGCTCTTTGCGGTGACCGTCACCGTGGCAGCGGCAAGCGCCGTGCTCATCGGCGTGCCGCTCCTCGAGGTGCTGGGAATCCACGCCCTGCACCTCGACCTGGACGACGCGGACGACGTGACCGTCTCCTACCTCGGCCGCGAGCTGACGCCGGACGCGGACGGAGTCGTGCGGCTGCCGCCTTCCCTCATCGTCCTTTCCTTCGCGGTCGGCGTTGCCGTGGCCACCGCGGGCCTCTGGCTCATGCGTGGCCTCGGCTGGGTGTACGGCAACGTGGTGCAGGCGATCCAGGTGGCGCGCCCGCGGGCCACCGTGCCGCCGCGCGGCTGAAATCCGTTCCTGGTTAGTTTGGCACCAATTTCCATCTCCACGGAACGACGGACATCTCCAGAGAAAACAATTGGTGCCAATGTAACCAGGAGCGAATTTAGGCATGCTTCGCATCAACGACCTCGTCAAGATCTACCCCGGTCCCGTCGCTGCGCTGAAGGGCGTCTCGCTTGACATCCCCGAGGGGCTGTTCGGGCTGCTCGGCCCGAACGGCGCCGGCAAGAGCACGCTCATGAACATCCTCGCCGGGCTGCTCGAGCCGACCGGCGGAACGGTCACGCTCGACGGCACGGACATCGTGACCGACCCTCGCGCGGTGTGGGGCCGCCTCGGCTACCTGCCGCAGGACTTCGGCTTCTACCCGTCGCTGAGCGGCGCGCAGATGCTCGACTTCCTGCTGCGGCTCAAGGGCGTGGATGCGCCGCAGGGCCGCAAGAGGCTGGTCGAGGAGCTGCTCGACCGCGTCAACCTCGCGCACGCGGCCAGGCGCAAGGTGCGCACCTACTCGGGCGGCATGCGCCAGCGCCTCGGCATCGCGCAGGCCATCGCCGGCAATCCGCGGCTCGTCATCGTGGACGAGCCGACCGCCGGCCTCGACCCCGAGGAGCGCCAGCGCTTCTACCGCATCCTCGCCGAGCTCGGCCGCGACCGCATCGTGCTGCTCTCGACGCACATCGTCGAGGACATCGCCACGCTCTGCCCGCGCTTCGCGGTGATCCGCGGCGGCCGATGCGTCACGAGCGGCGGCACGAGCGACGCGCGCCGGCGCCTCGACGGCCGCGTCTTCGAGGGAATCGTCGAACCGGCGGCGCTCGAGCGGATCCGCGCCTCCCACCGCGTCACGCAGGCCGTGCTGGTGGAGGGGTCGATGTTCCGCACGCGCGTCCAGGGCGAGGCCGGGCAGCAGCCCGCGGGCTTCGTTCCCGTGCCGCCGACGCTCGAGGACGTGTACTTCGGCGTGATGGACGAGAGCCGGGCCTCCGATGCGACGCGCCCGGTCGCCGCGGCCTGAAGGGCCCACGAAGTTCCGCAGACCCGCGGATCGACGGACCGCGCGCCCGACGCCAGCGAACCAAGCAACCGCCCGCCGACCAACACAGGACCGACCCCCGATGCACCGCATCCTGACCCTTGCCTTCCTCGAGCTGAAGACCGCCTGGCGACGCCCGTCGCTCTGGGTCTTCCTCGCCATCCTCCTCTTCCTGAACTGGGGCTTCGCCGCAGGCGCCGTGCAGATCGGCACCGGCAGCCGCGTTGCCGGCGGCGAGCGCGCGTTCCTGAACAGCGAGTTCAACCTCGCGTTCGGCGACATGCTGCTCCTGGCGCTCTTCTACGTCTTCTTCGTGTGCACGGCGTTCGGCAACGCCCCGAGCGAGGACGACGCGCTGCGTGTCATGCCCATCGTCGGCAGCACGGGCCTCACGCCCGGGCAGTACGTCGCGGGACGCTGGCTCGGCGTGGCGCTCGTGTACACGGCCATCGTCGGGATCCACCTCGCCATGCAGGTCGGCTTCTACCAGCTCTACCCGCTCGCGGAGCCGGAGAAGATGCGCGGGCCGTTCGCGCTCGTGAACTACGTGCGCCCGATGGCGCTCTTCGTGCTGCTGCCGGTGCTCTCGCTCGGCGCCATCAGCTTCGCGATCGGCGCGGTCACTCGCCAGGCCGTGCTGGTGTTCGCGCTGCCGGTGGCCCTGCTCCTGGCAAACGTCTTCTTCCTGTGGAGCTTCTCCCCGGAGTGGCTGCCGCAATGGGGCAACCGCGCGCTGCAGGCGGTCGACCTCACCGGGTTCCGCTGGATGAACGAGACGTGGATCAAGGTGGACCGCGGTGCCGCCTTCTACAACACGCAGCCGCTGGCGCTCGACGGGCTGATGCTCGCGCAGCGCGCGGGCCTTGCCGCGGCGGCCGTCGCCGCGCTCCTGGCCGCGGCGCACCGCGAGCGGCGCCGGATGCGCGCGCCGTTCGCCGTGGCGAGCGCGGCCCGCGCGGCAATCATCGCGCAGGCCGATGCCAAGCAGCGGATGGCCGAGGCCCGCCCGCGCGCGGATGTCACGCTTGCCGCGCTCGGCATGACGCAGTCGCGCGTGAGCGCGATGGCCGCGCTTGCCGATGCATTCCGCGCCGAGGCCCGCGAGCTGCGCCGCTCGCCAGGTCTCTGGGTGTTCGTGCCGCTCGTCTGCGTCCAGTGCATCGGCGAGCTGTACACGCCGGGCGCGTTCGGCACGCCGAACCTCACCTCCGCGGGCGCGTTCGCGGGCGAGACCTACAACACCGTCACCCTGCTCTCGGCGCTGATGGTGCTCTACTACTTCACGGAGAGCCTGGCGCGCGATGACCGCTCGCGCATCTCGGCGATCGTGAACGCGACGCCCACGTCGCTCGCGCCGCTCCTCCTCGGGCGCATGCTCGCCTGCACCGCGACCGTGGTGCTTGCGGTGCTGGGCGCCGTCTGGTCGACGGTGACCGTGGCGCTGGCGGTGCAGTGGGTCCAGACGGGCATCCTCATGCCGCCCACTCCGTGGCCGTTCATGCTCGCGTGGGGCGCGATGATGTCCGCGACGCTCTTCGCATGGATGTGCTTCCTCGCGCTTGCGTGGAGCCTGTTCCGGAACCGCTACGGCGTGTACGCGGCGGGCCTCGGCGCGCTCATCGCGACGGGCTGGTGCGTGCGGCAGGGTTTCATGAACTGGGTGTTCAACTGGTACCTGTGGGACGGCCTCACGTGGACCGACTTCGGGCCGCTCCAGATGGACCGCGGCGCGCTGGTGCTCAACCGCGTGCTCTGGGCGCTGGTTGGCCTCACCATGCTGCACGCGGCCGTCGAGTGGTGGCGCCGGCGCACGCCGGACGCGCAGGGCATCACCTCGCGCCTGCAGTGGTCGCGCGCATGGAAGCGCGGCGCGCGGATGCTCGTGTTCGGCGCGCCGGCCATCGCCTGCGGCGTCACGCTGGCCGTGATGGTGCGCGAGGGACCAGGCGGCTCGCCCGAGCGCGAGCGCGAGAAGCAGTACTACGTCGGCAACGCGAACACGTGGAAGGACGTGTCGCAGCCGACCATCGTCCGGATCGACCTTGACATGGACCTTGCGCCCGCGGACGGCAGCCTGCGCGTGAAGGGCTCGTACGGCCTGCGCAACATGACCGATGCGCCCATGCGGCAGTTCGCGATGACGCCGAACACGACGTTCACCGGCCTGACGTTCACCTTCGACGGCCAGGAGTGGACGCGCGAGTCCGCGGCCGAGGCCAGGAAGAAGAACCCCCGCGCGCGCAAGGTCGACGACAGCGCGGGCCTCTGGGTTTTCACGCCCGACGCGCCGCTGGCGCCCGGCGCGGAGGTGGACGTCGGCTTCGGCTACGAGGTGCGCGTGCCCTCGGGAACGCGCAAGAACCCGGCCGGGGCGGGTGAGTTCATCCTGCCCGCGGGCACGGTGCTCACGAGCTTCGGGCCGACGTTCCTGCCCGAGATGGGCTACGTGGACGGCGTGGGCGTGGACCCCGAGCGCACCCCCGAGCCGAAGCGCGTCGGACCGAGCGACTGGAAAAAGGTCACCAAGACCGCCTTCGGCACCGGCGGCCACACCACCGTCAGGGCCACCATCCGCGTGCCCGAGGACTACCGCGCGAACATGCCGGGCGTATGCGTCGCGGACAACGTCGCCGACGGCGTCCGGACCATGCGCTGGGAGACCGACCACCCGGTCATGGCGGTGAACGTCGTGGCGGGCCGATGGCAGGAGTCGCGCGGCAAGTCCACGGTCATCTGGCATCTGCCGGAGCACGGGTTCAACGTGCCGGTCATGCTCGAGGCGCTCGACGGCGCGCACGAGTGGTACTCGAAGTGGTTCTGGCCGTACCCGTGGAAGGAGCTGCGGCTGAGCGAGTTCCCGGGGCTCGCGGGCTACGCCCAGGGGTTCCCGACCAACATCACCTTCAGCGAGACGATCGGCTTCATGTCACGGCCGACGCCGGAGGAGGACACGCCCTTCATGGTGACCGCGCACGAGGCGGCGCACCAGTGGTTCGGCAACATCCTGCGCCCGGGCATCGACCCGGGCGGGAACATCCTCAGCGAGGGCATGGCGCACTACTCGTCCGCGCGCCTGATCCGTCAGGTCCGCGGCGAGCGCATGCGGATGGCGTTCATGCGGAACCTCGAGTTCCAGTACGGCGTCCA
>Ga0078894_10004355_pt1 | contig 10824 bp, 9 predicted proteins | sample LauGreSu1BDMLBSD_2_FD_67506 | JGI IMG/M metagenome (GOLD analysis project Ga0078894, IMG submission 67506) | Freshwater lake microbial communities from Lake Michigan, USA - Su13.BD.MLB.SD (version 4) (version 4) | ecosystem: Environmental > Aquatic > Freshwater > Lake | place: Lake Michigan, USA... | reverse complement strand
ATTTTGGCGGCTGCCGCACTGCGCTCTGCTTTTTCTTTCTCAACGGAAGCACGACGCTCTGCAAATACTTTGGGTGCGTCAAACGCTTCCGCGTCCTTGCCGACGCGAATGATTTGGAGTTTGTTCAACACCACATCTTCGTTGGGCTTGTTGGACGCATTTTGGGGCAACGAGGTGATGGCGGGGATTTTCGCGTGACCGGCAATCACCTTACCAAAAATGCTGTGGCGGTTGTCCAACCAAGGGGTGGGGACTTCCGTGATGAAGAACTGGGAACCGTTGGTTCCAGGGCCCGCGTTGGCCATGGACAAAATACCCACCGTGTCGTGCTTCAAGGACGGATGAAACTCGTCGGGGAATTGGTAGCCCGGACCGCCCATTCCGGTGCCGTCGGGGTCTCCACCCTGGATCATGAAGTTCTGAATGCAGCGGTGGAAAATAAGTCCGTCGTAAAAAGGTTGGTTTTTGCGAACGGCCACCAACGGGTGTTTTCCTTCTGCCAAGGCAACAAAGTTGGCCACGGTCATAGGAACCTTCTGGTATTCCAAACGCACCAGGATATCTCCTTTACTGGATTGGAACAAAGCATACATGCCGTCGTTCAACTCGACTTTTTCACCGTTCACGGAAACGGTGCCTTTGGCCTGACAAGCCGTGCCGGCCAGCGCCGTGGAGGCTGCTAAAAACCAAGCAAAAAACTGTTTTTTCATACATCAAAAATTAAAGAAAGAGCAAGAAACTGAGGCGGGTCGGTGCAAAAACCAGACCGCACCGCAATCAGCGAACGCGAAGGTAATAAACGACGGGACTCAATGGTGGAATTTTGCCTAAATCTCCTGCAACTCCGTGGGCCAAGTGCGCCGGCAAGATGACCACCAAGCTGTCGCCTCGGCGGGACTGAAGCAACACTTCGTGCAGTCCAATTTCCCCAACATTATCTCGGCCTACCCGGAACTCCAACGGTGCATCAGCGCGGTAGGTGTAAAACGTTTTTCGGCGCAAGTCCGTTGCTTGGGCCGTCAGTTCCACGCCGTCCCCTGTTTGGAGTTGACTTCCGGTACCGGCTTCCACGCGCCACATCCGCCAGCCGGTGCCTCCCGTTTGAACCGTCCAGCCGCGTTCGGCCACAAAAGCATCGATGGCCTTGCGTTCGGAGGTCAACTGATCCCGATGCTGCTGAATCAAATCTTCCTCGCCACTCAAGGGCTGAGCCGTCCCACCTGGAACGGAATCGGGCTCGCGCCGCTGGCACGCCGAGGTGGCTACCATCCCCAATAAAATCAGTGCGGTCAACCATCCTTTGGACGTGCGACGCAAACGATCCAAAGCGTCCGCAAGGGATCCCTCCACGTAACCGCCGGCCGCGTTGCGGTGCCCCCCGCCGCCAAAATATTCGCGGGAAAAAGCGTTGACGTCCCGATCTCCTTTGCTGCGGAAGGAAATCTTGACGCCATGCGCCTCTTCGCGGAAAAAGGCACTGACCTCAACGCCGGAAACGGCCAAACCCTGATTCACCAGGCCGTCGGTATCTCCTTTGGCAAAGCCAATGCGTTGGAGGGTGTTTTGATCCAAGGAAATCACGGCCAGTTTGCCGTCTTCCCAGAAGGACATACCGCGCAAGGCCTCGCCCCATAAATGCATTCGTTGGGGTGATGCAGCATCAAATAAGTGGCTGTGGATGAACTCCGGAACAGCTCCAGCTTCCACCAAAAGTGCAGCTGCGCGCAAGGTTTCCGACGAGGTCGATGGGTAGCGAAAACTACCGGTGTCCGTCAACAATCCGGTGAATAAACACGTAGCGGCATCGGCCGTGAAGTCGGTTTTATTCATGTGGCCCACCAGCCGAACCACCAATTCGCACGTGCTGCTGGCAGAGGTATCGCTCAAAGACAGGGAAAAGGCCGGATCCGGCTGCAGGTGGTGATCCACCAGGGCCGTGGTTCCGGAAAACGCGCTCAGCAAAGCCGCCAAAGCCTCCCCCGTTCTGGACCACGTGTTGTAGTCCAAGGCCACCACCAAGTCCGCAGATTGCAGAGATTGAACCACTGCTTCAGGATCCCCCTCGTGCACCAACGCTTTGGGGTACCCCGGCATCCAACGCAAATTTTCCGCGGCGTGGTTGGGGAAAACCGACGTCACCTCGTGACCCAGCTCTTCCAAAACCGCATGCAGGCCCAACAGGCTGCCTACGGCGTCTCCGTCCGGATTCCAGTGGGTCGTCAAGACCACCCGACGCGGGGCAAGGTCCAAATAGTGGCATAGTTCAAACATCGCTGCAATTTCGTACTTTTGCACCCACTAAAAAAATGCATTAAATGGCCACAAATCGCACTTTCACCATGATCAAGCCCGACGGCGTCGCAAACGGCCACATCGGAGCTATTCTTGCCAAAATCAACGAAGCGGGATTCCGCATCGTAGCACTGCAAATGCAGCAATTGAGCCTGCACGAGGCCGGTTTGTTCTACGCCGTTCACCAAGAGCGCTCCTTCTTTGGCGAATTGGTGGAGTACATGACCTCCGGTCCCATTGTTGCGGCCATTTTGGAAAAAGACAACGCAGTTGAAGATTTCCGCACCTTAATTGGCGCTACCGACCCCACCAAAGCAGCCGAAGGAACCATTCGCCGCATGTACGCGGAGAGCATTGCTGCCAATGCCGTCCACGGTTCCGACTCCGACGAGAATGCAGCCATCGAAGGCGCGTTTTTCTTTGGCGCTAAGGAGCAATTTTAAGTTTTTGAGGAAAGGGTTGCGGACCGCAACTCCTTGAAAAAGATTCGTTTCTTAAGCGAACCGAATGCCCTCCAACGGATAAGCATCGCCGAGTACCTCTCGCAGGGCCTCGGCGATTTTCGTTTTTTGGAGGTCCAATTCGTGGCGCATGGCCGAAGAATCCAATACCACCAACAACTCCGTTCCGTTCCACTCCATCCGCTGGGTTCTGGCGGCCACTGCAGGCCCCAACAAGTCATCCCACGCTGCGCGAACCACCGCACGACGAAAGGTAGGATCACGGTGCAGGGGAGCCATCCACCGCTGGATCAGGGTTCCCAATTGTTCGGTGTTGTCGCGTCTTCCCACAGCAACAAAGATAGACAAACGTTTAACCCGGCTGGGGACCTTTCCTCAGGTGCGGTGGAGGGTAAGCTGGCTGTTTAGGGAATGGGGTGTGGAGGACGCTCACAGTTCCAAAACCACCACCCGGCCGTCCGGGTCCATTCGTTTCACCAAAGCTTCCGTGCGGTCCGCATGGGTGTCGGACAAAAAGATTTGCCCGAATTCTTGCGCTTTGACCAAAGACACCAATGCCTCCACGCGCTCGGCATCCAATTTGTCAAAAACGTCGTCCAACAAAAGAAGCGGTTTGCGCCCCAGGGTGCGCGTCAATTGGGCAAACTGTGCCAATTTTACACTGACCAAATAGCTTTTTTGCTGCCCTTGGGACCCCACCTTTTTGAGCGGATGTCCGTTGAGCGTAAAAACCAAATCGTCTTTGTGCAATCCGGTGGTGGTGTACTGCACCACGCGATCCCGGGCCAAAGAATCCCGCAGCAATTGATCCAAGGGTGCGTTGTTGAGGTCCGACTCGTAGGTCCAGTCTACGGCCTCTTGCCCCCCGGACAAAAGGGAGTAAAAACGTTGGAGTTCCGGAGCAAACGCTGAGGTGAAGGCCAATCGCGCCGCGTGCAGTTCCGGAGCAAGCGCACAGAGTTGGTCGTCGTAGAGTGCCAATTGCTCCGCGGAAAAAACCCGATTGGCTGCAAAATACTTGAGTAAGGCATTGCGCTGCTGCACCACTCGCTGGTACTGGAGCAGTCGATCCAAATACACGCGGTCGCCTTGGGCCACCATGCCGTCCAAAAACTTCCGGCGCAACGCACTTCCTTCGGACAGCAAATCGCGATCGGAGGGCGATATGACCACCACGGGGAACCGGCCGATGTGGTCCGACAACCGAGCGTACTCGGAATCGTCCACTCGGAAGGACTTCTTTTGGCCGGGCTGAACGGCACAATGCACCTTGACCGGGCCGTCGTCGGATCGAAACATGCCGCGGATGGCAAAAAAGGACTCGCCGTGGCGAACGTGGTCTGCGTCGGTGGTGTGGAAATAGCTTTTCGTGGTGCAGAGGTAGTAGATCGCGTCCAACACGTTGGTCTTTCCCGCACCGTTTTTGCCCACAAAAGCATTGAGTCCGGGTGAAAAATCCACCTCCAACTCTGCATGATTTTTGAAATTCAGCAGATGAAGGTGATCCAAAACTGTGTCGCGCATGGTGCAAAAGTCGTAACTTTGCGCCCATTGAAGAAATAGCCCCCATGGCAAACAACGAATTTGATCTCCTAAACGAGCCCGTAAAGGCTGTAGAAGTTGGATACAACCGCATCGAATCTTTTGTAGAAAAGAACAAGCGGAACTTACTCATTGGCGGCGGAGCCGTTGTGGGCGTGGTTCTCCTGACGTTGGGCTACAAGGAATTCATCCAAAAGCCCATGGAAGTTGAGGCGCAAGAAGCGCTGTACAAGGCACAAAATTTATTTGCAGCGGATTCGGTAAAGTCTGCGCTCAACGGAAATGCCGAGGTCTTGGGCTTCTTGGACATTGCCGACGAGTACGGCTGGACGAAAGCAGGAAATCTGGCGCACTACTACGCTGGAATTTGTTACTTGGATCTGGGCCAACCGCAAGAGGCCATTGAATCCATGGAATCTTTTTCCAGCAGCGACGGTTTGTTGGAAGCCAACAAATGGGGCAGCATTGCCGACGCCTTCATCGAGTTGAAACAACCCGAGGAAGCCCTGAGCTACTACTTGAAAGCCGCTAAAATTGCGGACAACGATTTGCAAACGCCTTTCTTTTTGAAAAAGGCTGCCCTTACGGCCGAAATGCAAGAGGATTTTGAACAGGCGTTGGATCTTTTTGAGCAAATCAAAAAGGACTACAGCCAGTCTGCCGAAGGCTACGAGGCCGCTCGCGACATTGCGTACTGCAAGGCAAAACTGGGTCAAGAGTAAGATGGCGACGGCCGAACAGCCGTACGCTGCATTGGACCTCAGCGGCGTACCCTCCGCCCAGGGCATGCGCTTTGCGCTGGTCGTGAGCGAGTGGAACGCGGACATCACCAATGCCCTCTACGACGGAGCTCAAAGTACGTTGTTGGCCTTGGGCGCGAATCAAGGAGACGTCATCCGGTACAACGTACCCGGTGCTTTTGAATTGATCTACGCAGGCCGAACCTTACTGCAACAAGCTGATTTCTTTGATGCCATTGTGGTTATTGGCAGCATCATTGAAGGCGAAACCGCCCACTTTGATTACGTATGCCAAGGGGTTACCCAGGGTATTGCGCAGTTGAATACTTTGGGCAAGGCTCCGGTTGTATTTTGTGTGCTTACGGACCGCAACAAGCAGCAAAGCTTGGACCGTGCGGGCGGTAAGTACGGAAACAAGGGCGTTGAAGCTGCGGTAGCCGCCGTGAAAATGGCTCATTTTTAGAAAAGTCGCACGCTTTTCCGAATCCGGCCCATGCCGGTCTGACGGCCCCTCCCTATCTTTGGGTACCAAACCTTTTTTTATGGATCCCCAAGCTTTAGCACGTGCCCAAGAATGGCTGAACAGTGAACTGGACCCGACCGATCGGCAGGAAATCGAACGCTTGATGGCGAAGGATCCGGAGGCCTTGGAAGAAGCCTTCTACCGTGAACTGGAATTTGGCACCGGCGGCTTGCGCGGCATCATGCGCTTGGGCTCCAACGGAATCAACCGCTACACGCTGGGGTTGGCCACGCAAGGGTTGGCCACGTATTTAGCCTCGGTTTTTTCCGGGCAGGAACTGCGCGTGGCCATTGCCTACGATTCCAGAAACAACAGCGCATCGCTCGCGAAATCGGTTGCGGAAGTCTTGGCGGCCAACGGAATAGAGGTTCACTTGGCGGAAGAACTCCGCCCTACTCCCTGGCTGAGTTTTGCCGTGCGTCGCATGAACGCACATGCGGGAATTGTGCTCACGGCATCGCACAACCCCAAAGAATACAACGGATACAAAGTTTACTGGTCCGACGGCGGCCAATTGATCCCTCCCCACGACCAGGCCTTGTTGGAACAAGTTCGTTCCACGCGATTGGAAGACGTCCGCTGGAGCGGGGGAACGGGTTCTGTTTTGCCTTTAGGCGCTGAACTGGACGAGGCCTACCTTCAGGCATTGCAGACCGTTCGGTGGTCGGACGCGGGCAAACGCGATTTGCGCATCGTGTTTACACCGCTCCACGGAACCTCCATCACGTTGTTGCCGCAAGCCTTGGAGCGCAGCGGATTTACCCAAGTGGATTTGGTGGAAGCGCAGGCCCAGCCGGACGGAAATTTCCCCACCGTCCACTCCCCCAACCCGGAAGAACCGGCCGCACTGGCTTTGGCCGTAGAACAAGCGCAAAATTCGCAGGCGGATTTGGTGGTGGGCTGCGACCCAGACACGGACCGCGTGGGTTTGGCGGTCCCCAAACCGGACGGTTCGTGGGTACTGCTCAACGGCAACGAAACGGCCGCGGTTTTGGTGGATTACGTCCTGGCGCAGCACCGTGCGGCGGGAACCCTCCCGAACCATGCTTTTGTGGCGCGAACCATCGTCACCACCCCTTTGCTGGACGCCATTGCGGCGCGGTACGGGGTTGCTGTAGAAGTTTGCCTGACGGGCTTCAAATGGATCGCGGATTTAATTGAACGCTACCAAGGCCAAAAGCAATTCTTGGTGGGCGGCGAAGAGAGCTACGGGTACTTAATCGGCGATTTCGTTCGGGACAAGGATGCCGTTTCCGCTGCGGTTGTTTTGGCAGAAGCCGCCGCGTGGCACAAAGCACAGGGCAGAAGTTTTTACGAACAACTGCAACTGCTGTATGCGGAACACGGAATGTATCGGGAAAAACTGGTTTCCATCACGCGGCAAGGTCGCGCTGGAGCGGAGGCCATTGCGGCGAGCATGCTTCGGTTCCGGGAAGCTCCCATGCGCCAAATCGCAGGCGTTGCGGTCGCTGCATTGTCCGACTACAGTGCGCGAACACGCACCAACTACGCCACGGGGTTGGTCGAACCCTTGGACCTCCCCTCTTCCGATGTGCTCCAATGGCACATGAGCAACGGGGACGTCCTGACGGCAAGGCCGTCGGGTACGGAACCCAAAATCAAATTTTACTTTTGTGCGGTAGGCAACGGCGGTGAAGACCGACTTACCGCTTACGCCAACGAATTTTCACACGCATGAACTACCCGATGAACCCCATCCTTCGCTGGAGAACCGCGGCCTTACTCTGTGCAGTGGTTGTGGCTTTTTCCAGCTCAGCGCTGGCTCAAGACGCGCTACGTTACCGAGGAGTGCTGCAGCTGAACGACAGCATTTCTTTACCGTTTCATTGGACGTGGAGCCAGGCCGAAGGAGCCCCAGCCGTTTTGTTCAACGCGGACGAGCGCATTTCCATGCACCCGGAAGAGCCTATTGGCGATTCCATGGTCTTTTCTTTCCCGGTTTTTAACAACGCATTTCACTTGGCCGTTGCGGAAAACGGTCAAGTTTTGCGCGGCTACTGGGTTCGGTACGATGCCGGAAATCAGCGCTATCCTTTGGAACTCCGCCAGGACGACGGTGAGCGTTTTCCCGGCGAACACGCCGAAGGCTTCCCGGCGGTGGTACGCCCCCGCTACCAAATGACCCTAGAATCCGACGCGACAACTCCAACCCCAGCGGTTTGGGAATTGGACCGCGTCAGCATCAACGGATTTTACGGCAGTATATTGACGGAATCGGGCGACTACCGCTTTTTGCAGGGAAATGTTGTGAATAAAACCCTGTGGATGAGCACCTTTGACGGTATTCATGCCTACGTTTTCAAAGCACAAATTGAGCGCGACGGTTCCCTGAGCGGGCATCATTTTAGCGGTAAAAAATACGCCGCACCATTTACCGCACAGCCCAGCGAAACGTTTGCGTTGCGGGACCCGGAGTCCATCGCGCGGATGAAACCGGGTGCGCGCATCAACGCAGTGCTGCCGGAATGGAACACCGGTAAATCGATGGACCTGGGCGGCCTCATTCAGGGAAAAGTAGCGGTAATTCAACTCATGGGTTCGTGGTGCCCCAATTGCATGGACGAAACCCGAATGATGGTGGATTTTCACCGCAACTGGGCGCCCAAGGGGGTGGAATTTGTGGCCGTGGCTTTTGAACGTTCCGCCAACTTAAGCGAAGCTAAAGTACCCCTCGGAAAATGTGTACGGGACTTGCAAATCCCCTACCCCGTTTTGTTTGGCGGCAAAATTGGCGCCGTGGGCACGGTATTCCCAGACCTAGAGCAATTTGGCGGTTACCCCACCACCTTGTTTGTGGACAAAAAAGGCACGGTTCGGGTGGTCTCCACCGGATTTTACGGGCCTGGAACGCGAAAGTATATGGAACACCGGGATCGGCAATGGGCCCTTTTGGCTAAATTGGTGAGCGAGTGAGCAAGCGCAAAAAGAACAACCCAACCTCTGTTTTCGCGCCCCTCTTTCGGCAGTTGAAGCAGCGTCCGCCCCGGGATTTAGACACCGTGGTACACACCGCGCATCGGCAAGCGTTTGCCAAAATCAATTGCCTGGATTGTGCGCAATGCTGCAAAACCACAGGACCGCTGTGGATCGATAAAGACGTCGAGCGTGTAGCCAAGCGATTGCGGATGAAGGCGGTCGATTTTTTCAAAACCTACTTGCGGGTAGACGACGACGGCGACACCGTGTTGCAGCAAGTTCCGTGTGCCTTTTTGGCTGCGGACAACGAGTGCACCATTTACGACGACCGACCCAAGGCCTGCCGGGAGTTTCCGCACACAGACCGCCCCAAACAAGCCCAAATTTTGGAGCTGACGGAACGAAATGCGGAGGTGTGTCCTGCCGTGGTGCACATTGCGGAAAAGTTGGAGACGGTTTACCGTCGTTTGGATCCACCCGCTCGATAGATAATTCCTTACCCGCGATGGGTAAAATCGATGACGACCGGGTCCCAATGCGCCGGTTTCTTCCCGATATTGGACCCTATGAAAAAGCTATTTGCGGGTCTTTTGGTCCTTAGCTCGTTTGTTTCCGTAGGTCAACGAGTTCATTTTCAATCAGGTACTTATGTCCTAACGCCTCAAAAAGAGTCCATCGCAAGCGCTGATGCGGACGAAAAAGAGGCGCAAAACATGTACCGTGTGGTTGCGTTTGACCGGGTTTTGACCGACGTGGAAAAAGTATCGTGGCAAAAAGCCGGTTGGGAACTGGTTGGATACCTTCCGGACCGCGCCTATTTGCTGCGCGGAATTCCCGGACGCTCAAAAGCGACGGCAGAACCTCAAGCGGTGGCCTGGTCTCGTTTGTCTGCAGAAATGAAGTTGACGCAGTTGCTTTCCAACGGAAACGTCCCCGATTATGTGGAGGTTCGGGACCGGTGGGAGGTTTTGTTTTTGTTGGCAGACCCTCGTGCTGCCATGCGTTTTGAAGAACAACTTTCGGGCTCATCCGTCGCCCAAGTTGTGCGGATGGAAACCGACGAGCCTCAGGTGGTTCGCGTACACGTGGTACCCCAAGCACTGCGCGCTTTGGCGGCACACCCTGCGGTTCAGTTTGTGCAGCAAAAAGAGGCCCCAGCGGAGCCGGAAAACAACGTGGGTCGCAAAAACCACCGCACCAACGCCCTTCAAAACGAGTACACCGGCGGCCGCTCCTACGACGGCACCGGTGTGGTTGTGGGACACGGCGACGATGGTGACATTGGACCGCACGTGGATTTCACCGGACGTATTTTGGCCAATTATTCGAATGCGTCGCAGGGCAACCACGGAGATCACGTTGCCGGTACCATCCTTGGGGGAGGTAACAAAGATCCCCGCGGTCGCGGAAATGCACCAGGTGCTGATTTGGTGTATTATTCGTATCCGGGCAACCTTACCCAAGTAGATAATCACTATGGGCTTCACGCCGTTCGCGTCACCAATTCGTCGTATTCCGACGGTTGCAACGCGGGATACACGATGAATACCCGAACCATGGACCAAGACATCCGCCAAAACAAAAAATTGATGCACGTCTTCTCCGCCGGCAACAACGGTACCGCCAACTGCAACTACGGAGCCGGAGCGGGTTGGGGAAACATTACGGGCGGACACAAACAGGGTAAAAACATTATTGCCGTAGCTAATTTGGACGGTAACGACGCCATTGCAGCCAGCAGCAGCCGTGGTCCGGCCCACGACGGCCGCATCAAACCGGAGGTTGCCGCCCTGGGAACCAATGTTTTCTCCACCATTGAAAACCACAGCTACGCTTCCTACACCGGCACGTCCATGGCGTGCCCGGGCACGGCAGGAACTTTGGCCACCCTGTACCACGCTTATCGGTCCACCCACACCGGCCAAGATCCCGACGGTGGATTGGTTAAAGCCATCGTGATGAACACTGCGGATGATTTGGGCAATGCCGGACCAGACTTTTTGTACGGTTACGGACGGGTCAACGCATTGCGCGCTGCACGGGCCATCGAACAGAACCGGTTCGTAATCGACTCACTGGGCGCTGGGCAAACCGATACCCTGAACCTCACCGTACCGGCCAACACGAAGGAACTTCGCGTGATGGTGTATTGGACGGATCCCGAAGCCCTGGCCAATGCCGGGCGCGCATTGGTCAACAATTTGAACTTTCGCTTGGTTCGCGACGGTCAATTCTGGCTGCCGTGGGTACTCAATCCCAACAAAAATGTGGCCAGCTTGAACGCCCCTGCGGTTCGTGCCTTAGACTCCCTGAACAACGTAGAGCAGGT
>Ga0078894_10004354_pt1 | contig 10825 bp, 6 predicted proteins | sample LauGreSu1BDMLBSD_2_FD_67506 | JGI IMG/M metagenome (GOLD analysis project Ga0078894, IMG submission 67506) | Freshwater lake microbial communities from Lake Michigan, USA - Su13.BD.MLB.SD (version 4) (version 4) | ecosystem: Environmental > Aquatic > Freshwater > Lake | place: Lake Michigan, USA... | reverse complement strand
ACAACGCATTCCATAATTTCTGTTCGGCCGAACGCTGAAATTCAGCAAACCTTTCCGGCGACCAGCCCAGCATTCTGAGTCGTGGGTCATCAGACGGATCCGCAGCAAACAACGCATTGATCGTCGCCGCTGCCTTCGTCTCATCAAAACTGAAGTACAGTGTTTCCGGGTTGTCCAGCCCGTAATACAGAGACTCATGAATGGAGGACGTACCCGTCCGCGGCATCCCAACATGCAGAATTACTTCGCCGGCCATGCTGTATCTTCCCGTCCGCTGTGTTTTCAGGATTCAGTGATCAGAACGGGGGAAGGTTGCAACCCACTCAGCATCCCTGTCTGCGATGATGCCTGCAGGCATCATTTGTGCTGCCAATTTTTCCACGGAGCAGCATGGCAGCATCAGGATTGACGCAGATCAGCGATCTCCCCGTCGCAACCCTGCAACAGCAAGCAGTGTGCCGAACCGGCCGAATAATCCTCGGATTCGCGGGAAAACCAGCCGTTCAGCGCGACCGCCGACCATCCGGTCCGTAGAAGTGCTGCAGTTGCCGACGCAGCAGTGACTCGCGCTCTGCGGAATTTTCAATCGTCCAGTCGCGCTGCGGATCCACGACCATCCACGGCAACCCGGACGACTGCAGGTAGAGCTTTCGCTGTTCTGTCAGGCTCAGCGGTCTCGCACCGACTCGCCCGAAAACCGCCAGTTGATTGCCGGCTTCGTCAATCGCCCGGTCCCGATCGACACCTTCCGCCACGCACACAATTTCACCACCCTCCGGGGCAGCCCAGCTGGCTACCAGCATCGGTTGCGGTCGGACGTTGAAGCCGGCGTTGCCCGGGGTTTCCGGTGATGTGAGCTGAATCACCCGCAGCCCATTGTGCCCATCTGCCACATACGCAAACTGACTGGTGTAAGTGATACCCAGTTTGACATCCCGAGCATCATTGATCACTCCACCTGCCGTATACACCTGATCGATCTGTGGCTTCGTCGGCGTTTCCACATCCACGATCACCAGACCGTTTTTCCCTGCTGCCACGAAGGCATAACTGCGAGCGATGTACAGACTGCGAGCATCAGCCAGCGAAAGTGACGCAGCGGGCAGCGGATTCTCCGGATTCGTGATGTCCAGAACCTGCAGGCCTCGACTATCCAGCACAAACGCATACCGGAACTGCGCTTCCACAGCACGCGGGTTCTGCAACTGGTCCGGTCCCAGGACACGCACAACTCGTGGCTGCGTCGGATTCTCCACCGACACAATCACCACACCCGCTCGACAGCAGATCCACGCATGCGTGCCGATGATGGTGATCGAGCTTGCCCCGTTGAGCACTCCGTTCGGGTTGAACACCACATCCTTTTTCAGAAAGTTGTTCAGAGGATTGCCGTCCAGCAGTGTGCCGGCAGCAGTCATGATCAGCCCTTCATACAGGTCCGTGGCATACAGGTAAGCGTACATCGGATGCACGCTGGCTTCGTCATTATCCGGCTGTTGAACTCGGGTCGGATCCGGTGCAATGGTTGTCGGAGCGGCAATGTCCGTGGCGAATCGGGACGGTACATGGAATCTCTGTCCGGCCGGCGAGACAGGCGCGGTGACAATTCGCTCTGAAAAACCCTTATGTTCAATGAACGCGATATCAAAGACTCGAATTCCACCCTCACCACAGGCTGCATACGCATACTCGCCGCGCACCTGCAGACCGAGGATTTCAGGCTTCTTCCCCGGTCGCAGCAACTGATCACCAATATCCACCCCAGGATGTTCATGAGCGTGCTGCAGTTGATCCCGATGCTCACGGTGCTCCTTCCAGCGCTGTGGATAGACAGCCCGATGCATGGTGCTGCCGATCACCGACTGCGGTTCATCACGCTCTGTCACCTGCACGGCAAACAGTCCATGATCACCGGCTCCCACCCAGCAGTTCCGACCTATGAAATTGAAGTAATTGGTCCCCTGCATCAGCAGCTGCGCCAGCACAGCATTGTTGTCCCCGTTGTCCGACAGATGACAATCCGTGCAGCTCTTTGTTTCCCCCTTGCCGCGCACCGTGTGCGGAACATTGGTTGAGAAGGCAATACCGCTGAGTCCATCAGCCGAGATTGTCTGCTGCTGAGTGTAGACGGCCTCACGATTCAGATTGTACGAGGTGACATGAATCGCACAGGAAGAGCGCGACGGTCCAATCCGATTCCCCGTCACATTTCCATCTTTCGCCAGCATGAACACATCTTCCCGCAGTGTCTGAAAGTTATACGACACCTGATTGCGGGTGATATCGCCTTCGTTGTGCAGTGCGGGTGTCTTGCGAGCGGCTTTCTGCGGGAGATGGCAGCCATAGCAACTGGGATTCCACGAAGTGTGACAGGCAATGCACGACATTGTTGACGTATCGTGGCCGCACCGCCCGTTCGCGGGCACGTCACCCCACTGGAACTGCCCTGACTCATCAAAACGCACAGTCTTGGCCAGTGCCGCCGCCGCATTGTACTCAGGCTGCTCAGGATCCAGCGTATCGGCCACCTGCGTTACGGGCCAGCTGAGCCCCGGCTCCACCATCGAATTCTGCACGATCCGATCATTGATCACTTCAAATCGACGTCGACCAAAGGGCGTCCTCATGGCGGACAGACTGCGTCCCACAGTCTGCCCATCCCGCTCCTCGGCCGCAGGGCCACCGGTGCGGAGTTCACGGCGTCCCTCAGTCACAATGCCTGCTCGACGGCCTGCCGTCCCGTGGCAGTCTTCGCAGCGAATTTCGATCGCCGCCCGCACTTCTCCGTAAAGTTTTCCATTTCCGTGCATGTCCTGCACAAAATGGCAGTCCACACAGTGCATTCCCTTCTCCAGATGAATGTCCAGCAGATGCACCGGAACTCCCGCATGCTGCCGTAACAGTTCCTCATCCGCCCTGCGAACTCGCTCAAGCGCGTCCGGCCCGGTCCAGTCAATGTCCTGCCGCAGCTCCTTCGCTCGCTCCGCCCGCTGCACAGCCCTTTGACGCAACGCTGCATCAGGCTCCGGCACCGGGTTTCCGAAGGCATCCACCGGAATCCCTCGCCGATCTTTCCGAAACACCGCCTGAAACATCCAGCCATGGCCGTGAAAGTCGGCAAACTGCGTGTACTCAAGCTGGCTGTTCAGGCGGCTTGATTCGGTGAGAAACTCGGGGTCCGACCAGTTGCCTCGCGCCGAGGCTTCATGCGGATCAGACATGGTGGACTGCATGAACTGCTCTGCCGACGGCTCCCGTTCCCGCTTCGGATACATAAAGCGGGCATCCGTTTCCATGTCCCACCACATGAATCCCAGATAGCTGTTCATCACGGTCGTACCGGGATGCATATGACAGACGATGCACTGACTGGTGGGTACCCCGGTGGTAAAACGGTGGGCGATCGGGTGACCAGGCTCATTCTTCGGTATGGTGGGGTCGGGAGGTCCCGTGAAATCATCCTGCACCGAGGCTGCCAGGCCACGATTGCCGTACTTTGCAAATGGTCCGGAATGCACAGGTGACCGATCGTTGGCATAGACGATGTGGCAGGCCGTGCAGCCACTGGATCGAAAATCACCCGGATGATCATTGGTCCCCAGAAAATTGAGCGTTGGATCCAGCAGACGAGTCTTCTGCAGTCCGATGAACACGGGATCGGTGCGAGTCCCCGTGCCGAGGCCACGATTGCTGAGACGAGTCCGGGGACGCCCTGATTCCTCAAGACGCTCGGGAATGCCGACGTCAGTCACAAAACGACCACCGCGTTCAAAGATACGCAGAATATTGCCAGGCTGCGTGATTTCAAAACGCGGCAACGGTTCCAGATACGGCAGAACCCCCTTGCGTGCAGTCTCCTCGGCCGTCGGAGCAGGCACGGTCTGCAGCCGCTGCGGAGTCCCGTGCATGCTGTAACTTTCGCCGTAACGCGACCACTTGTCGGGTACCGCACCGTTGTTGTAAAGAGCCGCCCCCCAAAGCATGCAGCCGTGCGTCATCATGCTCTTTCTGACCTGCAGTGTCTCCGTACCATGACACCCCGACGTTCCGCAGCTCAGGTGCGCTATCCGCAGATCCCCTGGATTCACAAAACGAATAAACTCAGGATCCTCATGATTGAGCACCGTATAGGATCGCACCGGATTGGCCGACGTCCTGAACACCTCGGGAAATCGAGCCTGCACGTGGGCAGCGTCTTTGGTGCGGGCCATGGGGTTACCACCATGGCAGTCAACGCATCCCAGGTGCACAGCGCTGCTGTAGTGCGGATCATGTGCATCTTTGTGGCATGAGATGCAGCCGGCACTCAATGCGACCACCTGTTCGGGAGTGCGGTGCGCCATGCCGTCGCGTTCCGGACTCCTCGGCAGCGCCGCGACTGCAGCAGGGCCCGGAGCCGAAAACATTCGCACTCGCCCCTCATTGTCAGACTGCTCTGACGGCCCGGAATTCAGTCTGGCCCGACCCACTGTGGAAGCCCGCTGGCCGCGATTGGCAGGCTGTTCACCGGCGACCAGATACCACTCGTCATGCCGCACTTCGCGCAGCCAAAACATGCCGACGCCAAACAGCGCGGCGTTGATCACCATCAGAATCAGTGCTCGAGTCATAGTCGTCACCACGTCAGCACCAGATCCATGAACATTCCGTAAAGATTCTCCGCCCGACCGCTGGCACCCGCCGCCGCTGCCAGTGGATCAGTGACACCGTACAGATCATCAAATCCGCGTCCCGGAAGAAGTGCCGAAACGCCGCCGGCAATCAGCACGTTGTCGCTCAACAATGGCCGATACTCCAGACCCAGACTCAGATCCGTACCGATGCTGCGAGCAATCCCGTCCTGATAAGCAAAACGTTCAAGAATCGCGGTCTGATCGAACCACAGAAAATTCACGTTGGTAATCGCCCGCAGTTTCGGAGTAATCTCAAAATCCATACCGCCATTCAGTAACCGCAGACCTGGATTCACAAAATTACTCTGCCCCTGAAATTTACTGGAACGCAGGTTGGGAACCAGACTTTCCCGCTGCTTCAGATTGACACCAAACAGGCGAATCTGCTGCCTCTGCCAGAAACTGAACTGCCCCCCCGCAAAATTGGGATTATCCAGTACCGAGTCAAAGCCATTTGCCTGACCGTCATTCGGGTCGTCATCGCCGGATGACCAGAACCCCGATGTGCGAAAACGCACCCAGTCGCGGTCCACGGAAAGTTCCAGCGCTGCCATATCAGCACTGATCTGTGATCGCTCTCCCTGAATCGGATTCAGACTGTCGGTCCCGGTGACGTGGTAGTACGCGTGGCTGATATTGACGCGACCGATATGCCCGTCGCCTGCAAATCCCAGATACCACGCATCCACTTCATGAGGTCGAAAGACTCCGGCCGAATCCGGTCGAACCAGCACGTTGTTTCGATCATACTCCACGCTGGGCTGATCATTGTTGTGATGCAGGCTGACCATGGCTGTGTAGCCGGGAAAAATGAAGTCCTGGCGAAAATAATTGGCAATCAGCGTGTTCTGGTGGCGATCGTCGAATGTGTTCAGGGTGCTGTTTGTGTCCTTCTCCGTCTGATCAAACCAGATCAGATTGAACTGATCACGATTCGACAGACGCGTCCCGAACAGGCGCACCGCGCGATTGGTGTCGGCAAACACAAAACCCCGAAAGTCGCTGACAAACGGCTGCGAACCGGCGCGCACTGAGATGAAGTCATAACTGGGGCTCAGATCCGCCAGACGCGTCTCCACAAACCACTCTTCCATCGCCGCATAGCCGCGCGCACGGGTGGTGCCACTGCGGACATCAGGAGTCACCACGGCCAGTTCTTCAACATCCAGATAGTTCAGATTGAAGACCGGCGTCAGCCGAACCTGCCAGTCGAACGGCCGGAAACCGGCGTCGCCATGAAACAGGCTCAACTGCAGCTTGAAATTGTTGATGAAAAAATACTGATCAGGATCCCCGAAAAACTCCTGCTGCCCCGGCCCCACGGTACTTTCAAACGGTGAAGTCCCTGTGGGCGTTTTTCGAAACTCGTGCAGCATGAAGTTCGTGGCTGACACGTTCAGGAACGTGTGCTGTCCAATGATCGGATAGTCTCCCTTCAGAACATTCTGGTTATAGGGATCCCACCAGTGACCCAGTTCACCGAAGCGATCATCACCCGGTGGATTTCCGTCGGGATAGCGATTTTTGTCAGGAAATCCGATCCGCCAGCGATCCTCCACTGGAACGAAGTCCAGTGTCTGCTGACGTTCACTGGGGCGAATTCCCGTGGCCCCGGTATATCCGCGTGGAACATCCCCGGGCGGTGCCGCCGTCTCAATCCTCGGCGCCGGTTCGGCGAAAATGTCAGCCGGAGTCTGCTGAGAAAACGGCATTTCGAGGATGTCAGGAGCCAGTTCGGGAGGTTCTGTCGGGGCCGCCATTGGAGGGTCAGGCGCAACGAAGACTGGAACCGGAGCAGCAGCCTTCGGCTCCCCGGAGACCGGCGGAAGCGATCCATCCTGAGCCACCGCCTGACCGCTCCACAGCAGGCCGACTGCAAGTGGCAACAGCAGCACAAGGAGCAACAGACAGGGGTCTGCCAACAGCCTCAGCCCGCCGCGCACCGTTTGGCGGCGACCAGCAAATGGCCAAAACTGCTGCAGGCAGGGGGACATGCAAATGTATCAGTCTCAACTCGCAGGCCGATCATTCTGATCCGTAACGGCAGACCGCCCCCCCGGTGCAGTCCACCACAAGCCGGACCATAAGCCAGCCCAGCCCGCATCGGCAAGCCATGAAGGCAGCCGACAGAGCCGATCCGCGTTCGCGAAGGGCAGCGCCGCACCATGAACAGCAAAAACCGACGGCTCAGCTCCTCCGTCGGCAGACAACGCCACGCATCGCACCCTTCTGCAGCCGCGGCAGCGGCAGAAACTGCCGCTGCCCCCCATACCAGATTCTCAACTAGTTGGACTTTCCTGCCGTTTCAGCCGCTGACTTCGCAGTCTGCTCCTGCTGAGCAGACAGTTCCGGATTCGGCTTCGCATCAATCTGAATGTCACCGCGGATCCAGCGGATCGCCTCCGTGATCGACTTCAGATAACGCTGGTCCGCCCACGACGTCTCGTTGTGGCCCAGATTGTTGAAATAAACACGACCTGCACCGTACTCCTTGATCCATGCCACAGGGACGTGGTAAGGCATCGACGGACGGCATTTGGCCATGTTCAGACTCATCAGCACACGCACCTTCTCCGGTTGCCAGTTCTTGTACTGATAAATCTCATCCCGTATCACGAATTCTTCGCCAAACGACTGCATCAGCGGATTCTTCGGCTCGTGCACGGTAATCGTGACTTCGTTGCCGGCATTCCAGGGGTGACCATTGAATGTCCCGCCAACCATGTCCCAGTAAGGCTGGTAGTCCCCGTAGGTGTCGGCAGCCGAATGAAACCCAAGAAACCCGTGACCTTTCGCCTTGAGCCACTCACCAAAGAAATACTGGCGATCCGACTCAGCAATCGGCAGCGAACCGGTCGTGTAGAACATCACGATGTCATAGTTCTGCAGGTTACTCTTCGTGAAATCCGCAGCGGAATCCTGGGTACAGTCAACCTTGAACAGACCAGTCTTTTCGCCCAACTGGATCATCGCCACTTCCGCAACAGCCAGCTTGTCCGCCGCCTTACGCTGCACACTGCCGTGCATGAAGCCGGCACTCTGAGTCAACATCAGAACACGAGACGGCTTACCGTCCTCGCCGGAAACCGAAGTTGTGAACAGCCCAACTGCCAAAGTAGTGGACAGAAAAAACAACCAACTGGTCCTCATATCAGAAACCCTTTTGCAGAATACTGTTCGAACTGCACAAACACAGAGAAAAAACGTTTCCGTCAACAGACAGAGAATATCCAGACAGTCGCAATTTCGGGGTGAGCGACTTCCGCTGGCTATTGTGTGACGAGTCTATGGTGACCGGTGGATCCGGTAAAGTCAGCAGAACCCCTATCCGGATGGAACAGTCGCAGGACCGGCGGCAGGACCGGCGAGTTTTCTCACGATCAGCCCTCGTTCGACTCGAATCAGAACAGAAGAACGCATCAATTCCCTCGAGTGCTGGCGGAGACGGACCACGCCATGAGTCAAATCAGGATCAGGCCTCGCGAGCAGAGTGCCCCCTCTAAGTCTACCGGACAATCACTCACTCAGGCTCAGGCTTTCGTACTTCCGATTGCGCCGAATATCGCAGCACTTCAGGCAGCAGATACCCTCACCCCAGGGCAATCGCTGAAATTCGACCTTGCGTCTGCAAAGGACTCCACTACACTCAATGCGGCCAGGGCTTCAGAAACTGCTGAAAACACCCCTGAACCCCGAAAGCAAAGTAGTAATCACTCATCTTCCACCGCTGGACTTTCCCGTCATTTGACCTCAATTTCGCAGACTTCAGTGTCAACGTTGGACAGGTCTCAGGCAAGTTGTGCAGGCAGGCAGCGTTCAGAAATGTCAAGTAAAGGTTCGTCTCGGTCTTCAGGTGGAAGTTCGGGACGGGAAAAATCCACAGTACCTTCAGCGTGGTGGCGGGCGATGAATTATCGCTGTCACTTCTGCCTGAAGGTTCTGGCACCCATGAAGATGGGCCCGCTGGATCGGCTTGTCTGGTTCCTGGGATTCCGCCAGATGTACTGCCAGCACTGTTTCATTGCCCATTACCGCCCGTTTGGCCTGCTGAAACTGGTCCTCGCCCCATTTCGCTGGGTTTACTACAACCTCGCCGACGAGGAATGATGCTGTCATTCAGTGGAAAAACGGTATCCCCGTCCCGTGTGGCTTCGGCCTGACCGCCTGAGATTGCTAAGCTTCTGACGCCGGCAGCCTTGTACTACGCCCGCGGCGGCGTAGGAACTGGCTACGGCAGGCACACTGTACCCCACGCTGCGGCTGCGGCCGCAGCAGTCGGTTTGGTTTCCAGTCTGCCCTCCTGATTCTGCGGCCGCCTGTCAGAACGATTCTTCTCTGCCATGCACACATCAGCACTTGTCAACCAGCTAAAGCCTTCAGAGACCCTCGCCGCAGCAGCTCGCGCTCGCGAACTTCGAGCAAAGGGCATCAACGTCCTCGAGTTCACTGTAGGTGAACCCGACTTCATTACTCCGGCACATATCCGCGAGGCTGCTTGCACAGCCATGGACGCAGGCTTCACGCGTTACACTGCTGCGACAGGGATCCCGGAGTTGAAAAAGGCCATCTGCGATGCCTTTCTTCGCGATCATGGCGTCGCCTGGAAGCCCTCCGAAGTCACCGTCTCCAACGGTGCCAAGCATTGCCTGCACAATGTGCTCGTGGCCTGCTGCGAGCCAGGTGATGAAGTAATCATCCCCACACCCTACTGGGTCAGCTATTCGGCACTTGTGGAACTGACAGGAGCCAAACCGGTGCTCGTGGAAACTCGCGAGCAGGACGGATTCTGTCTGTCAGCAGCACAGTTTCGGGCGGCGATCACCCCCAAAACTCGAATGCTGATGCTGAACAGTCCCAGTAATCCAACGGGCGGTGTGTATCCGGTGGCAGCCCTGCAGGCCCTCGCGGAGGTCGCGGTGGAGAAAGACATCATCGTCCTGTCAGACGAGATTTATGACAAATTGATCTACCCGGGGCACCAGTTCCGGTCATTTGCAGCGCTCGGTGAAGAAGTCAAAAAACGCACCGTCATTGTCAACGGGGTCAGCAAGGCCTACGCCATGACCGGCTGGCGAATCGGCTGGACTCTGGCACCTGAAAACGTCAGTGCCGCGATCAACAAACTGCAAAGCCAGCAGACTTCAAATCCCTGCAGTGTATCGCAGTACGCGGCTCTGGCGGCGCTCAACGGTCCGCAGGACTGCGTGGCCGAGATGTGTCAGGAATTTGTGAAACGTCGGGACTATGTCAGCAGTCGCCTGCACGCGATCCCGGGACTCAGCTTTGCCGAACCGGGCGGTGCGTTTTACGTGTTCTTCAACGTTGCCAGCTACTTCGGTCGCCCCCTTGGCGGTGGCGCACCGGTGACCAATGCCACGGACTTCTGCACAGCGCTGCTGGACCGTGCTCATGTGGCACTGGTCGCCGGTGATGCCTTCGGAGCCCCCGGTTATGTGCGACTCAGCTTTGCAGCCTCGATGGAATCCCTCGTGCAGGGGCTTGACGCCATCGAAAGGTTTCTGATCGGACCTCAGTAACCTGCCTGCAGGAAAGTTGACTGGACTCACACCCGGCAAGCCAGGCACAGCAGTGCCCACGTGTCCGGCATGGGTGTCGTCGTTCGCAAACCGCACGCTTCTTACCTGTTCGCACCCGCCGGAGATACGCCTGAATCCGCAGAAACGGCGATTCAGTTGCGTGTCCCTCGTGCTTCAAAACGGCAACGCCTGCCTCGAACCGTAATTCCACGCCGCAAATCCGCACGATTCCCGAAATCTCGGGCAACCACGGCTTGATAGTACGTGGTATTTTAGTATCCCCCTGGGTAGGTAATTTATAATATCTATTTATCCACTTCTTCCGCAGCCCGAATTCACACTGTGAGGTACCCATGCCCATCGGCATCAACCCTCTCATCGATTACGCCTTCAAAATGCTCTTCGGAAGCGAAGAGCACAAGAGGCTCACGATGCGCTTCATCAACACTATCCTTGATGTCGCGGCCGAAGACGTGCTCGGACGAAAATTCAACGTTGAAGTCCAGATCGCCCTGCCAGCCGGCATGGCCAAAAGAATGGTCTTTTACACCGCTGAGACCTACGTCAGAAGGCTGCAGCAGGGCCAGAACTACACCGATCTCCTGCCCTCCATCA
>Ga0078894_10004353_pt1 | contig 10829 bp, 7 predicted proteins | sample LauGreSu1BDMLBSD_2_FD_67506 | JGI IMG/M metagenome (GOLD analysis project Ga0078894, IMG submission 67506) | Freshwater lake microbial communities from Lake Michigan, USA - Su13.BD.MLB.SD (version 4) (version 4) | ecosystem: Environmental > Aquatic > Freshwater > Lake | place: Lake Michigan, USA... | reverse complement strand
CATAGCCGCGGGTGGCGGCCAGCTTGGCCGGTGACGCATCGTGCGGCATGATCAAGGTGGCCGGCATGCCCAGCATGCGCGCCGACAAGGCAATGGCTTGCGCATGGTTGCCAGAAGAATAGGCCACCACACCGGCGCGCTTTTGCTCAGGGGTGAACTGTGCCAGCGCATTGAACGCACCCCGAAACTTGAAAGCGCCCATGCGCTGGAAGTTTTCGCACTTGAAAAAAACCTGCGCCCCCAGTTGCTGGTCCAGGGTTGCAGAGCGCAGCACGGGGGTGCGGTGCGCGTGGCCGTGCAGGCGCTGCGCAGCAGCGCGCACGTCCTCGAATGTGGGCAGAGCAAGCGTTGTCATGCCCTGACCCACTCTTGCTTCAACGCGAAATGACGCGAACCATTTCGAGGCACTTGTTGGAGTAGCCCCATTCGTTGTCGTACCAGGACACGATCTTCACAAAGGTCTTGTCCAGCGCAATGCCGGCCTCGGCGTCAAACACGCTGGTGCAGGACTCGCCGCGGAAATCGGTGGCCACCACCTTGTCTTCGGTGTAGCCCAAAATGCCCTTGAGCGCGCCTTGGCTCTGGGCCTTCATCTCGGCACAAATTTCTTTGTAGTCGGCTTCCTTGTTCAGTTCCACCGTCAGGTCCACCACCGACACGTCAGAGGTGGGCACGCGGAAGGACATGCCCGTCAGCTTTTTGTTCAGCTCGGGAATCACCACGCCCACGGCCTTGGCGGCACCGGTGGAGCTGGGGATGATGTTTTCCAGAATGCCACGGCCGCCGCGCCAGTCTTTGTTGGAGGGGCCATCCACGGTTTTTTGCGTCGCGGTAGCCGCGTGCACCGTGGTCATGAGGCCGCGCTTGATGCCCCATTTGTCGTTCAACACCTTGGCCACGGGGGCCAGGCAGTTGGTGGTGCAAGAGGCGTTGGACACAATGGCCTGGCCCGCGTAGGTTTTGTCGTTCACGCCGAACACGAACATCGGGGTGTCGTCCTTGGAGGGGGCAGACATCAGCACTTTCTTGGCGCCGGCAGCCAGGTGCTTTTCAGCCGATGCTTTGTCCAGGAACAGGCCGGTGGCTTCGACCACAATGTCGGCGCCCACGTCATTCCACTTGAGGGCGGCGGGGTCGCGCTCCTGGGTCAGGCGAATCTTCTTGCCGTTGACGATCAAGGTGTTGCCCTCAACCGAGACCTCGCCTTTGAAGCGGCCGTGCACGCTGTCGTACTTGAGCATGTAAGCCAGGTAGTCGGGTTCGAGCAAGTCGTTGATGCCCACCACTTCGATGTCCTGGAAGTTCTGTGCAGCGGCACGGAACACCATGCGACCGATGCGGCCAAAGCCGTTGATGCCAATTTTGATGGTCATGGTTCTATCCTCTCAAAGTTAAAAATCAGGCGCGGCCCAACGCGGCCTGAACCGTGTCGGCCACGTTGTGTGCGGTGAAGCCAAAGTGCTCGAACAGCACCGGCGCAGGGGCGCTTTCGCCATAGGTGTCAATGCCGACCACGGCGGCCACGCCGTATTTCCACCAGCCATCGGTGGAGCCCATTTCCACCGCGATGCGCGGCACATTGGGCGGCAGCACGGCCTGCTTGTAGGCCACGCTCTGGCGATCAAAGGTGGTGGTGCTGGGCATGGAGACCACGCGCACCGCAATCTTGCGCTCGGCCAGCAGGGCCTGGGCCTTGAGGGCCAACTGAACTTCCGAGCCGGTGGCGATGAGGACGGCTTGCGGCTTTTTCTTCAGGCCCACTTCGATGGGCTCGGCCAACACATAGGCACCCTTGCTGATGGCGTCCAGTCCCGAAGCATCGGGCACGACGGCCGAGGTCGGCTTGGGGGCATAAGGCAGGTTTTGGCGGCTCAAGAGCAAGGCGGTGGGGCGCTGGGCATTTTGCAAGGCCACCGCCCAAGCCACCGTGGTTTCGGCGGTGTCGCAGGGGCGCCAGACATCGAGGTTGGGAATCAGGCGCAGGCTGGCGGCGTGCTCGATCGACTGGTGGGTCGGGCCGTCTTCGCCCAGGCCGATGGAGTCGTGGGTGAACACATGGATGACGCGCTGCTTCATCAGCGCTGCCATGCGAATCGCATTGCGGCTGTAGTCGCTGAAGGTCAGGAAGGTGCCGCCATAGGGGATGTAGCCGCCGTGCAAGGCCACACCATTCATGATGGCCGCCATGCCGAACTCGCGCACGCCATAGTTGATGTGACGGCCCGATTGGCCTTCGGCGTTGCGCACCACCTGGCCCGCCAAATCGACGCGCAAATTGGGTGTGCTCTTGGTGTTGGTCAGGTTGGAGCCCGTGAGGTCGGCGCTGCCGCCCAGCATTTCAGGCAGGGCCGCCGTGAACGCTTCCAGGGCCAGCTGGCTGGCTTTGCGGCTGGCCACGGTTTGGGCTTGGGTGTGGGCGTCAATGACGGCATCGACCACGCTTTGCGCAAAGTTCTTCGGCAAGTCGCCTTTCATGCGCCGCAAGAATTCGGCGGCCAGCGCCGGATGCGCCTTCTTGTAGGCGGCAAACAAAGTGTTCCAGGCGGCCTCGCGTTGTTGCCCGGCCTTCTTGGCGTCCCAGGCGGCATACACCTCTTTGGGAATTTCAAAGGGTGCATGGGGCCAGCCGAGCGCGGCGCGCGTCAGGGCGATTTCGTCGGCCCCCAGGGGCTCGCCGTGGGCTTTGGCGGTGTTGGCCCGGTTCGGGCTGCCTTTGCCGATGTGGGTCTTGCAAACGATCAGCGTGGGCTTGTCGGCACTCAATTTGGCGCTGGCAATGGCCTGGGATACAGCCGCTGCGTCATGGCCGTCTACCGGGCCGATGACTTGCCAGCCATAGGCCTTGAAACGCTCGGGCGTGTTGTCGGCAAACCAGGGGGCCACTTGGCCGTCGATGGAAATGCCGTTGTCATCGTACAGCGCAATCAGTTTGTTCAGCTTCCAGGCGCCGGCCAGCGAGCAGGCTTCGTGACTGATGCCCTCCATCAAGCAGCCGTCGCCCATGAACACATAAGTATGGTGGTCGACGATGGCATGCCCTGGGCGGTTGAATTCATTGGCCAGCAGTTTTTCCGCCAAGGCCATGCCCACCGCATTGGTGATGCCTTGGCCCAAAGGCCCCGTGGTGGTTTCCACGCCGGGGGTGACACCCACTTCCGGGTGGCCGGCGGTCTTGCTGTGCAGCTTGCGGAAATTCTTCAACTCCTGCATGGGCAGGTCATAGCCCGTCAGGTGCAACAAGGCATAAATCAGCATCGAGCCGTGGCCATTGGACAGCACAAAGCGGTCACGGTTGGCCCAATGGGGATTTTTCGGGCTGTGTTGCAGATGCTCACCCCAGAGGGCCACCGCAATGTCGGCCATGCCCATGGGCGCGCCCGGGTGACCAGAGTTGGCTTGTTGAACGGCGTCCATTGCCAACGCACGGATTGCGTTGGCCATTTGAGGTTGTTGGGCCATGGTGTGAAAAAGTTGGGGAGGAAAGGGGTGGGTTCAGCGAAGCCCCTGATTTTAGCGGGGCTCGCCCACGCCAAACTGACCCGCTGTCGGGTGGCTACACTTGTGCCGTCACCCACCGCTTGCACGATGCAGACCTCAGCCCTCGCCGCCCCCCACACCCGCCCAGCCACGGCCCTGCTGCTGGCCGCCGGCCGCGGTGAGCGCATGCGCCCCCTGACGGACAACACACCCAAGCCCTTGCTGCATGTGCAAGGCAAGCCTTTGATGCAGTGGCCCATGGAGGCCCTGGCCCAGGGCGGTGTGTCCAGCCTGATCATCAACACCGACTGGCTGGGCACCCAAATTTCCGATTTTTTCGGGGACAGTTTCCAAGCGGCCAAAGCTGTCGCACCCCTGCAACTTCGCTACTCGGAAGAAGGGCGCGATTTTGGCGGCGCCCTGGAAACGGCCGGCGGCATTGTGCGTGCCTTGCCCGCGCTGGACGAAGTGTTCTGGGTTGCAGCCGGCGATGTCTATGCGCCCCAATTCAGCTTCCATGAAGCCACCCGCCAAGCGTTTGCGCAGTCGGGGCGCTGGGCCCACCTGTGGTTGGTGCCCAACCCGCCCCACAACCCACGCGGCGACTTCGGCCTTTCAAACGACGGCTTGGCGCTGAACCTGCCCCAAGACAGCGCGCTGCCACGCTTCACCTTCAGCACGATCGCGCTTTACCGACAGCAGTTTTTCATGCCACCGGTGTGCGACATTCCCAGCGGCAATCCGCAGGGTGTGCGCGCGGCGCTGGCCCCCCTGTTGCGACACGCCATGGACCTGGGGCAAGTCAGCGCCTCGCTTTACAGTGGCCCCTGGACGGATGTTGGCACGCCCGAGCGCCTTGCCGCCCTGAATGCCCCTTGAAGGCGCAGGCCTCTGCCGGACACGGCATCGCCTTCATAATGAAGGCTGCTCACAGTTCGACGCAAAGACCTGCCCATGATTTACCAAGAACGTCGTGCCCGCCTGGCGGCCCAACTCGGTGCCGGCGGCATCGCCATCATCCCGACGGCACCGGAACGCCCGCGCAACCGCGACAGTGATTTTCCCTACCGGCACGACAGCTATTTTTATTACCTGACGGGCTTCACCGAGCCCCAAGCCTGGCTGGTGGTGACGGCCGAAGGCGCTGCCACCTTGTGGTGCCAGCCCAAAGACCTGGAGCGCGAAATCTGGGACGGGTACCGCTTGGGTCCCGAGGCGGCCGTGGGGCAATTGAAAGTTCAGGCAGCGCACTCCGTCACCGATTTGGACCGGCTGATGCCGGGGCTGCTGGAAAACCGGCGCACCGTCTGGTACCCGTTTGCCACCCACAACGGCCTGGAAACACGCATCGATGGCTGGCTGCAAAAAGTTCGCGCGCGCGTGCGTTTTGGCGCCGAGTGCCCGAGCGAACAGCGCGATCTGTGCACCCTGCTGGATGAGATGCGGCTGATCAAAGACGATCATGAATTGGCCATCATGCGGCGCGCCGCGCACATCAGTGCGGGCGCCCATGTGCGCGCCATGCAAACCAGTGCGCATCGCTTGCGCGCCGGGGAAGAGCTGCGCGAATACCATCTCGAGGCCGAGTTGCTGCACGAGTTTCGCCGCCATGGCTCGCAGTTTCCTGCGTATGGCTCCATTGTGGCCGCCGGAGCCAATGCCTGCGTGCTGCACTACCGTGCCGATGCGGCGCCGGTGCGCGATGGCGAGCTGGTCCTGATTGACGCAGGCTGCGAGCTTGATGGCTATGCCAGCGACATCACCCGCACCTTCCCGGCCAACGGCCGCTTCAGCGGTCCCCAGCGGGCGCTGTACGACCTGGTCCTGGCCAGCCAGGATGCAGCCATTGCGGCCACCCGTGCCGGCGCCAAGTTCACCGACCCGCATGAAGCCACGGTCAAGGTGCTGTCCCAGGGCCTGCTGGATCTGGGCTTGCTCGACAAAAACCGCCACGGCACGGTCGAGGATGTCATCGAACAACGCCATTACTTCCGTTATTACATGCACCGCACCGGGCATTGGCTGGGCATGGATGTGCACGACTGCGGCAGCTATGTGGAGCCGGGCGACGGCGCTGCCTTGAGCACACGCCGCGACCCGCTTTCTGGCGAAACCCTCATCAACCGCCCCAGCCGCGTGCTCAGGCCCGGCATGGTCTTGACCATTGAACCGGGTCTGTATGTGCGCGCGGCCGAGGATGTGCCCCAGGCGTTCTGGGACCTGGGCATCCGAATTGAAGACGATGCCGTGGTGACCCCACAAGGTTGCGAGCTGATCACCCGCGACGTGCCCGTCAAGGCCGATGAGATTGAGGCACTGATGCGCGATTGAACCTTGCCCACAGACCGGGCGCTGGATAGGCGACTGCGGTCCATTGCCTAGCGAAAAGTAAAAATTCTCCAGACTTCAAGTGCGCATTTCTACGCACGGCGCAGCACACCCCCAAGCCTACAATCCCACCCCCAGGCAGTCGAACTTTGCAGCGACGCCACCACTGGAGAACACGCATGAGCATCAGCCCTTCGGCCACCCAAGAAGCCCGTGAAGAACTGCGCCGCGCCGCACTGGAATACCACCAGTTCCCGACCCCTGGCAAAGTGGCCATTCATGCCACCAAACAGCTGGTCAACCAGCATGATCTGGCGCTGGCTTACTCGCCCGGCGTGGCCGCACCCTGCGAAGAAATCGTCAAAGACCCGAACGCTGCCTTCAAGTACACCAGCCGGGGCAACCTGGTGGCCGTGATTTCCAACGGCACGGCGGTGCTGGGCTTGGGCGACATCGGCCCGCTGGCTTCCAAGCCCGTGATGGAAGGCAAAGGCGTTTTGTTCAAAAAGTTTGCGGGCATTGACGTTTTCGACCTGGAAATCAATGAGCGCAACCTCGACAAGCTGGTGGACACCATCGCCTCTCTGGAGCCCACCTTTGGCGGCATCAACCTAGAAGACATCAAGGCGCCCGACTGCTTTTATGTTGAGCGCAAGCTGCGCGAGCGCATGAAAATCCCGGTCTTCCACGATGACCAGCACGGCACCGCCATCGTGGTGGGCGCGGCCATTTTGAACGGCCTCAAAGTGGTGGGCAAAGACCTGCAAAAGGTCAAAATTGTCACCTCGGGGGCAGGCGCTGCAGCCTTGGCCTGCCTGGGCCTGCTGGTCAAGCTCGGCGTGCCCCGCCACCATATTTTTGTCACCGACCTGGCCGGGGTGGTCTATGAGGGCCGCACCGAATTGATGGACGAGGACAAGATTCAATTCGCTCAAAAAACCTCGGCCCGCACCCTCTCCGAAGTGATCGAGGGTGCCGATGTGTTCCTGGGCCTGTCCGCCGGTGGCGTGCTCAAGCCCGAAATGGTCCAGAAAATGGCGGCCAAGCCGCTGATCCTGGCGCTGGCCAATCCTACGCCGGAAATTCTCCCTGAAGAGGTCAAAAAGGTTCGTGACGATGCCATCATGGCCACTGGGCGCACCGACTACCCCAACCAGGTGAACAACGTTCTGTGCTTCCCCTATATTTTTCGCGGCGCCCTGGATGCTGGCGCATCCACCATCACGGTCGAGATGGAAATCGCTGCGGTGTACGCCATTGCCGAACTGGCACAGGCGGAACAAAGCGAGGTGGTCGCGGCGGCCTATTCGGGCGAGAGTCTGGCCTTTGGCCCGGAGTACCTGATCCCCAAGCCTTTTGATCCGCGTTTGATGATCAAAATTGCGCCCGCCGTGGCGCAAGCGGCCGCAGACAGTGGCGTGGCCTTGCGCCCGATCCAGAACATGGACGCCTACCGCGAGCGCCTGCAAAGCTTTGTGTACGCCTCCGGCTCCACCATGAAGCCCATCTACGCTGCCGCCAAGCGCGCCAGCAAAAAACGGGTGGCCTATGCCGAGGGTGAAGAAGAGCGCGTGCTGCGTGCGGTCCAAATTGTGGTGGATGAAAACCTGGCGCGCCCCACCCTGATCGGTCGCCCTGAAGTGATCGCCCAGCGGGTTCAAAAGTTCGGCCTGCGCCTGCGCGAAGGCTTGGATTACCAGGTGGTCAACGTCGAAAACGACCACCGCTACCGCGATTTCTGGCAGACCTACCACCAGCTGACCGAGCGCAAGGGGGTGACCGAGCAATTGGCCAAGATCGACATGCGTCGCCGCCTGTCCCTGATTGGCACCATGATGCTGCACAAAGGTGAAGTGGACGGCATGATCTGCGGCACCTGGAGCACGCCGGACGTGCACCTGAACTACATCCATCAGGTCATTGGGCACCGACCCGGTGTCAGCACATATGCCTGCATGAACGGCCTGCTGTTGCCCGACCGCCAGATCTTCCTGGTGGACACCCACATCAACTACGACCCGAGCGCCGAGCAGTTGGCGGAAATCACCGTCATGGCGGCCGAGGAAATGATGCGTTTTGGCATCCACCCCAAAGCCGCCCTGCTGTCGCACTCCAACTTTGGCAGCAGCAACCAAGCCTCGGCCGTGAAGATGCGCCAAACCCTGGCCCTGGTTCAACAACGCGCCCCCTGGCTGGAAATCGATGGGGAAATGCACGGGGATGTGGCCCTCGATGGTGCCGCGCGTCATGCCCTGATGCCTCGCAGCACCCTGTCTGGGAGTGCCAACCTTTTGGTGCTCCCCAACCTGGACGCCGCCAATATTTCCTACAATTTGCTTAAAACAGCCGCTGGCGGCAACATTGCCATTGGGCCAGTCCTGCTGGGCGCGGCCAAGCCTGTGCACATTTTGACCGCCAGCACCACGGTGCGCCGCATCGTGAACATGACAGCTCTGACTGTGGCCGACGCCAGCGCGAGCAGGTAAGGCTTTTTTAGAGAGCGGGCAATCACTTAATTTTGAATTTCCCGACAAATCCATGCTCAATGATTGGGCTTAGGCTTGCGTTTTTGTGGCTTTTGCTTCACACTAGAGGCTTGAAATCTCGGGTTAACCCGAGGCGCTCCAAAGAATGCTGCACAGCAACATTGCTTTTCAGAGCGTGAAATTTGTCAGGCCCTCGTCTTTTTATCAAGGAAAGCCACGGAGATGGATACGCCGCTTCGTACAGTGAAAACCAACATCGTCCAGTCGATTCGCGCCTTCAGGGTGCCGGATCTGCAGGAGTCCGCCCAGGCTTTGGGACACCACTTTTTGTACGCCAATTTGGCCCAAGCCCAAAGCAAGCAAGATGTGCTGGACCTCATCGCCCAGCAATTCACCTTCCCGACGCAAGCCAGCAAGAACTTCGACTCGCTGTACGATGGCATGACCGACCCGCTGCACAAGTCGGGCCCGCAGCCTGGTTTCATCCTGGTGCTGGAACACATTCCAGCCCACGCCAAATTTGACAAAGAAGCCCGTGAGCAACTGCTCGACGTGTTCCGCGAAGCCGCTGATTACTGGTCTGACCGCAAGGTGCCCTTCCGCTGCTTCTATTCTTTCTCGGTGGCCCGCGCGCCCTCAGCGGTGGTGGAAGGCTTGACCGAAAGCCCCGAAGCACAACAAGGCATCGATCTGACAGAGCCGGGCGAGAAAATGCCTACCGACAAATTGGTGGACATTTCCCCCTTGGCGTTGCGCATGAGCAGCCCCTTCAACGCAGGCTACTGGCTGGCCGCGGCCTGATCAAGCCACGTTGCCATTGGCGTCAAAAGGTGGGCGGCTCCTGCTGGCCCACCGCTTGCGCCAAGGCGACGTAAGCGGCCACCGGTACCTCTTCGGCCCGACGCTGGACATCAAAAGTTCCTGTCCAGCCGCGCGCCTCCAGCCACCGGCCCAAAGTGTGCCGCAACAGCTTGCGGCGCTGACTGAACGCCACCTGCACCAACTCTGACAACAAGGCCTGCGAAACGGGCGCGGCGTCTGGCCGTGGCACCATTCGCACAACAGCGCTGTCCACCCGCGGCGGCGGGTCAAAAGCCTCTGGCGGCACAAACAGGGTCATTTCCATGGCGTAGCGCCACTGCAACATCACGCTCAAACGCCCATAGGCTGCAGTGGCTGGCGCAGCCACCATGCGGTCCACCACCTCTTTTTGCAGCATGAAGTTCTGATCGGCAATGGCCGACACATGGTCCAACAAGTGAAAAAGAATCGGGGTGGAAATGTTGTAAGGCAGATTGCCAACGACGCGCAGGGCCGCAACCCCGCTCTGCGCAGCCAAGGCGGTGAAATCCACCTTGAGCACATCCGACTCGACCACCCGAAGTTGCGGGTGACTGCGCAGGCGTTGCGCCAAATCACGGTCGAGCTCAATGACCGTCAATTGGCCCAGGCGCTCCACCAAAGGTTGGGTCAAGGCGGCCAGGCCGGGGCCTATTTCCACCACCGCCTGTCCGGGCAAAGGGGCGATGCTGTCCACGATGCCGTCGATGATGGCGCTGTCGGTCAGAAAATGCTGGCCAAAACGCTTGCGTGCAATGTGCTTCAAGAAAGTTCCCGTCTCAGCTCACTGCGGGGGTTCGCGGTACTCGATGTACGCCCGGCCCCGAATCTCCTGGGCCCAGGTTTCGTAGGTTTCGTCGTACTTGCGCTCTTTGAGCGCGTTGCGCGCATAGTCTCGCTCTTCTCGCGCCGTCAACGGGCTGTTGCGCCGCGCCTGCACCTGGATCAGGTGCACGCCGAAACGAGACACCAGCGGTTCGGACACCTCACCGATGGTCAAGCGGTTCATGACCTCTTCAAACTCGGGCACGAACATGCCAGGGCTGGCCCAGCCCAAGTCACCGCCCTGGGCGGCGCTGGCGTCTTGAGAAAACTCCTTGGCCAGATCGGCAAAATTGGCTTGACCCAGCTCCACACGGCGCTTCATTTGGGCCAGTTGCGCGCGCGCGGCGGTCTGGCTCAGTTGGCCGCCAGGCCGCAAAAGAATATGGCGCGCCTGCGTTTGCGCAATGGTCAGCGCCGTGACCGCAGCAGGCTTTTCAATGACCTTGAGAAGGTGGAAGCCAGCGCCCGAGCGCACCGGTCCCGCGAGCTCACCCACGGCCAATTTTTGGGTGGCTTCGACAAACAAACTGGGATAACGGTCCACGGGTCGCAAGCCCATCTGTCCTGCGTTGGCGCGGTCTTGAGACTGAGAATGCTCTTGGGCCAGGCGAGAAAAATCCGCCCCTTCGCGTGCCTGTTTTAACAAGGCCTGGGCCTTGGCCTCCAACTGCTGGACTTGCTCTGAACTGGCATTGTCAGGTACCGCCACCAGCAACTGGGCCAAGTGAATTTGCTGCGTCTGGGTCTGACTTTTTTGTTGCGTCAAAAACTGGTCGATTTCGGGCTCTGAGACCTTGATTCTTGCTGGCACTTCCCGATCTCGCAGGCGTTGCAAGATCTGCTGTTGTCGCAAACTTTGGCGAAGTTGTGTCA
>Ga0078894_10004351_pt1 | contig 10830 bp, 6 predicted proteins | sample LauGreSu1BDMLBSD_2_FD_67506 | JGI IMG/M metagenome (GOLD analysis project Ga0078894, IMG submission 67506) | Freshwater lake microbial communities from Lake Michigan, USA - Su13.BD.MLB.SD (version 4) (version 4) | ecosystem: Environmental > Aquatic > Freshwater > Lake | place: Lake Michigan, USA... | reverse complement strand
ACACCCTTTGGAAAAGATTTCTTTTGCACGAATCCTGAGCCTTTTTGCCAATGACGAAGATAAGCGTGGCTTTGTCTAGGCATTCTGGATCGTCAGATTTCTTTTTCCCGGCGCTTGCTTTAGCTTTAGATTTGCTGCTTAAAGCCTTGGACCCACTCCTGGCCAGCAAAGCAAGATCGCCGTCTTCGGCAAGCTGGAGAGCGGCTGTGCCGACGCGATTATTGCTCAGTATTTTCATTGCTGAGGCGATTGATTGAGCTAATTTGGTCGGGCTAGGCCTAGAGGCTGAGCCTTTGATAGTTGACTTAAATGCTCCGGTAGTGGGGTAGCGCTCCAAATACTTTTTTAGAGAACCAGCGTTCTGAGACGCTACTGACCTGGGATCTGAAATCACCACTCCGGCGATCCGCGTCGGAGAAGAGTCAAGTGATGCGATGGTAGCCTGCAAGTCATCGATTAAATTTTCGCTATTCAGCTCACTCAGCTGCTGGTCGGTCAACGTTGTACTTGAGCTGCTGAACAGCTGGATAAAATCGTTTAGTGACAGACCTTCAACGATGGAGGCTGGCGATGATGCCGAATCCCTGCCGCAGCCTGCCGCGCCAAGGCCTAAGGTGATTGAAGTGACGTAAGCCGCCAATTGTTTATTGGCCAGGCTCCTGGCCAAGTGTCTCAGTTTGTTCATAGGTAAGTTCCTCTAAATCGTACTTATCCTATCGGCATAAAGGCGCCAAAACTTTAGAGTGTCTAATAAATGTTGATTTTTAATTTATTTATCTATTGGTTACAGCAGCTTAAATCCTTCGATTTGCATGGTATGTGGTAATTTCATATGCACGATCCTAGACCTTGAGTCCCGACCTCCTTCAGACTGGGGCCGTTTGGTATTGCTAGGGAAGGATGGTCAAATGGGGCGCGATGTTTCTCAACGCGGCAGTCTGTTAGGCCATTTTTAAGGAAATCGATCAGCTGCGCCTTTTCTGACGTCGTTAGTTGGAAAATCATGAGTTCACTAGATTTTTCCTGATTGGGAAATGATCCCCCGCGAGCATAAAAGTCCACTAGCTCCTCAAGAGTAGCTATGCCACCGTTGTGAAAGTAAGGCGCAGTTAGCTTGATATTTCTCAGCATGGGAGTCTTGAAGGCGCCCCGATTGAAAGGTGAGTCGCTGCGAGCAAATGATGCTCCAGCGGGCCCAACGCTGGCTCGGCCTAAATCTTCTTCCGTCGGGCGGACTCCAAGATTATGAAATCCTTGATCGGCTCCATCATCATTGAGCGGCCCTTCACGGAATAGATATGTATAGCTGGCGTCAGACAGTTCTGGACCTGAATGGCATTCGTAGCAATGTGCCTTACCATTGAATATTTTCAGGCCTTGCTGCTGCGAGATAGTAAGCGCCTTAGCCTGCCCGCGTAAATAGCGATCCATTGGTGTGTCGTTGGGGATCAAGGTCGCCTCATAGGCCATCACAGCTTGGCCCCATATTCGACTAAAGTTACTCATGGCATCGCGTGCGATTTCGCTTCTAAAGGCAGCGGTGATGAGATCCTGATAGGTACATGGCTTGGGCCCGCAGCGTAGACCGTTACTCGGGAGGGCACTCATGGTGCCAAGAACGCTATCGCTCTTCGACACCCGTTGAAACTGGAGCACTGGGCGCGATATCATTTTTTCGGCCACACTGTTCGGGCCATTGAACTGGCGTCCTGAGCAGGCCATCTCAACGTCGTTATTCACTGGGCCTACGGCCTGTGATGCTAGGCTCGCGTTGTTGGCAAGGATTATCTTCTGATCGGCATTGGCGGTGTCGCCAAACGGATCAAAGCCGTTAAATTTTGTGCTTGCACGCCCATCCCAGAAGTTTTCAACATTAAAGATGGCGCCGATAACTGTCGGAGTATTACGGCCGGTCACGGCGCGGTGGCTGCCAAATGGAAAAGCACTGACTAATTTACAGTTGTCTTTAGGGTCATTGATTTTCGTGGATAAGCCTTGAAATGTCGAGTTTTCAATCCCCTGTGATCCTATGCGGTCATCATTTGTAATCGAGCTAATTTTGAAATTTTGATTAGGAGCGGTAACTCCGCCGCTACGAAATTCACCGTCTGGTCCAGGGTGCAGCGTGTTTAGTGTCCTTGCGTCAGCGCCTGCTTGGTAATGACATGTCGCGCATGCAGTCTTACCATCGCTGCCTACCTGCATGTCCCAAAATAGTGCTTTACCTAGTCTGATCGCAGCATTTTGGTCTCGGATATCGGTAGCGCTCGGTTTAGGCAGTAAAGCACAGTCTAGAGGTTGTGCCTCCTCACCATTATGGCAATACGTCTTGGCTGGAGCGACCGATACTTTTTGTGTCTCGCTTATTGGAACGGAGGGAAGTATGCGTCCAAGAGCCCTGGACGACTTCTCGCCTGCCGTGTGGCGTCGATACCAATCAGCAAAATTTTTTAAGCCGGACACCGGCCCGATTAGTGCTAGGTTGTCTCTGTTGGCGTCTTTTGGCGTAACTTTTTCTAAGTCGTCCTGAGATTGGTTGTGTGGTGCCTTGCACGCAGCCGAAATGAACAATGCGGTTGTTAGGGCCGAGACCTTAAGTTTTGACATGCCACACTCCAATTGAGTGGTGTCGCGAGAAAGTGTCGCGACGACCGTGACATGTCACTTATCGATAGTAGTTTTGAAAACTTGAACACTTTAATTCTAAGTGGAAGAATTCTTTTGTTCAGAGGTTCAATATAAATATAATTTTTTTATTTTTTATGTAATTTCCAAATAAAAGATGTGTCCTAGTGGATGACACTCATGGTTATCCATTTGCCGGCCTGAAACCGCCTAAGGAAGACAATCGCCTGCACCATCGCATACATGCTAGCAGTGCCCCAGGCCCAGTAGAGTGCTCCGTCCCACTCGCGCGCGATCCAAGTCGGTAGCACCATTAGCGGCCACGGCAACGCCAGTGCAACAATCGAGACGAACCTAGTGTCACCAGCACCCTTGAGGGTAAACGAACAGACAAGATTCAGGCTGTCAAAGCAGGTAAAGAAGGCCACAAACATCAGTAGTACGGGCACGATTCTAGCCACATCGGTCCACAAGGCGAGGTTGCTAGGATTGTGAAACCACGCGAGGTAAAAGTTTGGGGCTACGACAAAACTAAGCCCCATCGACATCATGTAGGCGAGAGCCAGGTGAATGCCGCACCAGGTTAATTCTTTGGCCTCGTTGCCTTTACCATTGCCGAGTAACTGACCAACCTGGATTGCTACAGCTTGTGCGACCCCCATCGCTGGTAGTACCGATAGCATCATCACTGTGACCACAATGCCGCTGCCAGCTAGAGCTGCTTCGCCGCCTTTCATGTGGCCAACAATGATCAGAAAGACAGAAAACGCTAAGCCCTCGAGGGCCCACTGCAGGCCGCTTGGTAGACCGTAGTGAAGGAATCTCTTGATCAGGGCAAAGTTTGGTCTCCAGCCCGAAATCATGCGGAACTCTCGCTCAAATCGTTCTCTAAAAAGTAGGCTGACCGCAAACGCCGCGGCGACGTAGCCAGCTAGTGCCGTCGCATACCCGGCGCCGGCCACGCCTAGACGTGGAAATCCCCATTTGCCGAAAATAAGTACGTAGGCAAATAGGGCGTTGGCTAGCATGCCTATGAAGTTGATGCTTAGGATGATGCGCGTGCGGCCGAGTCCCGAAAAGAAGCTGCTCACGGCCGCTACAACTGCCGTCGGTAGGGCGGAGTAGCACAAAGCATCAAAATACTCGATTTCCATCACGCGCAATTCAGATGAGTGCCCAACCGCTGCAAAAATTAATTTAGAAAGAGGTATCAATCCAAGAAAGAGCAGCCCACCAATCACACTAACATGCAGCGCCTGCCACGTCGCAGGCCCGATCATCTGATTCTCTTTAGCACCGAAGTACTGGGCCACGAACGTCATGAGATAAGAGGCCGTCTGTTGCAGTAGGGCCATAGGTGCCCAAAATATCCCCGACACTGCGACGGCGGCGGCTAAGGCCTCTGTCGAGAAATTGCCGAGAAACACACGGTCAACAGTGAGCTGTACGTTCCAGAAGCTGTTTGAAATGATCAGTGGCCAAGCAATTTGTAGGATATTTAGGTACTGCACGCGGGCTTTAGCGCTAAATGGTTTCATCAGGGATCCGGGCTAGGGTGAGAGTAGGGGCTCCCCCGTATTCTAGCTCCTGGCGATCCTTTTGATGAACCCCTATTTCTCAAGCCTCGGTGTTACTGAGGATTGAGACCTAGACACGCCTTCTCAAGGTCTTTGCAGGCGTCGTAGCATTCCTGGCACGTCTTCATGTGCTTCCGGTGTTTGTCGCAAGCCTTGGCACAGTCGGCGGCAACGGCGGCGGCAAGTTTGGCGCTTTGACCAAGATGCTGACTGTGATTAGCCGCCAGTTTACCGAGGGCTTCCGACACGGCGACGAGGTCCAGTACATGTTCTAGGCATTCGGCCATGTCCCTTTCCCCCTGAGCCAGCATCTCGACGCAGTGATCGGCACAGGCAAGGCCTTTGGTGACGGCGTTGGCAGCGGCAGTAGCGATTTGCGAGGATTTGTCACCCGAGTGACCTTCATGGGCACCGTGATGGCTCCCTGGGCTGTGCTTAGATGGCTTTGCTGGTGCCTCAGTGGCGGTGCCAGTCGCGGCGGCTCTAAGAGCAAGTAGACTGACAGTCGCACCGATACTAGTGAGGCATAGATCGCGACGATTCATGGTTTACTCCTAAGTCAAAAGTCCGAAGCTTTGTTTTTAGAATGCCCTGAAAATAATTCCGCTTAATTGACGACAGCGACTGCATCTAGATCGACACGGTTTCCGGTTGAAGAGGCATTTCTTGTGCCGGTCGCGGTGATCACCAAGGTGTGAACCGCCCTTGGTAACCCTGTGCGCACAAATTTCAGTACTGCGCCGGTATTTGTTCGTGAGTAAAGATCAACGTTGCCCTGGGCAACGCCGTCGAGGGTTACCGACGCGATACCCATGGTCGGCCCTACAGCAGTGATCCACGCCACCTGAGAGCCTGTGAATCTGACTGTGGCTGACGCATTACGCGCCGTCGTGCTGCGTGCACTGCCACCGAAAAAGTTGGTGGCCACTGTCCTTAGCCAGGTGCCACGGTAAGTGATGGCACCGGCAGCTTCCTGAAGTGCGGCCAGATTGAATACGCCTCCGCGCGTTACTATTGAGCCAAGACCACCACTGTCTACGGCGCTAACGCGGTACTCGTAATTGCGCCCCGCGGTTAGCAAGATACGTTGATTATTGGTTGTGGGGGTTGCCAAGGGCACTTGAGCGAAGGCCCCACCATTGATGCTGCGCTCTAGACGGTAACTAGTGATCGTTCTGCCCCCGAAGGTTTGCGCACTCCAACTCGTGTTGGTTGGAATATTACTCGCCGTCACTGCCGCGTTAGCTGCTAGCGACGTTGCAGGAGGACTGACAATTGGTATGGTCATGGAGAAGCTATAGGTGTCGCTTCGCACTTCAGAGGCAAGTCCAGTCTGGTCGATGGCCACAGATTTCAAGTTTCTCTGATTGGGTCCCGCGATTATAATTGGCGTGCTATAGCTGATGCGACTTAGCGAATCTAGTGGCGATGACGAGTCCAATGTGTAGTAGATCTCGCCTGGTCGATTAGCACTGAGACTGACCGTGACTCTGTCTGAGTGGTTACCACCTGGCGGTTGAGCAGTGATCACAGGTGGAGTGGTGTCGATTGTGTAGATCGCGGTTTTGCCTGCCGTGCTTGCGCCATTTGGTAGTCCGGCAATGAAACTAATAGTTGTCGACTGTGTGAGAGGAATCGGTCCATTGTACTGCATTCCGTTGCTACCTATTACCGGCAGAGTTCCGTCGACCGTGTACCAAATAATCGCACTAGGATCGGAGGCAGTCAGTGTTATTTGTTGAGGAGCTGTGTAGAATGCGCCCATTGGGCTAGCATCAACGTCTAGAGTTGGAGCTAATTTACCACTGATACTAAATTGGTCGGTGAACAGCACGGTTTCATACTGCGTTCCGTTAAGTCGTTCGAGGCGAATGAAGTTAGTGCTAAAAGGGCTCCCAACAACAGTATGCAAGACATTAGGGTCGCCAATATATCCAGTTGGTGCACCGCTTGCCCAACTGAGAAAAGGTCCGACGTGGCCAAAACGAAAGGCGTCAAAGTTACCGGCGATGGGATCTATATCATCAGTGTGGTTGATAGCATTTTTGCCGGTAGACCCAGCCGCAACGTCGAAGTATTTTACGCCGAAGGGATGCGTTAATCGGTACTGACCAGCTGCGGTCAGGTCTGCCCTAATTCTAAGGCGTGCAAACACAACTCGCTCACCCCACGCCGGCTTAGCCCCAGCGAAGGCACCTTCAATGGCTAAAGTGAAATCCGCGGAGTTCCCAGGAGTGCCGTTGGTCCGTGCAGCTGCGTACCAGATAAACGATTCACCGGGGTAGTTACGAGGGTAAACAATGGGAGAATTACCATCGATCCCGTCGGCACCTCCGATAGGAATCGGTAAGCACATGGTATCGTTAGGGGCAACACAGGGGGTCAGGCTGACTCCCAAGCTGTCTTTTACCCAAAATGGTAATTCAAAGGCTGGGTTTATGGGTGACCTCGTGAGTTTTTCTGCCGCGATTGTGAAGTAAGCGTTGCGCACCGCAGATTGGGCCTCTATGACGCCCGTTGGTCCGCGTTTTAAAGCGACGAATCTCACAAGATGGGTATCGTTCAGAGATAAGACAATCGCATTGCCTCCGAAGACTTGGGCCGAAGCGCTCGTGACAGGATCTGTGTGATCAATCGTATATCTAATCTCGGTTGCTGGTCCTTCGCTAATTAAATTTACGGAGACGGGCTGGCCGTACACGCCTGGCTCCGGACTTGCGCGCACGCTGATAAAATTTGGATCAAGTGTGTAACGGTAAGTAGCAGTCTTGCCGTACACCCCAGTATTTTCACTAACTACTATTATGTTTAGCTCGCCAATTGTTTCGGTAGGCTTTACTTTGATCGTTCCTGGCACAGAATCCGCCGCAGCAGGTAGGCGAGTGGTGCTGGTCGTTGGATCGGAGCCGTCTAGTGTATAAAACACACGGGCTGCTGGGTCAGTCGGAGCCAAGGTTAAAGTAGGTGCAGTGGTGAAAGTGTTGGGCATGAGAGAAGGCACCACTTTGTTTTCTGAAAGGCGTCCGGCTATTGATGCAACTTGGGTGGTGCCAACTGTAGCAAGCACTCCTGTCTGCAGTGTATCGATTCGGAAAAAATTTGTGCCTAGAGGACTTCCCGTGAAAGTGTGCGGTACGGCAGCATCCCCCAGGTAACCTTGTGGTGCATCAAGATCCCACTTGAGCAGCGTGCCAAATGGGCCACTAAGGAGCCCATCAAATCGCTCCTTTGCCAAGCCCACATCACTGACGTCTCGTACGCGACCTCCAGTCACCGTTACATCGTTCACGCCGTATGGGTGCGTCACGCGGTAGACACCGTTACGTACCCCGCTAGCTACGAACAGAGTGCGTGCGAACGTCACTCTTTGCCCGGGCGCTGGGACTTCGGCTGTGAATGCGGCCTCAAGTGCGAACAGAACGCGAAACTCGCCGCCCGTTGTTAATGGAATCCGCGCCTCTGCCAGCCAGTAAAATGATTCGCCGGGGAAGTTTTCAGGAAACTCGATCGGTCTTCCGGGATTGTAGTCCGCTGGCGGCGCCACACACTTTGCGTCCGCGTCAATGCACAGCTCGACGCGTGATCCCGTCGAGTCGGCATACCACATGGGGAATCCGTGCAGCGGGTGAATAGGACCTACCGCCTGGAGTGGCGGGCCAACCAAGGCGAAGCCCGGGTCGGCCCCGGTCGGCTGGGGGGTGGCGTCGGAGTCATGGTCGTGAGCCACCGTCTGACTTGGTGTCTTTGCATCGGATGAACCGGAGGGGCTGGACGGGCGATTGATCAGCCTGCATCCGCCGCTAATGGACGCCGTCGTCACGAGGAACAAGATGCGCCAGTTCATTGCAGTCTCCAGAATAGGGGTGGGGTTTCTTGCTGTGGGGCGAACCCATTACTTCACGAACTTATATGTTCCAATTCTAGCTTACACGAGTTTGGTCTGAAGACAAAAAGGGGGCCTCCGTCTATGATCCAGCCGAAGGAGGATAAGCAATGACTACACAAACAGTTTTGGTCCCCTTGGCAGAGGGGTTTGAGGAAATCGAAGCAGTCACCATCATCGACGTCCTTCGTCGGGCTGACCTAGCGGTCAAGACCTGCTATTTGCAAGGTCCCGAGGTTACGGGCGCTCACCGCCTTACGGTCAAAGCCGATCTAAATATCGACGCAGCGGATGCCGCACGCTGCGCCATGGTCGTGCTGCCGGGGGGTATGCCAGGTAGCAGCAATTTGGCCGAAGACCAGCGCGTCCTAAATCTAGTGAAGTCGGTAGACCGCAGTGGCGGTTACGTGGCGGCAATCTGTGCCGCGCCCATTGTACTCGCCGCAGCCGGCGTCATCGGTGGCAAGAGGGCTACATGCTACCCGGGATTTGAGTCTAAGCTCGACGGTGCCAGCGTTAGTAAAGACAAGGTCGTCGTTGACGGTAAGATGGTCACTGGCAATGGTCCAGGCAGTGCCGTGCCGTTCGCTCTTAAGCTGGTCGAGTTACTCCGTGGCAAAGCTATCGCTGACGATATTGCTAAGGGACTTCTCTGGGCTTGAGTCGCTCGTCTCGCGTCAGTTGACTAGCGGACGAGGCTGGAAAAAGTTGAGGATCTCGCTGATCACTGGTGCCCGCATGGAGTCGCTTTCCTGCAGGATTTCGTGCCGGGCGCCAGCAACAATGCGCAGTTCGCAGTGGGTTGCTGCCTCGCAGAATTCGCGTTGACCCTCAGCCGTTACGGTAGAGTCCTCTTCTGCCTGGAAGATTTTAATGGGCACGCTGATCTTGCGAGCTATGCGCTTGGCGCGACTCGTTGCTGCGATGGCCTCAGCCATCCACTGGTTACTCTGACCGCCTATAACGAGGTCAGGACGTTTTTTATATAGCGAGAGGGTCGTGTTTGCCCTAGCGGCACTGTGAGTGACCGAACTCTTGCTGCCGTCGTCTTTGGACGGATCGTAAGTGCTGCCGCCCGGGCGAAAGTCGCCGCCCTTGCCGCGCCAGACGTTAAACCCAATGACAGTGGTCACCAACCAAGGTGGGAAGCCGCGAGTTCTTATGCCAAACATCGGTGCCGAGTAAGCCACTGCAGCAAACGGACTCGGTCCGCTTGCCAGCATTTCTGCACTGACCATTGCACCCATGGAGTGGGCTAGGAGAAAAAGCGGGCGGCCGCTCGCAGGGACCACAATATCACTGACGAACTTTTTGAGATCTCCGGCGTAGTCCTCAAACCTCTGGACATGTCCAATCTGCCGTTCACTGAGTAGCCGCTGCGATTCGCCCATGCCTCGAAGATCCAAGGCAAAGAGATGGTAGCCGGCTTGAGTCAGATCGAAAATAATTTCGGCATGCTTGAGCATGGACTCACTGTAGCCGTGGACAAACACCACCGTGCCACGCGCCGGCGTCCCGTTCATGGCGGGAAAACTACGATATGCGATCCTAGTACCGTCTGCGGCCCGAAAATACTGGAGTTTTGTACGTTCGACGAGCGGCAATGCCTGGGACTCAAAACTGCGCGCAAGGTCCGACTCCGCGAGAGCGGAGGCCTTGGAGCTTGGTAACGAGGTGAGTGCAAATGGGACTACTAATGATGTTAGGACCATGCGGCCTAACACACGAAAATCAGGGAGGATCACAAAACCTCCTATGGAGCGCATATATAAAATTTTACGGCTCCCGGAGCTCCTCTGTAAAGTCACCGTTGAGGCTTCGGCGGGTATCGATTAGGGTAGCGCTACTAGGAGGCTTCCCGCGTGCAAGTAGAGTCTAATTCCGTCGTTTTTGTCGGGGGCGGTTTGGCAAATGGTCTGGCGGCCTTGCGTTTGACCATGCGACGTCCTGATTTGCCGGTGAAGGTCCTCGAGGCCGGCCCGACACTTGGGGGAGAGCATACTTGGTGTTGGCACGACAGCGATGTGAATCACGACAGTGACTGGGTGACGTCGCTGGCATCGGCGAGCTGGCATGGCTACGATGTGCGGTTTCCCGACTATAGCCGGACTCTCAATGGACGGTATCATGCATTGCGCTCGGCTGACTTTCACGCCAAATTGACGCATCTACTGCGCGGTCGCGTTAGGACTTCCTGTACGGTCAGTGAAGTCCACAGTGACCACGTGATCCTAGCGGACGGTGAGCGGATCGACGCAGGTTGGGTTGTTGACGGGCGTGGATTTGCTGGTGTCGATAGGCTTCACTGTTCGCCCTGTGCGTTTCAAAAGTTTTTCGGCCTATTTCTGCGCACCGAGAAGCGCCACGGCGTGAAGCGCCCTTTGCTGATGGATGCCACGGTAGATCAACGTGGTGGGTACCGGTTTTTTTATATACTGCCCTGGAGCGAGCACGAGCTCCTGATTGAAGACACCTGTTACAGCGATACTCCTGATATTGATGTCGATGGCGCGCGTGAGGACATTTTGGCTTACGCAGGGGCGCTTGGTTTAGGTCCATTCGCTGTTACCAGTGAGGAGCGCGGCTGTTTGCCTCTGCCTCTTTATGGTGCGAGAGCACCAGAGCTCGCGCGCACAAATTTGCACTCTGGAGTGCGAGCGGGACTCTTTCATCCGACCACGGGCTACTCCATGCCCGAGGCTATTCGTTTTGCCGAGTGGCTAAGTGGCCCAGATGGTGTGGGAC
>Ga0078894_10004350_pt1 | contig 10831 bp, 16 predicted proteins | sample LauGreSu1BDMLBSD_2_FD_67506 | JGI IMG/M metagenome (GOLD analysis project Ga0078894, IMG submission 67506) | Freshwater lake microbial communities from Lake Michigan, USA - Su13.BD.MLB.SD (version 4) (version 4) | ecosystem: Environmental > Aquatic > Freshwater > Lake | place: Lake Michigan... | reverse complement strand
TTCAATTTCTGCGTCTGTAAAATATTTGTAAGCTGTACCTGAAACCACAATTGTGGTGTTATTTGGGGCAGCGTTTGCCAAGACCAACATGCCGGTCTGTTCTTCTATAAAAGAGGTGTTTGATACGTCTGTAATTCCAGCCCTAATAACTAGGGAAGATCCTTTTACCGGAGCATTGGTTAGCTGGTATCTTTTAGTACTTCCGTCGCTTACAAAGGTTTCTTCAAAGCTACGGCCCATATCGCCAAGTTCAGCTCTAAGACGACCAGAGAGTGCTGCAAGTGTTGCCACTGATAACCTCCGGGAATTGTTGTAGCAATATAATCTCGTGATTACCGTGATAAGTCAGGACAAACGTTAAGGGCCCTCGTAGACAGGAGGGCGGTTGTCTACGAGGGCGATCTAGATATTAGGCTTTTTATAGCCTGTCGTACAGGTAACCCTTTTCTTGCAAGTGCTGAGCAACATGCTTCGCTACCTTGTACTTCTGTCCGGCCTTAAAGGAATAGTGATTTCCTACGCCGATTGTTACAAAATCTAGGTCTTCAGCGACACGGATAACCTGTGTATCGTCTGCAAGACTTACGCCCACTGTTTCAACCTCGTCAATAACGGTTGCTACGGCATTTGGGTTAGTTAAATCTACTACTTCTGTTTCCAACTTAGCTACTGCTTCCGCTGTAGCCATTGAAATTTGTCCTGCACGCTCTGCTAATGCTTCCGCATTTGCTTTAATTTGCGCTTCACGCTGACGTCCTGTGACGTCTGTTACTTTTGCTTTTGACACGATTAGTATTCTCCTATTGTTTGTGTTGGGGGGCTGGATTTTTAGGCCCAGCCCCCTAACGGGTTAAATTAGTTGGTTTCTGCCAAAACTACAGACTGGTCAGTAATAAGACCAAGACCGTAAATAGCGTACCAAGCAAGCGCATGCTCACGACCGAAGTCAAGGATACCGCCATCGCGGAGCTCAACTGGAAGAGAGATTGCGTGACCGAATGCGTTATCTCCAATGAAGATAGCTGTGTAGCGGTCCTTGTTACCATTACCTGTCTTTGTTGCTGGAGATGTGTAACCGCCACCTGTTGGGTAAACGATTGAACCTGCAGCTACTGCGGTGTCAGCTGAGTAGCCTGAGCCAGCTCCGCCTACAACCTTTTCGATCTGTGTTGTTTCGATGAATACTGTGTCGTATAGACGACCAATCTCACCTAGCATGAAGTTACCTGGAGCTGCGTACTTTGTTACTTCGATGAACTCTGCGTTGTCACGAAGCTTACGGCTCTGGTGTGGGTGTACGAATGCGACATAAGTCTCGCCCAAACGTGGGATGTTCTTTGTTGCAAGTGTCTCAACTGCGTCCTTGACGGTTGCTGTTGTAAGATCAAATGCACCGGTAAGAGATGCACGTGATGTGCCCTTTGTACCGTAGTCATACCAGTTGTTTACTGCGTTTAGTGATGTGCGGTCGTATCCGTAGATAACTGATGATGCGGCCATGAGTGTGTCACGAGCCTGTCCATCAAGGTATAGGGCCATGTTGCGGCCAAGAAGACGTGAGGCTGAAGCCATTACGTCATCAAATGATGCGTTCAATAGAAGCTCAGATACAGCAATTGCGTAGCCATGCTCTGCAACTGTGATTGAGAACTGTTGAGCGGTTAGTGCGTTTGTTGACATACGAACGCCTTCAACGAGTGAACCCGCGAAGCCGAGGTTGTTGTAACGCATAAAGTTGATCTGGAGACCAGGTGCAACTCCAAGCTCTGTCTTCTTAACAGCGAACTGTTCGAAGCGTAGAATTGGCATTGACTGGAAAAGGATTTCCTTTGACCAGATGGTCTGAATTGCTTGTGTAAGCTGGCTGTTAGAGCCAGAGTACGCTGTAGGTGCTGCGGCTAGATTGCCGGTACCTGTTACGGCTGATGCCATGTCGGTATTACTCCTTAGTTAGATTTGATTGATTGAGGTAATTACTTACCCGAAGATTCCCTTGCCTCGGTCCGATGCTGATTTACCCAGCAACTTTCCTCGGTATTTTGCGTATTCGGTAACCGACATTGCGGCAATTTGTTCCGCAGTAAACTGATTTTGCTCCATATTAGTGTCCATCGGTCCGGTTGGAGGCGCTGTTACGCGACTTCCTGTCATTTCTTTACGAGCATTCTGCATGGCAGATTGCGCCGATTCCAGGATTCTTGAGGATCTCTCCCGCAGTCCTGTAATACTTTGTTCTATCTCTTCAGGTGTGTTTCCTGAGATGAGATCTACGAGCTCGGGCATGATGTTGTCACGCTCATCTTCTAAGCGGCGGGTGCGATACTCAGTGAGTTCCGCATACTGACGCTCACGCTCAAGAAGAGTGAAAGCACGTTCGCGCTCTAAGCGCTCTGCTTCCAGCTTTTGAGCCCACTCTAGTTCTTTTGCTTCAAGTAGCTGACGAACATCCATCTCAGATTCAGCCTTTTTCTTGGCTTCAGCTTCTGCTTCAGCTGCACGAATGGCTGCTTCTGCTAGACGTTCTTCGCGTTCCTTCTTAAGCAAGTTTAGCTCTTCTTTTAGTGAATCGATTTGAGGATAGAGCTTTGATTTTTCTTGTTCTCGCACTTTCTTCAAATCGTCTTCTGTATATGCCTTATCTGTCAAGAGCTCTGTCTTCAAAGGCGTTACTTTTTCTTCTGTTGCTACAGGAACGTCAGTAAGAAATGCTTGCTGAGCTTCCGGTGTATCAACGATATTCGTTGTTTCCATGATGTGTCCTTAGGTTTAAGAGGTCGTTGTCCGATTTAATGCCACGATGACCTGCGGATTGTTAGGTGGTAATAAGGCTTCCAAATTCTTTCGAATTTGTCTGCCTAAACGTACTAATCTGGTTTATCCCCATCCGGCATTCTATTCTTAGGAATAGTTGTTCCGTATGCTTTAGTTACCAGATCTACTTGTACCTGCTGGAGCTCCTGTAAGACGCCGTCTTCTAGCGGGCTTACTACCCCAGGCTGTCCTGTTGGGCCAGGACCGATACCTTCTCCAGGCTGTGCGCCAGGAGGCATTTCCCCGTCAGGAAGCATTCCGGTCAAGGAAGCAATTGATGAGGTTATTTGAGTCTTTATAAGTTGTAGTGCGCCATCAGCCTTAGCGTCTCTGATGAGTTCTGCACGAATTTCTTCTAGCTTCTCGTCAGGGAATTCTTCTCCTAAATGACGTAGAGCTCCTTCACGGCTTTCAAGGCCCATTTGCATCTTTGTTTGAATTTCATTAAGAACAATTAACTTGTCTAGTGGCAAAGGTGGTGGGAAATGAACGTGAGTCTGGAAGGTCATGGGATCTTGAGGATCTAATTGAGGAAGCTGACCTGGCTTGATAGGGCCATTCATTAGAGGGTTATATGTGAACACCTCTGGTTCTTTAAAGGCTAGTGTTAGTAGTACAAGTTCGTTGATCTTTTGAATACCTTCTCCGTATTGAACAATCTTCTGATTGTATCGGTTCATCAAAGGCTGGTATTGAATAGATAGTGCAACGCCAGAAGTATTAGAAATTGGCTGTACTTGTCCAAGTGCAGTTTCTGGAACACCAATCATTTCGTGCATAGCAGTCTTGATTATCTTTAGGTACTCCATTGCACCTTGAAGGCCTTGTCCGCCGCCTTCTAGGTTAAAGACTTGAGCGTCTTTTGGTAGCCCGCCCCAGACCTTCTTCGGACCTTTTTCAAGGGAAGAGGCCTTAGCGCCTGTGATTACTGTAACTGGCGCCGCATGGTAGTTGACAATGTCTGCGATATCTGTTGCTACTTCGTTGTAATTACGATTAAGAACAATAATGTCGTGACAATCTGACAAGCCCCATGGAGAACCAGAAACTCGGGTATTAGGAATATGAATGACTGGAACTACGCCAATTGGATTTGGACGAGAGTCAATAATTTCATCGTTAATGTACTCTTCAATGCGGTCATCTGTAAGGATTTCTGTGTATGTATATACAGATCTAGTACCTTCGGCAGATGTGCCCCAGAAGCGGTACTTAAGCTTAAAACGAATTAGTCGTGAACGATCATGTGGGTGAAACTCTGGAAAACAAAAAGAAGCGTTAAGTGGAAGGATTCTTACTCTTCCTGGATGAAACCTACCAATGGAATCTTCATAGCCCTCTTCATAGGCTACCTTAACAAAGCAATCGCCTGAGACTCCGCCTTGCTGTCCCATTTCCCACATAATTGAGTATTTATCATTATCTGTTTCCCAGACTCTTTTTAGAACGTCTGGAACGATAGCTTCTGTTTCTGAAGGGCTACGGAAAGAAGCTCCGCGACCAAAAGTAAAGTTAATGATGTAGTCAGTAAAAGCTCTGTAATAGTTGTATACCATTTGAGATTCACCGATCTCACGGCGGTATGACCAGTGATGCCCAAGATACATTGCCCAGTTAAGAGAGTAGCGATTTAGTCTTGGACCGTGAACTTCAAACTCTTCATCCGCTAGCTCAACTAAGCCAAGAGGAGAAATAGAAATTGTTAAGTCAGAGGACGCAGCTCTATAACTGGGAGGTGAAAAATCAATACCACCAGCCATTATTCACAACTCCCCATCTTAATTTAAGAACCCTTTTTGTTTTTCTTTTTTCTTTTTTTCTGCAAGTTTGCGCTTTTTAGCATCTTCTTTATCTTGCTGTACATCACGTAGCTTTGGATCAACTTCTCTCTTAGAACCTACAAACTTGCCCCCTTGTCTAGAGTATTCGTCACGCAACCACTTAGAAGCTGGAAATGCTAAATTCTTACCGTGAGAAGGATACTTTGCTTTAGCTTGACGCAGTAACAAATTCCAAAGTTTTGGATTTGCTGGAACATCTGCCATTTAGTCCTCCTGTTAGTAAAGCACCCAGCCTCGGAGAAGGGGTACGAGGCTGGGGGCCTTAGATAGTCTACTGTACTTAGTCTGCTACTTGAGCAGGATTCATACGTTGGTAGCGACCGCCTGAACGGATTACCTCTTCGATAACAACCTGAGAGTGATCTCCGAAGTTACCTTGTGAAAACTCACCGAGGTACGCAGGTGCCTCTACCCATGCGGCTGAGCCGACATGTGCACGCTGCTTCATTGTTTCTTCAGGATACTTTTCAAACACGTTTACATTGTGGTTTGGACGACCCGCTGGGGTGTCATATCCTTGATCGAGTCCCAACTGAAAATCGTTAGGGACGTCGGTGTCAGTTGCAATACCTTCTTCAAAGCGAAGTGGGCCACGTAGGCCTGGCATTGCTTCTGCCATCTTGCGTTCATATGTTGCGCCAACTTTCTCAGGGAACTGAGGGGTTGGGGCAATGTTCTCTACTGCCATTTTTACTCCTTATGCATAGGGATTGAGGGTCCTCAGGTATAAGTCTCTACCTTAAGGCGGGTTTTTAAATGCTAAATTAGGAAAAAAATGGTGAGGAGCTTACTTCCACAGTAGGCATAACCATATCCTGAGTCATAGAACAAGCTATGGCTAGGGAGTCCACAAAGTCGTCGTGGGCATGAGCTTCATCAGGGGCAGAAACCATAAAGTTTGGGCCCTTATATTGCACTTCCGCATCAGTCATTTGTTGGTAAAACTTTTTCCAAGTACGTAGTCGACGTGTTTTAGCATGGGCTGGCCAGGACACCATTTGACGTTGAATCAAGGCCTGCATGTGTTTCCAACGCTTAGACTGCTCTGTAGGGCTTGAGGTTACTGGTATTACTTCTGCCCTAGGCATTAGTATCTTTAATCTACCGGCTACGGCATCTCCAACTCCGTTAGAGTCTACCCCGATAGCTAGTACGTCGTAGTTTCCCAAGAAGTTAACAATCTGGAAGTACTGCTCTTCCCAGTCATCTCCTTGAATTTCTAACCAATTTAAGATTCGGTGATCGTAGTATCCAAACTCATCAGGACGATCCCAGTCAACCCATACAACTGTAACGACCGTGGAGTCCATCTTTCTAGCTGGGTCAATACCCACAACAACTGGAGACCTGTGCCAGCTCTTAATAAGCTCCTGAGAAGTATCCCCCAGATCGTCCATAATAGACGAGGTGACGAACATACCTCTCTCTAGTAACCACTTGCAGTTGTAGGAAAGCTGAAACTCGTCTGAGTCCTCGCCAATACGAAGCATCTCTTTCTTAATAAACTTTTCGTAGTTGGTGTTTACTTTTGCCACATCTCGCCAGTCCCATTGGAAATGGTTTTGCTTTGCAGATCTACCAGTCTGACGACGCTTGTTTAGTTGAATAGCTCTATAGAAGTTATTCTTCATCGTGCTAGGGGTACCAGTTTTTACGATGGTAGCGTTGTAGTAAGCACCCATAGGAGCGATAGACTTTGAAACTACAAAGTCGTCTGCTTCTTGACACTCATCAATAATAATAAGGTGGAAAGACTTAGATTCAATCTTTGCACGAGGGTTAGCGGTCATCATCATAAGGGTACTGCCGCTGTGCTTTAACTTGATGTTTCTAATAACTCCGGGACTTTTAGTAGCCATATCATCGATCTCCGGGTCGCCTAGTACCTCTAACGCTCTTTCGCTAGTAAGGCGGGATACTGTACGTCCGTATAGGGTTTCAACCTGAGATTGAATAGGGGCAAACATACCTACCCAGATACCGTCACCAAACTTACCTAAAAGATCGGGGTACATCTTGGCAAGCTTTGGGAGGATAACCATAAGGGTAGCTACCGTATTTGCAATAGTTTCAGACTTACCGGACTGACGTGAAGCTAGGGCAGTTACTTCTTCACCGTCGTTAATAATTACCGATTCAATAATTCTACGTGCTAAAGGTGCTTGGTAAGAGTGCAGCTTATAGCCAACCAGCATTTCTTGAAACTGCATGATCTTCTCTACCAGTGCCTTTACAAACTCTTTAGAGAGTTCATCTAGCTCATCGGGTTCTTCTTCAGGTAGATCGTCATCTTCCTCATCAAGCAGGAGTTCTTCGGGATCTATCTCTTCGAATTGATCGTTATGCTCAAACTCACTCATTAGGGGTTTCTTTTCTTTACTGTTTCAAGAATGACGTGTAGTACCTCTGCACCCATGCGTGCCTCTTCTAAAGCGTACGCGTCCTGTGTTTTTTGCCAAACAGATAGGTTCTTGCCTATAGCGTACAGAGCGTTTTCCACCCAAGGCAGAAGTTCTGAAGTAGGTAGAGATTCCACACGCTTCTCAACTTTTGTGCGTTCACGTTCCGGGTTACGCTTCTTCTTAAACATTGTCCCCATCTTTTGCTCCGTATCGTATGTACTCCCAGTCAACTTCTTCTTCTGGAAGATATCTGCCTCGTATAGCGTTTGTTAGTGCCTGTCCCTCATCAAAACTAGCATTCCACTTACCGACAACTATAGCCAGTCTAGTGAGCGGTAGTCTAATTGATACCCCAACTCCACCTCTATATGGTTCTGCTATTTCTTGAGTTTCTGCACGTTCCCAAAGTTCTTTAGGCTTTACAGGGTAAACAAGCGTGTGCCAATAGAAGGGGCCCACGTCTCTTGGATTTGCCACGATTAGTCCTCACAATTATGATCATCTACTTCTTGTTCACGTAGTACAGCATCACATACTTTACACCTAAACCAGCGCACAGCTTGAAAGTTATTCTGTGCTGTTCCGCCCATAGGCACATCAACCCCGCCATCTGGTTGGGGTTGATAGTCAGTTACGATTGGTGAGGACTCAAATAATTCTGGTGGAAACGGTCCTTTAGGCTGATGCGCTGTTTCCGGTACGGGGTGCCCTTGCCGCGTAACGATGCGCTCTATTCTCATTCTTCTTCAGCAGGAGTTTCAGACTTCTTTACAGGTTCTTTAGCAGGAGTTGCTTTTACTTCAGGCTCTGGTGTAGTTGTTTGTGTTGGTGCGACAGCCTCTACTACAGGCTCAATTACTGTATCTACCTGGACTTTTGGTGCATTCCATGGAGCTGACCATTGTGACATGTGATATTCCTCTCAGATTAAGAAACTTTATTCTACACGTAGTTCTTGGTTGCTGACCCCCTGTAGTTACTGCTAGGGTTTAGGTATGGCCAGAGCAATCTGGCCATCAGCACCTCCGTAACAAAAGGGTTGCAGACCGAACTTGGCAGAAAGAGGCCGAGTTGCTTAGTATGTGTGACAGGCATACGAAGTTAGGACTGGCCTTCTAGCCTAGGAGACCGAGTGCAAAGTTATGAAAAACCGCATTTAACAATGCTGGTCCTATACGGACTACTGATAGTTGGAGTACCAAACGCTTTAGCGGCAGAAAAAGCCCCTACAGTAGATGGATCTACCGCTACAGTGCAAGTTATAGACCCTCTCGACAAGTACCGCGGAGCCACCGAGCTCACTGATACGGAGCTTGTAGATATGCTATCGCTGGTTGGTTTTAAGGGTGAATCCTTAAGAATGGCCTGGTCGGTAGTTATGAGGGAATCAAGGGGACACCCAACATCCCGGAACAATACTCCAGCAACTGGGGACAATTCCTATGGACTATTCCAAATTAACATGATTGGTACTTTGGGGGACGTTCGTCGGGAAAAATTCAATATCGAAAAAAACAGTGATCTATTTGATCCAGTAACCAATGCCAAAGCGGCCTTCTATATGACGGCTCGTGGAACGAATTGGGGTTCTTGGGGACTAGGTCCTGACGCTTACGATGGTTCTCCAGAAGAACCGAGTATCACAAAATGGTTGGATGACTTTCCAACAGTAAAGTAGAAAAGGCCCCGAAAGGGGCCTTTTTTATTTCTTCTTCTTACCTGCTCTACTCTTATTTTCTTTAGCAACGTTCTTAGAATGACTCATTGCCTGAAGGTTAGACATTGAGTCTTTACCTTTGCGACCTCCGCCTTTTATGTGATCTACGTCAGTATCTCTAGATAACTTCCCGTGTTTATCTTCATAGTCAGCACGAGCTTTGTTCTTAGAGGTAGTAACCCACTTATCGCCTACTTTTTTCTTGTAGACGTAAATAGGTCGACCACCATTTTCTTCAGATCCTTCGTAAGGACCAAACCTTTTTGTGGCAGACTTATTGGTAGCTTTTTTCTTAGTTGCCATCAGCAGAACCATCTGTAAAATGTTCAGGACGAGTCTTACGAGCTTTAGGGGTATAGTTGCCTTCTTTTTTAAGCCTATAAATTTCTCGTCTACGTGCTTCTCGTTTTACCATTCTTTGTGCTTGAGGATCATTTTCAAGATTGTGTAGTCCCCAGGAATCTAACTCAGATTTACGCATTAACAGTCCCATGCCCTTCTTGCTTTGTTCAACCGACTATTTTTATCTGCAGCTGCCTTAGGGAACTTCTTTGCTTGTCCTGCAGAGCGTGCACAATATGATTTGCGACGTGCAGCAGACTTTTCAGACTTAGCAGCCTCTTCCTTTTTTACAGGTGGCTTAAGGTTGTGACCTTCTTTTTTAGCAGAAGCTCTTCCCTTAGCGTTTAGTCCGCCGTTAGGGTTCTGCCCTTCTTTACGAGTCCACGCTGGTGACTTAGCCATTTTCTGTTCCTTTACATCCACAAGATGCGTTTAATTTACCACACGGCTTACAAGTAAACCGTTCGTTTGCCTCTACAGATCCTAAATCTTCTAGTCTGTTCTCGTACGTGTGTACCTGCTTATAGCTGGCAAAGGGCACGCCATAACTTTGAGATGCTTTCACAACCTCAGGTTCATTCCAAGGTCGTGCAGACTTTGAAGTGCGGTCAGATACAGACATTCGGGTAACTCCCCCACGACCATCTCTGACCCCGTAATGAAGTTCTTTTTTACGTCGTCCCATTAGTTTGATGACTCTCCACTAGCTCCACGACCTGGTTTGCTGTAGCCTTTAAATTCCGGACTCTTTGGTTGCTTATAAGGCAGACCAGTCAGGTATTCAGCAGCTTCACGGGCATGAGTCCTTAAAGACTTGTGCTTTTCAAACTTTTCCGGTGTAGCAGAAAAACTAGATACTCTAGGCATCTTAGATCTTCTCTATGTTTGCTTTATCTGACTTAGGTGGCTCAAACATAGTGTCCTTCTTACCTCTAAGCATATTAGCCTCTGATTGAAGAGTTCTAGTTGCAGGAGAAGTTTCAACTTCTTTTCCAGGTAGGAATTGACGGCTTTGCATGTTCCAAACAGTAGGCTTCTTTGGATTTCCCGAAGAGTCGACCTTAGCGTAATCTTGTGGGAATCTTTCTGCCAGCTTTGCTTGAGAAAGGCTTGGCTCTAAGAACGGTTGAGTATATTTAACACCTGAAGATACCTCTGGTGCTGGCTCTGAAACTTTTGGCCTAGGGTTCTTCAACCTCTTTGGAGTCATTTCCTTTTTAGCAGGAGTTACTGTAGTAGCAAAACTAAACGCACCTGCGCCAGTCATACCGTATAGCTGTCGTTGCTTACTAGAAAGAACCTCACGTGCATCTTTATTAGAGATGGTAGTTGGTTTTGGCAAAGAAGGAGTGTCTAGTACGCGTTCAGGTAGCTTGGTAACTACCTCTTCCATTTCACGACGTAGTTGATAGTCTTTCTTAGAACGATCTGGAAACATATCTAGTTGTTCAAATTGAGTACTCTTAATGGTTGTAGGTTCTACAGCGCGACCAGGAGCCGCTTGCAACCTATAGGTAGAAGATGATGCCGGAGTTTGACGGCGTCCTCTATCAGAACGAGAAATTCTTGGTGCCTTAGTAGGACCAGGGATTTCTCCACCCATAGAGTCTGTTGCCCCACCAAAACCTTTAGCCTTCTTACCTTTTGGCTTAGGAAGATCCTTTAATTGTTCTGGAGCATACTTTCCCGCTCCAGATCGTGCTAGGTCTCCAGTAGGG
>Ga0078894_10004349_pt1 | contig 10831 bp, 8 predicted proteins | sample LauGreSu1BDMLBSD_2_FD_67506 | JGI IMG/M metagenome (GOLD analysis project Ga0078894, IMG submission 67506) | Freshwater lake microbial communities from Lake Michigan, USA - Su13.BD.MLB.SD (version 4) (version 4) | ecosystem: Environmental > Aquatic > Freshwater > Lake | place: Lake Michigan, USA... | reverse complement strand
CAGTTTTTGCATCTTAGCCAAATCACTAGGATTTTGTTGCAAAATCGTGAAGCCCCGCTCACGAATAAAAAAATACCCATTGTTGACCTGTCCACGGTAGTTAACCTGCTGGTCCCACTGACCCTTGTTCTGCACGAACTCGATAGCCCCTTGCCCAGAGACCAAGAACGAGCCGCAGATCCAAACCAATAAGAATGATAGCTTTTTCAACCGGCAGATTTCAATTAAGGTAACAAAAATCCTTCGTGGGGAGTTCGAAAGAACTGTTAAGAGTGCAGAAATACCTCCCATTTGACAGCGAGGTGACAAATGGGTTTAACATATAACGCAGTAGGGCTCAGGATATTTTGCTCCAGGTCAGTATCGCCTTTCGTAGATTTACGAATTCGCGTAGCCGAGCATGGCGGGGGCTTTCCAATCCAGGGTCAGACTCCAGAAGTTGTGCCGCTTTTTCGCGGGCTACTTCGAGTAAACTTCGGTCGGCCACCAAAGAGGCTAGTTTAAAGGCCAGGGCCCCACTTTGCCGGGTACCCTCAATCTCTCCCGGGCCTCGCAGCGCCAGATCTTTCTCTGCGATCTCAAAACCATTACCCGTTTGGGTCATTATCTTCAGTCGCTCACGGGCATCGGCCCCCAGTTTGGGGCCTGTCAACAGTACACAATAGCTTTTCTCTGAACCGCGCCCCACTCTTCCGCGTAGCTGATGCAATTGAGAAAGCCCGAATTTCTCAGCGCTTTCGATCACCATCACAGACGCGTTGGGCACATTTACCCCCACCTCGATAACGGTGGTAGCGACCATGATCTGTGTATCGCCTTCGACAAACCGTTTCATATTGATCTCTTTTTGATCGGCCGGCTGTCGCCCGTGCACCATACTGATATGGTAACGGGGCTCAGGAAAAAAGGCCTTGACCTCTTCATACCCCTTCATCAAGTTCTCATAATCGAGCGTGGCACTTTCTTCGATCAAGGGATAAATAAAATAGATCTGCCGTCCCGTGGCGATCTCACTTTTAATAAAGTCCATTACCCGGCTGCGATCTTTTTCGAATCGGTGTACCGTTTTGATCGGCTGGCGACCCGGTGGCAACTCGTCGATAATACTATAATCCAGATCTCCATAAGCGGTCATGGCGAGTGTACGGGGTATGGGCGTTGCCGTCATCACCAGCATATGCGGCGGCACCACAGACTTCTTCCAAAGTTGGGCCCGCTGCGCTACTCCAAAGCGATGTTGCTCATCGATGATGACGAGTCCCAGTTTTTTAAACGTAACACTGTCTTCGATCAAGGCGTGCGTGCCGATTAACAAGGATAAGGATCCTTCTTCCAATTGATTCAGCAATTGCTTTCGCTCCCGGGCGCGGGTCGAACCGGTCAACAATCCTACTGACAAGCCCAGCTTTTGCAACAGGGCACTTACCGAGGCAAAATGCTGTTGACAGAGAATTTCGGTAGGTGCCATCAAGCAGGCCTGGTAACCATTATCAATGGCCAATAACATACAGAGTACGGCCACAATGGTCTTTCCACTTCCCACATCACCTTGTAATAGTCTGTTCATCTGCTTCCCATTGGCTGTATCGGCCCTTATTTCCTTGATGACTCGTTTTTGCGCCCCGGTCAGCTCGAACGGGAGATGATGTTTATACAGATCATTAAAATACTGCCCTACTTTCTCAAAGATGACCCCTTCCGAGAACCGATGGCGCTGCCATCGGACCAGCTGCATCCGGAGTTGTGCCACCAATAACTCCTCGAATTTTAATCGCAATAAGGCTTGCTGATAATGTTCTGTTGTTTCAGGAAAATGAATTTGTCGAAGCGCCTCGCTACGCACCATCAGTGTCATGGGCTTTAACGCGTCGAGTGGTAAGGGCTCGGGAAGGTCGCTGTCTTTGAGTTGCGCGAACAAAGCTTGTGTTAAGCGACCGAGCGCTCTTCCACCCAGTCCCTTTGACTTTAGTTTTTCCGTGGTGGAATAGACTGGCTCCAGGAATTTTTTTTCAAGTGTTTGCTCCGGTTCGATCTTTTCGATCTCGGGATGTACCAATTGAGGACGTCCATTAAAGAAACTCAGTCTTCCATACACCAGATAAGAACAACCCGTTTGAATTATTTTTTGTACCCAGTTGATCCCTTGAAACCAAGCTAATTCAATAGTACCAGTACGATCTTTGAAGGATACCAATAATCTTTTTCCAGCCCGCTGCCCTACTACCTCCTGGTGTAGGACAACCCCCGCCAATTGCACGAACTCCATATCAGGACCTAGTGAATCGATCGAATTAATGCGCGTGCGATCGATATGCCGGTAGGGATAATACTCCAACAGATCACCGAAGGTAAAAATGCTTAGCTCCTTTTTAAGCAGTTCGGCACGCAGCGGCCCCACTCCCTTTAGGTATTCGATAGGATAACTTAATATAGAAGCCGAAGGTGCGATAACAAAAAAATTACTTGCCGATACAAAACTTACTAAAGATAAAATCAAGTTGATCCTCATTGGTGATCTCTCCTGTAATTTCTCCGAGGTAATGTAGACAGCGCCGTACTTCGAGCGCCAGCAGGTCGCCAGGTAATGATTCTCTCAACCCTCTCTGGGCGTCAAGCAAGGCTTTATGTACTTCTTGCAAGGCCTGAAAATGACGAACATTAGTGACGATAGTATGCTCTGTATCGAATTGTCCCTTGAGCACATGGGCCACCATGGCCTGGGTCAATTGATCGAGATCTTGCCGGGTCTTAGCGGCTATAGAAATGATATTCCCCAACTCGGGTAAAAATGCCATGGAGGAAGCCGCTGGTACCAGATCGCTCTTATTGGCCACCAGTAAAAAATTCAAGGACGCAGCTTCAGCTTGTTTTTTCCAGGCGATCACTTCATCTACTGGCTCCGTACTATCGAATACATATAAAACTAAATCGGCCGAGCGCATTTTTTCAAGACTACGCTCCATCCCTGCCGCTTCGATCCGATCAGTAGTTTGATCTCGCAAACCAGCCGTATCGATCAGCCGAAATAAGATACCCTCAATGTTTAGCACTTCCTCTATCGTATCGCGCGTGGTACCGGGAATATCGCTGACCAGTGCACGACTTTCGTTGAGTAAGCTATTCAGCAAGGTAGACTTTCCGGCATTGGGCTTTCCAATGATAGCTACCGATACCCCATTACGAATGGCATTGCCCAGTTGAAAAGAACGTAGCAACGAAAAGGTCGATCGTTCCAGCTGCTCCAAGAGAGCAGTCAATTTTGCCCTATCGGCAAACTCAACATCCTCCTGCGAAAAATCAAGCTCCAGTTCAAGTAAGGCCGAAAACTGTAAGAGTTGTTCGCGCAGTAGCATCAGCTCTGCTGAAAAACCTCCTTTTAACCCTTGCAGAGCAGTTCGCTGCGCGGCGCGCGTACCCGAAGCGATCAGATCGGCTACAGCCTCGGCTTGTGTCAGGTCTAGTTTTCCTTTTAAAAAAGCACGCTGTGTAAACTCTCCAGGGCGAGCCAACCGTGCTCCTTCAGCCAGGCAAGCCGCCACGATCTCTTGTAACACAAAGGGTGAGCCATGACAACTGAATTCCACCACATCTTCTCCTGTATACGATCTTGGATTTTTATAGATAGCGACCACCACCTCGTCAAGCGATCGCCCTTGCTGGGTCAATACGCCTACATGGAGCGTATGTGATAACTGCTCCGATAATTTCTTGGCGGTAAATAATCGGTCGGCTATCGGCAGCGCAGCAGCGCCACTTATTCGAATCACACCAATCGCCCCCACTCCAGGTGGAGTAGCTAGCGCAACGATCGTATCATCCCAACCCTGCAACGTATTCATAGAAACAAAAGTAACTTAAAAAAAAAGTCCCCTCTTGCAGGGGACTGGGTAAGCTTTTTATCGATTTCGTTTATTCGCCCTCCACTCGGAAAGTGATAGGCTGTTTGCGATAGGCCTTTACCTTTTGTCCGTTTTGAATGGCTGCACTCCATTTAGGCCCCTTCTTGATAACCCGCATGGCTTCTTCTTCCATCCCATACCCATGGTTGGTCAAAGCGCGAACATCACTGATATTACCTTCTTTGTCCACGACAAATTGCACTACCGTCGTATAGGTTCCTTCAGGAGCGCCATTATCAGTAGCCACCTGGCCATTGGCATTACGCTCCAGGTATTGGCGCCACTTACTATCTCCACCAGGAAAACTGGCTTCGATCTCTACTTTGTCGAAGATCTTGTTATCATCAACTTTCTCTTCAATGATTTGCTTACCATTGTCAATGTCGACCGGAGCGGCAAGTCCCTCATCCTTGATACCCTCCACATTGACCACATCGATCTTGGCTTCTTTAAGCTCTTCTTGTGGTGGCGGGGGCTTCTCCACTTCCTCGTCTTTTTTAATAACGGGAGGAGTGAACTGCTTCATCTCTACCTTGGGTGGCTCCTGCTTTGGTGGAGGCGGTGGTGGAGGCGGTGGCGGTTCTTTTTCTTCTTGCTTTACATCTTGCAGGGTCATTTCATTGATCTTGACCTTAGCATCATCACTATTATTAAGAGTCTTGCTCAAAAAAGAGAGCAGTAAGATCAATCCGGCAGTAGAGGCCGTTATGATCAACGCATTTCGTACGCGCTTGTGATAAGACTTCCGAAGGTCATAGGCGCCATACGCCTTATTTCTACCCTCGAAAATAATATCGAGAATGTCGGCTGATAATATTTTGTTTAGTTCCATACTGTTTTTTTTCAGGTTCTACTTTATACCATTGGACTCTTCCGTCTTTTTGATCAATTCATACTCCACATCGGCAATCTTGACCATGGCGTAGGTGCGGACCTGATTGATGGTCATTTCGTCCAGTATGTCGACGGTATTCTTATAGGTAGCATCGTCACTGGGCTTAATGATCACCACAAAATCCTTATCGGCACAATTGCTAACTGGCTTGCCTTTTGCCTTCGCCTCTGCCTCACAGGCCGGGTCGGGACGCTGGTAATACCGATCCATCACCTCTTTCTTTTTATTGATGATAATGTCTCGGATCCCTTTAAAGGTGGTTTGCTTAAAATTATTGCCGGTGGCGTCTACGACCAATTTACCCTCGTAGTAGTAAACCTGATCACCTTTACCCAACATGATGGTCAGCACCGAAGATTCCTTTACCTCGGTTTGTTCATCTTGCTTCTTGATATCCTTGGGCATATTAAGGTCGAGCGTGGTAGGAGAACTCATGGTTGCGGTGAACACGAAAAATGTGATCAACAGAAAACCAAGGTCCACCATGGGCGTCATGTCCACACGGGTAGAAAGCTTCTTAGCTTTCTTGACACCCGGGCCTTTTTTACCGCCCTGCTCTGCACCACTATCTATACTTGCCATAGTGTAATGTAATTGGGGTTAGATAATTAATTATTTCTCTTTTTCCTGCTCTGCCTTGTATAAGGCGGAACCTACCGGCACATCGTCTAGCTGTGTAACCAGGTTATACTTAAACTCCTCATTTTTCTTGAGTGCTTGCACCACCGCATAAAAGGTAGGATATTTTGAAAGCCCGTCACCTTTAATGAGATAATTTAACTTTTCGCCTGCAAACGCCGACTTGGCTTCCTTGATCCACCAAACCAGTTGGTTATTGAGCGTATCTAGCACCGGTATTCCAGGCTGACTCAACTTGGGCTGGTCCTTAAAATCGGTGTCAAGCAGTTGCTTCAGCCCACTGAAAGGAACACCCACCAGATAGGTCTTGCGGAAATTAGCCATTTGAGCATCGGTCAATCCCAGGTTTTGGCTGGTATTGATACCCCGTATGATTTGATCATACTTATTCTGGTCGTTATCGGAAAGAACAGTAAAGTAAACTCTGTTAGCCGAGTCGATAGAAATCATCACGGCATTGTTCTCGGGTAATTTCTGCGACAGCACCGAGCCGGGTGTAGTTATCTCGACGGGCTCAGGTGGTTTGAACTTTGTCGCCATAATAAAAAAGGAGAGAATCAGAAAGGCTATGTCCACAAAGGGGGTCATATCCGTATCCGTACTCCTTTTTGGTATCTTGGCACTAGGCATGGGTTCGAAAATTTAATTTAATGAATGGATGATACGTAGCAAGAATGCGTCTTGTATTATTTATACAAAGAAGCAAAACTTTGCGTGAGCGTAAATCCGGATTCATCGATACCATGTGTGATAGAATCGATTCGCGTCGTGAACATGTTATACATGATCAGGGCAATGGCTGAAGTTCCGATACCGAGCGCGGTATTATAAAGAGCCTCGGAGATACCTACCGCCAGGTCAGCCGCTGCACCGCCACCACCTTCTTCTCCAAGGGCAGCGAACGAACGAATCATACCCAATACAGTTCCAAGGAGGGCGATTAGTGTACCCACTGATGTGATCGTAGATAAAAAGACGAGGTTCTTTTGGAGCATAGGCAACTCAAGTGCGGTAGCCTCTTCTACTTCTTTCTGAATGGCCATCAATTTTTGATCGGTAGACATACCTGACTCAGACACCATTTCTTTATAGCGACGCAGACCAGCCTTCATTACATTTCCTACAGAACCTTTTTGCTTATCGCATTCAGCAAGCGCGGCATCGACATTGCGGCTGGCCAATTGGAATTGGATCTGACGGATAAAATTGTCAATATCACCGTTACCCAATGAACGACGAATGGTCAGGTAACGCTCAATGGAGAATACGACCACCATTAAAAACATACCGATCAGCAGGGGAACGATAATTCCTCCTTCGTAAATACGGTGAAACGCATCTTTGGGTCCCATGTGATGGGGCCAGAATCCACCAGAAGAATCAGGTTCATTAAAGCCAGAAGCATCGCCCATCATAAAGCGCCAAATGGAATACCCTGCGATTACACACACCAGCGGAGCGATCCATGAAATGGAATTGCCTCCATGCTTTGCAGGAGCCGAAGTTGATTTTGATGCGGTTGTTGCAGTTGGTTTAGTCTCTGCCATGATCGTTTTTTTTAGAGTTGAGTTATTAGGTTTTAAATTAAAAACATCAGCTTCCGCCAACGGAAGGGAGGTCAAGTTAAGGATTTTTTGAAATGCAAAAACCTTTACCAAGGATTTTCATAATAATTTGATAATCCAGCGCTAAAACAGCCAAAAAGAGGGTAAAAAATGTGGAAAATCAGCCCTTATTCGTAGCGCAGGGCCTCGATGGGATTGAGTCTACCCGCCTTACGGGCAGGATAAAGTCCGGCCAGGAGCCCCACCAGGGTACAAATGAATATACCATAGAATACCCAGTTCCAAGGGATGACAAAACCAGTATTGAGCACAAGGGAAAAAAGATTCCCTACCCCTACACCCAGTAAAATACCAAAAACAGCCCCCAGCATACTGATGATGATGGCCTCCAATAAAAATTGGCGACTCACCATTTTTCGTTTGCCCCCAATCGCCTTAATAAGACCTACCTCACGGGTACGCTCCGAAACGGAGACCAACATGATATTCATCAGACCTATTGCCGCCCCGATCAAGGTGATCAGACCGATCACGGTGGCCGATATTGTCAGAAAACCGATACTATTCATCGCCTTTTCGGCAATGCTATCACTTCGGTCGATCACAAAATTACTCTCTTCTGTAGTCTGCAAGCGACGTACCGAGCGGAATAAGGACTCTGCCTCGCCCATAGCAGCAGGTACCCACTGAATCTGAGAGGCCTGAATGGCAATGGTAAAAGAACCCGTTCCGCTAAAATTACGATTCACGTTATTATAAGAGGTCACGATCATGTTATCGCGACTGAAGCCGAACGAAGAGCCCTTGCTCTCGAGCACGCCCAGTACCCTATAGGGTATGGAATTGATGCGGACGACCTTATTAACGGCAGAACGATACCCTTGCTTAAATAATTTATTGGCAACATCGAATCCCAATAAACAAACATTTCTGCCTGTTTCCACATCGGAGCGACTCAGGTTTCGACCCGTCTCGATCGTAAAGCCATTGAGGGCCAAGAAATTTTCATCACCTCCTTGTACCATCACATTGGGACTTGTCTTCAGATTCTCGTAGGAAACGATAGAATTACGCCCGCCAGAAAGACCAATGCTTTTAACGGACGGAAAGTTAAATTTCGACACAAAGAGTTCGGCCTCATCACGCGTAATTTTTTTATCGAGACTAGAGGCACGCTCCTTTTTCTTGCCCTTTTGCGAGAGCTTCATGTCATTGCTTTGATTACCTCCACCACCAAATCGAATATTGCGGGCCTTGTAGCGAATGGTAAAACCGCTAGCCCCCATGCTCGAGAAGCTTTCGGTAAATTTTTGATTCATGGCCTCTATGGCCGTGATGATGCCAATGAGGGCCATAATACCGAACGCAATGATCGAAACGGTCAAGCCGGTGCGAAGCCGATTGCCCCGAATGGTGCGAAAAGCCAGTGAGAATATATCGGTAAACTTCATGATTTACTTGTAAAGGTACCATTGCATGGGCCCTTCTCAAAGAAAAGCTTGATGAACGGTAAAAGAGGCTCAAAAATAAAGTTGTCCGATCAACAACTGGGGAAACAATCCCAACACGACCAATAAAACGGCCACCCCGATCAACAGGCGGGTAAAGCCAGAATCGAAGGCGATGGGATCAGTTTGTCCGATCGGCTTAAAGTACATGGCCTGTATCACCCTAAAGTAATAGAATACACTAACGGCAGCCATTACCAGTGAAAACAGAACCAGCCATACACTTTGTTCCAGGGCGGCCTTGATCATGTAAAACTTGGCCAGAAAACCTCCGGTTAGCGGGATACCGGCCAAGGATAGAAAAAAGATGGTCAACGCCGCGGCTACCCAAGGATAACGGCTAGCCAACCCATTGAAAGCCTCGAAAGAATAATCTTTCATGCGGATAAGGACGGCAAAGATGCCGATCGTGGCCAACGAGTAGGTCGCAGCGTACAACAATAAACCTTCCTTGGCCGTAGTATTCATGGCAAAAACAGCCAATAACATAAACCCAGCCTGCGCAATACTCGAATAAGAAAGCATACGCTTGACACTTTGCTGAAAGACAGCAGTAATGTTGCCAATAAAGAGAGTCAGCGCGGCCAGGACCGCTACCCATGCTTGCCAGGCATTGATCTGTAAGGCAAAACTGCGATCGAATAATCGCACAAAAGCAGCAAATACGGCAACCTTGACCACGGTCGCCATAAACGAAGTAAATACAGTAGGCGCTCCATCATACACATCGGGTGTCCAAAAATGAAAGGGAGCAGCAGAAACCTTAAAGGACATCGCGATGAGCAGCAGCAACATTCCAGAAAGCATCAGCGAATTAGATACACGGATCGTATCGGCTACTCCCGAGAGGGCAAAACTTCCGCGGGCACCATAGATCAAGGCGATCCCCATCAGCAAGATCCCCGAAGAGAAAGCGCCGAGCAAAAAGTACTTTAACGAAGCCTCATTACTTTTTAAATTTTTCTTATCGCTTCCGGTCAAAATATAAAGCGGGATCGTAATGATCTCGATCCCTAGGAACAAGATCAACAACGACTCAAAGGCACTTACCATCAACAGACCACAGATGATAAAGAATAAAAGCGCTAGGTAATCGGCGCAGTGGGCCCCGATCCGCTCCATGGCCGATCCGCTGAGCAGCAGATAAATAAATATGGCCAACAAAAGAATCGAGTTGAACAAAAGAGAATAGTGATCGAATCCAAGCATTCCGGTGGTATCGATCGATAGCAGATGCCAGCCCTTCATCTCGGCCACATTGAGCCCTATCAAGATCGCGACACCAGCCATGGCCACGTAACGCACCACGTTCATTCGCTTGGTCGCGACCCCACTGAACATCATGATCACTCCCCATAAAGCCGAAACAAGTAAAGCATTCATATTGGAGACTTAGAAGTTTTTGAACAAATAACTAATATCGATCTGTTTGAATAGATTATCACTATACGATGCCGTTACATCGAGTAAGGGCTGTGGAAAAATACCAAAGACAAAAATGAGACCCACTATGATCAGCAAAACCAATTGCTCCTGCACCGATAGTTTGACGGGTGGCAGGGGTTGCGAAGGGCCTTCACCAAAGAAAACCGAGCGGATCATTCCTAACATATAAACGGCCGATAAGATAATGCCCGATCCAGCCACTACCGTAAAGACCCAATAATAATTTGACTTGGTAGCCAATAACCCGGTAAACATTAAGAATTCACCGACAAAGCCATTGGTCAGCGGCAAAGCGATGTTGGCAAAGGCGATGATGACCATGAACAGTGTTAAGCCCGGTGAACGTTGAGCTAGTCCACCCAGGGCAGTGATCTTGCGGGTACCTAGATTTCTTTCAATCAGATCGACCAAGAACCACATTCCCATAATGTTGATACCATGAGCGAATAATTGAAAGCAAAGTCCTTGTAAGGAACCCAAGTTACCAGCGAAGGCAGCCGCCCCCATCAATCCAATGTGTGCGATAGAAGAATACGCCACCAGTCGTTTCAGATCGTCTTGACGCCATGCGATCAGCGAAGCATATACGATTCCCCCTACGGCTAATCCCATGATCACATCACCCCACTGATACGCAGCGACTGGTAAGATCGGCAGCAACCACCGAAGAAGTCCGAGTATTCCCATTTTGACCATCACGGCACTTAATACCAGGGTTACCGGCGTAGGCGCCTCTTCGTAAGCATCAGGTTGCCAGGTGTGAAAGGGAAAAAGAGGAAGCTTTATCGCAAAGGCTGGTAAGATCAACCAGAGCAGCCAGGACTGTTGCGCGTTGGTAAGGTTGAGTTTTAAGATCGCATCGAGGGCAAAAGACTTTTC
>Ga0078894_10004347_pt1 | contig 10833 bp, 8 predicted proteins | sample LauGreSu1BDMLBSD_2_FD_67506 | JGI IMG/M metagenome (GOLD analysis project Ga0078894, IMG submission 67506) | Freshwater lake microbial communities from Lake Michigan, USA - Su13.BD.MLB.SD (version 4) (version 4) | ecosystem: Environmental > Aquatic > Freshwater > Lake | place: Lake Michigan, USA... | reverse complement strand
GAGATGGCGCGCCATCGGCAAGCCGATGGCACCTAGTCCGAGAAAGGCAACGCGTGGCATGGCGGTATGGGGGAAGCGAGGGCCCACGACGCCGGTTGAGATACCGGGTGGCGCCGTCGAGATTGGAAAGATGCCACGACACCGCATCCACGTGCAGCTGGACGGGCTGCTTTCCATCCACGCCGTGCGGGCCGTCCGCACCGCCCTCGCGGCCGTCCCCGGGGTGCTGGGGGCGGAGGTGTCCATGCAGGGCGCCATTCTGGATGCCGAGGCGCCGCTCGACCGCGACGCGCTCGACCACGCACTGGGGTATGCAGGGGTACGGGTCCTGACGCTACGCGAAGAGCGGGGGACGCTGCCGCTGCTGTAGCGCCGCCCGGAAGGGACCGGCCCTCGCTTTGCGACGGGTGGGCGGCGTACTAACTTGCGCCCAGACCGCCGCCCTCTTCGCCGATGACGCCTCGCTCCGACAAAGACCGTCCGCTTGCGGCGCTGATCGTGCCGGACCTGCTCGAGTTGCTCGAGGAGCATCCGGAAAGCATCGGACCGCAGACGGAGGAAATGCATCCGGCCGACCTCGCCGACGTGGCCGAGGCCATGCCGGAAGAGGCGGTGCGCGCCTTCCTGGCTGCACTGCCGCGTGAGCGTGCAGCCGAGGTCCTCGAGTATCTCGACGAGGACCTGCGCACACAGGTGCTCGAGGAGCTCCCCGCCGACGAAGCGGCGGAAATCGTCGCGGAGATGGACCCCGACGAGCGGGCCGACGCGCTCGAGGAACTCGACGAAGAAACGGCCGACGAGATCCTGCAGGAGCTCGAGCCCGAGGAGAAGGCCGAAACCGAGCGACTACTCCAGTACGATCCGTACACCGCCGGTGGCCTCATGACCACCGAGTTCGTGAGCGTGCTCGACACGCTCACGGTCGAAGAGTCGCTGCGCTCCGTGCGGGCGATGGCACGTGGCGGCCGGCGCGAGGCGATGTACACGATCTACACGGTCGATGCCGGCGGTCGGCTGCGCGGCGTCCTGTCGCTGCGCGAACTGCTGGCCGCGCCGGAGGGCTCGCTGATCAGCGAGCATGCGTGGACGGAAGTCGTGAGCGTGTCGCCCGACATGGCGCAGGAAGAGGTGTCGCAGGTCACATCGAACTACGACCTCGTGGCGCTTCCCGTGGTGGATGGCAACAAGCGGCTGCTGGGCGTGGTGACCGTCGATGACGTCATCGACGTCATCCAGGAAGAACAGACCGAGGACGCGCAGAAGTTTGGCGGCATGGAGGCGCTCGAAGAGCCCTACATGCAGATCTCGCTCTGGCAGAACGTGCGCAAGCGCGGCGGCTGGCTGGCCATTCTCGCCATGAGCGAGTTCTTCACGGCATCGGTGATGGCCCGTTATGAGCACAGCCTCAACGATGCGGTCTTCCTGTCCCAGTTCATTCCGCTCGTCATGAGCTCGGGCGGCAACTCCGGCTCGCAGGCCACGTCGCTCATCATCCGCGCCATGGCTCTGGGCGAGGTCCGCCTGAATGACTGGTGGCGCATCGTCCTGCGTGAGCTGCCGGCCGGTCTCATTCTCGGCGCCGTCATCGGCGTCATCGCGATGATTCGCATCGTCGCCTGGAACAGCCTCGGGCTCTACGACTATGGTGAGCACTCGGTAGCGATCGCGCTCGCGGTCGGTGTCACGCTGGTCGCCGTGGTCACGATCGGTTCGCTGAGCGGCTCGATGCTGCCATTCCTGCTCAAGCGGCTCGGCTTCGATCCGGCAAGCGCATCGGCGCCATTCGTTGCGACGATCGTCGACGTGTCGGCGATCAGTCTCTATTTCAGCGTGGCCTACCTGTTCCTCGCCGGCAAGCTGCTGTGAGTGAAGGGCAGACCGCGCAGCGCGCGGTGCTCCGCGGTACGCTGGCGGTGGTGATCAGCGCATGCTGCTTCGGGTCGATCTCGCCGCTCACGGTGATGGCCACTGAGCGTGGCATGGCCCTCGAAAGCATCCAGAGCTGGCGCTACCTGACCAGCGCGCTGCTCCTCGTCGTGATCGGGATCAGGCGACGCCCGCCGGCCCCGGCGCCGGGACTTGGCCCCTGGTACGCACCGCGCACGCTGTTGTTGGCGGGAAGTGGACAGGCGGTGGTGGCCACGCTGGCCCTGATGGCGCTGCGCTGGCTTCCCGCGGCCACGGCAAGCTTTCTCTTCTACACCTATCCAGCGTGGGTCACGGTCATCAGCGCCCTGCGCGGCGTCGATGCGATCGATCGCACCCGGCTGACCGCGCTGGCGCTCGCGCTCGGGGGGATCAGCGCAATGGTCGGGGCCCCGGATGCGGCGTCGCTATCGCCGCTCGGGCTGCTGGTGATTCTGTCGGGCGCCTTGGTCTATGCGCTCTACATCCCACTGCTCAGCTCGCTGCAGCGCGGGCGGGATGCGCTCGATGTGTCGCGGGCGATCGCGGTGGGGGGCAGCGCGCTCTTCTGCACCTGGGCGCTAGCGTCGGGGACGCTGTTCGCCATCCCCGATGCGGTGGCCTTCGGCGCGAGTGTGGCACAGGGCGTGTTGTCCGCCGGCTCGTTTCTCGGGTTTCTGGCCGGGCTCAAGGTGCTCGGCTCTGTGCGCACGGCGATCACCAGCACCGTAGAGCCCTTCTGGACCACGATGTTGGGCGTGGTCCTGCTCGGGCAGAGTGTGGGCACCGGCACCATACTTGGGGGCGCCGCCATCATGGCGGCCGTGCTGCTGCTGCAGCGGCCGGTGGCCTCGCCCCCCGATCCATCGTCCCATTCCACCGCACCTGCGGACAGCTGACCGGCGACGCGTCCGGGCATCGATGTTCACACACGGGAACAGTCCATGGCAAAGATTCTGGTCACCGGCGCCGCCGGGTTCATTGGATATCATACGAGCGAACGCCTGCTGGCCCGTGGCGATGAGGTCGTGGGTCTCGACAACATCAATGACTACTACGATCCCACGCTGAAGGCGTCCCGCCTGGCGCGCCTCGCGGGGCAGCCCGGCTTTCGCTTCGTCCGTATGGAGTTGGGCGATCGCGACGGTATCGAACGGCTGTTTCGCGAGGAACGCTTCGATCGCGTGATTCATCTCGCCGCGCAGGCGGGGGTGCGCTATTCGCTCACCAACCCGCACGCGTACATCGACAGCAATTTGGTGGGTTTCCTGCACATCCTCGAGGGGTGCCGACACCACGGCGTGCAGCATCTCACCTACGCGAGTTCGTCGAGCGTGTACGGGGCCAATACCGCGATGCCGTTCTCGGTACACCAGAACGTGGATCATCCGGTGTCGCTGTACGCGGCCACGAAGAAGGCCAATGAGCTGATGGCGCACACGTACAGCCACCTGTACGGGCTGCCGACCACGGGGCTGCGATTCTTCACCGTATATGGCCCGTGGGGGCGCCCCGACATGGCGCTCTTCCTCTTCACCAAGGCCATTCTCGAGGGCAAGCCGATCGATGTGTTCAATCACGGCAAGATGCGCCGCGATTTCACGTACATCGACGACATCGTGGAAGGGGTGATTCGCACCAGCGATCACACGGCGGAACCCAATCCGGCGTGGAACAGCGACGCCCCCGATCCGGCTACCAGCAAGGCCCCCTACCGCATCTACAACATCGGCAACAACAACCCCGTCGAGCTGATGCACCTGATCGGCACGCTCGAACAGACCCTTGGGCGTACCGCTGAAAAGCGGATGCTCCCGCTGCAGATGGGCGACGTGCCGGCCACCTATGCCGATGTCGAGGCCTTGGTGAAGGACGTGGGGTTTGCGCCCAAGACACCGATCGAAACCGGGGTGGCGCGTTTCGTCGCGTGGTACAAGGAGTACTTCAGCATCGGGGACTGATTGCCTGACCGGAGGGTCCCGCCGCTAACGGCGCTTCGTTCTCGCAAAAACGGCGAATCCGACTAGGAAGACCGTAGCGAACGAGAACCACTGGAGCGCGTAGCTGAGATGGGGCCCCTCGTTCACCGGCGGCGGCGGCACGCGCGTGGGGCGCGTGATGTCCTGCATGATGGTGTCACCCAGCGCCAGCAGGATGAACGGCGCCACCGGTCGTCCCATCATGGTGGCAATCGTGTCGCGGTCGAGCAGCCGCATGGCGCGCGGCGACGACTGCATGCGCGCCATGCCAGGCTTGGGAGGCGGGAAGCTGGTGAGCAGGGCCTCCATGCGGAGCGTGTCGCGTTCGCGCGCCGTCGCGAAGTCGACGGTGCGACCATCGGGGGCGTACACGTAGCCCCGCAGGACGATGAGGACGGTATCACCCCAGCTGCCGTCCAGCGGGCGCACGGGCGTGAGGAGGTACACCCCGGGCGAACCATTCTGCGACCGTGTGGCATGCACCAACTCGCGCTCGTAGTCAGCGACCCCCTCCACCCGCACCCTGCGCCAGTGGGTCGCGCTCGTATCCTGCCCGCTTAGCGCACCCATGGACAAGACCGCCTGCGCGCCGCGTGCTGACACGATCGCATTCTGGGCTTGTCGCTGCGTCAGTCGATCGAGCTGCCAGAACCCCAGCCGCACGCACACCGCCGAGGCCACAACGGTAAGCGCACCAAAAACAAGCGTCGTGAGTCGGCTGGTCATGCGATGGGCGTGCGCGGCGGTGTACGACGGCGCGCCGTGCGTGCCGGGGCGATCGTCTCCGGGTTGGCAGACGACGCGGCCGCCGACACCGGCTCGGGGCGCAGGACGAGCATACTGAGCGGCGGCAGCGCAATCACCAGCGACTGCTCGAAGCCATGATACGGAACGGGCTCCGTCTCACACAGGGTGTCGACGGAACACCCGCTGCCCCCGAATTCCGGTGCATCGGAATTGAGCGCCAGAACGTAGCGCGCGCGCGCGGGCGCGCCGAGACGATAGCCGGGCCGTGGCACCGGCGTGAGGTTGAGCACAATCACGACGTGATCCCTTCCATCAAAACGTGCGTACGAGAACACCGACTGTTCGCGATCGGCCACGTCGATCCAGCGAAACCCCGCCGGGTCGTAGTCACCGCGCCAGAGGCTGGGCTGCTCGCGATACAGTGCACCGAGCGCACCCACGTATTCCATCAAGCCGCGACGGCGCGGATCGGCAAGCAGGTGCCACTCGAGCTGCGCATCGTGATTCCACTCCTGGTCCATACCCAGCTCCGTGCCCATGAAGAAGAGTGACTTCCCGGGTCGCGTAACCGAGTAGCCGATCAGCGTGCGCAGATTGGCCAGCTTCTGCCAGTCGTCGCCCGGCATCTTGCCGAGCAGCGACTTCTTGAGGTGCACCACTTCGTCGTGAGACAGCGGATTCACAAACCGCTCGCTGTACTCATACCACATGGAAAAGGTGAGCTTGTCGTGCGCCCCTTTGCGGAAGACGGGAGCAACCTTGTAGTAGTCGAGCGTGTCGTGCATCCACCCCATGTTCCATTTGAAGGTGAATCCCAGGCCGCCCTCGCTGATCGGCGCGGTCACCTTGGGCCATGCCGTACTCTCTTCCGCCACAGTGATCACGCCGGGATGGAGCGACTGCACGGCATGATTGAGCTGCTTGAGGAACGCCATCGCCTCGAGATTCTCGCGGCCACCATGGCGATTTCGCAGCCACGTTCCTGCCTCCCGACCATAATCGAGATAGAGCATCGACGCCACCGCATCCACGCGCAGGCCGTCAATGTGGAACTCCTCGATCCAGTAGAGTGCATTCGCCACGAGAAAGTTGCGTACTTCGTGGCGGGCGTAGTTGAAGATGTGCGTGCCCCATTCCGGATGGTCACCGAGGCGCGGGTCCTCGTGCTCGTAGCACGCCGTTCCGTCGAAGCGCCGCAACGCCCAGTCATCCTTGGGGAAATGCGCGGGCACCCAGTCGAGCAGTACGCCGATGCCCGCCTGATGCAGCGTATCCACCAGCAAGCGGAACTCGTCGGGGGAGCCGAAACGCGACGTGGGCGCATAGTACCCCCCCACCTGATAGCCCCAGGAGCCGCCAAAAGGATGCTCCTGTACGGGCAACAGTTCCACGTGCGTGAAGCCTAGACGCCGCACATGATCTGCCAGGCGTGGGGCGAGTTCGCCGTAGGTCAGCATGCGGTTGTTCTCCCCGCGCATCCACGATCCGAGATGCACTTCGTACACGAGCATGGGCTCGCGCAACGCATCACTCTCGGCGCGCTGCGCCAGCCAGCTGCCGTCGCGCCAGAGATATCGACTGCGGGCCTGCACGATGGAGGCGAAACCTGGTGACTGCTCGAGCTTGTGCGCGTACGGATCGGTCTTCATGCAGGTGGTCCCCGTACGCGTCAGAATCTCGTACTTGTAGAGACTCTCCTCTCCCACGCCGGGCACGAACAGTTCGAATACGCCGCTGGCGCCAAGCAGTCGCATGAGGTGCGCCTGACCGTCCCACTGATTGAAGCTGCCGACCACGCTGACGCGCACCGCATTGGGCGCCCACACAGCGAAGGCCGTACCCACCACGCCGTCGATGGTGCATGGATGCGCCCCCAGCTTCTCCCACAGGCGCAGGTGGCGCCCCTCATTGAAGAGATGCAGATCCATCTCGCCAAGCGTGGGGGGGAAGCGGTAGGGATCCTCGATCACCGTCACATGTCCACTCGTGCTCGTGACCTCGAGCTGGTAGACAAACGGGAGGTCACGCTGCGGCAACAGCACCACGAAGAGGCCGTGCTGGTCGCGCTCCATGGGAATGCGCTCGTTGCCGGTGAGCATGGCCATCGCCAACGCGTGGGGCTGATGCGCGCGGATCACCAGGCCACGCTGCCCATCGACCGACATCGGATGAACACCGAGCAGGTCGTGTGGCCGGGCAGACGCACCGCGCACCAGTCGGAGCGCGGCGTCGTCGGGCGTAGTCGGCAATGCGGGCGAGGGCATCCCCGAAATGTAAGCGACCATCAGAAGCGCAACGGCCGTTCGCCGATCATGGCGGAAAGGACGGTGGATTGCCCGAGGCGGTCCGGTCCGCCTGATGGAAGGGCCCCATCCATGCCGGTGCGCTCCAGCGCGGCGCTCCAGCGCGGCGCGCCGAGGCGGAGGCCAGGGCGAGACACCGCACCCCGATGTCTCAGCGATACGTTTCGAAGAAGCCTCGTCCGCGGCCGACGATCTCCCGGCCTCGAATGCGACCGCGCAACTGTGCCTCACCGGCCATCTGAACGAAGAACGGTTTTGACAAGCCCCGGACGTAGTCACCCTCCCCACGTTCGGCGAACCGCGCTCGGGTGTCGGTTGCTACGGCGTCGTCGATCGTGAGCGTGAGTGATACGGTATCGGCGCCGCGCACCTCGTACAGGTGTGCCACGGCCGGCACGCGGAGCGGACCGTCGGTGGTATTCACCACGCGCGCATCCTCGTAGCGGATTTCACGCGGGCGGAAGAGCGCCAGGAATCCACTCGCATCAGTCACATACACAAACAATGGCGACGTGCCGCCCGTACGATCCTCGGGCTGAACGCGCCCGTACAGCACGGTGTACTCGCCGGCTCGTGTGGCCCCCCATTCCCACGTGACGCCGCGCCAGCCGCCCCAATTGTGATCGTGGTACGACTGCGCCCCGTCGTAGCGCTCGCAGCGGCCACTCACGCAGATGCTGCCACTGGCGGCCGCGCGCAACCCGGGCACGGCGTAGCCGCTCGTGAAGTCACCGCTGACCAGCATGGCACCGGGGAACTCCACGCGCGGCGCCGGCGCGACGATGAGATCGACGGTGACCCGTGCCCCGCCTCCCACCTCGCGGGCGATCGCCTTCACCGCATACCGGCCATCTGGAAGCACTCGCACACGGCCCTCGCCGACCTGCACATCGGCGTCGCGGAGACTGAAGCGCACGCGGGCACGCGGCACATTGGTCACGAAACGCCGCGGCGCCCGCCCGCGCTCGTGCAACGTGACCAGCATCTGACCACCCCACTGCGTACCGCGCACATCACCGCCAGCCAGCAACGTGATGAACGCCCACCTGGTGGCATCTGGCGAGATCACGTTGAAGTAATGCCACTCGCCCCAGGAGTCGGCATTGGCCATGTCATCGCCAGGCCGATGGAAGTGGTCGATATCGTGCCGCAACTCCGCCGCGGTGGGTGATATCCAGCGGTGATCGCCCTCGTCGTCGTCCCACGTTCCGCGCGTCACCACAGGCATGGCATCGAGGGCACGTGTGGCCGAAGGGACCTCCCCTGTGGCCCGCACGGGGTGCTCCACGCCGTCGGCCGTGGTGAGATAGAGCAGCTTCCCCTCGAGCTGCGGTGCCACCACGGCCACCGCATCCGAGAGCCGCGGTGATGCCAGCACCTGCCGATGCACAAAGCGCGCGTTGGGGACGGAGAAGAAGAGCCCTCCCAGCCCACCGGTCGTGAGGACCTCGATATCGATCCCCTCAGGTAACACCGTGACCTGACCGCCGCCAACGAGACGCTCCTGACTGGCCTGACGCACCATCGCTTCACCGACCGCCAACAGCACGATCATCACCCCCACCCCCACGCCGAAGCCACCGCACAACAGCAGGGCGCGCCCCGGCCGCGACGTGACCGTACGCCACGCGAGCAGCCACGACATGGCAAGACGAAGCGCGCCCGTCGACGGTGAGGGAGGTGATGACGGCGACATCAACCGACTGGCTCCGCCCTGCGAGTGTCGGCCGCCACGCGTCCATCGAGCAGGCGAATCACGCGCTGCGCCGTGTTGGCAACCACCGCGTCGTGCGTCACGAACACCAGCGTGGTGCCATCGCGGTGGAGCTGACCGAACAGCTCGAGCAACCGCTCACTCGTGGCCGCATCGAGCTCACCGGTGGGCTCATCGGCCAGCAGAAGCGCGGGCTCGTTGGCGAGGGCGCGCGCAATCGCCACGCGTTGCTGTTCACCACCCGACAGCTGCGTGGGGCGATGACCACGCCGGTCACCCAGCCCCACGTACCCCAGCAAGTCAGCCGCCCGTGCCTTGCGTGCGCTCCCCGCCATGCCCGCTTCGGCCAGCGGCAGTTCTACGTTCTCGAGTGCCGACAGGGTGGGCATGAGATAGAACCGCTGAAAGACGAACCCGATGTGGCGTAACCGGAAGGCGGTGGCATCCCGATCCCCCAACGTGCTCGTGTCGCGTCCGTTCACGAACACGCGCCCGCTCGACGGGATGTCGACGGCACCTAGCAGGTGGAGCAAGGTGCTCTTGCCACACCCGGACGGGCCCGTAAGGGCGGCGAATTCTCCGCGACTGATCGAGAGGTCGATCCCGCGCACCGCCTGCACGGTGGCATCGCCCATGCGATAGCTGCGGGTCACCTGCTCACAGTGGATCACGGCGCTCGGCGGTGAATCCGCCGCCAGCGCGGACCGTGCAATGATCGGCGTGTCAGCCAACGGCGTCCTCACGCAAGGCGCGAACGATGGGAATGGAGGCGGCGCGCCACGCCGGCACAAGACCGGCGAGGGTCCCCGATACCTGCAGAAGGGCGAGCGATTTCCAAGCGGCCTCCGGGCTCCAGAGGAAGAAGTCGAAGGCCGCCGGCAATCCCGGAAAGTCGCGCAGAATGCCGTTGAGCCACTGTGCGGTCACGAGCCCGAGTGCGAGGCCCGCAACAATGCCGGCCGTGCTGAGGAAGAACCCCTCGAGGAACACCTGCCGGAGGACCCCGTCCTTCTGGGTACCGATCGCACGGAGCACCGCGATCTCGCCGCGGCGCTCATTCACACTCAGCGTGACCAACGTAGCCACCAGGAGGAAGCCGATGCCCAGACTGATGGCCCCAAGCACGAAGGCCAGCTGCCGGAAGTACGACAGGCGTTCCTCGACCTGTCGAATGGCCGTTTCAGTACTGATCGCCGTCACGCGCGGCTGTGTGGTGGCGATCCAGGCCCGCACCGCTTCCACACCCGCCGAATCGGCACGGCGCGACTCGGCCATCGCCACCGACATGCGATCCCGATACGCAGGGCCGAGCAACGACCGTACGACGGTGAGCGGCAGTGCCATGACCGGCGTCTCGCCGGGCACGTAGAAGAATCGGCCTTCACCGGTCAACCGGACCACACGGGCCCGCGCCGCCGTGCGCAGCTGGGCGTCGATTCCCGCTGCCACCGTCAGTGTGTCCCCAAGCGCGCGACCGGTGCGAACGAGGAACGCGCGATTCACCACGACCGGGACGGGAACCCCTCCCCCGAGCGTGTCGTCCACGGGCATATCGTGCCCTGCATCGAGCGCATAGTCCCCTTGGACATTGCTTTCGAGCCCGAGCGAGAAGACCGAGGGAATGCGCTGCGATGGCAACCCGAGCGTGGCACCCAGCCCGGGGCTGACGGCAACGATATCAGGGTTAGCGCGCAACGCCCCGACGATGGCGGTGGCGCCGTCGATCGTAGCTTCACTGTCGAATGGCAGCGTACCCTTGGGTGACACGCGCAACTGATACCCGCGGGTGAGCAGGAGCGACCGGAACGACTCGCGCATGCCGGTGGCCAGCATCACCATGTCGAGCAGCAAGGCGGCAGCCACCGCGATGCCCAGTACGGCGAGTGCGGTACGTGCGGGGTGCCGCCTGAGGGTCGCGGCAGCAAGTGTGACACGCATGCTCACGGGATGAGGCACCGCATATCGGTCGCCAGCAGCGCGCTCATCGTCCGAGCAGGGCAAGTGGCGGCGTGCGTACGAGACGCCAGGCGGCAAGGGTACCGGCGCCGATGCCCAGGACAAGGCTCGTCAGCGTCGCAAACGCGAAGATCTTGGGCGTCAGGAGCGAGAAGAGGAGCGGCGTACGGTATACCTGTTGGAAGTGCGCGTTGACCAACACGCTCGCCAACCAACCGATGCCGGCACC
>Ga0078894_10004346_pt1 | contig 10833 bp, 8 predicted proteins | sample LauGreSu1BDMLBSD_2_FD_67506 | JGI IMG/M metagenome (GOLD analysis project Ga0078894, IMG submission 67506) | Freshwater lake microbial communities from Lake Michigan, USA - Su13.BD.MLB.SD (version 4) (version 4) | ecosystem: Environmental > Aquatic > Freshwater > Lake | place: Lake Michigan, USA... | reverse complement strand
ACATCCTGAGCGTGGGTTCTTGCTGCTTCTGGCCCTTCTTTGAAGAGCTCAATACAAACAGACGCCATGATTCCAGGTGTGATGCCGTTTTGGCTATCGCCTGCGATGGCAGAAACTCTTGGGCGGTTGCTGACTGCAATGTCCGCGACAAAACCATTGTCGCCGGTTGAGAAGTTGATCAGTTTGTCAAACCCCCATTCACGAGCGTGATTAGGACCTGCGAACAAGATCCTCTGGTTGGTGAAGATCACAGTACCCACGTCGAGCACGGTCTGTTCCTCTGGGTTAGGAGTAAGCGATCCTCGACTGCCGCCCAGCGTCACACCAATGTTCTGTGTGGCCCGAACAATAACCCCGGCATTGCCACTTTGGAAGCTAGAGCCGGTGCCCTTGTATTCTCGAAGTTGAACCCCGCCACGTTCGTAGATTGCCTTCTCACCCTTTTGCAAGGCTAGGTAGGTATCAATACCCTCAAACTTGCTAATAATCGCCTCTAGCTCATCTGCGACCCTAACCATGTAGCCGATATTTTTCTCTCGCTTGTATTGTCGAATTAGGTACCAGGCAATTGCAATAACGCCGATGACTATAAAGACAACCCACCATGCTTCAGGGTTTTGCTGAAGGTAATTGCCAGACGATACGAAAATAAAAATCAGAACAAGAGCTCCAGCAATAAAACCGCACATGGCTAGTTCTCCTCAATCTCAATCGGCAGCTTCACATCAAGTAGCAACTGATAGGTATCACCGTAGTTAAGTCTCCGCAGTTTTGCATTGCAAGTCGCTTTGCCCTGGGTATTTGCCATGGCTGCAAGTAGCGCTTCCGAATCCTGTGGTGTGACAATCCCAACATGGGCTTGGCTTAGTTCGACAGTTACAAAAGGGTATTCCGCGCTGGTTTCTGCAATCAACACCGCAGTCAACACCTGCTCCTTGCCGTGCATAAGGTCCAGGTACTGGGTAAAAGATTCAAGTGCAAATCGATCTCCGGTTGTGGTGTCGGCTACCAATCCAAATGTGTCGTTGCCCAAAACTTTGGGCAGTGAAGCAACATAAGCCTCATAATCCGCCTGAGCGCCCGCATGCTCTTTCTGAGCTGATCTAAATGCAGTGCGGTAGTCGCCTTCGAGAGTCTGCTTTTTCTCTTTGTATCCCCGGTAGGCCGCAAAAGCTAAATACCCCGCAGCTGCGGCAAACATGCTTCCAATTGATCGCTTTGCCATGGCTCCCCCTCAGAAAAGACTATTTAACATCGCTGTCTTCTAGCTTCCCTTAGGCATCCGACAATAAAGATGTTAGACAAAAGCTAATGAGTTTCGAGTAAAGCAAAGAATTTACAACTTGTAAGTCGGCGCTATCAGTTCCGTTTATAACCTGTTACTGCCGCTGTCGGAGGCGCATTGATTAGTGCACGCCGTGTGTAACAGTTACTAACTCAAAAACTTGGTCGAGATCTACATGAACTAAATTTCCAATAATCGTCCAGGTTGGAAAGAAAGCCTGTAACAGTCATCCGCATCTCTATAGATTCGAACCATGTTGCTTCCGAACCTTGCAAGGTGGCCCTTTTCAATAAACGTTCCAGAGGCTAGGCCAAGTCGCTTTCGAAAGTATTTTCCTAGAATGGAATTGTCACTAGGCGTTTCGAGTGCTTTATCCCCATCCTGCGCCACGGTGCAGAAGAATGCTTCGCCATCATCGGTTACGACTTGAAAATGGACACCCTTCTCGGGAAAGAACCCTGACTTTGCAATCGTTGAAGGTACTGGAATATATGCCTGGTCTGGATGGCGACCTTCCCGCTGACCCCAATTAAGGCCCGACTTCTGATGGACTTCTCCCTGGTCTGAACCCCTGCTCATAACGAGTGGCAGATCAACAAATGCCGCGGCGGTTTCTTTGGCCAGAGATTCATCATCATTCGTTTTTGGCGTCACCTGCTCATCGAATAGATCAATGAAGTTCGCAATGTCTGGGCTCTTGTAGCTGATTCCACCCCGGGCGGACGCAATGACGTATTCAAATCCCGCAATCGGGTCTATGGCGACGCAAATCTCCTTATGAGTTACCGATGCTTGTGATATTCCAAACCCGAGCTGAGTGTAATTGCTAGAACCTAGGAAGGCTTCCCTAGGTCCAGAATCATCACACCAGACGAAGACTTTTGCGTGGTTTGATTCGCCTCTTACGCTCAAGCTGCAGTTGAAAGCCCGGCCCCCTATTTGCCTAGGGATGTTCTGTAACCCGAGTAACGTGTTTCTACTCAGACCATCTCGGCCAGACATGCCAACGTGCAGATCGATTGACAAATCAATCTCAAGCTCCTTAGAGGCAATTTCGAAGTGTTTAGTCACCATTGATGCTGACGCATATCCGGAAACTACAAAAAGTTCGCGTGCACCCCTTTTTGCTGGCTCAAGTAAAACCCTTTCAAAGAGGCTTTCGGCAATCAACTGGGTCAACGGTTTACCTAAGAACTAGGCTTCCAAAGCCGATTCGACGTAGCTTTGCATGTTCGACTCAATTGACGGATAAGTCTTTCCACTCAAAGTCTTAAACAGAGCCTCAAACACGACTTGCGCCCCCTTTACAGGCACGGCCATGCCAACCTGCTTCCTCACGCTTTCTTTTGAGCCTTGAAAAACGAAGTTGTCCGGGAAAGTTTGCAATCTCGCGCGTTCACGGTTTGTTAGAGCTCGTGGTTCGTCGTAGTGGTAAACGTGAGTACCTCCCCCACCGGAACCTGTAACTGTATACGAGGGCTTGTCTGGGTGGAGCCGGCGGTAAATCTGGCTAATCTTCGCACCCTTGACGTTGAGCTGCAGTCGTTCAGGAAGCTTTGAATTGAACGCATTCTCACCTGGTTTTATGTGCTGAAGGCGCTCCACGACCTGAGGAGCTTGTCTGGTTAGCTCGTGGTTAGCGGCGTCAGTAGAAATTTGTGGGTTGGTAAGAGCGTTTCTTGCCGAGACATCGACATTTTTGTAAAGCTCGGGGCTTGGGACTTTAAAGTCCAACTTTAGATCCTTGCGAATCCCCACAATTAGAATCCTGTGTCGAGCTTGGGGTAATCCATAATTTTCAAATTTGTATAGATGTGGAACTAGCGTGTAGCCACCGTGCTTGCCCGCCCCCCCTAGTGCTTTGAGGATTGCAAGGAATGCAGAACCTTCGTTACTGCTCGACAGCCCCCCAACATTCTCTGCGACAAACCACTTCGGTGAGTGCCTGTTGAGCACATCGACACCGTAAGTGTAAAGCGGACCAAAGGTGCCATTGACCCCCTTTTTCTGGCCAACCTGACTGAAATCGTTGCAAGGAAAGCCAAAGGCAAAACCGTCTATTGGTCCAAGATCCGAGATGTTTAGACTTCTAACATCTTCGCAAATGACCGAATCTTTTGAGGCTCCTGGAATGTTCGCAATGTACGTGTCGCAAGTCGCCTGGTCGAAATCATTTGCCCAGGCATGACGAATGGAGACAGAATCAACTGCTTGGGCTGCTAAGTGCGCCCCAAGAGCCATGCCGCCAGGTCCGCAAAAAAGTTCTCCCATGGCAAATTCTTGTTTATTCACAACGCAAATCTACGTTAGAGGTGCGACAAAGCTTTGTCTGACACTAGTTTTAGACTGAATACAGGCGCAATCAGACGTCGAATGAGGGGATTTGGGGAATGGCACAAGATTTTCGAGTTGAGGCGATTGCAAATGCATTGCAGGCCTATAGAGCAAACGGGCTGACTCGAACAGAGACTATCGAGTATCGAGGTGTGTCAAGGGATCTCGAAGTTGTGACGATCAGCCCAGAGGTCCCTCTTCTAAACCCTGGAAATAGCCGACTGAGGGCGCAGTTACTTGAACACCCAAAACAATCCCTTGTTGAGACCAATCCAACCTCACCAGACGCGCAGAAGGTCCTCGCAAGCCTGCTTTCGTCGACTGACAAATTCGAGGATCTCAAAAGACAGATAGTCGACTTCAAGCAGCAGGAGCCAGGCATCATTAGCCGTGAGGGGCTGTTGGTAAATGGCAATACTCGTCTTACGGCCGTTCGAGAACTGGGGTTGCAGGGCTTTGATGTCGCGGTGCTCCCTGCAGATGCTACAAACGACGATTTCTTTGACATTGAAATGTCTCTTCAGCTGAGAAAGCTAGTACACCAGGATTACACGTTCACTAACGAACTTTTGCTTGTGGATAGCCATTTGTCGCGCACTCAAAACGAGCAGGCGACAATCAACGCGATGCAATGGAAGCGAGATGGCAAGAAAAAACTTCGCTTGTACCAAGGATATCTTGCACTCGTGCAGGAAATTCGAGCATTGAACCCAAATCTAAAATATGAGTCCTTCGATAAGCGTGCCGAATTCATCAAGAACCTTTATGACGACTATGCGAAACTAGCGGAGCACTCTCCAGCTGAAGCTGAAAGCCTCAAGATGACTAAGCTCCTAGGGCTATTCCTAGGAAACAACAAAGATGAAATCCGAGAGACCGACGAGTACTTCGTCGAAGATGTGATACTTGCCAACATCGAGGGTGATGAGCTTGAACAGGTGCTCCAGCCTTACATTGCGGTCGAAAAAGAAACTGACCCTTTGGACGAGCTAATAGATGATGTGAGCAAACCCGCCCTAGACATGAAGAAGTTAGTTCAGGAAGTTGCCTCAAAAGTGGTTGACGACGATGGTGGCATAAATGACTCACTTGTTGAGCAGCATTTCAAGAAACTCCACCTCAAATACAGAAGTGGCGCACGTCAAAAGCGCGAGGACCGTATAAATGCAGACTTACGCTCAGAGCCAATTGAGTATTTAAGGGATGTTACTACCCGTATCCAAGAGCTGGCGGACAGGATTCCGACTCTAATCAAAGACTCGCAATTTGAAGCTACCAAGTTCGAATTCCAAGCAAAGAAAACATCTAAGGCCATCTCTGCGCTGCAAGACGCACTTGCAAGAGCTTTTCATGAGAAATAAGTAATCCAGGCGGGCTCGATGGGGATTCTTAAAATCGCACTAGAGGATGATGACAATGTCGTCATCACTCCTGACGACGACGTTTCGCAAGGAGACTGGAGAAAAGTAGTCCTTTTTTGGTCAAGGGAACTTGTCGCACCGATGGCGTCGAAGCGCCTAGAAGTTTCGATGACAACCTTCCTAGAAAAAGTCTCTTGGCTCAAGGAAGTTTGGAAGCCTAGCGGCGGTCTCTACGTGGTATCGCCGGAGATTATTGCTCAGGCTAAGAACTATAAAAAAGGCTCCCATTCATTTAGGCTTCTGCGTACTCAGAACACGAACCGACACAGTAATCAAGCCGTGGAAGTGCCCAATCTGCTTTCGAGTCGTAAGTTGACACCGAGACAGCAGGAGAACATTCTTTATCTGCTGGACATGGAAAACGGTGCCAATTTTTCGGTGCCGGGTGCCGGGAAGACCCTAACTGCATTGTGCGTCTGGCAAATACTTAGAAGCCAAGGGAAGCTCAATAGGCTCATTGTCGTATGCCCTCGATCTGCATTTGAAGCCTGGCATGATGAGCCGAAAGATTCCTTCGGGCTTGAAGGGATTACGGAAGAATACTCGGGTCGAATCCTCGATGATAAGACTGAAATAGCCCTAATTAATTACGAGCAACTCGAGAACTTTCAGAGACTCGATTACCTTCGTCAATGGGCGTCCAGAAATAATGCAGGATTGATAATCGATGAGGCCCACCGCATCAAAGCCGGGAGAAACTCTGTCCGATGGAGTGCTGTTCGTGCCTTGAGCAATGTCGCCGCTCGTGTGGATATCTTGACGGGAACTCCAATGCCCCAAGGCCCGCAAGATCTGAAAGCGCTCTTTTCCGTGGCTTGGCCAAAACTATCCAACCATGATTTAGACGAGAGAACGCTTCCGCTACTGTCTAGAAATTCCGTGTTTGTTAGAACAACCAAGGGCGAACTGGAGCTTCCCAAGGCAGACTTGGTCACAATATCTGAATCGCCAAGCGACCTCCAGGCCGAAATTCTGCAAGCCCTGCAGGATCGATACGTGGGAGTGAACTTCCTGTCTATTTCGGATTCTAAGAATCTGGCGAAGCGCGGCAGGGCAGTGATGACAATGCTCGCCGGCGCTTCTAATCCGGCCCTTCTTTCAGGTCAAAAAGATTTTGCGCATTATGAGTTTGGTTTTTCTTGGCCGCCAAAAGCCATCACATCAGACAAGCAGCTCACGCAGTTGATCGAAGAGTATTCCCAACACGAGGTCCCTTGGAAATTCAAGTACGTAGCTCTTCGTGCAGAAGAACTTTCGAAAAATGGTGAAAAAGTTTTGGTCTGGTCAAACTTCATAGGAAACTTGGCATCTTTGAAAGGTGTTCTAAAGAAGTTTCATCCAGCGGTCATCTACGGCAACGTTTCAGCAGACGAGCGGGTGAGCGAACTAAAGAGATTTCGCACAGACCCAAATTGCACCGTTTTGCTTTCTAATCCGCAAACCCTAGGAGAAGGGGTAAGTCTCCACCAGGTTTGCCACAATGAAATTTTTGTTGACCGAACTTATAACGCTGGTCTTTACCTTCAAGCAGTAGACAGGATTCATCGTCTCGGATTGCCAAAAGACCAAAAGACAACAATCGAGCTGCTAGTTTCAAAGGGGACCATCGATGAAAGAGTTGCAACGCGACTCGCCACCAAAGTTACAGCGCTAGGCAACTTTTTGCAGGATGAGCATTTGGTCAAAACATCGATTCCTCAAGGGGACGAGCTTGCCCCTGATGAAGTACTCGGTCTCACAGATGAAGATTTTGAGGACATAGCTAGATATTGGAAATCATAAAATGTCCAATCTGCTCATGAGTTACTTGGAAGTGATCAAAGCCGCCCAAGACAAAACACACTTTGAGGACTTCAAAACCGGGGGCAGGCTTGCCGGAGACATCAGGCAGGGTTACCAGGCAAGAATGGCTGCATTCAGAGAGCTCTCCTTAGATGGGTTCGTTGTCCTTGAATCCGGATGTCTAGTTTTAGGCGAACTCACTCCCGCCTCTTGGCTCACAGAAGCGATTCAGAACGGGAGCTCTGCCTCATGGGACATATGCGACGCGTTTCCAGCAAGACAGCGGAAATTTAATCCGGATATTTCCCACCTGAAAGAAATCGGGCTCGCCGGGGAGCTTTTCATTATCGATTGGCTTCAGCAAAATCTGAATGAAAGCCAGCGACCGCACATCGAGCACACATCTCTCGCTGACGACAGCGCTGGCTTTGACATTGCTTGCCCAAAACCAAAGACCGGCGAACGCATTTTTCTTGAAGTCAAAACTAGTACCCGAGCAGGAGATGACTTTGTTTTCCACCTGAGCAGAAACGAGTGGAGCACTGCGTTTAGGAAGCCGGATTGGTACCTAGTTTTAGTCAAGAGGGTCGATGGTGAACACAGGATATTTGGATATCTTGATGCTCAAAGCCTGGTGGCCTATTATCCAAAAGACAGTCACAAAAACTTTCAATGGGTGGATGCCGTTGGGAAGCTAACCATTGACGATGTCTTCACCGGGTTGCCCGGCTTCTAGCTATTCAGTAGTTCGTAGCTCATTGCGCGATTAGGTACTTAGCGAAAGAAATTCTTAGCTATACCTGAATACATTTAGGCCCAGGCAAATGTGCTTTTAGTTTAGATTCCGTTTAATCGCCGAAAACGGACATGACCAAGTAGGCGGAAACGAAAAGCTCGACACTTGGTTTCTTCGGATGCATTTGCACAAATCACGAATGCCCCTTAGTTTCAAGATAGCTTCGGAATCTTCGGCCTGCCTGAAGTCCCTAATGGTACGTAAGGGCATTTGTTTGGTTTCGGAAGTAATCACGTTGGAATCACAAAGTCGAGCAACCGAGAATACCCGGTGCCCTATCGGTCGAGATTCATGTTTGATCAAATCTCTTGCTCTAGAGTTTGACTTTAGGGCTGTCAGCACATTTTAAATCAACGGTGTCCCATTGTCTTCGGGGGTGCTAATTTGGGATCTGTGGATGACTACAGCTTCAGTACCTTCGGACAGATTGCGTCAAGTACAAGAGATGTTTATGTGGCCAACGTCACGAAAGCTATGTCCGCCCGATTCACGCACTTCACCGTAACCCCTCAGCAGCTAACCGCATGGAGGATTGGTTTTGAGTGGATTTACAACACAGTGTTGGCACTAGGGAGCCCCACGCATTCCTGGCTAGCTTTACCTGAGTTTGCTGCACCTTTGGTATCTGGTCGCCCTGATCTGGTCATAGTAACGCCTATGCACCTAATCGTCATCGAAATGAAAACCGGCGTTTCAGATCTAAAGACAGCAGGACAGAAGCAGGTGCTTGATTATGCAAGTACCTTGTGGGGGAAGCTAAAGGCTGCCCGAACTCGAGCAGTTATTCCAGTACTCCTTTCCGCCTCAGGTCGATCAGTGCCTAGCCAAGGTTTAGAAGGCGTGACGTCAGACTCAAGACCATTCGATGTTCTATCCTTGCGACCCAGCGGACTGGAAAACCTTCTTTCTCAAGTGCTCGAGAAAGAAGGGGGCAAGACACTAGATGCAAGAAAAACCATCGAAGATCTTCTATATTCTCCGCGGCCATCAATCGTTGAGGCAGCGACCGCCCTCATTGCCGCGACGGAGGACAAAAACGTTATAACCGGACTCAGTGGAGAAGACGAGTTGAGTAGGATTTCGTCTTCGGTGCAGAGTCTTGGTATCCAAGCCATGAATAAACGAGAGCACCAAGTCGTTGTCGTAGCAGGACCACCTGGGGCTGGGAAGACTATCGTCGGCCTTCGGTTGGCTCATGATCCTGAAATTCAGAAAATACTTCCCCAGGGGAGTGGCACGCCTCTCTACCTAACAGGCAATGGGCCGTTGGTTGAGGTCCTGGTTGAGACTCTCGCGAGAGACGACGTTCGACGAACTGGCAAATCAAAAGCGCTGGCAAGATCCCACGCAGACGCCAAAGTACGACTAATACATGGAATAACTGAGAAAAGAATCGGCATCGAGAGCAACGTAATTGTTTTTGACGAAGGCCAACGAGTCTGGACCGAAAAGCAAATGCGAAGAAAAAAGAGCGATAACACAGTCGGTAGTGAGGCTGAAGAAATTCTTTCCTATCTCGAGAGTAAAGAGTGGGCCTTAGTGGTGGTACTTCTCGGTGAAGGCCAGGAAATTAACGAGGGCGAAGCTGGGATCGTTACGTGGCTTGCAGCCGTTCAAAGCCGGGCGCAGGAGTCTAAACGTATTTGGAAGATATCAGCGCCAGACATCGACCCGTTGCTAGCCAACAGCTTCCCTGTAGAAATTGACCCAGGATTGCGACTAAGGGTTGTCAGAAGGACAGACAACGCGGCAGATGTTTCGAGCTGGGTAGCAAGTCTTCTTGAGCTAAACATCGAAGATTGCAAGGCTCTGAAACTGGATTTTCCTGATTTCCCTATTGTGGTGACACGTAGCATTGAGCAATGCCGAGCCTGGCTCCGAGACAATGCCTCAAGAAACGGCGGCACCTCCGGACTATTGGCTTCAGCGCAATCAAAAAGACTTTTCAAATTTGGGGTAGATGTGGCCTCCGATCCCAACCGTTCATTCAAGGCCTCGAAGTGGTACTTGGATGCACTCCCCGACCTTCAATCATCAGAAGCGTTAGAAGTGGCGGTGACGGAATTTAAGTCTCAAGGCTTAGAACTTGATTGGGTTGGAGTGTGTTGGTCATGGGATTTGGTTCCAGGAAGTAAAGGGTGGCTCGCGAGGAATCTTGATTCAGCTAGAGGTAGATGGAACAGCTCATCTGGCGCTTCAGCCGTCTTTCGGGTAAACGCCTACAGGGTTCTATTGACTCGATCTCGAAAAGGAATGATTATTTGGGTGCCCGAGGGGGAAGAGGGGGATGAAACTATGGAAAAAACTCAAATGGACAAAGTCGCCGAACTACTAGCACAAGCAGGCGCAACACTTCTCTGACTCCTTGGCTTGTCACTAGGGACTATAAGCACGCCGAAAAACAAGATTTCTTGAGATCACATCTAGTCGGTCAGATGTCTCACGCAGACTAAATCGATGAATCGAAAAGCGCGTGATCAGTTGAATTTACTCTATATTTGCGGGTTAACTCCATGCCCGTGCAGTCACAATTGAGTCAGATTGTCAGACCGCATCTAGGGGCAAATTTAAGGCCATTGGATCCCCGCCGGGCGGGAAGCCTCGAAACTACCTACTCCGCGCAGTGAATGGCTTCGTCGCCAAAGCCAATAAACAGTGCGTCTAGGGTCTGAAGCATGGCGTCGCCATCGCTGTCTGCGATGTTCTGGGTTAGGTAGCTGGCAAGAGCGCTCATGCTGGATGCCCACGCAGCCTTCTCACCTTCAGATCCTTCGGATGCAGCGGTTAGATCTTCTGCTGCCTTGGTGAATACCACGCTTGCGGATTCTGGAGTTGCCTCTGGGTCATCAAAGGTGAACATCATGGAGTCAATCGCTCCACCAATTAGGTCACAGCTTTCGGCATCGGTCATTGATGGACCGGTAGCACAACCGGTAAGTAGGGCGAGAGAAGACAGTGCAGCAATGTATTTGATGTTCATAGAAACCTTAGGTAGATACGGGTAATGCTAGCGAGATAGGGCTTTGGTGACTAGCCAAATAGTGGGGCCGGGGCGCTAGTTCATCCCCAGGCTGTCCTTCAAAGTTCTTGGACGAACATTAATGGCCAACATCACGAGTAAATAACAAATGCATTTATATCTAGTCAAACGTTTGATGTTTGTGCTGTAGTTACCTCCAAGTTAAACGTTTGACTAAAACTAGGGGTGATGAATT
>Ga0078894_10004344_pt1 | contig 10836 bp, 16 predicted proteins | sample LauGreSu1BDMLBSD_2_FD_67506 | JGI IMG/M metagenome (GOLD analysis project Ga0078894, IMG submission 67506) | Freshwater lake microbial communities from Lake Michigan, USA - Su13.BD.MLB.SD (version 4) (version 4) | ecosystem: Environmental > Aquatic > Freshwater > Lake | place: Lake Michigan... | reverse complement strand
GCAAATAGAGTTTTCCAAAAATTACCAGCTCCTCAAGGTAAAGATCACGGTGCTAGAACTGGTAAGAAATCAAGAGTTAAAAAATTAGATATGAAATCTCTTAAAGATATTTTTGCTAAAAGACAAGACTTCACATCAGGTGAAGGTGAAAGAGAACAAGGAATTAAAGGGAAAGGTAAAGTAATGAACTTTAATAATTTTCTTAAAAATGACTTCAATACAATCAAGAAATAATATGAAAAACTTAAAAAAGTATAACGAATCTTGGTTTTCTAAAAAAGAAAATAATCCAGAGTTAGATGCGATTGAATCAAAAATTCAAGATGCAGCTTATAGTCTAAAATCTTTTGGAACAGGGAATAAACAAGCCTCATTTATAAATGGTGTTAAATGGGCTATTCACAATCTAACCGATGATGAAATAAAATATATGAGAGAGAATACAGATCCTGAGGATCATAGTTTCCTCGGATTGTAAAAACGACAAATAATATGAAATATATTAAAACGTTTGAGTCTTATAGTTTAAATGAATGGTTTTTCAACAGAAGACCACAGTCAGAAATTGAAGAAGAAAAGAGAAATATCTTAAAGTCAATGAGAGAGTTTATTAGAATTAACTTCTATATGGATGCTGAAAAACTAACTGATGAGCAAGTCTTAGATAAAATGAAATGGGCAGCTCATTGGGGTAAAAATGAATTTGCAAGTCAAGGTAATAAACAGGCTCTTGAACTTTACAAAATAGCAAAACCACTTTTTAGATAAAATGAAACACTTAAAAGCATACGAATCTTTCGATATGAGAAGAGAGAAATGTGATAGATGTGGTGGGCCTACTAATAATTCAACAACAATGTCTATATTTAACACAGATGTTATTTGCATGGGTTGTAAAGAAGAAGAAAAGAAAGATCCTGAATACCATCTTGCTTGTAAAGCTGAAGAACAAGCATATTTATCCGGAGATAGAAACTTCAAAGGTGTTATGCCAGATTATAGACCAATCAAAAGAAATTAAACTTTTTTTATTTTTCCTTTTATAAATAAAAAATATTTTTATTTTATAATGGATACTTCTAAAAGAGAAAAACTTATCATTTTAGGTAAAAGCGGATCTGGTAAAGACTACTTAATGAGAAAATTAGTTGAGAAAGGTCTAAAATCTGGTCTTAAAATGACAACTAGACCTAAAAGAAAGTTCGAGAAACAAGGTATCACATACAACTTTGTAAATGATAATCAATTTACAGAATTAATAAATGAGAATAAATTTTTAGCCTATCAAACATTTAATGTCACACCAGAAGATAGAGAACCAGAAACTTGGCACTATGGACTTACTTTACAAGAGTTTAATGAGTCACAGTTATTTATTATGACACCTGGTGAGTTTTCTAACATAGATGAAGAAACTCGTAAGAAATGTTTTGTTGTTTACTTAGACATCGACAGAGATATCAGAGAATCAAGACTATTCAGACGAGAAGATAAGAATGACTCTGTTGTAAGAAGATTAGATGCTGATGAAATTGACTTTAAGGACTTTAGAGATTATGATTTAAGAATAACTGATCCTGAGTTCACAGCAGATGATGTTTATGACCTAATGGATTAAGGTTCTTTTTTACCCTCAAATGTCAACCCCTTTAACTGACCATTTATAGAATCACAAACAGTCTCTGAATGTGAAATTGTATTTTCTAATACCGAAAGAAGTATATTCAATATTGAGTAAACTTTAAGTAAGTTTTTATCTGATGTATAAAATTGTGAATTACAGATACCTTCTATCAAATCTATTGTTAAAGTAATTGTATCATTATTTTTTAACTTCATTTTATCAACTACAATTTTAGGAATACCAACTTCTACCATTTCTCTTTCGTAATCATATACTATGGTGTTTATTAGATTAAGAAGTTCTTTCCAAATTTGAGCTTGATCCATTTCTTGATATTTCTTATCAGTCACAAACTTAGAAATATTCTTTTTGTATCCTCTTAGATAAATTGTAAGATATTTTCTAAAAACTGCTGTTCTATATTCCGTAGAGAATTGAAAAGTTGGTATTTTAGAATACATCCAGAAATCTATATAGTTAAAAATATCGTGATTGCTGATGTCTGAATCAGTTAGATTCCTAACTTGAGTTTCTAAATTTTTAGTTTTACTTTTCATGAATCTTTCAACGAATTTATCAGCTACTTTTGATACCCATTTTCCGAACCAATCACTTTTAATTACACTTGTTATAATTAACAATATAATGATGAATATAAACCCCTTTACCCCGTATAGTTTCAAAAATTCAACAATGTCTAAATTATTATTCATTTAATAAAAAATATTTTATAGTGTATATATTTAATCTGACCAGTGGTAAAATAAAAATTACTCTATTTATTGATAAAAGAAGAGTTCTTTTTAATATATAATAAAAAATTAATAGTAAAATGAATCTTAAGACAAACATTAATAAAATACATTCTGATTTACTTACAAGATACAATGATGTAACAATTACAGAGAAGTCAAACAAAAAATTCGGAAATTATTTTGAGATTTCTGTTAATGAGAGTTCTAAAACATTGAAAATGATTGTTACTAAACAATCTATCGAATCGGATAACTTTAGTTGGACTTACTATTCAAATCCTGAAGATGAAAATTCTGTATTGGTTGAAAGAAATTCTAATGTTTTAAATTTCTTAGACACTGTAGAAGATATTTTTGAGAAAAATAGATTTGATTCAGATTATTTAGAAAAAATTAACTAAATCTAAATGGCAACTAAATTTGCAGGAGTAGCATTCACAAACATCAAGGATGAGATAGAGAGATACTTAAAAGATGAGCACAACAAATCTGGTACTCTTTTTAGTAACGCTTCTCCTTATGGACAAATCTTATCTGTGGTTCAGAATTTACATCAACTATCAATGTTGTATCTTAAAAATACAATATCACAATTTGATTTGAGTGATGTAAACTCACTGAATCCCAGAGTCATTAAGAATGCTGCAATTTTAGCAGGTCATATACCTGGTAGACCAATTAGTGCTACTGGAACAATTAGACTTACACCTAAAACTTCTATAAATATTGATGAGGAGATAGCAAATGCTCAAATTACCTTTTTCAATAGAGCTTCGTTAAAAAATTCAACTAATGGTCTTTTTTATTCACTGAACTTAGGAGTTGAGATTTTAACAGAAAAGGTAGTAGCAGGTAAACCAATTAAACTTCCTATCATTCAAGGTGAGTGGCAGACAAAAGGATATACTGGTACTGGAAAAAATATGCAAACTTTTAATATTGCTCAAATATCCACAAAAGATGTTGAGAATTTTTATGTAGAAGTTAAAGTTGCTGGCGTCACTTGGACTATAAAAAATCATATTTACGACTTATTACCTGACGAGAAAGCTTGTGTTGTTAGAACAGGATACAACGGTGGAATTGATATCATATTTGGAAATGGTGGTTTTGGAATGATTCCGAAATTAGCTGAACCAATATCAGTAAATTACTTACTTAGTGATGGTCAGATTGGGAATATTTATAGAAGAACAGTAAATGATTGGAAATTTATTGATGAAATAGTAGATGCTAATGGAAATAACATTGAAATATCTAAAGTTTTTGATGTTGATATACATACAGATATAAACTTCGGAGCGGATGGTGAAAGTGTGGAATTTACTAAAAGTGTTTTACCTATCGCTTCCAATAACTTTGTACTGGCATTACCTCAGCACTTTGTTTATCACTTAAAAAGATTAGGTGTCTTTACACATGTTAATGCTGAAGAGAAACAAGGTACAATTTTCATTTATTTGACACCTAATGTCAAATTATTCAAAAGACAGGAAGAAGATTATTTTTCTATTCCTATTCAAGTAAAAACAAATAGAAACGGTGAAGAGATATACTCATCAGCATTTGACTTGGATAATTATGAGAAGAAAAAAATCATTGAATATATTAAGTCTGGAGGAAATATAATGTTGACTTCTAATTTCAAGGTTGAGTCACCAAAACTATCTTTTTACATAATAAATGTTTTTGTTATAAGATACTCCGATGCGACTCAAGATTCAGTCAACTCACAGATATACTCAGCTATTTCTGATTACTTCTTAGACTTGAAAAGAGTAGATAGAATACCAAAATTAGATATAATAAAAGAGTTATCAAAAATTAAAGACATACACTCAGTTGATATCTCATTTGTTTGTAGAAAAAATGAAGAATACCACCGTGATGGTGCTCTTAGTCAAGAATATTCAAGTATAAAATTTGACTCAAGTCAGTATACTAATATTTCTTCTGGTGAGTCATCAATATATGATCCAACAAAAGTTATCGGGATAGATCCAGTTATGGGTGATATTTTGTATCTAGCAAGTGAGTTACCAGTTGTTAGAGGAGGTTGGAGAGATAGAAATGGTACAATGTATTCAGATGAAAGTCCTTCTAAAGGTGAAGGTACATCTATGAAAGCAGTTAATGTATTCACAAAAGGTGTAGTAGACTCAAAAAATAGAAATCCATTGTAATGTTATACGATAATCAACAACTACCAGAATTAAGATTTATGAAAACCTTTCATGATTCACAAACTGACAACTTTGACTATGAAAAGTTTGTTTTAGAAAAAAGTTTAAGTCCTTATATCTACGAGAACCGTGTAATGTCTTTCTTTCTTAATAAATTACAAAATATTGTAGCTTTGCAGTTCGACCAGATAAATGTTATTAAGAACTGGAAAAATTATATGGTCGATAAATACCATTATAAACAAAGAGGATAAAAAACAATTTTATATTTTAATATATAATAAATAAAATAAGACTTTGCAAATGGCAGATAAAAAAAATGTAGTTGGTTTTAAGAAGTTTTCTGAATTGAAATCTAAGTCAGGTATTCAAGAAGTTGATCTTTCTATAGCACCTAAGACTAGTTCAGATATTCCGATGAATCCTAATTTACCAGAGGAATCAAATAAAGTTGAAAGACCAATTTCTAGAAAAAATATTATACCTAAAGACCAAACTCTTGAGGTAGATACCGATTCTGATGATTTTGATAATGATATCAACTTAGATGATAAAAAGAATGAATCTAATGTAGACTTTACTGGTAAGGTTGCAAAGTTCCCAAAGAATGTTAAAGCATCTAAAGCATATAACTTTTTAGAGAATGTAAAAGTTTCTAAAAAGTCTATTTGGTATATCATGGTTGAGAAAGACAATGAGTTACAAATGGTTAAATACAACGTAAAAGAAGGTGTTGATTTGAATAAGTTTGTTTCTGAACTTAAAGCTTATTATGTTGGTAAGTATAAATCAAATCCGAAAATTTGTGAATCTATAAATAAGATTGAGGTAGATGGTAACGACAAGTATTCGATGATTAGAAACATTCCAGCTCTTAAACTTGATGATAGATCTTTAATTACAACTATAACAGAAGACTTAATTAAATTACTAAGTAAATAATTAAGATATAATTATAATACTGACCCAATGAAAATATCATTGGGTTTCTTTTTTTAAATATATTCTTAATATATAACTAATGAAAAAATTAAAACTATTTCTAGAATTTTTTAGTGGAAATAAAAAATCACTATTCATACCTATGACCTATGATGAGATATCAAAAAAGTTAGGTTGTTCAATTGACGAAATTGAAGATTTTGAGAATTACTTAGATTCTAATATCAAACCAGGTGAAGTTTTTCACGGATCATTTGATTCAACAACACATGATGATTTAGATGAACCAGTTGCTATGTTTGATAAAATCGAAACAGAGGAACAATATATGGAAGTTTGGAGACAGTATAAACATTCAGACAATAGCTCATCATCTATGAGTCACAATGAAGAGGGACTATAAATTAAAAATCCACTCATTGAGTGGATTTTTTTATTTTACTAAACTATCAATAATAAATTTTACTCTATCATTAATTGGTATTTTTGATAGGTCAGTGTGAAAGATATTCTCAATTTCTAAATATGATTTAATCCATCTTTCAAGTTTTTTAATCTCAGTCGAGTTGTGAAATCTTATACCATCTTCTGTTTCTGTTTCAATTGCTGGTACAAAAAATATCTTATCAACTAAATTAATATGTTTGAGAATTTCTTTTTGCATATGATTTATTGATGCTATGTCTTTATTCGATAGTTGATGTGGGTAAAGAGTTCTAAAGTAAAAGTAATTTAATATAGAACTAGAATCACAGATTACGTAGTCTTTAGTTTCTAAAAACATTTTCTCTTTATTCAATTGTTTATAGAAAATAATCATCTGGTCATTTGGTGTGTTCGGTGTTCCGTACTCAGCAATATAGTCTGTAGCTGCTTCACTGACGAATACTGAGTTTTTACTCATTTTCTTGAGTTCAGTATGTACCTCAGCTGCTAAAGTTGATTTACCACTAGCCGGAGGTCCCATTATCATTATTAGCTTACCCTTAAAATTGAAATCTTTCATATAAAATAAATGAGTAGTTGTGTGGATTTTTTTCATCTGAATGATGATCGACTTTCGATGAAACATACCAACTTTTATCGAGTTCGGGAAAATTAGTATCACCATTGAAATCTTCATCAATGAGTGTCATAAAAATTTGTTGTGCTATTGGTAGAGATTGTCTATATATCTCACCACCACCGATAATAAAACAGTCATTGTTTGTTAGTAATAAAGCTTCTTCGATTGAATTTACTATTTCACAACCATCAACTTGATAATCTTTATCTCTGGTGATTATGATATTTCTTCTGTTAGGAAGAGGTCTTCCGATTGAATCATAAGTTTTTCGACCCATAACAATCGGATGACCTGTTGTTGTTTCCTTGAAGTGTCTCAAATCTGCTGGAAGATTCCATATTAGTTTATTAGAATCACCGATTATATTATTCTTAGAGACAGCTACTACAATCTTTATCATTACTTAAAGAATTGAGAATTCATTTCAATTTTCTTGAAATCATCTGGTGTAAAGAATTGAGGTTGTGTTTTAGATATCTTAACAATCTCTTCATAGTTCATTCTAGCTTCATCTTTTCTACCTGTGTAGAAACAAGCCGCTGCATGTGCCTCAGCAAATTTCCAAACATACAAAGCTTCGTCAACGAAAAGTAATCTGTGTGGATAAGGATTTTTACCGTGGAAGTTTTCTTTTGCAAATTTTGTATAAAGATAAGCTAAGTTCCACTCACTCATTTGTAAATAATAATCAACAATCATTTTAATTGATTCGCCTCTCATAGAATCCATAGCATATGCTTTAAGTAATTCTTGATGAGTTAGATTCCAAGGCTCCTCTAAAGTTCTCATAATAGTACCAATTCTAAATTGAGCGTAGTAAATCTCTTCAGCGTATCCATCTAATCTTTCTGTTCTCTCTCTGTAATACTTTAGAGATCTTCTAAGTCTTTCATGGTTCTCTTCAAGATTGTCAGGAACTGATGCTGAATCGTGATAACTTTGAGCTAGATAGAAAATCCAACGAGGATCTTGTCTGTTTTCGTCAAGATATTTCTCAAGTACAAATGCATGTGATTTATATTTAGCTGCGATATTTCCTTTCCAAGAATTACCTTCCATTTTAACATCAACGTGAACACCTGTTGCTAAACCAGATGTAATGTCTTTTTTATCACAGATGATAAACTCGTGAACTGGACCATACCACTTAAATGGCAAAGAAACTCTAAAGAAAGTATTACGAGTGTATTTCATTTGACCGATATAAGTATTAATCATATAAAGGTCATTTGTGAATTGATTTTTATCAAACTTAGGATCTACAACTAAAGTCTCATCACAGTCAATCCAGAATCCATGAACTTTGTTAGCGTCCCAACCTAACTCTTTTACTACATCACGAAGTTTTTGCATTGAGTGATTTCTACTTTTCTCGAAATCATCAAAAGGTCTATCAAAGACATATGTTGGAATGTTATTTTCTTTACCAAAGTTTCTAATCAAATCTTGTGTTCCATCAGTCGAACCGGTATCAGTTGCTACGATGAGGTCAGCTACACCCTTGACACTACTTAACATTTTCTCAATTATGTGTGACTCATCTTTACATATAAAATTTAAGGCTAATTTTCCCATTTATTTTTTATTTTTATTTTTATATCATCTATTATGATTTTGTTTATTTGAGTATTGAATTTATTTTAATATCTCTTAATACAGATTTATTCATCATATACATTTTATGAACTCTTATAGACTGTAAGAATCCAACACCGTCAGAAGAATGTTGAGCAATAATAATATGACCATCTGAATCTATATGCTTGATTATATAGGTTATACCATCTTTTACAGATCTTGGATGTCCACTGGATTTTCTTTTATAGATAACGACTTCATCACCTAAGTTATAGGATATTAATCCTTTTTTAATCCTATCTTTTATTACCCAATCATCTAATTCATTCATAGTATTTCTTCTAGTTTCTCTTCTCTGTTCTCAGCTACTGTTTTAATTTCTTCTATAAAAATATAATACTTTGATGATGTTTCAATAGGTACTATTCTACCGTTATTAGCATTAGCCAAATTTACCTCTGAAAATCTTTGTTCAACTGTTCCGAAGAATTTGTAAAATTCACTTGGTGGTGAATATATGTTTTTAGAATACATTACCCAAATGTTATACATTTTTTGACTGGTTCCAGATATTTGATAATCAAATTGATATAGTATATCCAATTGACTACCAGATTCATCAAAAGATATATCTAATATCTCAGCAAAATCCGGTAACCAAACTGTTTGTGTTTTATTTACATAATTTTGTATAGTTCTAATATCAAGCGACTTCATATCCTAAAATCCATTTTGCATCGTGTGAGACATTTGTATCATACACTGCGTATTCAACTTCTACTTTTTCGTAATCATAGCAGTATTTATCTAACAATGATTTTATTGTTTCAACTTCTGATTGAAATGTTGGTCTACCACACATATTACTTCTATAAGTTAACATATTTACAAACTTACCATCATTAGATTTCTTAAAAAAGTTTTGAGATAACTTAACAGTTCCACTCAATTCAACATTATCACTATCTGATAAGAATTCATTTACAAAATAATTAAGAGCTCTTTTTTCATCAGGTCTTATAGTGATACCTATGTGTGACTCGAAGTAGCAACCATTTGGTATTTCCTTACCAGTTAAAACAACTGGAGCGGCGGGATGCCACGGCACACTTTCTATCTTGTTACGAACTACTTTAAATCCTCTACTTCTCAATTCTCTACAAATTCTTTCTGATTCTTCATAAGCCGTTCTGTTATCACCAAAATGTTTGGAAGATGTCATAACATCTTTAATGATAGAACCGTCATTAATTTCTAAGTCAATCACAATTGGTTTAACACTAATATTTGAGCAAACATCTTTAAATTTATCTAAATCAAATGAGTCTATAAAAGGTAAATCTTCTTCATCACCATTAAACATTGTACTGTTGAATGTTTTAGTCGCATCAACCGTAACATGAATCTCAAATGGTAGAGGAAACTCTGCTTCTTCTTCACCAGCTTGTAACTTAGACCACTTCTCTGATTTTTTAATAAGCATATCATTAAACTCTTCATCAGTAAAACCTAACGAATGAGTAATTGAAATGTTTGTTAAATAAACATCAGCCAGTTCTTCAAGAATTGCTTCTCTATCAATAAACCTATGATTGGTTCCGTGAGCAGAATCATAAGGTAGAATAACTCTAGCAAGTTCACCTACTTCTTCCACAAGTTTAAGACCTTTCTGTGAAAGTGTCTTCTTATCTTTAATTGATAAGTTTTTAATGAAGTCGTTTATATTATTCATTTATGTTCTCTATAACACTGAATTCTTGTACAATTAGATTTGCAAGTTCTGTTCCAATTCTATCTTGAGCCTCTGATGTAGCCGCTCCAATATGTGGAGTTACTGATATTCTTGAGTGAGATAACAATTCTTTCATTGGAGTTGGTTCATTCTCATAAACATCTAATGCTGCGAATGATACTTTACCACTCTCTAAAGCTTTCAATAAATCTAACTCGTTAATTACACCACCCCTAGCAGTATTGATAACTCTAACACCATCTTTCATTAGATTGAATTCTCTCTCGTTGATTACTGAGTTTCCATTTTCTTGTTTAGGAACATGAATAGAAATGTAATCACATAAAGGTAAAATCTCATCTAAGTTAGTTTTAGTTTTGATTTTTATATTCATATTATTTGATACTTTATTACCACTTTGTGCTGTCCAATTTAAAGTAATCGGAACATCTACTATTCTTTCCTCAATATCCATAGCAATAACATCCATTCCGATACCAATTGCGTATTGAGCTAAAGATTGACCAATTCGACCAAATCCGATAATACCTAAAGTTTTACCTCTTAGTTCTACACCAGAACCATATTGTTTTTTAAGTTTATTAAAATCTCCAGTCTCCATATTTTTCTGAGAATCTCCTAAAAATCTAGACATTGAAAACATTTGACCAATAACTAATTCAGCAACTGATTGAGATGAAGAAGCTGGAGTATTAATTACTTTTATATCCTTCTCTCTTGCGTAATCAACATCAATATTATCCATTCCTACACCACCTCTACCGATTAGTTTTAAGTTAGGACATTGGTCTATAACTTCTTTTCTAACAGTTGTTGCACTTCTAACTAGAACTATCTCGTAGTTCTCTTCATTTATTTTATTAGCCAATTCTGATTGATCTACTTTATCAGTGATAACAGTGTAACCAGCCTTTTCTAATTCTAATTTCCCTTCT
>Ga0078894_10004342_pt1 | contig 10837 bp, 9 predicted proteins | sample LauGreSu1BDMLBSD_2_FD_67506 | JGI IMG/M metagenome (GOLD analysis project Ga0078894, IMG submission 67506) | Freshwater lake microbial communities from Lake Michigan, USA - Su13.BD.MLB.SD (version 4) (version 4) | ecosystem: Environmental > Aquatic > Freshwater > Lake | place: Lake Michigan, USA... | reverse complement strand
ATGATATTGGTTGTAGTTGGATTGATTCGTATATCTCTTAGAGGAACATGATTGTATTGAATTTTCAATCCTGTTCTTCCTGGATATGGACCTAAGTTGCCAGTCAGACCTGGTGCTGGCAGTAAAGTGTACTGCCCTGGTGCATCAACCAGCTCAACTCGGTTTAAGGTTACGGTATTTTCACTAATCAGATTAGAAATTAATTCTGGGTCATTGGGAATCAGTGTTTCTGCTAAACCTGGGAGCCAAACCAATACACGCTTGAAGTCATAACGACTGTCGTTTAATTTGTAGTAATCAACAATATCTAGTGTTAGTTCTTCACTGACGCCATCGTTCACTGTTAAAATTTTAAGTGTGTCAGATATACTGCGACGAGTTCTTCTGTCAAGACCTTTGCCAAACTTGGTATTATAAAACGCCAATTGAGCGTCGCTGCCAAATGTTGTTTGATCTTTTCTCAGATGAGAGCTCCATGACTCAGTGAGTGTGCTGTAGGTGAATCTTATTAACCAGCTGGCATCTAAATTTTGATTTGTATTATTGCCAGCGTTGGCTAAGCTAAAACTACCAGCTATGTCAATATTATCGCCACGCACAATGCGCCAACGATCAAACACTTGATCGTATCTAAGTGCAAAATCTCTTAGAGCCGCAACTTCTTTTGCAATGTCAACTCTTTCTGCGACAGCGAACACCGTTCTAAGCGCAGGGAACCATGACAACACACGCACTGGATCTGCGCTTTGAATTATCTTGTTTAAGAATACAGCACCTTGTCCGTTTGCACGAAGACCTGTGTTGACACCCAGAGTGTCTGTCAATCCAAAGCCTTCTCGGTAAACATCACTGATCTTTGCCCAGACCCCGTCAATGGTTTTAATTAATGTGTTTTTGCGTAAATTTCTAAACTGAATATCAGGGTTGCCTTTGCCGATTCTCAAAGGCAAGCCTTGTCCGTCATCTAATACAAAGTAGCCGTGGCTGATGGCATTTGATGTATCTACAGTTTTCCAATATACAGTATCTGACGATACAATTGGCTGATACTTCTTGTAATAAAATTGGTGAAGAGCTCGATCAAGCAATTGATTCTCAATGAGATTAATTACTTCGTCTTGGCTCAAACCAATGTCGATTGTTGATTGGTCTACAATTTCATTTGTGTAGATAAATCCATCGTCGGCTAGAGATATTGCTGGTCTATAAGTGCCAGTTGGATCTTGAAAATCGCTGAATAAACTTTGTCCAGCATGTATTCTGTTGATAGATTTAACCTTGGCAATGCCACCAATCTTACCTTCAGGATATGTATTATAGTCACTACCAGTGATCATTCTTTCTTGTGTTGCGGCTGTACGGCTTGCCTTATTTTTAATTTCGTCAATAGTTTCACCTGGAGAATTTGAAACTACATCAGTTAATTGCAATGCCACTGTCAATGTCTGTCTGATACCCATTGAGTCCAAGTAATCGAGATAGATTTCTGTGTTGATTACATTGATTGGCACAAATGACACCGCTTCGCTTGCACTTTGTCTATACCAAATACGAATATTACCAGTAGGTATGTCTGAGAAGATGCCATCGCCAAATTTAATTGATACTGTATCGTTTTCTCTAGTAATGACCTCAAACAGTTTTCTATCATCCTTGTTGATATTGTTAAAAACAATATTGTTGCCTAGAATATTTGAAACCTGTGTCCAGTTTTCTATGATGCGGCCGCTGCTGTCAATGCTTTGTACCCAGACATCAGTGTTGTTGATGCTGTCAGATTCAATGTCAATCACACGGTTTTCAATGCTATCTGCAAGCACATAGTCATCAAATTTCAATCTTCCTTGTTTGAACATAAAGAACCAGCCGTTGCTTTGTGCTGAAAACCCAGAACCGTCATTGTTAAACAACAAGGATAGGTATCCGTAAGGATTAGGCACACTTTCAACCGCTAATTGTGTTTCGATATCAATGTTAACCGGTACTAACTCACAAGAATAAGGATTGTTATTCTTTCCTGTCAGGCTTACGGTTTCAACCATAGTTCTTGTCTCAAGCTGATCAATCTGATACAGTTGTCTTGTGACACCATTGTCAACGATGCGACTAATAGGTCTTCCCACTGGATTCATCTTGTTAAGTGCTTGATTCATGATCAAGGTAAACTGTTCATTGAAATCAGAATTTAGTGGATCGCCCCAGACAATAACTTGACCAGCCAAGTTAGTACCTCTACTGTCTACAATATTTTGAGTGGTACTAATCGACGCAATTTTTAAGAATCCGCCTGCGGCAATGTTTCGTGAAGGTTTGTAACCCAGCTGACGAGCAATGCTTAACACATTACCGCGCACTTCGGCTGTTTCTAAGAAAGTTTCTCTTAAATTTAAATCACTGCGGAAAGCAATGTTTTGCCCCATGTAGGCCATAAGGTCAATCAGTGCAACATATTCGCTGGAATTGATAAAATCATTGAAATCTTCAGGGTAGTTTACCTGTACATAATTTAATAATGCTGTTCGTAGGCTGTCAAAATCATATGCCTTGAAGTTTGCATTAGTCAGATACCGATAGGTATTAACCCAATTTTCTGCGGCATTTAGTTGCCCAAGTCGTCTAGACTGTGTCATTCTGTTTCTGTTCCTTTATCGTAAACCAAAGGTAGTTGTACTTTTTCATCGGCAGGCAAATACAAAACTTCAATCTTGACATTTAACGCATTTGGTTCTTCATCGATATCAACCGTTAGCAGTTGCCACCTTGGATCGTTTTTAATAATACTAACAACATCATCATTGATTTTTTTCTTAGTTTCTTCATCTAGTGGATCAAACAACAATTCCCAAATAATGCTACCAAAAGTAGGCATCATCACACGCTCGCCTTTGCGTGTGCCAAAATGGTTTAAGAGGTCTTGTCTGGCAAGATCTAGGTCGTAGCGAACCGGCGACAGGAAACTGGTTCCAATCGAACTGTATCCACGGAATGAAGAAATCATTGGCATACACCTATTTAGCAGGTTGTATTATGCTGGGTTTTATTAGGCAGTCTTGGTTGGCGAACCCGGTGGATAATTTCCACCAATATGTGGTTCACCGTACTTGTCTTTGAGCTGTGTTAGAGTTAAGCTTGAGCCCTGCGGTACTTGCCCAGTGTTTAAGTATGTGCTTCGTTCATATTGCGCTCTATGAGTCGGGGTTGGTTGTCCATAGGTTGTGTTAACCCTGGTTCCGGTTTGTCCTCCGTTACCAAATTGACCGCGCCAACTATTGTTTTCTGGTAATGGAACACGACCCGAAGATATGTCCTTGTTGCCAGCAGCCTGTCCTTCATTCATTAAGCGGTCAGGCGATTTGACTACAGTACTGGCATTTGGCTTACCAGTCATAGCGTAATTTGCGTCACTGTTCTTAGCGTTACTACTATTATTGTAGGGTGAATTTGCCCAGATTTTTGCAATATCTTCATTGGAAGCTTTACCGTCAGGATTTTTAGCTGCCGCATCACATAGATCAGCGGCCATCCTATCTGCGGCTGCAGGATTACTGTAAGAAGCCATGATTAATGCATCAATTTGACTTTGAGTCAAGCATACATTTTTACCAGCTTTAGCTCGTTCTAGTGCTCGCATAACTCGAGGGGTGTTTTCTCTGTCAACAATTTGTCGGCTGGCCAGTCTGGCTTCTGCTTCACTGGGTCCAGCAGCCAATGCCTGCTTTAGATTTTCATCAATTTTTCCGCCGCCGCCGGGGCCAAAAATGTCTAAGCGACAGCCATAACCAATGCTGTATCCTTGGAAGTCGCTGTACATAATACCTCGATAAGCTTCGCGGCTTTTTAAGATTGTAAAGCCTTCATCGCTGAGTTTAGATTGTGTAGGCTCTGGAACGCAATCCACAGCATTGGTAGCTTCAGGCGGCGGGGTGTTGTCTTCGTAGCTTGACGCAGCCGGCGTGATAGTATTTGCCGGAACTCCTGGGCTACCAGGTGGGACTGTAGGCTGTTCACCTTGTCGATAGCTGTGGCCACCATAGGGTTCGCGTTCTGGAACCCGCCCAGCAACACTCTTGCCAACATCGCTGTTGCTGGTCAAAGAGTTAGTGGCTGGCATTTCAGCTCTTTCGGCTGGCGGACCATTGAGGTCAATGCGCTGTGCTGTCAGCTTCATTTGGCTGTCAGCTAGAATATTCATGTTCTGCCCGGCTGTTAATTTCATTCCGGTAGTTCCAGTGGCATTGAATATTTCACAGGCTTCGAGATTCCAATTTTGACCTGCTACAGCATTGACATTTTGACCTGCGTCAATGTTGAAATTGTTTGGTGTTCTAAAATTAATGTTACCTTCGGCATTAACTGAGAAATCGCCCTTGGCGTAAAAATCAATATTGCCAGCCGCATCAAGTTGGAACCACGCGGTTCCGGCAGCATTGATAGCATAGATATAGCCGCCACCATTGTCTAAAATAAGAGTGTTGCCTGATGCTGTTTGTAATCTGATTTGTCCACCTGGCCCACCATTGGGGCCATCGTCGAGTACGATACGATGTTGACCAGGCGACAATATTCCATAAGCATTGCCTGGACCTTCGCTGGTATTACGAAACGGGCCTGCATTGCTGTGACCACGAGAAAGATCTTTGTCTAGACCTTGCCTGATAAGGTTATCGCCTTGCGGATGCTTTGGTCTATTTTCAACTTGAGCGTCTGTTGAATTATAACGATTACGCTCGCCTACTGGCAATACTTCACCTTGGTGTGTTTGTCCAGAGGCAACAGCTGGTATAGCATGTGTGTGCCCATCAGATGGTAAACAACACCACCAAACTCCCATGTGAATATCGCCATTGATAAAGGCACATACTACCTGCACATTTAGGTCTGGAGGAACTCCCCAAAAGCCATAACTTTGTTTGGTTTGTCCGTATTTGGTTGCATCTTTAGCAGGTGCCTCGTCTTTGCCCGGATCTGCCGCTCCTGCCAATGGTGGACAATAACGGACAATAAGCCAGCTTGATTCGTCAGATTCATCGGCGCTGCTCATCTGCGGAATCCATACCCACAGCTTGCCTAGTCCTGTTGGATCAACATTGCGTTTTACCTTACCAATAAAAATTCCATTGGTCTTAAAGGTGCCGCCGCCGGCCGGGTTATGGTGACCTAGTCGTTCGCCAGTTGAGTTAGCTCTCATGTGTTATGGCCTTCCGCTATTACCACGACTTCCTCCAGTGGTAGGGCCTGTTGCTGACGCCTGACCACTGCCCGCTGGCGGGTTAAAGCTAGAACTTGTAGTAGCTCGTCGACCCCAAGGATTAGATAATTGATCTCTATAGCAGTCTAAGGTAGATGTAAATTTTCCCTTAAAGAATTTATTGATAACTTTTTTGCAGGAATAAATCCCTGTAATTGTATCAGCTTGTCTAAGATTCATAAGGTCTTCGCTGGTAAAATCAGCTGCCGGAATTGTAGCTTGAAAATAGATAAAAGGTAGCCAGTTATGAGATGCTGTTTTCTTGCGTGTTTCGGCCATTTGTTCTTCTGTTAGGTTTTTTGCAATGTACTCCCAAACATCTTCTTCATAAGGAGGCTTGCCTGGTGCACCAGGAATTTGAAACAGGAAGTACGGATCGCCAACTACCTCTAAATTGATTGTCAGCATGTCAGCTGAACCTTGTCCTTGCGAATTATTAATTTGTCTGTAAACGCTGTACTCTTGTGCATTCTGCGGTGACAAGGCTCCTTGTCTTGCATCCTGTTGAACTGTTGTATTAATGATTGCAGTCTGCGGCATGTGCGGATACCAATTTGGTTTTGGATTTACATCCAAGTCTTGGCCGGGTCTGTAAGGTACATCTTCAGCATACTCAGCTACACCACTGCTAGTAACATTGATCATACGAGCTTCGTTGCATCTAACTGCTGTATTTGATCGTTGGCCGCGCTGTGCTGGTTGCTGATTACTGGCTCCTTGTGCGATAGGTTCTCCCTTATCATTGACAAACAGAGGTCGTACCAAACGCCAGAGATTGTCAAGCTTGATATCACAGTTAATAACTTCAGTGTTCTCACCTGTGTAAATCCACTTGTAGGCTTTACGCAATAGGCCCATTTTTAAATATTCGTTGACTCGTTTATCTCTATTGGTTTGACTCCAAGCATCTTCGTATTCCTTAGCACCAATGACATTTTTAGCATCCATTTTGGTAGTTATAAAATAAACTACTTCTTTGGCACTGGTTCCAATTTTATTATCAAACATGATGGCACCATTTTGTTCGCGTGCCTTGGCTCCACAAATAATGCTAAAGTTGCGAGGCAAGATATGAATAGTGTCTGGTTTAGTGTCTGTGGTATTGTATTCTTTCTTTTCTGGTATTCTATGTAGGTATGAAAGAATTGCCTTACTCTGCGGCAATGCATTTAATATAAAATTTTGAATTGTAGTGCCAGCAGGCATTTGTATAGACCCGCGGAACCATCCCCAACTCTGCACCATGCGACCCAAGAAACTAAAGTCAGCCATTTCTAATCCTGCTATGTCTCTGTGAGGTACGATTTTATACACATGAGGGAAACAGCGTTGACCATTCTTGACTTTCTCTTCTTCGCGCTTGTTCAGTGCTTTGGTAAGGGCATCGCAGAACTGTTGAATAGTCAATGGGTTTCCTTCCATAGACATACCCTGTTCAATATGCAAGTGGTCAGATTGCTGAGCGGCACCGGTTGCTGGATACAATTCAAAATCGTAGGTGCTGCCTTTATAGTCTAACTTCATCTTTAGAGTCATTAGTCGCACATACCAACGAAACACTAATTCTTCGCCGTCCCATCCTTTGCAAACTTCAGGAATATCGCTATCGGTGTTATAACCGCTAAAGCTTACTTCCAATAGATAGACTGCATCTGATGTATTAGGATATCCTAGATTCAATGAACAAATGGCCACGGATTCTAAAAAGCGACCACCAACCGGTTCTACTAGTTTACCAGCAAACTTATGATATTGTTGCATGGCATAGGTACCAGTAGCAGAACCAGTGCCAACAGTTTCAATGGTCATTTCCTCTAAGTAGATAGTTCCGCTGCCGCCGGTCTCCCACATTATCATACCTTTTTTATAATCGTATGATCGTTGCAGTCTTTCTTGTGTTGCTTCAATTCTAGGCATCATTGTTAACCTAGTATTATAGGTCACATTACGATAATTCTGTAGCGGATTATAATGAATGTCAGGGATGCCGATATCATCCAAGTGATCTGGTTTTTGCATTAGCGAATTCCCTGTATGTCTTTAGGAGCAAGTACTCGCAGTATCATTCCTGTTTTTAAATCTCTAATTGGATCTTTTAACTGGTTTCTGTTTAGTAATAAAATTACCCACCAATATGCGCTCGATCCGTAGAGATCGTAGCTTAAAAGATCTAGCCTATATTGAAACTTAGGCGCTACAGTTACAAACTCTGGAATCTTGCCTTGCAATAAACTTTGTGCTGTTGGCAAATTTGCAATATCAAGATAAAAGTCTTTGATATTGGTATTTGCATATTGATTTAAACCAGTAGTTGCCATTTTTAAATATATCCTTCACCCAGCAGCGAACCTGATTTAAATTTATCTAGCTCAAAATTCTTAACAACTTCAATAGGATTCATTTGCACTATCAAGGTAACAGACATATCAAACAACACTGGCACAGCCTGTGCGTCATTGGCACTGGCTGCGGCAGCTTGAGAGTTTCCACTCTCATTGCCACCCGATTGAGTAGGACCACCAGCAGTAACATAATCAACATCATTGGGGAAATCGTATTGAAAACTTTTAACCACCACTGGCACTTTGTTATATAAACCATAGGCCGTGAATCTTCCAATTGGAGGCGGAGTTCCTCGTTTGGAATCATTTCTACCATAGTACATCATGGTAGCAGTTCTTAAATTATGAATAGCTTCCAGTGTAGCCTGTGCTTCTGTGCTATCTCTGCTAAACCAAGGTCCGCTAATAACTATCTCGGGCGTGGCACGATTACCAAATGCACTGGGCTGGTAGTTGGTGTGCTGTAGTTCCCAAGTCTGATAGTTTACTTGGATACCCTGGGTAATTTTGGGCGTTGCAGGCCATGTGATAGTTTTGCCCAAGGCCGCAAAAGATAGTTCTACTTTGTTTCCTAAAATTGCCATGTTATGCTAGCCTTGCATCAAATATGCGTTTGAGTTGTTGAACAGCAGATCCGCTTTGTGGGTAAAGATCTGCTAAGATTGCTAAACGCTCTTCGTCATTGGCGTTTTTATATATCTGTCTAATTTCGCTGGCGCTGTTAACCTGTTTGCCAAGAACTTTAAATTTTACATCTTTCACAGGAATCACATATCCATGTCCAGCTCTAGTACCGTCCGCATTCTTGCCGCTGTTAAGAGGCATCAAGCCCTTTTCTTTGTAAGGTTGAAGATATGATGCTGTACCATCCTTGAGAGGCTTAAATGTAAACCTTGGATCTTCGGCCATGTCTTTGCTACCAACGCCAAATACCAGCACATCTTTGTCAGGATTAAGTCCAAGCTTGGCTATCAGATTCACTGGTGAGTACGGTGATATTTCTTGTACAATATGTGACTCTGGAATGCCTGCGGCCACCATCATTGACATCTTTTCAGCAAAGTCAAAAGGACTCTTTTCCGGCTCAACCTTGGCACTGGTAACAATGTAAGTATTGTCAGCACCAAATTTTGCGGCTAACTCACGGTAAACTTCAGTGTGTCCAATGTGAAAGGGGTGAAAGCGTCCGGCGTACACCGCTACTATTCTAGGTTTAAGGTCAGATATCTTCATATGACTATTTACCGGTTGAGTTATCTACATACTTTACCACCAAGACCATTGACAACAGTCAGTGTAAATGCTACAATTAACGCAAGGAGATTATTGTGTTAGAAGAAGAAAAAACAAAAACCATATATCTAAAAAACAAAGATATTCTTGCTGAAATCCATAAAAGTAAAATGAGGTATTGTTGGTCCGAAGGACCTGAATATCATCAATACGACTATATTGTTGCAGACCTCAAAAGCTTTCACAATCGAAAAACCAAGGCGTGCCCCGAAGGCGCTGTTAATTTGGCCAAGGCAGCAAGAGCCGCAAGACTCAGCAGTGAAGCACACAAGGCAGCATTGGCACAATGGGAAGCCGCAGGCGGTAAGGCCAGCACAAAACCCAAAGCCGACGAATTTGTCATTGGCACTAAAAAAATAGCCACTACCGATTTGGTTGTTAGGCTTATGACTTTTGAACACATACCTCTAGAGCCCGGGCGAAAAAATAATCCCAAGAGTCTTGCAGATCATAGATCCAAGGTCAATTTTCCTCCGTTCAAGCACTTTGTACTCAACGACGACGGTACCTGGAGAGAAGTCCTACGCAGTCATTGGAAGGGCGATTTAAAGACCGGATATTTCTCAACGGATCATGCACAAATCACCAACAGGCTTGGTGCAATGTTTCTCAAGCTATGCGAACGATATAGTTTTAGAGCCAACTGGCGTGGTTACAGCTATGTTGACGAAATGCGTGGACAGGCGTTGATTCAATTGACACAAATTGCGCTACAGTTTGACGAAGGCAAAAGCCAAAATCCTTTTGCTTACTATACTGCCGCGGTGACAAACAGCTTTACTCGTGTATTAAATATTGAAAAGCGTCAGCGCGATATCCGTGACGACTTACTACAGGACTCGGGCCAGATGCCAAGTTGGACACGACAAATGGAGAGCTCTCAAGCACATCATGCAGAGATTGAAAGAATCAACGCTCTCAAAGATGCTGAAATGATTGCCAAGACCGTTGAGTCAATGGACATTGACCCAGACGCAGACATTGAATTAACCAAGATTGAAATAGATGACAAGGAACCCAGCCTATGACCAATCCTTTTGCCGATCAAGAGCGTTTTATGCAAGCCTGTGATCAAAGCACAGGCTTCTACAACAAGCAACAATTCAAACTTTATTCTGATCTCATTGAGGAAGAAGTCAATGAGTTATTTGCCGCAGTTCGAGATGAAGATAAAGTCGAACAACTAGATGCACTGGTTGACATATTGGTTGTAACCATTGGTGCATTGCACAGCCTGGGTGCCGACGGTGAAGGTGCCTGGAATGAAATTATGCGTACTAACTTTGCCAAGATTGATCCAAACACCGGCAAGGTTCGTAAAAGAGAAGACGGTAAAGTCCTTAAACCCGAGGGTTGGGAGCCTCCCAAATTGGAGGCATTTTTAAAGGGGTAACTCATGCACACAGATAGTCTCAAGAGTCACATTGGGCATCTTGAAGAATCACATCAACACCTGGATCGAAAACTCATACTGCTAGAAAAGCAACATCAGTATGATTCAGTTGAGGCTCGCCAAATTCGTAAAAAGAAGCTACGACTTAAAGATGAACTATTAAGATGTAGACAACGCCTCAAAGAAATGTTAAACTAACCCAATGACTCAAGCCTTTAAGAAAGCAGTATGCTTCACTGACATTCATTTTGGACTGCGAAATAACAGTCGTAGCCACAATGACGACTGTGAAAATTTTATCAAATGGATGGCTGCTGAAGCCAAACGAGAAGGAGCAGAAACCTGCTTCTTTCTTGGTGATTGGCACAACAATCGTTCAGCGGTTAATGTCAGTACCTTAAACTATACTTCGTCAAACATCAAGTACCTCTCGGAAAATTTTGAGAAGGTGTTTTTGATCATGGGCAATCACGATCTTGCCTACAGAGAAAAGCGCGAAATCAACAGTTTGCCCTTTGCCAAACACTTGGACAATGTCAAGTTAATCGATGAAATTACCAC
>Ga0078894_10004340_pt1 | contig 10840 bp, 9 predicted proteins | sample LauGreSu1BDMLBSD_2_FD_67506 | JGI IMG/M metagenome (GOLD analysis project Ga0078894, IMG submission 67506) | Freshwater lake microbial communities from Lake Michigan, USA - Su13.BD.MLB.SD (version 4) (version 4) | ecosystem: Environmental > Aquatic > Freshwater > Lake | place: Lake Michigan, USA... | reverse complement strand
CAACCCATTCTCAACAAGGCTTTTTCGTGAAGTCTGATCTGGAGTCAGCATGAAATACCGAATTGCCGAAACTTTATGTGCCGTCGTGATGGTGGTGGCGGGAATGACTTCCGCCATTGCAGCCTGGCCCGAACGCCCGATCCGCGTCATCGTGCCCTTTGCGCCGGGCGGCAATGTCGACCTGACTGCACGCACGATTACGCCGGGCCTTGGTGAACTGCTCGGCCGCAACATCATCATCGACAACCGTGCGGGTGCCGGCGGTGCCGTTGGTTCCGAAATTGCGGCAACTTCGCCGGCCGATGGTTACACGCTGCTGTTTTCATCCACCGGCTCGCTGACCATTGCACCGGTGGTGTCGACCAAACTGCGTTACGACCCGGTGAAGGATTTTGAAACCATCAACCTCGCGTCTAACGTGCCGGTGATCATGCTGGTGCCGTTGTCGTCACCGGCCAAGACCGTCAAGGAATTCATCCCCTACGCCAAGTCGCGCGGTGAACTGATCATGGGTTCTTCGGGGAATTTCGCCACCGGCCGGCTTGCCGGTGAATTGTTCCAGGGCATCACCGGCACAAAATTCACCCATGTGCCGTACAAGGGTGGCAATCCGGCGATGCTCGACCTGATCGGCGGCCGCATCGATGTGATGTTCGATCAGATCTCGTCGGCCATCGGTCATATCAAGGGTGGAAAAGTAAGGGCGCTGGCGGTCAACGCGGTCAACCGTTCGCCTGAACTGCCGGAAGTGCCGACGACCAAAGAAGCCGGCGTGGCCGGCGTCGAGGCAGGTACCTTTACGGCGATGCTGGCACCGGCGAAAACGCCCAAGGCTATCGTGAACCGGCTCAACGAAGACATGAACAAGGTCATGAAAACCCCGCAGGTGCAGCAGAACTTCGCCAAATACAGCGCCGAGATGATCGGCACCACGCCGGCGGCCAGTCAGGCTTTTATCAAAGCCGAGATCGAGAAGTGGCGCAAGGTGGTGAAAGCCGCCAACATCAAGGAAGAATAACCATGAAAGCAATGCGATGAAAATACTGGTCATCCACGGCGCCGGCCTCGACATGCGCGGCAAGGTGCAGCTCGACGTCTTCGGGCCGATGACCCTGCCGCAGTATGAAGAGCACATCCGCGGCTATGCCAAGGAGCTGGGCATCGAAGTGTCGTTCTTCCATTCCAATATCGAAGGCGAAGTCGTCAACAAGCTGTATCAGGCTTTCGACAGCGACATCGCCGGCGTGGTGATGAACCCGGGCGGTTTCACCATGGTCACCGGCCCGCTGCGCGCGGCGGTGGCGCAGATGAAATTCCCGGTGATCGAAGTGCACCTGAGCAATCCGACGGCGCGCGGCACCACCTCGGTGATGCTGCCGGTGTGCAAGGCCTGCGTTTACGGCTTCGGCATCGAAAGCTACAAGTTCGCGTTGACCGGCATCAAGTCGTTGCTGAAGAAATAATCCGGTTCGTACAAAGAAAACGGCAGGGCATGACGCCCTGCCGTTTTTTATTGCCTGCTGCTGTTAACGAATCGGAATGTAGATATTGGGAAGAACGACGTGTATCCCTGCCGCCGGCTGCGGCGCGTAATAGACCGGCGCCGGCTCGTAGTAAGCGTGGTGCCGTACCACTTCCCGGTAAACCACGCGCGGCGGGGCATAGTGCGGGTGGTAATGCCGCGCTTCCTTCCAGTGTTTATACCCGTGTCCGTAACCATGACCGCGACCCCGGTCGTCGCCGCGATCCGCCCAGGCGGGGGCTGCTGCCAGCATCACCGCCGCCAACACTGCACCTGTCATCAGCTTCATTTTGGTCTCCTCATTTTGGTCCACTTTTACGGCCACGGTTTCGTGTGCCGCTTGCCCCTGTGTTCACTATTGTTATTCGTGGCCCTTTGCTGCTGACCACGGCCACAGATTAGGGGCTTGTCCCGTGCCATGCTGTATCAATGTGTAAACAGATGTTGCGGTGGCGTTTTAATGGGTGATTTCTTGCCAGTGTGTCGGCTTGCGGCGACAATCCTTGCAGGCGGCTGTTGCCGACCGACAACAAGGGCCAGGCAATGGCGCAGCAGATCGGGGAGAACCATGAAGTTCGGTGATTACGTCAAAGTGAAATCGCTGCAGACTGCAGCGGGATTCCGTGAAAACCTGCAACGCCTGGGGCTGGACATGCCCTGCGACGATGCGCTCGAAGCCGGGCCTGCATCGCCGATGGCGGCGCCGCTCAATGTCGATGGTCTGACCATCGGCAACCGTTACACCGTGCATCCGATGGAAGGCTGGGATGCGCTGAACGATGGTCGTCCCTCCGACAACACGCGGCGGCGCTGGGAGCGTTTCGGGTCCTCCGGCGCCAAGCTGATCTGGGGTTGCGAAGCGATTGCGGTGCGCCCCGACGGTCGCGCCAATCCGAACCAGCTGATGCTCAACGCGCACACCGAAGCCGAAATCGGCGCGATGCGCGAATCGCTGGTCGCGGCACACCGCACGGCGATGGGCGATGACAACGGTCTGGTTGTCGGCCTGCAATTGACGCACTCCGGCCGTTTTTGTAAACCCAACGATCATCACAAGATGGAGCCGATGATCCTCTACCGCCATCCGCTGCTCGACCGCCGGCAGAAGCTCGGCCCCGACTATCCGCTGATTAGCGACGGCGAAATCCGCCGGCTGATTGATGACTATGTGCAGACCGCGAAACGCGCGGCGAAGCTCGGCTTCGAGTTTGTCGATGTGAAGGCCTGTCACGGCTACCTCGGCCACGAATTCCTGTCCGCAAAAACCCGTGACGGCGAATTCGGCGGCTCGCTGGAAAACCGCACGCGTTTCCTGCGCGAAATTGTCGCCGGCATCAAAGCAGAAGCGCCCGCATTGAAGCTCGGTATGCGCATCTCCGCCGCTGACATGGTGCCTTTCCGTCCGGATCCGGTGCTGACCACGGCGGAGGCGATGGGGCCGGGCGCGCCGGAAGATTTTGCGAATCTGCTGCCCTACCGTTACAGCTTCGGGACGAAGGAATTCGACCCGCTGGCCTTCGACCTTAGTGAAACAAAATCAGTCATCGCTATCGCCCGCGAACTCGGCATTCACCTTTTCAACATCACCCTGGGCAGCCCGTACTACAACCCTCACCTGACGCGCCCCGCGCTGTATCCGCCCTCCGACGGCTACCACCCGCCGGAAGATCCACTGATCGGGGTGATGCGCCACCTCAACGTGGTGCGCGAACTGAAGCAGGCCTTTCCGGGTGCGGTGTTTGTCGGCAGCGGCTACACCTATTTGCAGGAATTCCTGCCCAACGTCGCGCAGGCGGCGGTGCGTGCCGGCTGGACCGACAGCGTCGGCCTCGGCCGCATGATGCTGTCCTATCCCGATCTGCCCGCCGATGTTCTGGCCGGGAGGCCGTTGCAGAGAAAGCGCCTGTGCCGCACCTTCAGCGACTGCACCACCGCGCCGCGCCACGGCTTGATTTCAGGCTGTTATCCGCTGGATGCACATTACAAGAAGTCGCCGGAGATGGTGAAGGTGGCAGCGATTAAGAAGGCGGCGAAGCTTTCTTGACCTACTTTATGGGGAGGCTGGCGCTTTGGGACGGAATCCGCTCCCACCCCGTATGACCGCTATCGGCCACAACCGGCCGGTCACCTTCTCTCGACCGCGGCCATTCGAGCGGCGGCACCACACCGAAACCTGCCGGATGGTCTACTTCAGCACCTCGGCCAAAACTGACCGTGTGCCCAAGGTCGTCGATGGGCGGCAATGCGCCGGTTACCTGTCTTTAAGCCGTCGAGTCAGGCTCACCACTTCGGGCGACAGCCTGCCCCGACCAACAACAGACTCTCATCTTTGCAATGGCTCTACGGCAGGTTCGCGATCGGAGCGCCTGGCAAATCAGTGCTGCCCCTGCAGGACCCGAGTCAGGGCTTCCTGCATGGCCTGCGGCTGTTGCTCATCATTTTCCACGCAGGGGGCAGCGAACTGGTCAAGCAGGGCTTTCAGGGCCGTCTGTTCAGGGCGGGTCACGAAGAGCGTGGGCAGCCCGCTCCACGCCAGCCTGGTGCGCAGGCGGGTCAGCCAGCTTTCCGGAGGTTCTTCGGCCAGTGCGGTATCGATGACCAGGCCAATCACGTCGTGTTGTCGTTGCAGGTAGTCATTCGCCGCTACTTCGTCAGCGACGGTCTCGACCGCGTAGCTCAGCCCGTCCGTCAAGCAGTCTCCCAGCGACTTTTCCTTCGACAGGATCAGAATCTTCATGCGCTGGCCGGGCCGTGCGACCTGAGCCAGGTTGGCACTGAGTGTTTCGGGGCTGAATCCGTGTTCCGTCGCCAATTCCCGCCAGAAGCTGTTGCCCAGCACATACTGCACCTCGGTCGGGGTGGTCTGGCCCGAAACGATCCAGTCTTTAGCGCTGGCTGCCATCGAATGCCGCTGACCGGCAGCGATGCGCTTGAGTTCATCGACCCGTTGCTCGCCGGTAACGATCGCCTGGCGCAGGGCGGGCGAGATTTCCACGCTTTCGATGATCGGCAGTCGTCCCTTGTAGCCAGTGAAATTACATGCCTCGCACCCGCCGGAGCGATACGAAGGAAACTCCCCGGTCAGGCGGTGAAATTCGGCTTCACCGGGCAAGTACGGTGCTTGCGCCGGCTGGCGGCATGACTCGCACAAGCGTCTAACCAGCCGCTGCGACACCGCGCCCATTAGCGCATCGGCGAGAACGCTGCGATCCAGTCCCAGGTCGAGGAGGCGCGGCAAGGTGCCGAGCGCGTCATTGGTATGCAGGGTGGACAGGACGAGATGGCCGGTCAGCGCGGCTTGCGCAGCGATGCGCGCCGTTTCGCCATCGCGGATTTCCCCGACTAGCACGATGTCCGGGTCCTGACGCAGGATGGAACGCAAGGTATCGGCGAAGGACAGGCCCTGCTTTTCATTGACCTGGATCTGAGAGATGCCCGGCAGGACGTATTCGACCGGATCCTCGATGGTCATGATGTTGAAGTCGACCGTGTTCAACTCGGCAAGCAGTGCATAGAGCGTCGAGGTCTTGCCCGAGCCGGTGGGTCCGGTGAGCAGCACGATGCCCGCACTGTTGTTGGTCATGCGGCGCAGCGCCTGCTGATCGCCGGTCGAGAAATGGCTCTGCTGCAACGAAAAGTTGCGGCTCTGGTCGAGCAGTCGACAGACGATCCGGACACCATCATAGGCCGGCAGTACGGAGAGCCGAACATCGATTTCGCGCCTACCGTAGGCCAGCCGCAGCCGGCCATCCTGCGGCTTGAGAGGATTGGGCTCCAGCCCAGCTTGTGCCTTGAAGTAGCGCGAGAGGGCCTCCAGCGTCTCCATGGGGAAGGTCGTAATACGCCGCAGTTGGCCATCAACGCGAAAACGGATCACGCCGCCACCCACGAAAGGATGAATATGGACGTCGGACGCATTGCTGTCGATCGCCTTGCGCAGCAGCGCACAGGCCAGCTTGACGACTTGCGAGGCTTCGCCGACCTGCGTCCCCGCCAGAAGATCAATGAGATTGGTCTTGCCGGAACGGCCAATGCCCGACTTCGCGAAATGACGGGTCAGGCAAGTATCAACGTCGTCCGGCGGCAGGACGGCCAGTTGCACACTGCGTCTAAGAACAAAACGCAGGCGGGTCAGCTGCTCTTCCGGCAAACGTGGATCGGCAATACCGATGCATGCTGTTTTCTCGTCCAACCACAACTGAACAATGCGCAATTCACGGCAAAGGCTTTCCGGCAGGACGCTGGGGTCGCCAGGCTGGAATTCCGCGATGCTGCCGACGTTCAAACCAAATGCCTGGGCAACACACGAAGCCAGTTCCGCGGGGCTGATCTGGAAGATGGCGGCCACCTGCCGCCAAGCTTCGCTGAGGACCGGGGATATTTTCACGCCCGGCGGGATAACGACTCCAGGATGTTGCGTCCGGGCGGCTTTTTCGAGCCAATGGCTGGTTTCAGGCAATTGCTGTGCTCCGGTTAGCTGGCTTCATTGCGGTGGGTCATTTTCCGAACAGCGTCTTGGTGGCCTTGTCGTGCGGCTTGTCGCGATATCTGCTGGTCCAGCACTGTTTTTCCTGCGTATGGCAGGTCAGGCCGCCACTCATGGTGAACATCGTCGGATTAAAGCTTTCCGAACCCACCTTGTTGATCTGGTCCATCATCTTCTGTTCGGCTTTGCCCCCAAGGTACATCTTGGTCAGTGCCAGCGAAACACCCATGTGGTCGGCACAGAACCCTGCCTTCCTGTCACAGATGGCGCCTTCCTTGTAGTAGTCTGGGCCGGCCCAGGCTGGCACTGCAAGGCCAAGGGTGAGTATCAGGGTTAGCGTGCCACGCATGAAGGCTTCCGGTTATTCTTCGAATTTGTGAATGGTTCCGCCACAGCCTTCAAAGCATTGACGGTAGTTCTCGTCGCATCGCCAGAAGCTTTCATTGGCGTAGCAGGCCGGTCGATAACACTTCTTGGCATCTTCCCGGTTATCGGCATGGCGCTGACAATCCCGGAAAACACGTTCACTGCATTGTTCGCAGGCATGTCGTTCAGATTGGACACGATTGCTTTCGTTTCCGTGACACATCTCGCGGATACCCTGGCAATGAGTAATGCAAATTCACCCGTGATCGCTGGCCGGCGGGAGATATTCGTAGCGTATTGTCTTACACCCCCGAGATCAGGAGGCAGCCGGCAATCGCAGCCATCATGGCCGGCCAGTTTTTCAGAGATTTCATTTCGATTGCTGTCCCAGCAAGATTTCAAGAACGGGGGAAATTTCCCCACAGCATTCCTCGGCATTGCCTCCGTGAAGGACGGCTCGCCTGAAGCCCACATAGTAAACCGACCAGATGCCATACGCCCGGGCCTCGATCCCGTCCAGCCCGGCCGCTTTCATCCAGTCGATGACCGGTTGCAACAGTTGCATGACCTGGGCGACGATCTGTTGCTCGTAGCGTGAGTTCCACGTCCACCCGAAAGCGGCCCCGACCGAACGAATCGGCAGGTTGTGAATGTCCATTGAATAGAGTTCGCGCAGGTATGCGCAACAGCGTTCATGCAAGGACTCTCCCTGCACGCGCCTGCACAAATCCGGCAATTGCGTGATCTGCTCCTGGTTCAACGCAATGATCACCTCGGCCAGGATGTCCGCCTTCGAGAGATTGAGTCGATACAACTGCAAGGGTTTCTTACCCACGGCCCCGGCAATATCGCGCACGCCGACCGCCTCGTAGCCATGTTCCATGAAGAGCTTCCGGGCCGCCTGAAGCACCTTCCCCTTGAGGGAGTCCTTTTGATTCAGCATCGGGTCAGTGTGCCGGAACCTGCTGGAGCTCGGGCTGCAGGCCCTTGGCGAAGGCCCATGCTTCTTCGCCCTGGCGGCCAATGATGAGGTATTCGTAACCCGATGCGCCGTCAAAGAAAAACTCTGCACGTCGTTCAAGCAAGCGCACGCCATACCGGTCCATGGGCCACTCGACGGCCTCCTTGGGAAACCCCTCCAGTTCGCCGAGGCTCCGGGGAAGGCTTTTGTTCTTATCGTAATAGGCATCCACTGCCGATGCGAGCTGCCTCACCTGGCCGGCCAGTGGGGTGGGGGCGCCAGCTTTGCCCGGCTGATGCTGGTAGATGGCAAATGCAATGCCCACCACCAATAGCACCGCAAGCATGATCCCTACTGGCGGCAAGTGGAACCGGGATGGGTTGACCGATTCCACAGCCGCTGGCCGCAATAGCGCCAGGTCCTCGATCGGTCGATCACTCGGTTTTGGGACGACCCGTTTCGCAACCGTAGGCTGGGAGTAAGGCTGCGCCTTGCCGGTCGCTCCCGAGAAAACCAGGCTTTCGAGGCTCTCGGCATCGGCCGACACTGCCGCCGCCGGCGTGCCCCGGGTGGGCTGGGTTTGCCGCGGCTCTGCCGAACGTGCGGACAGCAACTGCTCCAGAGACTCGACGGGTTCAGGCGCCTTGGCACTGTGTTGCCCCGTTTGGCGGCTCGCGGGGGCCGAGCGTCCTTGCGCCAATCCGGACACGATGTCGTCCAGGCTTTCCGCTGCCGCACCCGCCCGGGCGGGGCTCACGGGCTGCCTGCGTTTACCTTCGCCCTCACCGGCCTCACGCCGACGCCCGCTGGCCAGTTGACCCAAGGCCTCAAGATCATCATCAGACGAAGTCACAGGTGCCTCCACACGACGTGGCGCTCAAACACAATGGCGCCCTTCGTGCGTCTTGCAAGGCACTGCTGGATCGAGTTTTCCTTTCGCAACCCGCTCATGGCCTCGCCTGATACAGGACTGATCAGCAATGCCATCGTAGTGTGTAAGGATGATTTTATTCAGCGGGGTTTCCATAATTTATCATCTGGCGGACGCAAACCGGTCCCGGTGCCGCTGTTGCACTTAGGTCCAGTGCAGGCAAAAGTGCATTGGAAATCCACATGTTGATTGTTCTTGATGACATCACACTTGTCCTCATCGGACGTACCCAAATACCACTCCCGATAAATGTAATCTTGGGCTATACAGCCACGGGTCACTTCTCTGGTGCCGTCAAGTTTGTTCTTGATGTGTACGCCGCATGCATTGTTAGGCCAGGAGCAGGTCTTTTGGGAATAAATTTGTTCGCAAATCTGTATCGGCCCCGTACATTGTGAGCACAAGACATCCGCGTAGACATCCGCCGGACGACTGCCTTTGGGGGCGCAGCCCCCAGCGACAGGCCCCTTGCTGAAGTCCGGGGCAGCTTGTACCGAGAGGCCCGGATAGGTAAAGGCCCCTGATTTCGTGGATGATGCTGGGGTGTTGGGTATCCAGATGCCATCGGCACCGCATGGATTATTGGTCATGGTTGGCTTTTGCGACTGCGGAGGTATCGGTTTGCCAACACAGATGCCGTTCGCATCATGCATTTCATAGCTCTTGCAAATCTCCATGCATTTCCATGAACTTCCAACCTGGACCAATACATTGCCGGGAGTGCAGGTTTTGGGGGGCTGCGAAGCAGCCGTCGCTGGAGCTGGGCCCGCTGCGGCCGCAACTGAACTCTGACCTGCGGCGGCGGCCATTGAAGTCGGGCCCGCTGCCGCCGCCGGAGCCGGACTTGGGGCGGCAGTCGGATCGCAAACTTGCATTCCATTGAAGTTCATAAGATTGCTTGACGGGCAACACTTCAACATCGCGTCATGCACTTGCCCGCTCGGGCAGGCGGGAACGCAAAGGCTTGCGCCTCCTTGTGCAGTCCAGGACTCTTGTCCCGGGGGGCAGGACGACGATGCAGGTGGCGTCGGTGAACTCGGAGCCGGAACCGAAGCTGGTGGCGGCGCGCAGACCTGGCGGGAGGTGCCGGTGCTGTCCGTGGCCGTCGTCATGGTCTGGCCGGCAGGGCAGCTGGTGGCCGGCGGCGCACTTTTCGCCATCGCACCACCGCCGCCGCCACCGTCGCGGCAGCTGGACGGCAGTTTGTCGGCCTCCAGCGCCTGCCCCGCACCGGCGTAGGGTGCCGCGCCGACACAGTGCCAGTCGCCGTTGCTGCGCTTTTCCAGCGCCAGCACCTTGCGCTGGCCGATGCCGGGCAGATCCATCTCGGCAAGGATGTAGCCCGCGAGCGGATCGCCCGGCTTGCCCGGGTTCCAGGTCAGGGCGGTCATCATGTCGACCTTCTTGCCGCCGCTGTCGAGCAGATCGGTCGCCGGTTGTACTCCGCTGGCCAGCGCAACTTCCACCCGGGTGCGAGCAGCATCGGCGAACTCGAGCGCTTCAGCTACGCGAGAACGGGTGACATAGTTCTGGTAGGCCGGGTAAACGAGTGCCGCCAGAATGCCGATGATCGCCACCACCACGAGAATTTCCAACAGCGTAAAACCGGTTGATTGCTGCCTTGTCATGCAGGGCTCCGTTAAGTTCATGACTTCATCGTTTTGGGGTTGAGCCGGGTTACGTCACTGACGATGTCGAATTGACGGGTACCTCTCGCCATGCAGCCAAATGCGTCTGAAAGGAATGTAAACATGATTACATGGGTTCGTCAATGTGGGGTTCCCGTGGTCGAGATTTCTGCAAACAGGCACTGCCTTCTGTTCCTTCACCTTTCCAATTGCGTGGTGACCGAATGCATGGAAGCGATCAGTCGGGAGCACGAATGCCCCCTCATTTGGCAATCTGCATTTTGCCGTTTCGGGACTCAGCTTCAGCAAACCGCCACAGTGCAGACGGAATTGCTTGGATGGGCCAAGGTCTGTTCTGGCCGAGGTGCAGTAGTTCAGAAATCGCTCCGTGAGACTGCTCGACCCAGTAACCTGCCGTCGCCATGCTCGTCAGACGAAGGTCCGGATTGGGTCGAAAGCGGACGCCTGCGACTGTTCTGATTTTGTAGTTTCGTCAGACTTTCTGTGGCTTGTTCTCAACGACAGATATTTAGGTTACTGACCAACGCCATGCAACTTCAGTAGCGTCTTCATCCGCATAGCTGCCAGCTCCGGTTTCAGCAACAAACCTGCCGCATCTGCCAGCTTGAACAGCTCGACAAAGTGCGTCAGCGACCGCGCACTCTGCTGGCCGCCCACCATCACGAAGTGGTCCTGATGGCCGTTCAACCATGCCATGAATACCACGCCCGTTTTGTAATGCCAGGTCGGTGCGCGGAACATATGGCGTGACAGAGGCACGGTCGGTTCAAGGATGCGATGGAAGCCGGCGGCGTCGCCTTGCGCGAGTTTGCCGAGGGCGGCGCTGGCGGCTGGAGCAATGGTGTCGAAAATCCCGAGCAGCGCATCGCTGTGACCGTGGTTCGGAAGCGTTCCTGCACCGTCGCCGGCAATCAGTTCGGCGTAA
>Ga0078894_10004339_pt1 | contig 10845 bp, 9 predicted proteins | sample LauGreSu1BDMLBSD_2_FD_67506 | JGI IMG/M metagenome (GOLD analysis project Ga0078894, IMG submission 67506) | Freshwater lake microbial communities from Lake Michigan, USA - Su13.BD.MLB.SD (version 4) (version 4) | ecosystem: Environmental > Aquatic > Freshwater > Lake | place: Lake Michigan, USA... | reverse complement strand
GCCGTCAATGGATGACATTTTTGCGCAGAATCCTGGGCTCCGTGCACAGTTTGCGACGGCGGCGGCGAGTGCAGCGGGCCCAGGTTTTGGTAATTTCATGAACATGGCGATGGGCGGTCGCGGTGGCCCTGCAGCTGCACCGGCGCCATTCCAGGCTCCTCAGGCGCCTGGTGGTCCTGGTGGAATGTTCTATCAGCCGAGTGCAGGCGGTGCAATGCCTATGGGTGCGCCTCCTCAGACCTCTGTGCCACTTGCAGCAATGCCGCAGAGCGCGGCAGCACAGGAGGCACCACGTGTAGCACGTAAGGAGATGAAGGGTCCCAGTGGTGTCGATGATATTCTGAATACCTTCCGCGAGGTTCGCAGCGCGGAGGTTGAATATGGTATGGGCATGATGGGCTCTGCTGGCCCAGGTGGACCTGGGGGAATGGCAATGGGCCCTCTTGGAGTCTCCATGGGCGTAGGTCCTTCGGGCGTCTTCAACACACCTGCTAGTGCGGCGGCGGCTGAAATCCAGTCTCTGCACTCTGAGGAAATCCGATCCCAGGCGGAGAGCCAGTACACAAGTGCCACGAAGAATGGTGGTCAGCGCCGTCGTAAGCCAGTGCCTGTAGGTAATACGGTCACTCTAAATGTATAATGAACAGACCAATAGCAATTAGAATATTCGTAAAATAGATTGAGAAATGTATGAACGAATATTTACTTTGAAACTGCAGTTGTAATTTAACCAGTGCGGGCCACGCGGACACCCTCGCTGTTGGAGTCCCAGACGCGCACGTAGAACACGCTGGTGGACTGCGCAGGGGTGGACGCGGCAGCACCCTCGCCGAGGGTCTCGGGGTTGCTGGCCTCCTTCTCGACCAGGCGGTAGACGGAGGACTGCTGCTTGGTGCTGTCGTTGATGACAGTGATGGACTTGCCCATATCGCGGAGCAGGGTGCCGGCGGGTAGCAGAGGGAAGGCGCCAACGAGCACGGGGACGTTGGAGGAGAAGGCAGTGGAGGTCATCAGAGACTGGGTGGAGCCAGTGGCGGAGACGGCATAGCCAGAAACATCCGCCAGAGAGATGAAGTACTTCACGCGACCGCTGATCTGGGAGATATAGGAGTGAACAGAGCTCATTTTATACTTAGGCGGAAGAAAAATTTTATTGGCCGTCAAATGTGCCGGTCGATGAAATTTAGTGAAATGCCGGTATCCCGAGACTTTTCCCGCGACTAGTTTGTCGCCCTCGCCTCCCTAGCATGGCAACCGTGCCGGTAATCCGCATGCCGGTATTTTAAAGGCACTATCAGGCTGTGCTTATTATGCAGCCATAGGGTCGGCCTGTCCTTTCTTTGTTTGATTACTAATTGCTACAGCAAGAGCTCCAGTATTAAATAGAGGTGCTTTGGCAGGTGGAGGGGATTCTAGTACAGTTGCCTTTGTGTTACCAATTATGCGCGTTCCTGCGGGAGTTGCAGGAACTCTACTAATTTCTGTGTCTGTTTCTGCAGGCGCTGTTTCAGTTTGTTGCTCTTCTGCCGCAGTTGCAGTTGCAGCTGCAGCTGCTTCTGCATCCGCCTGATTCTGAAATGCTTCATATGTCTTTACTTTCTCTGAAAGCATCTTGAAAATGCTCATCTCCTGGTCAGTCGGCTTTGGTGGCTCGGGCCCATGCTGCTTTGCACAAGAGCTTCCAGGAAGACCACGACGACCGAATACACATAGAGCAGAGTTCTCATTAAATAAATAACCAAGCAATACAATAATTGCTAACCAAAGCCAAAAAGCAATTACAATATTACGAGTTGCAATAAAGAGCACTACAAATATAAGCGTACGCCGTACAATTGGATGAGAAAGGAAATATTCCTGGCCTTTTGTGACCTCCATTGCAAGGAAACGACCGCCTAAGTTGAGAATTAACATCATAAGGCCGATAAAATAGGGATTCGTGTTAAATGCTGCTAAAAGACTATCTATAGGTCCAAGTGCAGCCGCAGCTCCAGCCGCTGTAGAGACGCCGGAAATTGGTGCACCTAACATGCTCATCTGCTCTTTATAATGTTTTCTATTAAGCAAATTAAAGCATTGATAGCTGTGAAATGCCGCTGCGACCAGACTTATATGCCTCAATCAGTCCTCCAAATTCGACCGGCTCATTATTCATAAGGGCATCCATGTCACTGAAATATAAGAACACGGCCATGGCCGCTAAAATACCAACACGTGGGCACCAAATTACAGCACCTGTGACCATTATCACTAAAAGAATGTTCCACCAAGGATATAAATGCAGCTCTATTAATTTAGTGTTATACGGGACATCATAAAGCATACCATGGAAGAGAAGCCAGACAATTAGAGCAGTAGCAGAGATTATGCGCAAAGTATTATCTATGACGCCTTCACCATCTAAATGGGCGGTCCATTTGCGCATAGATTCCATCCAAAACTACTAAAAGATGATGTTTTACTTGCCTAACACTGGCATTGTACGTACCTTCTCTGTCTCAATGAGAGTCGGCTCTTCATCAAATAGTTGTTCCACGAACCACTTATGTTTCTTATAGCCGTCAGACTTATTTGCTGTTACAGTCTTTATTGTATCGGCGCCGCCGCCGGCAACTAGAATGGGCGCTGACTGGCCCGGGATACATGAATTGAATCCCTCGGAAATTTTATTAGAAAATCGTTCTGTTACATCGGCCTCTTGACGCCCTGCGTGCATAAGAAGACGGAGGACAAGGACGGCAGTTAGGATGCCGAGGACCCAGCCTTTCCAGGCAGTCATAGCGATTGCTGCAGTAAACAGCAAAATGCGGCCCAAAATTGTGTCTGTAAAGCGGTGGATGTCGGAAGGAATTAGGTGTGCTTGAGAAATGCCTAGAATGAGGAGGAGTGCAAGGAGTACATCGGGTGCATTTAGAGTGCCATCGGGGAGGATTCGTGCACCACCGGCCATTGTAAAAGGCGCAGGAGGGAGTGCCCTTGCTCTCATTGTTGCTGGCGCTACTGGCGCTGCTGGTGCTGCTGTTGCTGGTGCTGCTGCTGTTGCTGGTGCAGACATACTATCTATCTGCTCTATGAGACATACTTTCACGGCGGTAACAGGCTATAATGCACCCTGACAAACTGGCGTCATGGTCCTTGAAATAATACAAAGAGCAAAAATTAGATATTGCACATGGAGTTCTGTTCCTTGGATGACGCTTTTCCGGCGACAGGTGGAACACCTTCGGTGGGTTGCCATGGCGCGGAGGCGACGGCAAAGGCACTGAAGGGTGAGAAGAAGAAGGCTAAGCACTGCAAGGCGCCGCGCTTGCAGTTTGTAGAGTCGAATTTGGACGAGGCGGCCGCTGGCGGTGCCGCACCACCGCCCGATGCAGACCCCGACCGTCCCGCACAAGGATATCGTACAGACCCGCCGAAAGCGTTTCGTATTAGTGGAATACGCCCTGGCCAGGATGTACAACGGTCCTCTGAAGGTTTCAATGGCGGAATGCAGCCTGTAATTGAGCCAGTTTCAGGTGCTGGTGGCGTTAAAACGCCGGATTGGTTTGGACGGGATGTAGAGGAATCTTTCACACCTTATACGGGTACTGGCTCAGAGGAGGAGCATGCAGATTCGAAAGAATACATGCTTCAGCCGTCATTTGAGAATTCCTTTCAGGCGCTAGCAGGTGCAGATAAGGCGAATGGTGGACCAGTCTTGCCTTTACCGAGTCTAAGTGACCGCTGGAAGCCGATGACACCTGGTGGCCAGACTGCGTTTTTCGAGCGCCTCCCAAAAGCCCCTGAAGGTGTCCTACGGTTAGAGGGTGGTGGTGGAACTGATATTGCGGAAATAAAGAGCAAGCTCGACCGTATCTTCTCGCGCCTCGATGAGCTTGATGGCCGTCGTGCATGCACCGATAATTCAAATACGGAGGTTGGTATGTTTGTTATAAGCGGTATATTTGTAATGTTCTTTATGGACCTGTTAGTGCGTAAGACGTCGACCAGTCTGCGTCTCTTCAGCACTTAGTTGGGTTGTTTGTTGTTGAGGGTTATTTATTATAATTATAATATCATAATTTCTATGTCTATATAATTATATTGATTGCAGGTGTTTATTTGGCCCGCTGGAGTACTCTGCGACTGCGATTGCGACGCCCACCTGTGGTTGCTCCTGCTGCTGTTCCTGCTGCTGTTCCTGCTGCTGTTCCTGCTGCTGTTCCTGCTGCTGTTCCTGCTGCTGGTTGTATAACCCCTGATACACTTGCGCCGGTAAATTTTGGTTTATTTAAGAAAGTATTAAGTGCACTTAATGTACGTCTTATTTCACTACTATTTTTATTATCAATTGCAGTATTTACGTCTGATTTAAGTGTATTGTACTCTGCTTGTTCAGCTGGGTCAATTTTAACAGCAATATATAATTCTTCGAATTCGGAGTCAGTCATTAATTTATATATACGTGGATAATTTTTCTGAATTTCTTTAGTATCAATTGCTGCCTTTATCTTATTTACAAGCGCCTTAAAAGGCCATGCAATTGCCTGACCAGTTTTAACAAATCCAGTACCAGTTCGGGCCCCTACAGCAGTACTCCTAAAACTGTTAATTCCTTTCATAAATTTACTGCGGTCTATTTCAGCTTGCAATCTTACTTTTTCTTTAACTAAATCTTTTTTGGCATTTTCTAATTGAGTTGTATCTGCTCCAGGAATACGTCTTGCTTTTGCAATAGCTGCTTCAGCATCACGAATTTGTTTAATTATTTCATTTAACTCATATAGTTTATCAGCCTTCAATAATTCCTTCTGCTTCTCTGCAACTGCTTTATTTAATCCTTGCAATTGCTCTAATTCAGCTTCATATGCTTCATAATATTCCATATATGCATCATGTGTGAAAGTTGCAGAGTCTGCTGCATTTGTATCAATCGAATATGTAGACCATTTAGGGTTATTGACAGCAACAATATTCAGGAATTCTTTAAACTTTTGAATAAATAATAGGACATATTCAATTTCAGGTACATCTTCAGTATTTGTATCATTTGCATATAAGAAAAAGAAATCTGAGAAATTATAGCTTAGAGTTTTAACAATTTCATAAAATTCTGTTAGGCCTTTTTGGAAATCTACTTTATTCTTAAGGAAATCGGGAGTTGGGCCGCCACCACCTTGGTTTCCTTCTCCTGCTCCTGCTCCTGCTCCTGCTCCTGCTGCGTTTGCCCTCCTAGTTGCTCTTATTTTATCTACACGTGCAGCAGCTCGTAAATATATTAATATTTCATATATGTATATATCAATAATATTAGAAATAACGTCTGGCCCATATAGCCTAGATGTTTCATTTATTTTATTTAGAGCATTTAATACAATGGTTTTATATTGGGTGATATTCTCTTCAGTAATTTGTTCAGTATATAAGTTGTTATATGTAGATTTATCTTCGTCGTTTATTATTTCATTTAATTTTTCTTTATATATTTTAGCGTTAGCTTGAATTTTTTTAGCTCTTGATGTAATTTCCTCTAAATTACTGGTACTTGGAGAATAAAATTCTTTTTTTAGTTCATTAAAATTAGTTTGCAATGTTTTTAGGGGTTCTGGAATATCGTCCCAATTATCAAATATGCCACTTAGTATTGCAAAATACATATCAGCACGTTGACTAGTAGCTCTGACAGGACGATATAAATCGGAACTATATTGCAAATATGTTGTAAGACTAAATGAAAATTTATATAGTTCACTATATGTATTGTTTTGTAGCAAAATTAATATATACTGTAGTATTAAGTTAATTATATTTAATTGTACTGTTGATGGATGATTATGTATATTACCTAAATATTTATGTAAATAAAATGTAGATAGTGTTTGTACTTGTTTTATAATATTTAAATCATCAGGAATAGAGTCTTTTATAGAGCCATACACATTTGCAATTATAGTTTCAATATTTATAGGGTTATTACTTGCATCATTAAATTTAAATTTATCTGTCTTTAATTCATCAATTAGCTCCTTTGGTAAAATATTTGTATATAATTCTTCGTTTTTTATGTCTTGAATAGTTTTTATTTTAGATGTTAGTTGTAATCTAATTTGACGACCAAGTATAGTTAAACTTTTTAAACTTGTCAAAATGTCTTTTTCAGAAACTTTTTCTATGTTAAAACTATTATCATATATGCTTTGTGCATTTCCTTCGTATGGAATAGCCTTTTGAGCACTAATAGCGGCTCTAATAGTGGCTATTTTGATAGGTCCTGAATCTTCAGCAGCTACAGCCCCTGAAGGAGCTTCTGCTTCTGCCTCTGCTTTTACTTCTGCCTCTGCTGCTACATCTTCTCCTACCGCGGCTCTTGCTTCTGCTGCTGCTGCTTCTCCTGCTGGTGGTGGAACTTGCGCTCCTACTGGTGCTCCTGCTCCTGCTGCAGCCGCAGCTCCTGCTGCAGCCGCTGCTGCTCCTGCAGCTGCAGCTCGAGCAGCAGCTGCATCGCTATTTCTTTTAGCAATTGCATCGTCAACTGCTTTTATGCGCTCTAATACATGAGGAATACATGCATCTACAAATATTAGAGCAACAGGTTCTGCAATCTGAAATGCAGTAGATAATGCCTTTGTTAAAATAGTTCTGTATTGTTCTATTGCATTACGAGAATCTTCATCATCGGTAATAACTACATCATACAAGTTAGTATATTTGTTTTTAACTTCTTCAGGAATTTCCTTACTTAATTCTCCATCATATTCAGAAGCTGCAGTACGGATATTTGCATGAACGCCAGTTTTATGGGTTGCTTCTAGTTTTATAAATTTTGTTTTCAAAGTTTTGTATTCAGCAGGAAGTGGTTCCCATTTGTCAAAAATACCAGACAATACTTTAAAATATATATCAATATAGTGATTATTAGTAATTTGGTCATCATTACCAAACATTAATTGTGTTGTAAGACGATATGATACTTTATATAATTCATCTAATGTATTTGTTTGTAAACGATTTAATAAAAACTGCAATATTAAGTTAATAATATTTAGGCGTGTTACTCCTTGATTACTATTTGGTACACCCAGATATCTATATAAATAAAATGTAGTTAGTTTATGAAGTCTAGGTATGTCAAACTTATCAGGTAAATTTTCTGTTATAGCTTTATAAACATTTGCAATTACTGTATCTTGGTTAACTTCTGTATCATTTAGGGTAATTTTAAACTCATATTTGTGTAGTTGTGTTAATAAGTCTTCTGGTAAAATATCCCGTAATTTTTTACTTTTAATGTCAGGGACGTCTGTTGGTGAGAATGATACTCTTTTACCTAAATCTTGGCCAAGTGCAGGGACGGCATTACTAACTCCTACAGCCCTCTCAGCAGCTGCAGAAGCAGCTGCAGAAGCTTCGGCTGCAACTGGACTAGCAGGAGCAGGCTGGGGAGGCCCAGAAGGCAGGGAAGACCCAGAAGGCAGGGAAGACCCAGGAGGCAGGGAAGACCCAGGAGGCAGGGAAGACCCAGCAGACCCAGGAGGAAGAGCAGACCCAGGAGGAAGAGCAGACCCAGGAGGAAGAGCAGACCCAGGAGCAGCCCCTAGCCCAGGAGCAGCCCCTAGCCCAGGAGCAGCCGCTGCGCTAGTAGCCCCTGCAACAGACCTACTACGAAGTTTACCAGCAGCAGCTAATACATTTGTAAAATTAACACCATCAAATGCAGTATCAAACACGGATAATGCTTCATCGCTGAAACTTTTATCAAATGTACCTGTAATTAACCCCATCTGGATTAAAAAATCCTTCATTTCTCCATTTGGCAGCTCCTTCACTTTCATAACAGCTCCACCATCTGCCTCATAGCCTTCTGGAGTCATGCCGCCTCCTTGATACGCAGTTATCTGAACTGCTGGATTTGCTCTTAGCATAGATGCACCTGGGTCAAAAGCACCGCCTTCAGCCATTTCTAACAGTAAGCATTATTTTCAGTCCTTTTATTACATCACTTAAGGCCGCCCTAAGTCCCAAGAAACAGTAATGGATAATATTCAGCAACGTCGCCGGAAAATAGATTGTAAGCCTGAATTAATTATCTCATCCCTACAAAAATTCTATGGAAACTACACTGATATTGAGTCCATTCTTCCCTATTTGCAAGGCTCCGCTGACCTCTCTCTACGACTTATTGACTGGTTTGTCACCAATTATTGTCGTAAGCATTTTATTGGTTACACTCTTAACGGTCAAGAGTTTCTCGTCTACATATCCTATAAATCGCAACTGAAGGCCTATTCCAAACAGTACTTTGACCCTAACTGCCGCCGCGAACGAATCATGTTTCAGATTCCAGGCCACGAGCCATTTCTTACAACTGTTGGCAAACTGAATTTCTTCCGTTGGGCAATTGAAACAAAGCTACTCGACTACATTCAGGATAACTATGAAGATATTCAGAATGAACGAAATGAAGCAATGAAAGTGAGCGGTGATAAAAAGAGTCGCACAGCATCCACGGAATCCTCTGTTTCCTCTCAATCATCAATTAGGACTGTTTCTACAGTTGCATCGGCAGCAAGTGCTCTGTCAACTGAGTCTGCCTGCTCCGCCATGACGGCAGCAACATCTGCAAGCGGCGTCAGCGCTGCAACTGCGGCAACAGCAGGAACAACATCATCCATCCTGTCTGCAAACACCGCCTCCATCACCCGTCGCAGACGCAGCAAGCAGATTCCTGCTGCCACTCGTCAATTACAAAAGCACGATTGTGTCATCACCGTTACTTTTGATTAGGCACCTGCTTTCGCCTTACCGAGCTGCCGGTGCAACACCATCAACCGGCCGGTACATCACTTTCATATCATTTAGAGCTGGCAGCAAATTATCACCTGCATCTAAGCGGTCCTTAATTGCCTTCTCAATCGCTTGTTTTTCAATCCAACGACTATCAAATGACCGCTGTAATATGCGCCGCGATTCTTCAACACCCCTGTCCTCCTTTGACTCATATACAGCCCCTTGTAATTCCCTTACAACATTACGAGGGTCTGATTCAACATCGAATTTATCGAAGTAGACATTCCCGGCGAGGCGTGGGCCACCTGCTTGGAAGGCTGGTGCTGGACGATTATCACGTCTATCGAGCCGCCCTGCATTCGGCATACGGTCCATAAATGTCGGAGCTGCTGCAGGGTCACGTCTATCATAAATGCCATAACGCCCATCTGTCTGCCAATGCTCGTAATTACGGGCATTTACCGTATCACGGGTCGGTAATTCACGCCGTGACCGCAACTGCAATGTTGGATATGGAATCGGTGGAGTGTCAGCAATTGGTATTGGCTGCATTCTACTCTAACTGATTTTGTAAACACTTGCTTTGGTCACAAAATCCGCTCAGCACCGTCTAAAAGCTGCTGCATATAATTACGATAATATGAAGCTATTTGTATTTAGTATTGAAGAAAATGCTAAGGAATTATCTACACTGCTAGATACAAAAGCCGTCATTTATCGTATTCGAACATTGCTTGGAGGTGGCCATTCTCTTTGGGAAGACGATGACCCACTCATTGAACAAAATACAGATTCTATATTCAATAATTATTTAAAACCAAATAATATTCCAGTTAAGGCAATGGGGACACTTCCCATGCCAGATAGTTATTGGGCAATTGTTGACGAGACGAAGCTGAATTTTGACGATTTTTACACCTACGAAGAGGCACAGGCCGCTGATATTTTTACAGAGGACCCTACAGCACTCTGTTGGAAACAGTTTTATATTTTCCTACATGCAGAGACGAAAGCGGACATTATTGGCAGTTACAGCTATTTGGGAGTCGCTGCAGAGCCAGTCAAATATATTATCGAAAACGTATTAAAACCGTGCGTTTCCTCCGTCTAAAGTTAAATCGCGACTTTATATTAAAATGGCATCGACTGGTGTTGGTGCTACTAGCCATACACCTGACTTAAAAAAGACTGTTCGCCGTCTTCCTAATGATGAGGCGAGCCTGAATCGCGTACTTGATGATAGCATAAAAGATGCATATAAAAGACCGTGGCATCGTCTGGAGCGCGGCCTGCGTTTGAACAGGATTCGTGCATTTGTCGAGGAAGAAAAGAAGAAGTTCAATTTAACACAGTTTGAAAGTGCTAGTTTACTGGGTATTCTACAAAAAGCTCTTGATAAAAAACTCCTGAATTCGAAGACGACCGTTATTTATGACCAGGATAAGGAGGCAATTCTTGAAATTAAAGGGCTTGTTATGCATCGTGGTGCAGATAATATTATGAAATACCAGCTTTTAGAAAAGAAACCGGTTGCAACACTGCGGAAGAAGAAGGATGATGCGGCTGCTGCTGGACTAGCAGCAACAGCAGCAACAGCGACAACAGCAGCAACATCTCAGTAACTAGCATCCACATCTAAAATTGATTACATGCACCAACTTGAGCGTAAACTAACCTCACACTCTAATTGATAAGATATTTGCCGTCTAATGGCTTATCAATTAGAAAATCTAGACACTCTAACTGCAGCCGAACTCCTAATTTCCAAGCCAACAGATGTTGTACAGATTCAGCATCTACGTGAAGACCTTGAATCTTTCCTAAAAGAACCGTGTCGTGCCGTTGACCTTTTCCTCGACAGTTTTGAGCGTTTCCATCGACGACGTCTTGTCCATCTTCCTCGCGATGATGTATCAGATGTCGCGGCACCAAAATCTGCTGCTGCGGCAATTGCCGCCCTCATTGCGCGTAAAAGCACTGAGCAGAGAACACCTGAATGGTATATTCAGGCAAGTAAACTCCTAACTGCTTCCGAGCTCGGTGGTATATTTGGCTCCGCGCGCGCTCGCGGTCAATTAG
>Ga0078894_10004338_pt1 | contig 10845 bp, 9 predicted proteins | sample LauGreSu1BDMLBSD_2_FD_67506 | JGI IMG/M metagenome (GOLD analysis project Ga0078894, IMG submission 67506) | Freshwater lake microbial communities from Lake Michigan, USA - Su13.BD.MLB.SD (version 4) (version 4) | ecosystem: Environmental > Aquatic > Freshwater > Lake | place: Lake Michigan, USA... | reverse complement strand
GGGCATCGGCGCAGCAGTTCGATCGCAAGGCGGTCGGTCTCGCGCGACGCCGTCCCGTTGCCGATCGCAACCAGCTCACAGCGGTGGCGGACTGCAAGTGCCGCGAGCACCGCCAGCGAGCCTTCCCAATCGCGCCTTGGTTCATGCGGAAAAATCGTGGCGGTCTCAACGACCTGACCCGTTGCATCGACAACCGCCACTTTCACGCCGGTGCGAAGCCCCGGATCCAGGCCGATCACCGACCGCGCGCCCGCAGGCGCAGCGAGCAGCAGGTCCTTGAGATTCGCCCCAAACACCCGGATGGCCTCGGCCTCTGCCGCCTCACGGATGCGGCCGAACAAACTGGTCTCGAAATGTGGCAGGAGCTTGACCCGCCAGCACCAGCGAAGCACTTCGGCGAGCCAGCCATCGGCCGCACGGGTGCCGCCGATCACCGCCCCAAGTCCCGTCAAGCCCCCCAGCCGGGCGATGGCGGGATGCGGGACCACGGTTTCAAGCGCCGGCTCCAGCCCTAAGCGCAACGAAAGAATGGCCTGTTGGCGGCCTCGAAACAGCGCAAGCGCCCGATGAGAGGGAATCGTAGCCATCGGTTCGGCATGCTCGAAGTAATCGCGAAAATTTTCGCCTTCAACGCGCTTGTCTTCGAACACCTTCGCATGCAGCCAGCCGCGCTCCCACAGCCAGTCCTGGAGCGTGCCCAACACCTCGGGGCGCTCCGCGAACCGCTCGGACAGAATGTCGCGCGCACCCTCCAACGCCGCTTTGATATCGGCCACACCATGCTCGCCCGCGGCATCCGGCGGGCGGATGAAGCGCTGCGCCTCGTCGGCCGGCACCCGCTCAGGCTCGGCGAGCAGCAGATCGGCGAGCGGCTCCAGCCCACACTCCCGGGCGATGTCGGCACGGGTCCGCCGCTTGGGCCGATAGGGCAGATAGAGGTCCTCAAGCCGGCTGCGGGTTTCGGCCGCATCGATCAGCGCTGCGAGCTCCTTACTGAGGCGTCCCTGCGAGGTAATGCTTTCCAGGATCGTGGCGCGTCGCTCTTCCAGCTCCCGCAGGGTGCCCAGACGATCCTCCAGCAGGCGCAGCTGACCATCATCAAGACCGTCAGTCGCTTCCTTCCTGTAGCGCGCGATGAAGGGGACCGTTGCGCCTTCATCAAGCAGGGCTGTCGCCGCTTCGACCTGGACGGGCCTGGCAGCGAGTTCGGCGCAGAGAGTTCGCAAAATGCGGGCCTGTGCCGCATCGGAGAGCGTGGACGACATCGGAGATTGAAGAGGGGGTGAGCGAGCGGTTGAAGGGAGCGGGCGCGATTGTGCCACGCAACCTGTACGCTCAGCTCGCCGACTGCAGCGCCGGAACCATGACCCTCCAGATACGAATCGCGGCTGGCCCCAGCAGCACGGTAAACATCGCGGGGAAAATGCAGAATACCAGCGGCAGCATCAGCTTGACCGGCACCTTGGCCGCCGCTTCCTGCGCCCGCAGACGGCGGGTGGTGCGAAGCGAGTCAGCCTGCACGCGCAGGGCATCGCCGATGCTGGTTCCAAAACGGTCCGCCTGGGTGAGCAGAGCGGAGAATCCGGTGACCTCATCGAGTCCGATCCGCTCGGTGAGCCGTTGCAGCGCACGCTCGCGGGTGGAACCCGCACGCACGTCCGCGCTGACCAGTTCCAGCTCGAGCGAAAGCGCCGGCGAACGCAAGCGGATATCGGCCGCCACGCGCTGAATCGCAAGATCAAGCCCCAGGCCCGCCTCCACACAAACGAGCATCAGGTCGAGCGCGTCGGGAAAAGCCTCGAATATGTCGCGCTGCCGCCGACCCACCCGCATCGTCAGCCAGGCCCCGGGGGCGAGGTAGCCGATGGCAGCGGCCGCCAGCATGCCCAGTGATTGCATCGCAATGCTCGGCGCTTCGCCTGGTGCAGCCTGCATGCCGATCCAGGCCAGGACCGGCAGCATCACCGCGAGCAGCGTACGCGCGGCCACGAAGGCTTGAAGCGCCGAGGGCGCCCGCCAGCCTGCATGACGCAGTCGACGCCTCAAGGCCGAAATCTCTTCGTCCTGCTCAGGCATGGAGAGCGAAGCAAGCGGTTCGGCATAACGTTGCACGGACTCGACCCACGTGGGCGTGTCAATTGCAACGACCTGGCGAGCCTCGCCGGCAACCGGTCGCGCCCGCGCCAGGGCCCGAAACCGGCGCCGCAAATCCGAGCGCCGCTCCAGCGACGAAACAAGCAGCCAGACGGTCATCGTCGTCCCGGCAAAAAGTGCGACCATCGCCCAGATCGGCAGGGTCATAGAGGATTCTCCCTCATGTCAGGCACGAACCTGGACCAGCTGACGCATGATCAGAATGCCCAACATCATCATGAAAATCGCGCCACCAGCCATTGCGCGGCCTGCGGGATCGGTCCAGAGCAGCGACAGCAGGTCCGGGTTGATCACCGAAATCACACCTGCGAGCGCGAACGGCAGGATTCCCAGAATCCACGCCGACAAACGGCCTTCCGCGGACAGCGCCCGCACGCTGTGCCGCAGTTGCTGACGCTGCCGGACCAGCCCCGCGATGTTGTCCAGCAGCTCGGCCAGGTTGCCGCCGGTTTCACGCTGCAGAAGAACCGCGGTCACGACATAGCGCAGATCATCCGAGCGACTCCGCACCGCCATTTCGCGAAGCGCCTGATCGGCAGGAACGCCGAACCCTATCTGATCACACACGGTGGCGAACTCGACCGATATTGGCGCAGGCGCCTGATCGGCAACCATCCGGAGCGCCGAAGCGAGCGCATGGCCGGCGCGGAGCGCGCGTGCCACCAGATCAACCGCTTCGGCAAGCTGGCTCTGAATCTGCGCCGCGCGGCGTCGGATGACGCGGGCTGCGTAAAGCCAGGGGACGGCGAGCATCAGACCGAGCACGGGCAGCACCAGTACGACAGGCACGCCCGGCACCAGTCCCACGCCCGCCACCGGCAGTCCGATCACGGACCACGCGAGCAGCACTTGCGGGGTGCGCCAGCGCAACTGCGCATCGCGAAGCGGCTGATCCAGCCAGCGAAGGAGACGACGTCCACCGGTGCGGACGTCGGCACCGGCGAGGCGCTCGCCCGGCAGATCGCCGGCAAATGCACGCCCCGACCCAGACCGCATCCGAGCAGCCGATGGCTCATGAAACCGCGCCCAGCGTAACGACATCCGTCGTCGGCTCCGCATCGTCCCGTCCCAGATCAGCCAGGCGCCGTGCAGCAGCAGACTCACCGCGATGAAGACGAGCAGCATCCAGGGCAGCCAGGCGCTCAACGACAAGGCGCTCATTTGCTGGCAGCCTGCGCGGGCCAGGTGCAACGCGGGTCAAAGCAGCCCGACGGCAGCCCGATCGCACGCGCGGCAAGTCTATCGGCGAACCGCGGCCGGACACCGGTTGAATGAAAAGCGCCCAGCACCCTGCCCTCGCCATCGACGCCGGTCTGCCGAAACTCGAAGATGTTCTGCATGGTGATGGTATCGGTCTCCATGCCGGTGACCTCGGCAAGTGCCGTCAGGCGCCGGCTGCCATCGGACAGCCGGGAAAGCTGCACCACCGCATCGATCGCAGACGCAATCTGCTGCCGGATCGAGCGGGGGGACAGCGATAGCTCGGCCATGCCCACCATGTTTTCCAGGCGCATCAGCGCATCGCGCGGCATGTTCGCGTGCACGGTGGCGAGCGAGCCTTCATGACCCGTGTTCATTGCCTGCAGCATGTCGAACGCCTCACCACCGCGCACCTCGCCGAGAATGATCCGGTCGGGGCGCATCCGCAGGCTGTTGCGAACCAGTGCGCGCTGCGACACCTCGCCCCGCCCCTCGATGTTGGGCGGGCGAGTTTCCAGGCGAACCACATGGGGCTGCTGCAGCTGTAGCTCGGCCGCATCCTCGATGGTGATGACACGTTCCTGATTCGGAATGAACGACGAGAGCACGTTGAGGAGCGTGGTTTTCCCCGCGCCCGTTCCGCCCGACACCAGAATATTGAGCCGGGCCCGCACCATCCCTGCCAGCAGTTCGGAAACCGGCGCGGGCATCGCGCCTCGCGCAATCAGATCGTCCATCCTCAGCGGCACCGCGCTGAAGCGCCGGATCGACAAACACGGTCCGTCAATCGCGAGCGGCGGGATGATGGCGTTGACCCGCGAGCCGTCGGCAAGGCGCGCGTCAACCATCGGACTCGATTCGTCAATCCGTCGGCCCATTCGGGACACGATCCGATCGATCAACGCGAGCAGGTGCTGATCATCATCGAATTCCACCTGGGTGGGTTCCAGCACGCCACCGCGCTCGACATACACCTGCCTCGCCGAGTTCACCAGAATATCGGAGATCGTAGCGTCGGCCAGCAGCGGCTCAAGCGGCCCCAGTCCGGCAACTTCATGCCGGATGTCCACCACAATCTGTCGTCGCTCGGCTGCATTCAGCTGAGCACCGTGCTCGGACAACAGCTGATCGATCTGGCGACGCAACTCCTCATGGAGCTGTTCGGGCGCCTGCGCCGACAGCTGGCGCGTATCGACGCGATCGAGAAGTTCACGATGGATCCGCCCTTTCAGAATCCGGTAGGAGGCGCTGCTGACCGACTCTGGCGTGGGCCTGGCGGACGCGGGTATCGGGTTCGCGCCCTGAGGCGCCATCCCGGGCGAACGAGCGGGTTCAACCAAACGGTCTCGGATTGACATCAAGGCTCCTGACTGTGCTGCAGACACGGCATTCAATGGCGCACCGGTTTCGCGGGACCAGGTTCCAGCGCATCGCCACGCCCAGGACGCGGCTGCGACAAAAGCCGCTCGGCGAGCACTGACAGTGCCTTCGCGACCGGGTCGCGCGGCGCACTCGCACGGATAGGCTGACCATGATTGATCGCGCGCCCCACGGCGCGGTAACTGTTTGGAATCAGATCGGCGACCTTGACGCCCAGCATCTTCGAGGCCTCGTCGGCCGACGGCTCCATGCCGCGCTCGAAGCGGTTGAGCACCAGGTCGATTCGATCCGAGCCGTAGCCCAGACCCACAAACAGATCGAGCACGCGGCGCGCCGCGTGCAGATAAGGCAAGGACGGCTGAGAGATCAGCAGAATGCGATCAGCGCGATCAAGGCCGCGAACCGTGACCGGATCGAGCGAGCGGCCGACGTCGAGGAGTACAAAACGGAAACGCGAACGAGCCAGTGCCAGGATCCGCTCGAACGCGTCGGCACTGACCTGTTCGAATGACTCGATCGAGTCGGGCGCGGCGAGGAGCGACAAGCCGTCACTTGCTTCCACCGCGACCGATTCGAGCAGCGTCGCATCCAGGCGCCCCACCTGACGCACCAGATCAGCGAGCGTGGCGGATGGACGCTCCTCGACCAGATGGAGCGCCGCATCGCCGAACGGCGCGTTCAGATCGATGACCAGCGTTCGTGCGCCCTGCGCCGCGAGCTCGGCCGCGAGGCTGGTCGCGATGAAGGTTGCACCGCTTCCGCCCTTCGCGGGAACCAGGGCAATCACCGTGCCCGCCGGCATGCCAAGACGCTGCAGCCCCAGCCGTTCAAGTTGGCGCGCAAAGGCTGCACTCAGGTCGGCTGCGGCCGAGGGTGAGGGGATCACCTCCCGCACGCCCGCGCGCATTGCCCGCATCAGAAACTCGCTCGAGCGGTCGGGTGACACCAGCACCATCGCGGTGGCCGGCGCCGAGAGGAGCGAGGACTCGAGCAAGGCTAGGTCGGCCTCGTCAAGTGCAGGCGCATCGAGCACCAGCAGATCGGGCGGATCCCGCTGCACCTCTCCAGCCGCCTCCAGTGCGCCACCGGTCATGGTCCGAAGCGTGAGCGATTCCGATTCGCCGGGAAGTGCAGCCGCGATGCGGCTCAGGTGCTGCGGGTCAACGCCAACCACACGGACAGAAATGGACATCGTCGTGCCTTTCATCGAACGGGCGCGCACCCACCGGTGCGGGATTGAAGACTTTCTCGGACCACACTCGCGCGCATCGCTGGAAGCGGCAGTCGGCCACCGGGAACCAACCCGCCCAGTGCATCGATCGCGTGGCCCTCCAGCCAGACGCTGACCTGGCGGCAACTGCTGGCATCGCATGAAGCCGAGGGGCTTCCCGCGGGATTCTCATAGCTGATGCGGATCACGCTTGCCGCACGCTCACGGGAGAGATCTGGTAGCCACAGACGCATCTGCTCGCGGATCGCCTGCTCCCCGTCCGCCCCACGTTCGCACAAGGCCGCCAGCCGCGCCCCCAACCGGGTGGCTTCACCCGCAGCGCTCCAGGCATGGAGCCAGCGCGACACATCGACAAAGAGCGTCAACAGGACCGCCAGGATCAGAATCGACAGGGTAATTTCAACGAGGCTTGCCCCGTGCTGACGACTGCGGAGGCGGCGCATGTCAGTGACCCGCCATCGCCATGCTGACGCTGATGGGCGCAAATTCAAACGACGGCATCCACGCCGGCATCAGCGGAACAAACCGGTAGCGCGCACCGGGGGGGCCCACGGTCACCGTGAGGAGATCAAGCGTTCCAGCGCTGCTGCCATCGGCGGCGCGCGCCTGAATCGAGGCCAGCCCCGGCGTTGCCGCGTGAACCAGCGCGCCCGAGGCATCACGAAGATCGGCAGGAACGCTGATCAACACATGCCGCGTTGACAAGCCGGGCAACAACGGAGTGGCAGCCGAATTGCCAACGCAACTCTCGAGCGCCCTGCCGTAGACGGCCAGACATTGGGCGCTCGCGATCCCCTCTGGCGAGGCATTGGCTGAAGCAAGCCGCGCCGCCGCGCGGGCTGCGCCGCTCAGCGTGGCGAACTGCTGGGTGGCTCTTGAAAGTTCAACGATGCCCAGAACAAGTGAGGCCAACAATCCGAGGATGACGGCAAGTTCAATCGTCGCCACCCCCCGCTCACGTGCACGGACGCGCGTCGTCATTCGACCAGCACCGGCACAAGTGGGCCCGCAGACAAGCTGCTGCCGGGCAGCCCGTTGCTTGCGCAAGGTGACCCCAGATCGCTTGCGAGCCCCAGGAACTCTGCCTGGCCCGGCCCACTGCTGCCGGAAGTCGCGATCGGGCTCAGAAGAAGCGCGCAGCCCCAGCCCTCAATCACCGGTTGCGCGCTGCCGCTCGAATCCCAGACCGCACAATCCACGATCGGCACTACCACCAGCCGGCGCTCGCGGCCCTGCGCACGACGGTCTGCAGAGGACCAATTGGTCGAGTATTTGGCATTGACACCGGACGCACTGTTGCCCTGATAGGGCGCGAAACCCGCGCGACTCGCGAGAAAGTTTGGCGTGCCCGCAGCCTTACCTTTTGCCGTACCCGAATAGGCGTTGCGCCCATCGGGCCAGGTCTTGGTGGTGTAGGCATATCCCGACAAATCGCCCGGACTCGCTGCCGGGGTCGGGCCACCGCTACCATAGAGCCCGAAGCGTGAGTTCCAGGCATCGTAGACGCTGCTTTTCGCGCCGCTCTCGCCGACCTTGCGGCCGAGTTCGAGTGAGCAGCTGCCTCGGCCGGCAATCAGCTCTTGCAGCTGTTTTGCGCCGCCGCTGGGTGGATCGAAATCGACCCAGCCGAAATTTCCCGCCCCGTCATAACGGTTGGTCCCCTTTGAGCTCGGCTCGCGCATCCAGTCACCCACCTGGAGGCCGAAAGGCTTGCTGGAATTCGCGCGCGTACCCGGCGCCTTGCATAGCGCCATGGGAAACGCGCAATTCACCTGACTGGGCGCAAGCGCCGCCACCGCGCGCGCCGTCACGGGAAACACCTGTCGGACCCCAACCACGCCCGCCAGGTAGAGCGGAATCTGGCCACCATCGGCCGAGCACTGGACATGAGAAATGCTCCCGCTACTGGCCGAGGCAGCTCGCCAGGGCCCGGACGCACTGCCCGAAAATCGCACGGCCAGCATTGATCCGTTCAGTTGCTGCGACTGAAAATCGAACCGGTTAAGCGAATCGGCGGGCCGCGCGTCACCGGAGATGCTCTGGGCGAGCGCATCGCTCAAGGCAAGGCCATGCGCCTCCGCCCGCAGCAACTGCGATGTGCTTGCGGTGGTCGAACGCAGTTGCGACACCGCAGCGAGCGCACATGCGTCGGCTGCCGACTGCAGCTCAGCCCTCACCACCACCAGTCGGCTGACATCAATGGCAAGCGCCGCCAACCCGATCACAACCGGTAGCGCAAGCGAAAACAGCACTGCCACTGCGCCCCGCTGCAGGCACCGGCTGCGTCGCCGACGGTTGGTCACGGTCTGCCGCATCAACGCGCCGCAGCACCCACCCCAAATATCTCGAACGACGGCGGGGGTGCCTGAAAGCTCTCCTGATAGCGGCGCCAGGCGCTCACTGCAGCGGGTCCATCGAGACCGGCGTGCGCAGGTGCGCGACGCGCGGCATCGGGATCAATGATCTGGCGGGCTCTGGCCTGGCGCACGGCATCTCCAAAGGCGTCACGGGTGGGGCTCGGGGCAGGCATCACACCCACATCGATCCCGGCACAACCAACCAGCGCAGCTGCTACCAGCAGCACTGAAAAATGCTTTTTCCGCATTGCTCTCTCCTGAGTGTTACTGCCGGGGTCAATCAATCGCGCGCGGGCGTTACTTCGGACCCCACGGGATCACGCCACGGTGTGGCCGGTAATGCCGGATGACCGCTTCCCTCCAGCCGCCCCTCGCCAAAGAACTCGGTTCGGTTAGGGGGCGTGAACGAGTCAGTGGGTAGGGCGATTGGGGCTGCCACCGCGCCCACCAGCCTCGGCGTCACCACGAACATCAGCTCGGATTGATCCGCCTGAAACTCAGCGCTACGGAAGAGCGCACCCAGCACCGGAATATCCCCCAGCCAGGGAAGCCGCTTGATGCTTTCGTTCACGTTGCTGCGAATCAGGCCGGCGATTGCGAGACTCTGACCATCGGCGAGTTGCACCGCGGTCTGCGCACGGCGCAGCGTGAAACTGGGCAGGATCGAGGTGGTTCCACCTACGCTCACGAAGGGCGAACCGGTCTGCGAAAGTTCGGACACCTCGGGCGAGACGCGCAGGTGAATGCGACCGCCGTCGAGCACCGTGGGCATGAACTTGAGCCCGATACCAAACTCCTTTTCTTCAAGCGTCACGGTGTTGGCGCCAGTGGCCGCATTGGCCCGCGCCACCGGTATGAAAATCTTTCCGCCAGCAAGAAAACTCGCTTCATGGCCACTGATCGCCACAATGTTGGGCTCGGCCAGAATCTTGATCAGGCCATCGCGTCGTTCGGCATCCAGTCGAAGTTCATCACCGCCCGGCGAGCGAACGCCAAGCAGCCCGCCCGAACCCGACAGAAATTGACTGAGGATGCTGTATCGCCAGTCACCGTTCAAACGCGAGCCTTCAAAGCGGGCCCCCAGCTGATCGAGCAGCGTCTTCGAGACCTCGGCCACCTTGACCTCGAGCATCACCTGTTGGGGTTGCGATATCTGCAGCAGGTTGACCACCCGTGGCCGAAGCGAAGCATCACCCGCCCCGGAGGCAGCCGGCGCGACCGGCGCCCATGTCACCTGCGCAGTCTGCCCTGCCGCCATTCGACCATCGCCCGCACCGACCGGCATCACCAGGCCCCTTCCCACACTGCGAACGAACGCATCAGCAATCGCAGCAGCCTGCTCGGCGCGCATCGCGCTACTCACAACGCCACTCAACACCACCGAGTCGGCCGCTGCTTCCACAGTGATGCCGGTTTCGCCGGGCAACAGCGCGCGCAACCGCTCGCGCAGCGCCTGGGTATCAAGACTGACCGAGAGATCGATGATGGTCGTCGGCCCGTCTTCCCGCCACAGAATGAGGTTGGTCGTACCAAAGGTCTTGCCAAGCAGATACAGCTCGACCGGGCTGATCAGGGTCACGTCGGCAACCGCAGGATTGCCGACCGACAGACGTTCAATCGTCGAGTCAAGGTGCAACAGCGTGGATTTGCCCGCCACCAGCGTAATGGGAGGACCGATCCGGGTTCGCTCAAGCGGTGCCCGGCGAGGGGCAGTGCGCGCCGCTGGCGCGGTGACAGGCGCCGGTCCTGCGCGCTGCGCGGTGGCCAGAGACGGGGCGCCTAACGCGACGGCACCCCACAGCCACTTGCGGCGGCTCATCAGATCATCGCTCAAGAGCGACCTCCTTAAGGTTGAACGTGGCAGTCGATTTCAGGAGGCCGCGAATGACCTCCACCTGCAGATCAGGCAGACCGGTGGTCGACCGCTCAGCGGCCGGCGTACTGTGACTCGCCCGAACAGGGGCGAGGAGCGGAGGGCGACTCTCGGACACAACCGGCGGCGAGGCCTTCGTCTCGTTGAGCCCGAGGAGCTCAGCCCGCGAGACGCCGCGCCCCGCAGCCGATATCGAATCGCCCTGGTTCCGCAGCGCAAGCGAGAGCTGACCGATATTGCGCGCGAGATCCAATCGCTCTGCCTCTTGTGGCGTCACCTGGAGCGTCACGGCACTCACCACTTTTGGGCGGGTTTCATCACGCGTCGCTTCCTGTGCGATGGCAAGCACCAGGATGCGCTCGAGCACAATCCTCGACACCATTCGCGCGCCCTGTGAATCATCCTGCGCGCTCACCAGCACATCAACGAAGTTACCCGGCAGCGCGAACCCGGCCACGCCGATCACCTCATTGACTCGAACCGTGATGGCGCGATGACCCGGCGCGATCACCGCGGCCAGGCCGCCCCGTGATCCCTCGGGCGTGAGCTTGGCAGCCAGTACCGGTTCGCCCCGCACCAGCGCGGTCCGGGGCACGCGCCCCACGAGCAGCGCCGGATCAGCCAATGCCCCCTGAGGCACCGCCCCACGC
>Ga0078894_10004335_pt1 | contig 10847 bp, 14 predicted proteins | sample LauGreSu1BDMLBSD_2_FD_67506 | JGI IMG/M metagenome (GOLD analysis project Ga0078894, IMG submission 67506) | Freshwater lake microbial communities from Lake Michigan, USA - Su13.BD.MLB.SD (version 4) (version 4) | ecosystem: Environmental > Aquatic > Freshwater > Lake | place: Lake Michigan... | reverse complement strand
ATCTGTTTTGATACTAGGGTTGGAAAATTAAGCCTAGAAATGGCTAAAAATCGCAGAAAGAAAAGATCAAGGAAGACGTTTAACTAACGTGATACTGCGGCGCTTTGTTCTACGTTTATTGAGTTCGTTGAGACTTACGACAGGACCGTGAACTATAGTGAGGTTTTTATTATTAAATGTTCTTAGATAGGGCTTAAAAGGTAGCCATTCTTCTTTTAAGAATATGTTTATTGGCACTTGACGATTGCTTTCCCACCACCAGGTTTCACCTAATTCCAAGAACATTTGCTTTGCGGAACTATCCACTATAGCACCGTAATCGTATATACTAGTGCATTGGTCGTCACGATTCTGTACGATTCCTACATAATCTTGGCTGGCAAAGGAAACTACCGTTATAAAGGGATGGTTTTCTGAAAGTTTTTTGAAAAAGTCATTAGCAAGTGTCATCGATGTTTATTTATATTTGGGTGACCGAAAAAATATTTTATTTTTATAGTAATAAATACTCATTGAGGAGCAACATCTGTGACAGTTACTAATGTAGGTTATTCGACAGCCGTATTCGTTTATACACAACGTCAGATCGTTGTCCTCTTATCAGGAAACAGTCCGAGGGCCTTTATGCCAGTATATGCTAAAAATTTAAATTTACACAAAGGTGTAGATAACAGAATACAATTTCAGTTCTTGAACCAAGAGCAGAAACCAGTTGACATTACAGGTAAGGTTATCACTTGCCGCATAATCAATTATAACGGTACTCAAGTCTTAATCAACAAAGCATTGACACTAGAATTACCATTGACTGGTATAGCATATCTACAACTAAATGCCGCAGAAATCGAAGACATTCCTGCGCAGAAGTGTTATTACTCATTAGAGATTCCTGTAGGAGATTTTGGTTATCCTGTGTTCGTAGACCCAGCATCAGGAGCACGTGGTGATATCAACATTCTTAATAGCGTACTACCAAGTTTCGTACCAAGTCAGATCGTCACTATCCCAACTGGTCAACCGTTCCCTAACGTGGATGCAAACAACAGCATAGACAACGTATTACCAAATGCTAGAACATATTTCAGTTCAGTCATCAATACTCAAGACAATCCTATTTTAAGCATACAGGCTCATTTATTTGAGTACAATGGTACTGTAGCAATAGAAGGTACATTCGACAGTCAGTTATCAGACTGGTACCCGATCACAGCAGAAGAATATTTGGAAACAACAGAAACAGTGGGTTATACTATCAGAGGCTACCACCCATTTGTAAGAATGGTATTCACTAGTAATACCGGTGCTGTGACAAACATTTTGGCAAGATAAGTATCCAATAGTATTTGTTTCTACGCAACACTATGTTATAATTACATTGTGTTTGATATTCTACAGATAGTTCCAGGCAAGAAAAAGTTATCACAAAGCGGTTGGCATAGTTTCAACGCTGTGTGTTGCCAAAATCGCGGGCATAGTACCGACAAGCGAGGTCGCGGTGGTATCAAATTCAGTAGTGCTGACAACTGGAGTTATCATTGCTTCAACTGCGGTTTCAAATGTGGTTTCACGTTAGGCAAACCTCTCACTAGAAACACTAAACAACTGTTTGCATACATCGGTATAGACAAAGAACAAATCGACAAGTGGAGTTTTGAAAGTTTACAACACAAAGACTTGTTAGATTTTGTCAAGGTCAAAAGAGAAAAGAAAAAAGTTAAATTTAAAGAAGTACCTTTGCCAGTAGCAGAACTTATAGATGTTACTAATCCTACTCATCAAGTTTATATCGACTATCTGAAAAAACGCAAGATAGATGTTGTCGATTATCCTTTCATGGTTACCCCTGATGAAGAAGGACGACAAGCCAATCGTGTGATCATACCATTTACATATCAAAATAAAGTAGTGGGTCATACTAGCAGATACCTTGATGATCGTAAACCTAAATTCATCAGTGAACAACAAAGTGGTTATCTGTTTGGTGTAGACTTACAAAAGCCAGAGTGGGAAGTATGTATCGTAGTTGAAGGTATATTCGATGCATTAAGTATCAGTGGGTGCGCATTGACTACTAATGCTATCAGTGATGACCAAGCAGAAATATTAAAGCAATTAAACAAAAAGATTATAGTAGTGCCTGACCAAGACAAGTCAGGTATAGAGATTATTGATAGAGCATTAGATTTAGGATTCTATGTCAGTATACCAGACTGGGATATTGGTATAAAAGATGTAAATGATGCTGTGATAAAATATGGTAAACTACCTACGTTACTAAGTATCTTGCAATCAGCGACAAACAGCAAGATAAAAACAACAATGAAGAGGAAACAACTTGACAAAAACCGATTACAACATTGATGTACAAATATTCTTTCTAAGAATGATGATAACTAATGCGGAACTATATACTCGCATAATGAATATCATGAGTGCAGAAAACTTTGATAGAAAGATAAGACCAGTGGCTGAACTCATAATAGAGCATACTAAAAAATATAGTGTCATGCCAGAACCAACTCAGATAAAAGCATTAACAGGTGCTAGTATAGACAGGTTGGGTGAAGAAGAAATGGTAGAGGGACACAATGAATGGTTCTTAGAAGAATTTGAGCAGTTTACGAAACAAAAAGAAACAGAACGTGCGATCATATCGTGTGCTGATTTATTGGAAAAAAATGACTGGCCTACTATATTTAAATTAATCAAAGATGCTACTGAAATCAGTTTACAACGTGATATGGGTACAGATTATTTCGCAGACCCATCAGCACGATTAAACAAATATTTTAATCAAGGTGGGCAGGTATCTACTGGTTGGCCGCAACTAGACAGAATCTTATATGGTGGATTCAGTCGAGGTGAATTAAATATTTTTGCAGGTGGTTCAGGTTCAGGTAAGTCATTGGTTATGATGAACATTGCATTAAACTGGTTACAGTTGGGATTAAGTGGAGTTTATATATCACTTGAACTTTCAGAAGAACTTACATCATTGCGTACTGATGCGATGTTGACTGGTAGTAGTACTAAAGACATACGCAAAAATATTGAGACTACAGAACTTAAAGTTAAAGTAGCCGGAAAACAATTTGGTAAATACCGTGTGAAGGGTATGCCGGCACAAAGCAATGTCAATGATATTCGTGCTTATTTAAAAGAAGTACAAATACAAACAGGTATTAGAGTTGATTTCGTGATGATTGACTATCTGGATCTAGTCATGCCAGTTTCTGTAAAAGTAAATCCAAACGACCAGTTCATTAAAGACAAGTATGTGTCAGAAGAATTGCGTAATCTATCAAAAGAGATGGGAGTGTTGATGGTTACTGCATCACAGTTGAATCGCACTGCCGTAGATGAAGTCGAGTTTGATCATAGTCACATTGCAGGTGGTATCAGTAAAATCAATACTGCTGACAACGTGTTTGGTATCTTTACAAGTCGTAGTATGCGTGAGCGTGGAAAATATCAGATTCAATGTATGAAAAGTCGTAGTTCTGCTGGGGTAGGACAAAAAATAGACTTAGAATATAATGTTGAATCTATGCGTATTACTGATGAAGGCGGGGACGAATCTAGTATGCCCCGATCTACAGGAAACGCATTAATGAGTCAAATTAAGGCTACTAGTCAAGTAGGAACCGTCAATCAAGCAGTATCAGAAGCCGTAGAACCCGAAGAAAATAAGGTTGTAGCCGACGTTCAGAGTACAAAATTGAAGAGTTTGCTTGCTAGCCTAAAGAAATAAAACGGCCTTTCCCAGATAAATACTCTATTATGCAAAAACGCACACGTAGCCTTTTAGAAGAACTGGAAGCGATCGGTAGTAACCGTGACATGGGCCTTGTCATCGAAAGCAGAGCCCATAATGTTATCACCAGCGCCATCAATTTAATTGAACTAATCAATCGTAATTATTCTCCTGAAAAGGCTGAAATATTAGAAAAGAAATTATTAAGCGCAATCAAAGGCAAGGATTCACGCAGATTTGCAAAATCTCTGAGGAAAAATGAAAATGAGGATCAATGAACTAAACTTTATGCAGAACCTTTTGAAAGGGGTTACTGATACAGTAGGTCAAACTGCACGTGCAGTAAAAGGTAGCATGTCAGGCAGCGAAGATGACATGGCAAAGAAGATGTTCATTAATAAGTTCGTCAGTAGAGCCAGTGAAGCACTTAATACTGCTGTGCAACAAAAACTAGTGAATCCAAGCATTACTAAATTATCGGGAGCAGGAAGTGCGCCATCAACACCACCCCCAACACAAACCAGCACAACAACACCTAGCGCACCTGCGACAGGAGGAGCACCTGCACCAGCCGCAGGTAGTACAACAACTACAGCCGCTCCAACAGCAGGCGGAACACCACCAGTCACAGCCACTCAGCCAGCCGGAAACGCCCCAGGCAACGTAGCAGTACCGACAGGTGGTAAGCAAGGACAACCAAATACCGGCATAGATGTTAGTGTCAAGCAGATTTCTAGAAGAATGAATCAACTTCAGCCAACAGGAACTAAACCAATACCAAAAAAGGCTGCACAAGAGATAGCAACAGATTTACCTAAGGTAAGTCTCAATAAAGATTATCTAGTTCGTGTAGGCGGGAAGATCCTTAAGTTAAACGATGCAGGTTATGACGTAAAAGACATGCATAAACAGTTCTTGGATCAGTATGTTAAAGGTACAAGACAAAAGACTATACAAGAGAGTATCGAAGAGTCTAGATTAGAAGAACTATATCACAGATTAACATCAGCAGAGAAATTCCGTAATGCTCTTAAGAAGACAGGTTATGATCCTGAATTAGCAATAAGCCGCATTGGCGCTTTATTAGCAAAGCGCAGGAAAATGGCTTCACAGCGTGATGAATTAATTGATATTGATGACCTAAGAGAAGTTAGCCCACAAGGTGGCGGCAAAGTCGCTGGTCAACTAAGCAATTCACCTAATGCTATACGTAAACGTAACGCTAGATTGGCTGCAAGAACAGCCGCTCAACAGCAAACTACTGCGCCACAACAGCAACAACCGGCTACACAGCAAACTACTGCGCCACAACAGCAACAACCGGCTACACAGCAAACTACTGCACCACAACAACAGCAAACTACACAACAGGCAGCACCACCTACAGCACCGACTGCAACTAAACCAGGGAAACCAAGCATGGGTCAATGGTTGAAAGATAACTTCATTAAGAATTTCTTTAAGGGTGTGCCATGGCAGAGCGCAGAGCCACAGATTGACAAGATATTGATGCGCTTACCTAAGAGTTATAAAGATGGCACAATACAAAAAGACTTGCAAGACATAGCAAGTATTGGATGGAGTTTGTCTCCTAAGAAAGACTAATGGAGAACTTCATGGATAAGGGTGTAGCAGAATTTTTCATCAATCTAAGAGAAACCTTCAAGAAATTAGATACTCTTAATGAAGGTAAGGGTCACTTAGATCATCCTGAAGATTTAGTAGTTCTTGATGACGTTGCCGGGGCTAATCGTGCATTACAAGCCATACTAGATACAGCAAAGAATCCTAAAACAATCACCATTAAATGGGATGGATATCCTGCATTGATATTTGGTCATGGACCAGATGGAAAATTCAGCATCATGGACAAGCACATGTTCAATAGAAAAGACGGTGCAGGTAGAAAAGTCTACAGTCCACAACAATTTATACAATATGACCAAGCAAGAGGAGTTGATCGTGGTGAACTTAATACTCTCATTACAAACATATGGCCCGGTTTGCAAAAAGCAAGTCAAGGTACGAAAGGCTATTATTGGGGCGACTTGCTCTTCGGGAAACCGCTCCAGCCAGAAAAAGGCCTTTATAAATTCAAAGCAAATCCTAACGGTATAGCATACACAGTAGATGCTGACAGCACGATAGGAAAGTTGTTGGCTGACAAAACTGCGGGCATTGCAGTACACCAATACTTAAGTCCTGATGCGGTAACGACAGATGATGCTACTCCATTGAACGGCAGTATAGGACAGTTAAAAAATAATAGTGATGTTGCTGTAGTACCTAGTGCTATGCCAACTACACCTTCAGTTAACCTCGATAAGAAATTGATATCAAATGTACAGACTGCTATTAAGAAGCATGGTAATGCTGTACAGAAATTGATGACAACTGCTCCTCAAGCACGTAATACATTCAATGGTTTGTTTACTACATTCATCAACAAGCAAATTGTTTCAGGTGATCTAAACAATATGGCTGACAATTTTATGAAGTATTTTGAGACTAGACCTATGACTCCTAGCATGAAGCAGAAGTTATCAGATCACTTAAATGCTAACAAAGCAGGTATAGTTGGATTATTCACTATATGGGCCGCTATCTATCAACTGAAATCATCGGTTGTAGATCAACTTGCGCAAGCCGCAGAAAACAGCCCAGTCAAGGGTTATCTACAGTCAGGCCAGCAAAGCCAAGAAGGTTTTGTCAGTCAGGGCTTGAAATTCGTGGATAGAATGGGCTTTAGCCGTCAGAATTTGGCTGGACAAAGATAGCCAAAACCAACATTTTTTTGCTCCTGGAATAAATAATAGTATGAGCCTAAAGGGTTCAAATTAACGGAGATTTAAAAATGGCACAATTTACAAGAGTTAACGGTGACTTCAAACCAGTTCTATGGTTAGACGCACCTTCATACACTAATACTGGTGTAAACGCAGTAACTTCAGCTGCAACAGTTCAACCACAAGGTCCTAAATTAGACTTTTTCACTGCAACTGCAAACGGCGCTTTGACAACAACTCAAATCGCTTTTGGTATTCAGCAGATTGAACAGTTAGCAACTTTGATGATCTATGAGTACACAGACACATCTAATGACACATTAGCATTCGCTGTATACCCAACAGGTGCATGGACTACTGCTGCCTTAGTGACAGCATTAGAAACAGGTCCAGTTGGTTCAGCATGGGCTAACGCTGTAACTGTAACAGCATCAGCAACTTTCACTAACTAATCATTAGTTTAAGTTAACAAACGAAAGCCTGAGAATTAATTCTCAGGCTTTTTTACGGCTGTAAATACAGGATGAGCCTTAGGATTGCGTGTTATACATTATTTGATATTACAAAAACAGGAGTGTTAAATCGTAATCGCCCCTCTGTGGATGTGACTGATATTCAAGGGTGGGTCACAAAAAGAAACACGCAATGTAATTTTGATACTATATTACAGTTAATATCATTAAGAGCGCAACCTGACATAGCAACTGATCCTAGACAGATTGAAATGACTATTGATAATAATAGTCTATTCGGTTATACATATCAGGACAAAAAGAAGCATACAGTATGGACCTTTGACTTTGACATACAATATGCTAGCGTGTTTGAAGATGGTATATCTGATATGGGCGCATTGTATAAAGATTGCGATCAAGTTCCTATGCTTAAATCTGGTAAAGAAATAAAGAATTTAAGCGATAGGCTCGGCATAGATAATAGTAACAGGAACATATATTTTGTTAAATATTAATATGAATAAGTCTTATCTACAGAAAAAGATCAGAGACCTTTTTATCGTACACGAATACGATGGAAGTTATAACCTTTTTGGAACTTACTCTATAAAGCAACAACCTAATGGTGCTTATAAAGTACTAGTTACCGACGACCGTTATAAAGATCCTGTCGAATTTTCAGCATTGAAATATGCTGTATCTTGGTGCGTATTTGAGAAGAATCATAAGCACAAAGAACTTAAGAGGTTATACGAACTTGATCAAATTCTAGGCAGTATAGACGTTTCTATAGCACAACATCAGAAATTGATGTTTAAAACAGGTACCCCCGACAAGTTTATCTTTCTTGCTAAACTCAATGAAGATAAACTCAGAAAAAAGCAGGCCATAAAGGAATTGGCTCAATATACGTCACTTTCCAGACATATTCAGGAGAAGAAATTCACTGATACTAAGGATGAAAAGTAGACCGATTCAGATAAATATTACTATTAAGATGGAATTATAACCATGAGACTCAACGAACTTGACCAAAAAAATATCGCAACTAAAGCCTTGAAAGAAAACTTTGACGTGGACTTTAACACATCAAACTTATCTCGTTTCCAAGCCAAGTCTATGCTTGACAAAGTAAACGGACTTATCAAGGAAGCCAAAGCAAAACCTGATTTCTATACAAATCAGCATAACCCAACATACATGAAATTAGTATTCATGTCACAAGCATTGAGCGAACACTACAACACTCAGCCAGCAGCCGAGATTGTCGTTGAGAATCAAGAAGTAGAGAAGTCACAAGTTATCTTGGCAGCACAAGATATGGTTGACAGCCTACAGAAAATGATTGAAGAAGTCAATGACATGTTAGTTAAAGAACTACCTGCATTGACAGACAGCATTCAATCAGAGATCGGTGTGAACGAAGCCACTGCATTCAATCAGGCTACTTCAGAAGCATTGACTACATTGAATCAAACATTAAGCCAGAGCAAACAAAGTGTTCAAGGCGCAATGAATGGTATGACTGGTCAAGGTGATATGTCAGCATTAGGTGCCCCTCCTTCAGGCGGTGAAGAGATGGCTGTAACTGACATTGCTACACAAGCAACTCCTGGTGGTGAAGAAATGACTGACGTTGATATGACAGCAGAACTACCAGCAGAAGAGCCAGAAGCAGAACCAACAGGCGGAGTAGGCAGAGAAAAGAGGTAATCATGCGCCTCTTTGAAATCTCAAATGATCCCAAACTAACAAAGTTGATCGCCGCAACAGATCAGTTGAGAACCTACCTTGAACAGGGTAAGATCACTAAGAATTGGACATTAGATCAATTACTTCAATACTTTAGAAAGTTTGAATTAGTATTAAGCCCTAATGACATATATGGAATGCTTCAACAGAAGCCATTAAAGAATGTCGTTTCTAATGTTGAAGGTGATCAAGTAGTGTTCAAAGGTTTAGAACAGCCCGAACCACCGGTAGAGGCTCCCCCTCCAGAACAAAGTAAAGAAGTAGTTGCTAAAATGGCACAAAAAGCCATGAAGTAACCTTTTCTGTTGATTTAATACAACATTTCAACTATAATAACAAGATGTTCATAAATCTCACTCAAACTGCCGAAGACAAGTTTAAAGAACAACTTGAGCAACGTGGCAAAGGTATAGGGATACTAATAGGCGTGAAGCAGACAGGTTGCTCAGGCTATGCCTACACCCTTGAGTTTGTCGATATACCTATATCTGGATTCCACAAACATTTTAAAAATTTTACTTTATTTGTAAATCCAGATGCAGAAAATATGCTTGATGGTGTCACAATAGATTATATCAAACAGGGCATGAACGAAAAGTTTGAATTTATCAATCCAAGAGAAAAAGACCGCTGTGGATGCGGGGAGAGTTTTAGAGTTTGACTTACTTACCAGACAGATTTCCATACAAAGAGTTAAAACGAGAGACCATTAATGGCTCAAGAAAATATATGACTCCCGACGGTCATGCTGTTCCTAGCGTGACAACTATCTTAGATGCTACAAAATCTGAAGAGAGCAAGAAAGCGTTACATGAGTGGCGCAAGCGTGTTGGACCTGAGAAGGCACAACAAATCACTACTGAAGCCGCTGGCCGTGGAACACGAATGCACAAGTGGCTTGAGAACTACGTAAAGACAGGAGTCACAGGTGAGCCCGGTAGCAATCCGTATAGTATCCAAAGCCATCAGATGGCACATTCAATCATATCTAAAGGATTATCCAACTGCACCGAGTTCTGGGGCACGGAAGTATCTTTATACTTTCCTGAAGTTTATGCAGGGACCACAGACTTAGTAGGAGTCCATGGTGGTCAAGAAGCGATAATGGACCACAAGCAGACAAACAAGCCCAAGAAGCGTGAGTGGATCGAAGACTATTTTGTGCAGACTGCGGCCTATGCATTAGCGCACAATGAAGTCTGGGGCACTAAGATACGTAAGGGCGTTATTTTTATGTGTTCGGCCGCTAATGAATATCAAGAATTCATTATCGAAGGAACTGATTTTGACAAATATACCGGCTTATGGTATGAGAGATTAGACAAATACTATAGTCAGTTCCTATGACATGATAGCATAAATAGTTGTACTACTTGGTAAATGTACAACTATGTCTATTATACAGATTTCTAAAATCCAACAGCGTTCGGGCGATCTAGTCGATCTCCCACAACTTGACGAAGCAGAGTTCGGTTTCGCCACTGATGAAAAAAGACTTTTCATCGGTAAAACCATCGGGAATATTGAGAACGTTGAAGTTCTCACATCATATAGTGATATAGCCTTCGATCAGATTCAAGGTGTAACTGGAAATATTGCTATCGATGCTAGCGTTTTAGCAAATGGTCAAGTATTAGCCTATGATGGAACCAATTGGGTAAATAAGGGCGGTGAAGCCGGCGGATTTATTGATCTAGGATCAGTATCCAATGTTGCTATCGCAGGCGGCGGTGTAGGATATACACTGACAACTGACGGCACCGGTAATTTAAGTTGGACTCCTAAGGGATTTGTCACTCTTAATATTTTAAATGTTACACAAGCAAGCACTGGTGTATTAGAATTTACAACAGAATATCCATTGAGTAATGGAACTAGAGTCACTATCAATGGCATCGAAGGTAACACAGGATTCACAGCATTGAACGGTGATGATTTTTATCTAAAACCTATCGCAAATACATTAAGTCAATATGAATTATACCAAGATAGTTTGTTATTGACTCCTTACGATACTTCAGCACTAACTCCTGCATATCCTTTTACTTCAGTTACATCAACATCAAGTTCTACTGATGAGATTCTTGTAGCAAATAGCGT
>Ga0078894_10004334_pt1 | contig 10848 bp, 9 predicted proteins | sample LauGreSu1BDMLBSD_2_FD_67506 | JGI IMG/M metagenome (GOLD analysis project Ga0078894, IMG submission 67506) | Freshwater lake microbial communities from Lake Michigan, USA - Su13.BD.MLB.SD (version 4) (version 4) | ecosystem: Environmental > Aquatic > Freshwater > Lake | place: Lake Michigan, USA... | reverse complement strand
CAGAAAAAGCGCCCGCGCGCTCGATCGTGTCTTTGCGGTAGCCCAGCGCCTGAACGGCATCGGGACTGAACAGGCGGCAGCAGCAAAAAAGGCCTGAAGGCCAACCCCACCCGACGGTTCATCTTTCGCCTGGCGCTTGCGCTGAGCATGCCGGTACGGGAGCTTCTTGCCCGCATCGGCTCCGACGAACTCACCGAGTGGATGGCCTTTTACCAACTTGAACCCTTTGGCGACATGCGTGCCGATCTCAGAAGCGGTGTGATTGCTTCGACCTTTGCAAATGCCAACAGGGCCAAACACGCCCGTGCGTTTTTGCCGGAAGACTTCATGCCCTTCGCCGAGCGTGCCGAGCCCCGCGATGATCCCCGCGCAAACGTTGCCCGGTTCAAGGCCATGTTTGCCCATAAGGTGAAAAAGCATGGCTGACCTTGGCTCCCTTGTCGTCAAGCTCTCGGCCGAGACATCGGAGTTCAGAGCCGATCTTGGGCGCACGGCGCGTCTCCTGGATCGCCACGCCAACGACATGAAGGCGTCGATGCAGCAGGTAGCAACGGTGGCCAAGACCGCATTTGCGGTGGCAGTCGGCGCTGCTTCCGTTAGTGCACTTCGGGATTTCATCGATCGAACGATCGAGGCAACGGCGGCTTTGCAGCAGTTGTCCGAGCAGACCGGCGCGAGCACCACCGCTTTGTCCGGTTTGGCCCCGGTGGCAACCATCTCAGGCACTGCCATGGAGACGATTGGCACCAATCTCTCCAAGCTCTCTAAGGCTCTGGCTGGGGTGGATGACGAGGGTGCTGATGCCAGCAAGGCGCTGCAGCGGTTCAAGGAAGCGGGCAACATGACCGACCGCTTCAACGCCCTGTCGGCCCTGGTGGTCAGCGGCCACCGGCTGGCGGCGCAGGCCCTCGATCGCTTTCATAGCCTGTTCAAGGACGAGGCCCTGGTCCTGGACAAGTGGTTCGCCCTGCAGGCTGGCGCCCCCGATCACGGCGGCGACCGCCTGCCGGTGGTGCGCCAGCTGATGAACCACCCAGACTTCAACATCCGCAACCCCAATCGCGCGCGCAGCCTGATCTTCAGCTATTGCAGCGCCAATCCGGGCGCCTTCCACCGCACCGACGCTGCCGGCTACGTGTTCTGGAGCGACCGCGTGATGGAGCTCGACGCGATCAACCCGCAGGTGGCCGCGCGCCTGGCGCGCGCCCTCGATCGATGGAAGCGGCTGGTCGAGCCGTGCCGCAGCGCGGCGCGCGAGGCGATCGCGCGCGTTGCGGCCAAACCCGATCTCTCCAACGACGTGCGAGAAGTCGTGACGCGCGCGCTGGAATAGACACCCCCGAAGCGCCTGCGGCGCCTCCCCCCAGGGGGCGCCACCGGCGGACCGGCGCAGCCGGATCCGCGCTGGCCCAGGCGAAGTTCACTTCACTTGATCGGATCCTCATGTCCACCAAAATTTCCCTCTCCCGCTACCTCGTCGAGCAGCAGCGCGTCGACGGGCTGATTCCCGCGCAGCTGCGCCTGCTCCTGGAGGTGGTGGCACGTGCCTGCAAAAGCATCAGCCATGCGGTGAACAAGGGGGCGCTGGGCGGCGTGCTCGGGTCCGCCGACACCGAGAACGTGCAGGGCGAGGTGCAGAAGAAACTGGACATCATCGCCAACGAGGTGCTGATCGAGGCCAATGAATGGGGTGGCCACCTGGCGGCCATGGCCAGCGAGGAAATGGACGGCATCTACATGGTGCCCAATCGCTACCCGCAGGGCGAATACCTGCTGCTGTTCGACCCGCTCGATGGCTCGTCCAACATCGACGTCAACGTCTCCATCGGCACCATCTTCAGCGTGCTCAGAAAGCCCGAGACCGGCGGCTCCGGCGTGAGCGAGCAGGACTTCCTGCAACCGGGCAACCGCCAGGTGGCGGCCGGCTACTGCATCTACGGCCCCCAGACCACCCTGGTGCTTACAGTGGGCGACGGCGTGGCCATGTTCACGCTGGACCGCGAGCAAGGCTCCTTCGTGCTGGTGCAAGAGCACGTGCGCATTCCGGCCGACACCAAGGAGTTCGCGATCAACATGTCCAACATGCGGCACTGGGCACCCCCGGTGCGCCGCTATGTGGACGAATGCCTGGCTGGCAAGGAGGGCGTTCGCGGCAAGGACTTCAACATGCGCTGGATCGCCTCCATGGTGGCCGACGTGCACCGCATCCTCACACGCGGGGGCATCTTCATGTACCCCTGGGACCGGCGCGAACCGCACAAGCCCGGCAAGCTGCGCCTCATGTACGAAGCCAACCCCATGGGCTGGCTGGTCGAACAGGCCGGCGGCGCCGCCACCAACGGCACGCAGCGGATCCTGGACCTCCAGCCCAGTCAGTTGCACGAGCGCGTGAGCGTGATCCTGGGCAGCAAGAACGAGGTCGAGCGGGTCACCGCGTACCACGCGCAGGCCTGAGTGTGCGCCCCGGGGGCTCAGGCCAGCGCCCCATCGATCACTGCAGCCACTGCGGGGCCCTGCGCGCGTACCAGGCCAAGGTGGGTGCCGGGTAGCGTGACCACTTGCAATCTGGCGCGCAGGACGCGGCGCCAGACCGGCATGGGATCGAGGTAGCCATCCAGGGGTTCCTGGGCCCGCACGAACAGAACGGGGCCTGCGGCATAGGGCAAGGGCCGGTACCGGTGCAGCGCACGCTGCATGGCCTGCATCACCTTCCAGTGCGCGTCACCCATGCCCGGGGGGCGCTCGATCCGCGGCGCCAGGGACTTCGCGCGGCCCCGCACCAGGTCCTGCAGCCGTGACCACCAGCGAGTCAGATAGGCGCGGCGTTGGACGGGCTGCATCCAGCGCAGCTTGGCCACTGCATACAGACACAGGTGCCATGGACGCAGCACGGGCGACACCGGGCGACGGAGATAGGGATCGAGCAGGCACAGGAGATCCACACGCTGCCCTGCCTGCGCCAGCAGGCGAGCCATCTCCAGGGCCACCAGCCCGCCAAAGGAAAAGCCGCACAGGGCATAGCGCTCCGAGGGGCGCTCCTGCCGCAGGGCCTCGACGTAATGAGCGGCCATCGCCTCCACGCGGTCGTGCGGCGCGGCTTCTCCGTCCAGGCCCTGTGCCAGGACCGCCAGCACCGGCCGGCCGGTGCGCAAGGCGTCGACCAGGGCACCGCATTCCATGACCGTGCCGCTCAGCCCGTGCACCAGCACCAGGGCCGGGCCGCTGCCTGCGCGCAGCGTCACCACCGGAGAGCGGCGGACCGCGAGCGCGGGGGCCTGGGCCCACGCCGCGAGCGCGCGCACGGTGGGCGCCTCCAGGAGGGTGGACAAGGGCAGGTCACGGCCCGTCATCTGCTGCAAGCGCGTCATGATCACGGCAGCCTGCAGCGAGTCGCCGCCGACCTCCAGGAAGTGGTCGTCCAGGCCCACGTGGTCCAGACCCAGCTGCTCGCACCACACGGCCTGCAGGCGCACCTCGAGCGGGGCGTTCGCCAGGTCGTCCCATGCGCTGGCCTTGCGGCCGCGTGAACCGGTTTGCCGCAGGGCCAGGTCGCGCAAGGCCTCCAGGCAGGAGGGATTGCGCAGCGCGCAGCGATTGACGACCGCAAGTCCGTTGACCGCGCAGCGCGCTGCCGCCTCGGACAGCTTGCCGCTGTGGGTGAGGGGCAGCTCGGGCACCCACAGGAACCGGTCCGGCACGTGAGCCTGTGTCAGCCTGCGCGCGATCTCCCGCCGCAACCGCGCCGTCCGCGGCGCGTGCAGTCCCGGGGTGTACTCGCGCCATTGCAGCAGGGCCACCATGCCTGGCGGATCCCCCGTCCATTCCACGACCAGGGCCGCGCGAACCGCGGGATCGTCCTGCAGGACGCGGCAGATCTCGGCTGGCATCACCTTGATGCCCCGCACATTGATCACCCCGTCGCTGCGACCGTGCAGGCGCGCGCCGCCCGCGGGCGTGAACTCGATCAGGTCCCCGTGCGTCCACACCCCCGGGTTGACGGTGAAGTACGCGGCATGGAAAGCAGCCCCCTGCGGGTCGCCGAAGAAACCCAGCGGGCGCGAGGGAAACGGGTTCACGCACACCAGATGGCCGACGCCCGGGGTGGGCGCCCCTCCCTGCCAGGCCTGAACATCCAGCCCGAGGCTGCGGCAGGTGGATTCACCGCGCTGCACCGGCAGCTGCGGATGCCCCAGGACGAAGCAGCCCAGGATGTCGGTACCGCCCGAGATGGATTGCAGGGGCATGGGACCCACGTGCGCGCGCACCCAGTCGAACTGGGCGTCATGCAGGATCGCACCGGTCGACAGGATGGCTCGCAGCGCACCCAGGTTGAACTCGCGCGCGGGAGACAGGCCGGCCTCCTCGGACAGGCGCAGGTAGGCCGGGCTGGTGCCGAACACGGTCACCTGCTCGCGGGCCACCAGCGCCCACAGGGTCGAGGCACTGGCCACGGGGGCATCGCAGGTGACGATCTCCACGCCACTGGCCAGCGCGGACAGCTGCCAGTGCCACATCATCCAGCCGCAGGTGGTGTGGAAGTACATGCGGTCGCCGGGATGCAGGTCGGTGTGCAGGCGATGTTCCTTCAGGTGCTCGATCAGGCTGCCGCCGGCGCCGTGCACGATGCACTTGGGCCGCCCGGTGGTCCCCGAGGAAAACAGGATGAACAGCGGGTGGTTGAAGCCGAAGGTGCGCCAGGTCCAGCGCGTGGCGTCACCGCGCGATGTCAGTTCCTCCAGCGTGAGCTGGGGGCACGGCGTGGGCACCGGATCGCCATCGATGCGTACCCAGGCCTGCAGGTCGGGCAGCCTGCGCACCAGGGCGGCGAGCTTGTCGGAGAGCGGCTCCCCGACATCGGATGTGCGCGACTGGGCATGCGCCAGCAGCAGGCGCGGCCCCAGGGGCGCAAAGCGCTCGGCGATGGCATCCACGCCCATGTCCGGCGAGGCAGTGGACAAGGTGGCGCCCAAGGCGGTGGTCGCCAATGCCACGACGACGGCCGGCGCATCGTTGCGAAGCAGGGCCACCACCCGGTCGCCCTCCCGGATGCCCAGGCCGGCCAGGGCGTCAGCCACCCGGGCCACTTCAAGACGCAGCGCACCCCGGGTCCACCGTACGCGCGTCCCGTCGGCACGGCAGTCGGTGAGCGCGCAGGCCTCGTCCGGCGCCACCGCCGCACTGAGCAAGCTGGCCGCGTAATTCAGGCGCAGGCCCGGGAAGAACCGCGCATGCTCGCTATCCTCGCCCTCGCACACGGGATCCACCACGCCGGTCCACCCCAGCGCAGGCCCGGCCCAGAGGGCCAGGCAGCGCCAGAAGGTGCGCCAATGGGTGACGCTGGCGGCTTGCACAAGGGCCGGCGAGTCCAGCCCCAGGCCGGTGGCCTGCGCGAAAACCTGGACGAACGGGGTCAGGTGGACACCCGCGGCAAGCGCCGGGTCGCCGGCGGGATCACGCGGGCGGGAACGGTCTTCGGGCAATGGTTGCGGCATGAAAGCCCCCCAGGCGAATGACCTTAGTACCGGAGTCTGCGCGACATCGCCCGCATGCACTATTCAGGCATGGCCCAAACGGGCCATGCCATGGCCACCGCTATAATTCCCGGCTTCGGTTGCCGGTGTAGCTCAGTCGGTAGAGCAGCTCATTCGTAATGAGAAGGTCGGGTGTTCGATTCATCTCTCCGGCACCAATGAATTCAACAAGTTAGCCTCGGCCACAAGCCGGGGCTTTTTTGTTTCCGAGGCTCATGTAGCCACCATGTAGCCAACGGCACCGCGTTTCTTGGCTCCGCTGGGTGTCGCGGCAATGCGGTTGCCGCCGCTCCACGCTGCGGTTTTTCTCGTATTTCCTCGTTATTTGATTCCGGGACCGAGCCCACGGAGGTCAGTAGCCCGCCAGTTTGAGCAAAGCGCTTGGGCGAACATCCAGGGCCTCGCACAGCCGCCCCAGGCTCATGAGGGTTAGGTTGTGCTCGCCGCGCTCAACTCCGCCTACATACGCGCGGTCAAGCTCGGCCAGTAATGCCAATTGTTCTTGCGACACCCCTGACGCTTGACGCCGAGCGCGTAGAGCCTCGCCTACCGCCACCAGCAGGGGGCAAGCAGCGGGTGCTTAAGCGCAGTGCTGAATCCTTCCTTTTTCCAGGCCGCGTACCCAATGCCCCAGACCAGCTCGATTGGCGTCTCGGCCCCTTCTGAAGAGATGGCCTGCTGCAGCGAAAAAAGCTGGTTGTAGCGGGCAATGGTTCTTCGCCGAGGGCGCTCGGCGGCGGCCCAGGGCTCCCACTGATACTCCAAATACCAGGCAAATGCCTCCTGCACCTCAGGGTCGCGCTCACCCCATTTTGCAGCCGGCGCCGGAGTCGGCCAAGGCTTTGGCGGCGATGCCGATAACCTTGTTCTCGCCCTTTTCGACGCGTCGCAGGTAAATGTCCTGCACCGGATTGTGAGACTTGCTCATGGTCCACTTGCCTCGCGGGCTGTCGATGGACTGCGACTCCAGCGCAGCGTACAAAGCCGGCTTGTTGCCCATGTCGCCTTTGACGGCGGCCAGGCCCTGCGCCAAAAGCAGACCGCTGTCGTAGCCCTGCACCGCGTACACGTCGGGCTGCATCTTGAAGGTCTTGGCGTACTGCAGTCGAAATTGCTTGTTGCGCGGGGTATCTAGAGAGTCGCTGTAATGCAGCGTGGTCATTACCCCTTCGGCGGCCGCGCCCGCGGCATCAAGCACGCCCTCGGTCAGGAAGCCCGAACCCCACAGTGCAATGCGGTCCTTCAGGCCCGCCGCCGCAAAGTCACGCACGAACTTGGCCGCGCCGCCGCCTGCGAAGAAGCAGGCCACCGCGTCCGGGCGCAGCGAGGCGATCTCGGTGAGCAGCGCCTGGAACTCCACGTTCGGAAACGGGAGGCTCAGCTCCTTGACGATGGTGCCCCCAGCCTTCAGGTAGTTGTCCTTGAAGCCCTCGAGGGCCTCATCGCCCGCTGCGTACTTCCAGGAGATCCACACGGCCTTCTTGTGTCCCTTGTCCACCATCGCCTTGCCCAAAGCCAGCGTGGACTGGCTGTTGGAGAACGAGGTGCGAAACACGTTGGGCGCGCACAGCGCACGTGTGGCGGCGTTGACGCCGGCGTTGGGAATGATATTGAGTACGCCGCTCTCGCGCGCCACACGCTGGATGCCCATTTGTACGCCCGAGTGCACGGTGCCGACCAGAACATCGACCTTGTCACGCTGCACGAGGCGCTGGGCGTTTTCGACGCCCTTGGCGGGTTCTGATTCGTCATCGACTTTGAACCACTCGATCTCACGGCCACCGAGCTTGCCGCCCTTTTCGTCGATGGCCATGCGCACGCCGTTCTCGATGGCCACGCCGAGCTGGGCGAAGGTGCCGGTGTAGGGCAGCATGAGGCCGACACGGATCTTGTTGCTCTGGGCCCGTGCGATCTGGGGCAGCAGCAGGCTGGTGGAGGCGGCGCCCACCAGGGCAGCACCACGGGTTAGGACAAGGCGGCGTGAGGTCATGGATCGGATCTCCTCTTGAATTAATATTCGGGCTGAAATTTTCCTGCTGTAGTAGTTTACGAAACCGTAAAAAAACTGGGCGGTCCCGTTGGGGCGGGCGCCTCGTGGTTTTCCCCAATCCATCGACCAGCACCCGTCCATGAGTCCCGCCCGGCGCAAAGCCGACAACACGCCCGCGACACGCCAGCGCCCGCGGGCTTCCGGCGACGCCGACGGAGAGGCCGTGGTCAAGCGCCGCAAGTCGGAGCTGCGGCGAGAGGCTATCCTCCAGGCCGCCACGGAGCTGTTCGACCGCCAGGGCTTTGGCAATACCTCGCTGGACGACGTGGCTCAGGCGGTGGGCATCACGCGCGAGGCGCTCTACTACTACTATCGCAGCCGGGCCGAGATCCTGTTGGCCATCATCGGCCCGCAGGCCGAGGGGCTGATCGGCGGATTGCGCGAGGTGATGGTCACCGACGTGCCCGCCCCTGAGAAGCTTCGCCTGGCGATTCACAACCACCTCAAGCGCTTCGACCGCTACTGCCTGGAAATGACCATCAGCGTGCGTGACGGCATCGCCAGCAATGGCGAGGCGGGAGCCGCGATGACCCGTATCTGGAAGGAGTACGAGCGCATGTGGACGGCGCTGGTCGAGGCCGGTCTGCGCGAGGGGCTCTTCGCCCCGGTGGGCGACGCCAAGATGGTGGCCTTCGCCATTCTGGGTATGTGCAACTGGCTGGCGCGCTGGTACAACCCGCGCAAGCCCGCTTCGATCGACCAGATCATCGACACCTACTTCATGCTGACCAGCCAGGGACTTCTGCCCCGCAAGCTGACTGCAGCCCGGCCCCCCGCCAAGCGCCGCAAAGGATGATTTTTTACTAGTACGTAGATTTCGATTGACGGGTAGCACGGTCTTTTTTACGATTGCGTAAATTCGCAACGAGAAAGACTCGATGATTTCCTCGCACCATGAAGGGCGCACCTACCCGCCCTATCGGATCCGGATCGAACGCCCTGTCGGACAGGACTACTGGCGGGCCTTGGGCATGCAGGGGGTGCCTGATGCCGTGCCCCTGACCTATTTCATCTTCCTGCGCGGTGAGACCCGGGGGGTGGACCTGTTTCGCGATCTGGACATACCCCGACAGCAAGCCCTGCATGGCGGACAGCGCTACGAGTGGTTCGAGCCCCTGGGCTGGGGCGATGAGCTTGACGTGGTGGCGCGTGTTGAGCGCGTCGCAGCCAAGCAAAGCAAGGCGGGCCCGCTGTGGTTCGCGGACGTGGTGTACGACTACACCCAAGTGGGTGGCGGGCGTCTTGCCGTGCGGGAGACCACGCGGCTGATCAAGCGGGGTGTGGCATGAGGGCAGGGGAGATCGCCTTTGATGTGCAGGTCTCGGGGACATCACGTGACCTGATTGCGCTGTTCTCGCAGGCAACCGAGGACCCTAACCCGATCCATGTGGACGATGCCTTTGCGAAGGCCTGTGGCTTCCCGCAGGTGCTGCAGCAGGGTCCCATGACGACCGCTCATTTCGCGCGCTTGCTGGCGGATCGCTTCGGCCCCGCGGCGGTGCAGATGCTGGATGTCTCCTTCGTCGCGCCGGTGTTCCCGATGGAGTCGCTGCGTTTGACCGCGACGGTCAAAGAGGTTCAGGAGCCCAGCGTCACGCTGGACCTCCAGGCTTCCAAGGTCGATGGCAGTGTCACCGCGCGGGGAAGCGCTCAGGTGCGCGTTTCGTGAACCGTGCCCCGTATTCCGTCCGTGTGGCGGGTGGGGACGTTGGCCCCTTCGGCCGCTTCCCTGACCTTCTGATGCAGGACCTCGCCCGTCCCGTGGTGGAGGCAGCGCTGCGTGACGCGGGCATCGACCAGTCCGATCTCGGAGCGGCTTATGTTGGCAACGGCTTCGGCGGGTTGATCCAGGGGCAGGAGACCATCTTGGGTCAACTGCTGCTGGCCGAGGCGGGTATTCACTCGATCCCGATCCATAACGTGAAGAACGCCTGCTCCAGCAGTGCCGACGCGATGGCTCTGGCATGGAGTGCGGTCGCCTACGGGCAGTACGACTGCGTGCTGGTGCTCGGCGTCGAGAAGATGACCCACGCCGACCGCCATCGCGCCATCCAGGCGTTGGCGAGCGCCGCCGACCGTTCACCGCCGAGCCCCGAGCGCTCGGTATTCATGGACCTGCATGCACAGCGCGCGCTGAAGTACATGGCCCAGCACGGTGCGACCCCGAGGCACTTCGCCCTGGTGGCGGCTAAGAACCGCCGCCATGCGTCGCTCAATCCGAGGGCTGCCGAGCGGGACCTGCGCAGCGCCGATGACATTCTTCAGGACAAGATGGTGGTGGAGCCGCTCACGCGCGGCATGTGTGGCGGGATTTGCGATGGGGCAGCGGCAGTGGTCTTGGTCAGTGCCGAGTTTGCACGCCGCCGCGGAATCGGCGGACCGGTCGTGGCTGCGTCGGCAGTGGTGAGCGGCCAGCACGCGCGTGGCGACACGCCGGGTACGAACGCGACGGCGCGCGCTGCGCGTGCAGCGTTCGAGACCGCCGGCATTTCCCCGTCGGAAGTCTCACTCGCCGAAGTGCATGACCCGACCGCCCCCCAGGAGTTGCTCGATCTCGAAGACCTCGGCCTGATCGGCCGGGGCGAGGCGATCGCCCTTGTCGAGCGCGGCGATACCTCGCTCGGGGGACGCCTGCCCGTGAACGTGTCCGGTGGGCTGATCAGCCGGGGTCATCCGGTGGGCGCGACGGGCCTGGCCCAGATCGTCGAGCTTTCGCGCCAGCTCACCGGGCGGGCGGGTCCGTCCCAAGTCCCTTCAGCCCGCGTGGGTCTGGCCCAGATGGCGGGGGGCGTGCTCGGCGACGACTCAGCGGTCGCGGTGGTCCACCTGCTTCACAGCTAAGGTTTTTCATGTCACTCAAGCTTCGCGACAACTACAGCCTGTTCATCGGCGGCCAGTGGGCCGCCTCGCAATCCGGCCAGCGCATGGCCTGCGTCAGTCCGCTCACGCTCGAGACCCTGTGCGAGCTGCCCGATGCCGATGCCCGGGATGTGGATGGCGCTGTGCAAGCGGCCCATGGCGCCTTCCCATCCTGGTCCCAGGTGCCCGCGCGCAAGCGTCAGGCCCTGCTGGAAGCGTGCGCCGACCTGCTGGTCGAGAACGCCGACCGCCTTGCCTGGCTGGAAACGACCAACTGCGGAAAACCGCATCGCGAGAGCCACGCCAACGTCCTGGTGGCGGCCGACCGCTTGCGTTACTACGCGGGGGCCTGCCGTGTCTTCGAGGGCACGCTGCTGCCGGTCTCGTCCACCATCACGAGCTACGGCC